>Ga0187866_1003821_pt1 | contig 11003 bp, 9 predicted proteins | sample June2016WEW_11_1_3_FD_133013 | JGI IMG/M metagenome (GOLD analysis project Ga0187866, IMG submission 133013) | Peatland microbial communities from SPRUCE experiment site at the Marcell Experimental Forest, Minnesota, USA - June2016WEW_11_150 | ecosystem: Environmental > Terrestrial > Soil >... | reverse complement strand
CGGCAAAGACGGCAAGCACGGCTGGGGTACCTATCCCCAGCTGTCTATGAGCGGCAGTTCTATGCAAGGCAGGTTGCAGCGTGAGAGAGCGTTTCGTGTCCACTATTGACATCAGGGGTCAGTTAGGGCAAATTATAACAGGTTTGAAGTACCGAGTTTTCATTTGAGGCGAGTTCGAATCATTTTGCGATTCATAGCGTGTTAGCATGCTGGAGGATGTGAGGATTACGCGAAACTAAGATTGTCTTTGCGAACGCGGAGTTCAAGTCTTAGAAGGGAGGTGGTAACGGATTACGAAGAAGGTAAGAAGAGGCAGAGACTTCCAAAAAACAAGAAGAATGCTGACTTGGCAAATACTACCAACAAGGAGGAAGGAAGATGCAAAAGATTCTGATAACAATCGTTTGCTTAATTTTAATAGTAGGGAGTGGTTCATTGGCTTCGGTATCAGCTCAGTCTAACGAGCTTAAGATCGGCGTGATAATTCCTCTTTCCGGACCAGCAGCTGTGATAGGCCATAGAATGAGTTGCGGATTCAAATTGGCAGCAGAGCAGTTGAATGCGAAAGGCGGGGTATTGGGAAAGCAGATCAAATTGATCGAATGGGATGATATGACAGAGCCGGAGAGGGGGGTGACCGGAGCTAAGAAATTGATTAACACTGATAAAGTTTGGGGGCTTATTGGTATTTTTAGAAGTGGAGTCGCCCTAGCTGTGGCCGAAGTTGCGGCAGCTGAAAAGACAATATATATGGACACAAATGCTGCTAGCCCCGATATCACGGCGTTGGTGAAAAAGGATTACAACAAGTACAAATATATCTTCAGAAACGCGTCGATGGCAACAAATTTCCAACAAACTGCTGTTCCCTTCTTAACGGATATTACAAAAGCGAAAAATTATTTCTTTATTGCTGAAAATTCGAAGTTCTCCCATGATCTGTTTAAAGCGACCAAGGAGACGTATGACGGTCTTGGCATCAAATGCATCGGGGAAGCTTATGTAGATCAGGCTGCATCAGAATTTACGGGAGAGTTATCCAGGATCAGATACTCGAAGCCTGATGTGGTCATCGCCAGTATTTCAACAGTAGCTGGGATTGCCTTCCAAAAACAGTATTATGACGCAAATATGAGGATTCCCCATATCAACCTTCCGAGTGTAGTATGTGCCAAAGAAGTACTTAATGAGCTTGGGAACCAAGGTAACTATTTTACGTTTGTTCCTTTCTGCTGGGATGTGCCAATTACAGACAAGACCGTCCCTTTCTATGAAATTTTCATAAAAAAATTTGGTTATTTTCCTGAAGGATACAGTGACGTTAGAGGCTATGATGGATTGATGATCTTGGCTGACGGGATCAAAAGAGCAGGAACCTTGGAAGTGGAGAAAGTGATTAAAGAGTTGGAAAAGACAGATTTTAAGGGAGTTGCTGGGAGGTACGTATTTGATGAAACTCATCAGTCGAAATGGGGAGAGGGATATCTCCGTAATGTCATAGTACAGTGGATTAATGGCAAAGCATATGTTATTTGGCCAAAAGTATTTGCAAATGCCACATATATAAAAGATCCGAGATAACACCAGATTACTATCATCTATACTTGTAAGTGGGGGATAGGAAAGGATAGTTTTGCAAAGATGGAGCCCTCGCAAATTATTCAACAGATCGTTCAGATCGTCTTTTCGGGAATCGTGGTTGGAGGATTGTACTCCCTTGCAGCTGTTGGGTTGACCCTCATCCTTGGTGTGATGAGGGTCATCAACCTGGCCCATGGGAGTTTTTTCATGCTGGGGGCCTTTGCCACTTATTTTGCCCTAACCCAAACGAAGTTGAACCCTATCTTATGCTTGGTTACGGCTGTGTTGGTGGCTGTGTTGGTAGTCTTTATTATCGCGATCCCCATCGAGAGGTTGGTTATAAGACGCGCTAAAACAGATCTAATGCGGGTGAGTGTAGCGAGCTTTGCCGTAGCAATGGTTTTGGAGGAAGCTGTAAGGATTAGGTGGGGTAAAATTTATCGGACCCTACCTACTTATATCCCTGCGACCACCAATTTTTATGGAGTTGCATTTGACAATCAGAGACTTGTGGCTTCACTATTTTCACTTCTAATCATCATCGGGCTTTGGCTATATATAAAGAAAGCTAGATTCGGCATGGCAATGAGGATGGTGCAGCAGGATAAAGAGATGGCAAGCCTCCTGGGCATCAATGCTAACTTGGTCAACGTTATGGTTTTCGGTCTTGCGGGTGCCCTAGCTGGTGCCGCCGCCAGCCTTTTATCGCCCCTTTATATGATTTATCCATCCATGGGGTGGCCTATCCTATTAAAAAGCTTTGCCATAGTGATTTTGGGAGGAATGGGCAGCGTGGGGGGAACCATTTTCGCAAGCTATATTTTTGGAATCGTAGAGATTGGCACAGCCTTCTTTTTTGGTTCTCAGTGGGCTTATATCACGGTATTCTTGATTATGATCGTCATTCTTCTGATCAGACCCAAGGGGTTCTTCGGGAAAGACATCTTTTAAGATTTTGAAAAAGAAATGGGAAATCTATGGGACTTAGAGTTACTAAAGGCAAATGGGGGACAACCCAATTTGTGCCTGTTTTTTCTCTGGTGTTGCTAATTTTGATCCCTTTTATTGTAAAGGACGATTTTCTACTTCATGTCATCATCTTGGCCAATTGCTATGTGATCCTCTCTGCAAGCTGGGATATTTGTAGCGGATACCTGGGAGAGGTTAACTTAGGTCATGCCGCATTTTTTGGGTTGGGTGGCTACACGGCTGGGTTTTTAGACCAATGGTTTAAAATTTCTCCATGGATGGGATTACCCATTGGGGGAGGAGTAGCATGTTTATCCAGCTTAGCCATTGGTTTTGCGAGCCTCACTTTTAAAAGGGATTACTTCGTCATTGTTACTATAGCCTTTGCCCAGGTTCTTTGGTCCATTGCAATCACTTGGGCATATGTTACGGGTGGAGAAGAGGGGCTTCGAGGTATCCCTAATTTCACATCCAATCTGGTTGGTAACTATTTCCTCGCATTAGCCTTCATGCTGGTGTCCATTTTAGCCTTATATGTAATCACCAAGTCACGTCTAGGGAGGATCTTCTTGGCCATCCATGAGGACGAGTATGCCTCTAAAGCGGCAGGAATCAATACTTCCTTTTACAAGATCGTTGCTTTTGGCATCAGCTCTTTCTTCGCTGGTTTTATCGGAAGTTTCTACGCCTATTATTTTGGCATCGTTACACCCGACATGCTTTCATTGACCGTCACTTTCAACGTAATGGCCATGACTTTTATGGGAGGATCCAGCACGATTTTCGGTTCAATCATTGGCGCCTATTTAATCACCTTTTTTGCACAGTATTTCTATTTCTTTATGGACTATCGGCTGATCGTTCAAGGTTTAGTTCTGCTCTTTACCGTTTTGTTTTTCCCAGGGGGACTGATTCGAATAATTTTCAGATCTGCTTACCGGTAAGGAGAATACTCATGTTGCTAGAGATTTTGGGGTTGACCAAAGCTTTTAAAAGCCTTGTAGCAGTGAACAATTTGAATCTGAATTTAGGCCAGGGAGAGGTATTGGGAATAATCGGCCCTAATGGGGCGGGCAAGACCACATTCATCGATCTCATCAGTGGGTTTCTTATACCAACTTCTGGAAAGATTCTATTGAAAGGGGAGGAAATCACGAAACTGAAGCCTCACCTCAGAGTGAAAAGGAGGATATCGAGAACCTTCCAGATTGCCAGGGTTTTTCGTAAATTGAGCGTTTGGGATAACGTGGCCGTGGCCTGCTTTGATACAAGAGAGTATGAGCAAGGGTTCTTTTCAACCAGCCCCGAAACGAGAGCCGAGGAGGTATTGAAGCTGGTAGGTCTATGGGAGCAGAAGGGGCAAAAGGCAGGGGAGTTGACTCACTATGCTCTGAAGAAGGTGGAAATCGCTAAGGCATTGGCCACTCGACCTGAGCTTCTTCTTTTGGATGAGCCCTTCGCAGGTCTGGTCTTGGATGAGATTAATAACTTGATGGAGATGGTTAAAAAGATCAATCAGATGGGAATCACGATCATGATCGTAGAACATGTAATGCGAGCCTTAATGAACATTTCGAGTAGGGTCATTGTTTTAGTGTATGGAGAGAAGATTGCCGAAGGGACCCCAGTTCAAGTAAGCACGGATGAGAAGGTCATTAGTGCCTATTTAGGAAAGGAGGCTAAACTCTTTGCTCGAGGTTGATCAGATTACAGTTTATTATGGGAAGGCATTGGCGTTGGCGAATATTTCGATGAATGTGGAGCGAGGTGAAATCGTCTCAGTGATTGGGGGCAATGGTGCTGGTAAATCGACCTTGGTGAGGTCGATCTCGGGTTTAAAGGAGTTGAGCTCTGGAAAGATCATCTTTGAAGAGGAAAGAATCGATTCCCTTCCCGTCCACAAGATAGTGAAGAAAGGAATCTCTCAATGTCCAGAGAGGTGGCGGATTGCTCCGGAGATGACGGTGTTGGAGAATCTGGAGTTGGGGGCTTATCTTCTTCGAGACAAGGAGGAGAAGAAGAGGAGGTACGAAAGGACATTTGGTCTGTTCCCGGTTTTAAGGGAGAGGCGGAACCAGCAAGGGGGGACACTGAGTGGAGGGGAGAGGCAAATGCTCTCTATTGGCAGGGCATTGATGGCTGATCCAAAGTTTTTGATTCTCGATGAGCCCTCGTTGGGCTTGGCGCCCATTTTGAAGGAAAACATATTTACAAGAGTCAACAGTCTGAAGGGGAGGTTGACGATTCTTTTGGTAGAGCAGGATACGCAATTGGCGCTTGGTATCGCGGATCGAGCTTATATTATTGAGAACGGAAAATTAGTACGCGAAGGGAGGGCGGAAGACCTTTTAGAAGATGACTTTGTCCGAAGAGCCTACCTTGGAATATAAGATTCAAAATTCAAGGCGCCCCAATCAGATTTGGAGAGGGAAATAAAACATGATGGTGACAACAAATCTTCATCCTATTTTTCACAGTTATCCGAGATTATACCGTGAGAAAGGGACCCTTATCCATCAGCCTTAGGTCCTGGAGGGCTTGAGCAAGTTTCATGTAAGAATTGACACTCAGAACCAAGAAAAATATTTTTATCGAGAGAAGTCACTCTTGGCCTCAACCACTAAAAAACAAGAGGAGGTAAGAGAATTTTTCTACTGAATCCTAAAGCCCGCTACCCAACATATAAATGAGATTTTTAACTATTCCAAACCAAAGGAGGTAATAAAGATGAAAGTAGAAAGAGATGTCTCCAAAGAAGTCAAGTTTCCGGATTTTCCCGAGGTAGAGTACAAATTGAGGCTAAGCATAACCCAGGAACTCATGAGAAAGAAAGGAATTGATGGTTGGATCTTGTTTAACCAGCACAACATTCGGTATTTCACAGGATTTGAGAAGGTGAACTATACCAACGATGACTCTTGGCGCAGGAGTATCATCATCCCTTCTGAAGGCAAACCTGTTGCGGTGGTACCGCAGATTCTTTATGATAATTTCCGTATTACGACTTGGGTTGAAAAGATCAGACCTTTCGGAGGGCCCGAACATTTAGGTTATCCACCCAATCATCACACTTTGTTCTTGGAAGTTGTAAAGGAGTTAGGCTTACAGAACAAAAAGGTGGGAACGGAACTATCAGGTACCATGTTGCCGGATTTAAGCTTCCGGGAATATGAGCGGGTGAAAGCCGATCTATCGAAGATGAAGATCATCGATGCTTCTGAAACACTGTGGGAGCAAAGAATGATCAAGACAGAATATGAGTTAAAGCTGAGGAGGGAGATCTGCAACAAAGCGATATCAGGGTTTAAGAAGGCAGTAAGACAGCTGAAGGAGGGGATGACCGAGAGGGATTTTCATGCTGAGCTGATGAAGGCTTATATTGATGAAGGGCTCCACAGCATTACCTTTGGTTCACACAGTTTGTTGAGCGGACCGGGAAGGGGGGATGCATGGATCATGTCATTTACGGATACAAGATTGAAGAAGGGAGATATGATTTGGTTTGACGGAGGGCCTATTTACAAACATTACTTCACCGATTTCCAGAGGAATATTAATATCGGTCCACCGTCTGACAAACTCAAGAAGTACTATGAGAGGGTCCTAAAAGGGCAGAGGGCTGCTATCCGTGCAGTGAAGCAAGGGATTAAAGCTTCGGAGATACATCGTGCGGCAGAGGAAACTTTGAACAAGGAGGGAGTGAAGGGTGTCATCAAGTTTGTTGGACATGGGATAGGCCTGCAGAATCATGAACCTCCTTATCTTGAACCAGGAAGTGAGTCTATTTTGAAGGAAAACATGGTCTTAACTATTGAGGTAGGGGCCTTCGATAGGGATGTAATCGACTGCGTGCTATGGCCAGAGGACATGGTGGTTGTGACAAAGGACGGATGCGATATTTTGACAAAGGACCTTTCCCAAGATATCTTGATAGCCGGTGCTTAATCGCCGAAGGTTCGTTGTCAATGAAGAGCGCTGAATAGGAGGATCCGCTATAGGGAAAAACCTTTTGTGGAGATACCGTTGGTTGAATTATAAGGGCGCATTGCAAGGGCAAGAGAGATGATGGAGATATATAGCGTCGATGTTTTCCTTCTTTTTTGCAGGGAGAATCAAATTTACTATGAGGGTTGGCGGGACACATGGGTTATATTTTTATGACAACGGCGATTGTTCCATGAGAAGGATCTGTGACGTTTGTCGGACCGTGGCACGTCAATTTCGGCGTTCAATTATACACATACTTTGACGAGATCAAGAGATATCAGGAACTGGTGAAAGGGCCGGACGGCTGCAGGGGGATATAGATGAGTTTTCGAGATCTAAGAAGTTTTCTGACGGAGTTAAGAAAATTGGGAGAGGTACACGAAATCGGGGTTCCGGTAGAGGCAAATTGGGAAGTTGGAACAATATGTTCGGAGAATTTTCGACAACGGGGGCCTGTCCTGGTTTTTAATAAAATCGACAACTATCAAACTCCGCTGGTTGTCGGCACTCTGGGGACAGAACGAAGATTATCTCTTGCCTTCGGAATTTCTCCTTCACTTGCTGCATTCCGTGACAAGTGGGATTCTGGTTTGGAGCGCCGGACAGCGCCCCGGATAGTGAATCAGGCTCCGTGTAAGGATATCAAGATAGACAAGATTGATCTGTACAGAGATCCTTTTCCTGTCCCGAAGTGGCACTTGCTCGATGGAGGCCCCGAGTTAGGGACGTTTCACGCTGTTATAACCAGCGGGCCCGATCACGGACAGATCAACGTTGGCATGTATCGGAACGAAATCCTTGGTCGGGACATGCTGGGAATAAATTTTTCCTCTGAAACGAGGCATGCAGCTATGCACTGGGAGATGTGGAAAAAGAAAGGGACACCAATGCCTGTAGCCATTGCCATAGGTTTGGACCCATATCTCACGATCCTGTCAGCTTCGCCAGTTCCTTATGACATTAATGAATATGAGGTGGTGCAGGGGCTTATGGGGGAACCTTATGAAGTGATCCAGGCTGAAACTTCCGACCTATTGGTTCCAGCACATGCGGAGATTATAATTGAAGGTGAAATCCCGATGGATGATTTCGTGGAACGAGAAGGTCCTTTTGGAGAGTTCGCCGGCTATATGGGGCCAATTCAAAAGAATAGCAGGTATATCAAAGTCAAACAAATCACACACAGGAAGAATCCAATTTTTCAAGGAACATATGAGGGAAAATTCTATAACGAAAGCAAAGTCATTCGCAGCTATATCAAGAGCGTTCACGCACTTGACTATTTGAAGAAAGCCGGTATTCCCGGTGTCAAAGATGTGTGTGTTACTCCGGCCGGGTGTTCAGGATTTCATACAGTTGTGTCCATAAAGAAATCTTATTTTGACCATGCACGCGCAGTGATTAAACTCGTCCTTAATCAACCTGACAGTTTTTGCAAGCAGTGCGTGGTTGTCGACGACGACGTGGACCCGTGGGATTCATTTGAGGTTGAATGGGCAATTGCGACAAGGATGCAGGCTGGACGGGACTTAATTATCATCAAGGATGGGCGTTCAACATCGATGGATCCTTCGCAAGTTCCTTCCCAAAAAGGGCGGTCGGATCTTTTGGGTATCGATGCGACAGCGCCAAAAGATGAATATGAGAGGGAAGGGGCGACTTTCCCCTCTATAGCAGACCCGCCCGATGAATGCGTTGAGCGTGTCCGGAGAAAATGGCCTGAGTATGGGTTGGCTGATTAGACATCAGCCAATCGCCATCAGACATAAACTGCTCTTTTTGGATAGCATATGTCTTAGTGGGAGGCGTTTTCTCGGCCGCAGTCGGATCTCTCAAACTGGCGCTTGTTGTTAGTCGGTTTACAGGATGTGTAATGTGGGTGGGTCTGGTGACTCCTTGATTAATAGTGAATGGAGGTCACCAAGCGAGGTTTTTTTAGGGTTACATCAACTTGGAGGTTACCTATGGACGACCGAAAGGTTTTACTTGTCGTTGCCACAGACATTGAACCGGCCATGGAGGAAGAATTTAATACTTGGTACAACAAGGAACACATTCCTGAACTGCTTAGCGTTCCGGGGGTTTTGAGCGCAAACCGATATATGGCGGTCGAAGGAGAACCAAAGTATTTCACGTTGTACGAGCATGCAAATGAGCGTGTGCGTAGTCAAGTAGAATACAGAAAGGTTTTAGAGACGGAATGGGCAATGAGAATAAAGCCATATCTCAAGAATTTCAGAAGAATTTTACTGAAACGAATATAGAGATGAACAGGTGGAAAGTACAGACCAGTAGACTTTCTCTCCGTTGGAATTGCGTCGTTCTATAAATCTCCGATTGAAGCCAAGCAGGATGATTCTGATGATGCTAGTGTGGGCATAGTCTTTCTTGGTATTCTTTGGGGTAAAGGTTTTGGGGGGGCAACCGCGTGCTAGACTTGGATCATGGAAACATCTTCGCCTCTGCGACGACAAGGCCCAACCTCCTCCCTGAGCGAGAGTGGGGGCTCCCTCCTGAATGTTAAATTACGTTTTCTTATTCATCCGGTTCTACATAGATCCCTTTTTTTGAAAAGACTCTAATTACTTCTCCCGACCCTCTTTTTCCAAGATCCTTTCTGTCTAAGAGAGGTTCTTTTAAAAATCTATTCTTGGGATAGATCGGTTCTTGGTAAAGATCCTCAAAAACTTCTGAGCGGATTTGCGTCAGAAAGTTACGGCGTGGATCCTGTCTTCGGCGCCGCAAGTCTTCAAGATGGATGACGGCGCTCACGATAGTCTCCCCTGGATAAGGAGCGCGAGCCACAATCACACCATTAAAATCTACGATCATCGAGTCTCCGGGGCAAATGGAGGCTGGGGTTTCTTCTGTTATCACACCTCCTGTATTAGGAGCAATGATATAGGCCAAGTTCTCGAACGCGCGCATTCGATTCTCCACTTCCCAAGTTTCCATGGGGGGAGAAACAAGGGGTTCTGGAAAAGCTGTTGGGTGGAGCAAAACTTCTGCTCCTTGGAGAGCCAAAGATCGGGTTATCTCAGGAAAATGTCCGTCCATGCAGATAAAGGTACCAAGTTTCCCTATCGGCGTATCCGTCACCGGGAAAAAAGTCTCAGCTAGATTTTTTTCTCCTCCGCAAATATTCCGATATTGATCAAATATGTCATGAGGACTCATAGCCATCTCGGAATGAAGAGCAGGCATCACCTTTCTGTATTTATGAATGATTTCACCTTCAGGACTGACGATAAAAGCCGTATTGAAAAAAAGATTTGGAAAAAGAGGATCTTCCTCGAGGGCAGCCCCCGCAATGAAAAGATCATATGCCTTGGCTTTTTCACCTAACTGGGCTGTTTCTTCCCCGGGTAATCGAATGAGGATCTCTTTACGGTAATCTTCCATATTTGCCTGAGAAGTCCATCCCTGCAAAAAGAACTCAGGGAAAACAATGAGTTTTAAAGGGGCCCACCCTCCCAACCGGGTCTGAGCCATATCAATAAGCTGAAGATAGCGATTAAGGTTTTCGCGAATTTCCTTTCGCTGGAGGATAAATCGGTGAATGGGTTGGATTGCACAAGCTGTATAAACGGGAAAACTTTCCATATCATTCTGAATGAAGACCCATGTATTTCGTATGAACCAGCCAATACGCAAGACTATTATACTGTTCTGGAAGAGCGGGCTTAATCTTGCCGAGCAGTAACATCGCACGGCCCATTTCATGGCCTGCCTACAGGACTCACATACTGGTCTTCATGATTCCTCGCTTTTACAAAGAATGATAGACAAATTCAGTTATAGAGTCAATACCATTTTTAGTTGAAATTGGAGAACGGAACACAAACAGAAGCCCTTAGCCAAGCCGGTTTATCATATCTGGAAGCCACATAATCTCAACCCCCATCTGGTCAAGACGTTCAAACTCAGCCGTGGCAAGTATTTTCTTGAGAAGCTACAGGAGGCTTGATGGGTCTCTATCTGAACCCTCCGGATAAGCTTTGATTTTGTCTGTAGGCAAAAAGAGTTAAATCCAAGCTTTGGACCGAAGCCAGAATCGGAATTGCTGATAAAGAAGGGACGCTTCGGGAAGTGAGCACACTAGGTCACCTATAAGTTGTTCGACCGGAATCGTCAACTTTGAAGGTTGGCTGGTAATAACAAGGTGTAAGCGTTAGCCGGACACTAAGGCGAACCTCCATTTTCTGGAGGTCTCTATATCTGCTATCTATCCTCTGTTTTCAGACAGCACAAAATGTTTCGATATGATTCTCATCTATTGAATCGGGATGCTTGATTTCAACCCGTAAGTGCGCCACGAAGTTGCACAAGAGATGAGGGAAGGCCCCGCAAGACGGGATCAGGTGAGGTTCAGGGAGGCGAGCGCAAGCGAACTACTGATGAGGTGTCGAAATGAAATTAGACGACGTCAAAACTGGTAGCTTACGGGATACCAGGATAAGTCCAGG
>Ga0187866_1003818_pt1 | contig 11007 bp, 10 predicted proteins | sample June2016WEW_11_1_3_FD_133013 | JGI IMG/M metagenome (GOLD analysis project Ga0187866, IMG submission 133013) | Peatland microbial communities from SPRUCE experiment site at the Marcell Experimental Forest, Minnesota, USA - June2016WEW_11_150 | ecosystem: Environmental > Terrestrial > Soil >... | reverse complement strand
GGCAGCAGAAAAACCTTATTAAGCGCATTGAATCTATGGGTTATCGTGTTGTTGAAGCTCAAAAACCAGACCCGGGTGCCATGCCACTTGTGCCCCAGGTACTCGCTCAAGTTCCTTAGGAGGCCCTTGGTTGAAGATAGAGCGATCGAGGAGGATACGGACAAATTCTGCCTAAAAAGGTTTGTGAAACGGAATGCCCCATCGAATCCATAGACTTGATTGCGGTTTCCGTCCCTCGTGTTGTAAACATCGGTGAAAATAGCTCCCACATACGATTGCTTGAGAAGGCCATACTTGGGTCTGAAGGTTGTGAAGTTGGTGTCTGGCAGATCTGACCCTTGTTCGCGGGTTTTGACGTCCAGGAATCCTAAGTCAAGCCGGCCAATCTTGCCTGTTACTTTGCTCCCGAAATCAATAGGTATGGGGTCTCCGGTTGGAGAGAGGCCAATGCGTCGGCTGAAGAAAACCTTGTTGCCGGCGGGCTGAACAAAATCGAAAAAGCCGGCGTTCTCCAGGAAGAAGTCTCTCTTCTCGGGGAACAAGATGGGAAAGCGCTTCAGGTTCACCACCGCCTGATCCACTTCGGTCTGGGCGAAATCGGTATTGACCGTTAGATCAGCGGTCAGGTTTTCAGACAACTTGGCCTTGCCGTCAGCGCCAAATTTCACGAGGTGTTCGCTCACCAGGTCTGAGGTCGGCGAAGCCCCCGGCGGCAGGGTCTCGGTTTCAGCAACGGAAACGAATGGTCGGATCTCATAGCGATGGGCTTGTTGAAAATTGGGCAGGCCATCCAACAGCCCGGCTTCGGAGACTCTGAATATGCCTAGGTTCCTGCGCCAAGCCTGCCAGAGCACCTCCTCGTTCTTCCTGCATATCGTTCTACGGAAGTTGATCCCCCAAACTTGCTGGTTGCTCTTAGAGCGGAGCGTATCCAAGGGAATCATCACCTCAGCCTGCCAGCCTTTGTCTGTGACGACCGCTTTCACATCCCAGTTCCCATTCCAGTCGGCGTTCAGCTGGTCGACTTTTGTTCCACCTTTAGCCGAAATTACCATGCCTTCATCGACAAGGAGCCCATCCCTCCTGGCCCCGTTGGCGTTGAACGCAAAATAGAAGGCATTTCGATGATCGAGATAGGTGTCCAGAACGATTGTCATACTGTCGTCTGCCTCCACAGCGCCATCGCGCCGCAGCTCCTTGGCCACGATGAGGTCCGGATTTGAATCCCAAGCAACGACACCGAAGTATAGGGTCTTCTGGTAGAGAACAACTCGTATCTCGGTCTTCTCAGTGGCGGGTTCTCCCTCGTGCGGATCGCGCTGAAGGAAGTCCGAGATCGCCTGGGCCTTCTGCCAGCAGGGCTCTGTCAAGAGCCCGTCAAAGGTAATGGGCTCCAGCGAGTTGTACACCGAGATCCGCGCTTGCGCGTAACAATCAGGTGGAATGCAGAGAAACATGAGAGGGGCCGCGGTCAGGAGTACTGCCCTAGCGGATAGGAAGGATGAGCCGCGTTTCCGATCGAGGTCCGCGCCAAGGCATCCGCTCATCTGCACTCCCGAGTCCTGAGGTTCGTAGTTGAGAAATTACGTTGACTTCCCTGCCTCTAAATCACAGTCGTGAGCCTTACTGGCAGGATTCTACGCCAGGAAAGGGATAGCGTGGCAGACAAATTCACCGTACGGCAGTTCCGTCCGGACCCTGAGCTTACTGCTGTCCTATGACCACTGACTGGGCATTTCAGGATACCGACCGTCCCTAGATCGTTATAGTCCCGAAGTCCCGTTCGAGGAGATGAGGCAATTCGGAACGGGCGGGGCAGAGTGTTGCGGATTATTTGGCGGCAGATTTCTTTATGAAGAAACGGTAACGGATATGCTCTGCAATGACTTTCATCAGCACCGGCCAGCTGTCATCTGCTGCACTGCTTTCCCTCGACGAATTGTACAGGCATCGCCAGTTTATTTCGCTTTGCCGGCACACGAATCGGCTCTTCCGTGAGTTTCAAGCAGATTCCTTAGTAATCTTCTGAATCTTCAAAAAATTCGTCGCGCCCTTGGCGGCCACGGGCATTCCACCCAGGACAACGACGGTATCGCCTTCGGCTGCGAGGCAGCGTTCCAGGAGTTCCCGATTCAGGCACCGGAGCAAATCATCGAAATCGGCGACGAAGTCCACAAGCAACGGTGACACGCCCCAATAGAGAGCCGCCAGATTGTAGATGCGGCGATCGTGGGTGAAGGCAAGAATGGGCACGGCAGGCCGCTCCTTGGACACCAATCGCGCGGTATAGCCCGACTGGGTGAAAGGACAGATTGCCTTGAGTTCCAGGTCCCCGGCGATGGTGCATGCAGCATGTGCGATTGCATGAGGGTATTCACGGCGCCCGATTCTTGCCGTAGGGCAAGTGCGGCCGCTGGCTTCTGCCTCCTCGGCGATCAGGCCCATCATCCGCACGGCTTCCAGTGGATATTGCCCCACCGAGGTCTCGGCGGACAGCATGACCGCGTCGGTCCCATCCAGGATGGCATTGGCAACGTCGCTGGCCTCCGCGCGTGTGGGCCGGGGATTGGTGACCATCGATTCGAGCATCTGGGTGGCGGTAATCACCAGCACCCCGTGCCGATTGGCCGCCTCGATGATCCGCTTCTGAAGGATGGGCACTTTCTCCGGGCTGACCTCCACACCCAAATCGCCCCGTGCGACCATGACCCCCTCGCAAGACTCGAGGATGGCCTCCAGGTTCTGGACCGCCTCCGGCTTTTCGATTTTGGCGATCACCGGAAGTTCGGCCTTGCGTTCGCGCAGCAGGCGGCGCACCTGAAGAAGATCTTCGGCCTGGCGAACAAAACTCACAGCAATGTAGTCCACCTCTTGGGCCACGCCAAAATCGAGGTCGCTGATGTCTCTTTCGGTGACGGCGGGCGTGCTGAGCTTTACTCCCGGCAGGTTCATGCCCTTGTGCTCGCCCAGGAGACCGCCGTGAACCACCCGGCAACGAACCGAGGTCCGGTCTGTGGCGAGCACGCGCAGCTCCATCAAGCCATCAGCGAGAAGAATGCAATCGCCCGGGCTGACGTCGGCGGGCAAGCGAGAGTAAGTTGTGCTGATTAGAGACGCGCCGCCCACCCCGGGCTTGGTGGTGACGGTGATCTCCGTCCCCTCGACCAATTTGACGTCCGCTCCGCCCTGGAGTGCGCCCGTGCGAATCTTGGGGCCGCACAGGTCTTGAAGAATCCCCACTGATTGCCCCAGGCGTGCGCTGATCGCGCGCACGCTGCGAATCACCTTCCCATGCTCCTCATGGGTCCCGTGAGAAAAATTCAACCGTGCCACGTTCATTCCGGCCCGGATCAGAGCTTCGAGGCTATCCTCGCTGCAGCTGGCCGGGCCGATGGTACAGACGATCTTGGTTTTTCTCATGGAGTAGCCCCTGAAGAATGAAATGTGCAAACCTGCTGTCTCGCACTTTGCATGCCGATAGCCCGTCGATTCGAGTGCTTGGCCGGGGCACAAGCCCCTAGCAGGCAAACGCCCCTGCACTAACGTCTGAATCGGATCTTGGCGCCCATATTCTACCAGTGCCGCCCAGTGTTCTGGCTTACCTATATTTCGAAGAACCACGTTTTGGCGAGGCACTTAAAGGCCTCGATGTCGGAGTGCCGTGCTGGAAATTCGGGACAGTCACCATAACCTCGAAGTTGTCCGAGATCGGTGGTAATCGGCTTCCGTTGAATTTCGAGGTTATGGTGACTGTCCCGAATTTCTCACTAGCAAGCCAAGCAGGTTCTTCGTGACCCTCCTTACTCATCGATGCTGTATTGCCCGCAGCGGCTATCGACCGCAATGCGCGATGCTGCCAGCAGCAGGTACTTATTTTGTCCTAGACCAATGGGTATGGACGATGCGCCAGGGACTGTCCGGGTTTTTCAGATAGACTTCGGTGCAATTCCAATGCTGGGTTTCGCCCTGTCCTTCGCTTAGGTAACTGTAGGTCAGCAAGGCCAAGTCGCCGTAGACCTGAACTTTCGGATCGATGATCTCGTAGCGATCGACGCGAATCTGTTTGCGGAGGGATTCGTAGAGACTGGTGAGCGCGGCCAGTCCGTTCAGCCGCCGTTCCTGAGATGGATCGAAATAGACCACATCCGGAGCGGAGATTTCAAGAAACCCATAGGGATCCCCATGACTCCACCGCTCCAGAGCTGCTTGTTCCATGCCGATGATTTCCTTTGCAATCTCATAGTCCATGCCTATTCCTCCAATATGATTGCTGCTCCTACTTTCCGATTGCTAACACTGCACAACCACGAAATACACGAAAAACACAAGAATTCTAGAAGAGCCCAAGAGTGGCGGGTGCGTTTGGATAGCTGAGCTCAGTGGGATAGCTGGACAGAGGAAGCTGATGAAAAATGGAATCATGAGTTCGGATTTATAGCATACAGGTGCACCCCTGCGCCCGCGTTAAATGCTTGAATTTGCTGCCTCATGTAGTTATGGCGACACACAACAGCGGCAAATGCATTCAGCCGTCCATCGTTTCCCGTGAACAGTGCGGCTAAATGGTGTTGATCATACACGATCATCGGCAGGCAGCGAACTTCCGCCAACCCTGTCGGAACAGGACCTTTGAATACTCAGATGTCGATGACGTCGGGAGGTTGCGACGAGACGGGAGGAGGCGCGGGATGAGTTCGTTGCTGCTTCCGCCTCAGGGCCACTACGACGGCGACGCAGCCGGTCCACGTTGGCAACATGTCCGCGACCGGTATGAGTTTCATGACAAAGGTGGGGAGTAATAGAAGATGGAACCCGATCAGAAAACTTGTGAGGATCATTGCGACGATATCGGTTATTTCATCAAGAAACGCCCAGCCCAGCGGTCCGAGGAGCAACTGTAGTCCGTCGGCGGCAATTGCGACGGTGAAGGCCAGCCAGATGCGGCGGCGAGTTAGAACTGGTTGGCGAAGCAAATGGGTCATGGCACGCCACTCGGATTTCTTGAGATTAACCGGGATGTCTGGCGTTTTCAACATCAAGGTGCCACTGGGCGACTGGGACTTGGATCTCCTGGCCAATGTCACTTCCTTGAACTATCACCGAGTTGCCAGCCGCAACTCCCGTCTCTGTCGGCAACGTCTCCGGCGGGGTTATTCCATTTCGAGGCTGCATAGTTCGCCTTACGCTACGACCTGAATCTTTGCCTGGCCCTCCCGACTGGCTACAACGCGATGACGTCTCGTGCGCTCCAACGCGCCTTCTGGGGTCCATGGTCACTCGCGCTTCTGGCGCGGCTCGTTGTCGGACAGCGCTGGGAGTCAGACCAGATGGGCGAAGGGGAAATCTGCCATCGCCGGAACTTTCACCCGACAGGTCACAGCAGCCAGTGAGGCTGCAGGATAGGACGGACAAGCCGCGTTTCCAATCGAGGCCCGCGCCGGGGCGTCCGCGCGCCTCCTGCGCTCTGGTTGGTCAGGTACGCGCTCGGATCACTCCCAAGAAGTCCCATTCGAGGAAGGTTCAATATGCAAGACTGTGAAAACCCCACAGTGCAGCACCGGAATAAGAATGTCTACCGGACAGTTGCCTATGCAAAACCTTACGGTGATCGCCTCAGCTGGGCCAATTCTCCCACGATCAGCGCTTCGCTGGATCTCGCTCAATCACCATCAGAGTGAATGATCCGGGTAGCACCGGTCCTCTCCTGGCCCCCGCAGGCGTCGGTCCAAACTTCGCTGAGACTATAAACACACGGAGGTTGGAGGCATCGAGCCCCATGTTCCGCGCACCCTGAGGCGTCGTTACGTTTTCGACGACATGATATTGGTCCGGACCATCCTGATGAATCACGGTAAGCGTACCGTCCGCATTCGAAGCAAACGCGTCGCCTGATGCCGCGTCGAATCCGGCGCCGTCCACGCCTGTGCCGATCGGCACCGATGCGACCACCTTGCCGGCCTGATAGTCGGAGATCGCCATCACGCCGCTGCGACATCCGCTGAATAGACGATGATGCGCAGTATCGATGGCCATGGCGACCGGCTGCTTGCATGGGGCGGTCGGCCAGCGCCGCGCCACGGTTCCTGTCTTTGCATCGATCTCAACCACCTCGCTCGTGTCGGTGAGATTCGCGTACACTTTGCCGTCGCCGGCCGAAGCGCCGTATTCCGGTTTGCCGCCGAGCGGAATGTTCGTGATCAGGGTCCCCGCCCGAGGATCGATCACCGTCGAGGAGTGCGCGTCACCATTGAATGTGAAGACCCGGTTTGATGCACTGTCGTAGATGATGGCGTCTGCATCTTCAGCGGCGGGAATCCGGCCAAGCACCTTGAAAGTCTTCAGATCAAACATGAGCACGGACTGGTCGTTACCCGATGTGGCGAAGCCATGCCCTGTGCCATCCGCAATCGCGGTTCCATGCGCGCCTTGGATGCCGGCGACTTCGCCGAGCAGGGCTCCGCTGTCTTCGTTGACTACCATCACGCGATTCTCCCTGCCGATAAACAGACGGTGATTCGGCGGATCGGGCACGATGTAGTCCCAGCCGCCGTCCCCGCCCAGTGTGTACGTGTGGGTTATGTGATAAGACGAGGGGGACTGAGCGAAGAGTGACGTTATGGTGACCAGAGTGAGGACAAGGGCAACGTTGCGCATAATGGCTCCTTTTTGCCTGAAGTATATCCGAATCGGTGATCCTCTGAGCCCGAAGATTTTTCCCTCGGCATGCGGAGCTACGGCCGCATCAACCTGGTTCGAGAAACTCAAGCGCCTCGTGCTCATCGGAAAGTAGCAAGCGCGACGACCATAATCCTCTTGTTGCCGATGAGCCAAGTACCAGTCCTTACAGGGCCTGCTAGGTGGTTGACTCCCTAGAAGTCCCGATCTGGGAAACGTGCACCGTCGAACGGTGGTGTCCGCTCGTCTGCCTCCTGCGGGGTCCTCAAGTTCTGCCGGCAGGCGCACCCGGCGTCCACCAGATTCTTAACATCCCGGTGTAGGGCGCACGGGGCGCACAGGGTGGTGGTTTCTGCGTTACTTTCCACCATCGTGGTCGCCTCCTGTGTCATCTGCGTCGTCTTTACTGGTGGCTGTGGCCGTGATGTCAATTACCTTGCGGGCTTGCTCCTCTAATTCGGCATCGGTCATAAACTGAACCCGGCGCAGATTCACACTGACATCCATCTCTACTTCGTCTTTCACCTTCCCGTCGATCCTTTCGCACACCTCCCGGATCGCGGCGGCATTCCCCAACATCACTAGACGGAGAATCGAGTCGAGTAACACATCGATCCACAGCCGTCCCTGCTTGTCATATGGGCAGACCTCGCCAAGCCGCTTCCGGATTCTCGGAAAAAGCAATGGCTCGTTCTTCGGTCGGCCTGCGGGATTTCCAGAGACACCCCTCGTCCAGCGCCCGTTCGCCAGGATTGAACTGCCGTGATGGCCGGGCCTTATTTCAGGCTGCTGCGGTGTTTCCGCTGGTCCTGTTCCCACGGTTGCATTATCAGGCGTTGCTGGAGAGACCCTAGAGGCTACCGCCACGGACTTGTCGCTGCCCGCTCTGGTTTCTGACCTTGTATGCGTTTGCTGTCGTCTTCGCTCTTTCATTTCTATTCTGTCCTTTGGCATTAACTTCCGCGCCCCTCTTCGCGGATAGTCAATCAAATTGACCACGCTGCGCACTCCTCTGTCTCGCTCAACACCGCGTCCCCCTCAGTTGTTCCTGCTTGTTCGCAGCTGTGCCCGGAACAACACGGAACTTGTCAATGATATTGAGGCACCTGGTTGTTGAATTTAGTGTCGTTTCCAATCACTTCATATACTCGGTTTGAGAAGCCAGCCTCGACTCCCTCAATCGTTATGGCTTCCTCAGTCATGGATACCTCAGAACGCTCCGATGTTTTCTTGGGCTTGTTGATCCAGGCCGCTTCCGGCAATGACGGCGGCACCGCCATGCCACGGACGAAGCGTTCCGGATGCGCGTCAAAAGCCGAAGCCAGAACAATCTCTCGCTGGCTGATTACGAGTTCAGCTTTGCCATAATGGACCATTTCCGGAGTCAGCAGTCCGATCCCGCTATGGCGATGTTCGCAGTTGTACCAGGGGAAGAAATCCTGGCAAAAGGCGCGCCCATCCTGGATTGAGCCGAAGCGATCCGGAAAACCCGGACGATACTTCAGGGTCTTAAACTGTGACTCCGAATAGGGATTGTCATCAGACACGTATGGACGGCTGTGGCTCTTCGTGATGTCAAGATCTGCCAGCAGCAAAGCCACGGGCTTGGATTTCATCGAAGGTCCACGGTCCGCATGAATCGTCAGTTGTCCGGGCGCCACGTTCTGTTTCTCGCACGTTTCCGCAATGAGCCGCTTGGCGAGTGCGCTGCTTTCGCTGGGAGCAATCATCCAGCCGACCACGTATCGGCTGAAGATGTCGAGAATTACATACAGGTAAAAGTAGGTCCACTTCACCGGGCCGAGCAGCTTTGTGATGTCCCACGACCAGACCTGGTTGGGAGCGGTGGCCAGAAGCTCCGGTGCTTTGTACTGGGGATGACGAGCCTGGTTGCGGCGCTCCCGGATCTCGCCCGCTTCGTCCAAAATGCGATACATGGTCCGCACCGAACAATGGTAGATCCCCTCATCCAGCAGGGTGGCGTACACCTCAGTCGGCGCCTTATCGACGAAGCGATCCGTGTGCAGGACGTCCAGGACCTCCTGCCGCTCGAGCGCACTCAGAGCCCTCGGCGGCGCAGGGCGAGGCGCGGGCGTCTCTTCGATTGTGGGCTCAAGGCGGCGATAGTACGTCGGCCTGGCGATGTCCAGCGACCGACAGGCGGCTGCCTTCCCGACCGTCGTCGACAGTTCCTGACACGCAATCATTCGTCGCTCCCGTTCTGCTCGATCGGGGGAACTGTCAGTCCCAGTAGATCGCAGAGTTTTTTTTGGACGTCGATGATGGTTTCAGCCTGGCGCAGGCGCTTCTGCAGCCGCTGGGTTTCGCGGCGCAGACGTTCGTTTTCGGCGGCCAGCGGATTGCGCGGAACGGGCTTCTTGCCGCGCTTACGGGGCTCCAAACCGGCGATTTCTCCTGTCTCCCTCAGCTTGCGCCAGGTGGTCAGGTGCGACGAATATAAGCCCTGACGCCGCAGAAGGGCCGCAATCCCGCCAGGACCGCACTGGTCAGCTTCCTGCAGGATACGACGCTTGTATGTGGCAGAGAATCGCCGCCGTACGGCTTTGCTGTTGACTTCGGGGTTCGCAACGCCGGAATCCTTGGAGGCGGCCGCCGCCACGGGGATGGATGCCCCTCCGCTTCGCGAAGGCTCGCTACGCTCGCCTTCACTCCGCTCCGGGGCATCCATCCCTGTTTCTCGCTTAATCAATTCTGCTATTCCCATCTCAGTTTTACTCCCTACCCTCTACATTAATTTACCAGGGGGCAGGTGTCTCAGCATCATAGGCACAGAGGGCACACTCGCCGGCGAGACGGTGCCATCGAGCCCAATCAGGCGAAGGAATTCGGATGCCCAGGCCTCTCTCACGGGTCTGTCTGATCGCGCCACCGTACCGAACACTGACCATGTGATCACATCTTCGCTGTGGAGGGACTGCAAGTCGCAGTAGTACCCGAGCCCAGACGTGCATATTGCTCGCTGCTCGTCGTTAAAGGCACGGACTTGTCGGCTCTCGTATAGCTTCTGGACGATCTCCATGGCCGGCCAGGGCGAGCATCCAGTGGAGATGACGTTCTCGAGCGGGTCTGCGACGACCAGTACGCCACCCTTGCTTTGAGCGGTTGCAATCTTCTTGTCGTTCCAGTCCTTCATGATTTGGCCTCTTAAATGAGCTTATCGACGCGATTACGAGCTCAGTTCAGCGGTCAGCATGCCCTTTTTATTTTGGCTAAATTCACATCCGCCGGCAACATCATCGCAATCAATCGCCGTTACGTGCGTAACTTGATGCTCCTGATCTCCTCGCCGGTCGTCACCACTCGCCTGCGGACAGCAGAAGAACTGAAGATCCGTGGCCGTATGTTTAATAGAGGACATGTTCGATCAATCTACGGTTGATGCGGCAGTCGGAGATGATGTAAATGTTATCTAACGTCTCAGTTAGGTAGTCAGCAGTATATTTGCAGCCATCCCATGCCTATCAGCCAGTCAACTTAGCCAACCCTTACCTTTGGTTCACGCCAGTAATGGGCGTATCTTTCTCTGACGATTAGTTTTGTGTTCTCCGCAATTTGAGACAAAACGAGGTCAGTAGTGATCTCTATAGGAAATAAGGTCTCATGATTTATCCCGAGTTTATTGAGCTCAGCTAGGAAAACGGGCTTCAGTGATCCCGGGAATACAACTTTGATTAACCCACCACGTTCAGGATTCGTTGGCTCAGACAACAGTTGCGTAATTGCGATATCATGGTCCTCGAGGGTATATGTGCAGAATGTGTAACGGGCCTTTTGTACAATTTCTCGCCTGGGTGGTCGCCAGCCGTAAAATGGAACGACAGTGCGCGGTGTGTCCGGCCGAAACAGCCAGGGTGTTAATTCACAGGTGAGATGCTCATACTGTTGCCCAAAGTGTTCTGCTAAGGTGTAAGCATGGACAGCAAATACCGCTGCGTCAATCGACAATTGGTCCGCAGCGGCGAAGTATGCAGCAACATAGGGTGATTGTGACCAGTCCAAGAAACGAGTGGGCGCACCGTAATGCTGCATAAAGGACCACCATGACAAAACGTCGTCGTCTCTGGGTAGTGCGGACGGTACGAGAAGATGATGCGCTTGTTGCTGGAATTCGTGGAGCAATGCTAACTCAATCTCGATGGCAACATCAAACTCGACCGTTGTTGGCAGGAAACGTTTAAGAGACGATTGCACTGCCCACTGTGCATTGTTTTGACCACGCCAGATGAAGGCAGGACGGTTGGGGTCGTCATCCGAACAGAGCTGTTGGGCGTATTCAGTGAATGACTTCCAGCTAAGAACTACTTTAATTGG
>Ga0187866_1003815_pt1 | contig 11011 bp, 7 predicted proteins | sample June2016WEW_11_1_3_FD_133013 | JGI IMG/M metagenome (GOLD analysis project Ga0187866, IMG submission 133013) | Peatland microbial communities from SPRUCE experiment site at the Marcell Experimental Forest, Minnesota, USA - June2016WEW_11_150 | ecosystem: Environmental > Terrestrial > Soil >... | reverse complement strand
GCGCATTCGGGGTGTCGATCAACGATCACGACCCGGACTCGGCGCTGGGGCTCATTGAGACCGGTCTGGTCGACGCCGTGCAGGTGATCTACAACATCTTCGACCAGTCGGCGGAGCGAAACCTGTTCCCGCTGTGCCTCGAGCGAAACGTTGGGGTGCTGGCGCGCGTGCCGCTGGACGAAGGCGGACTGGCGGGCACGATCCGCTCAGATACCGAGTTCGAACCCGGGGATTTCCGCGCGTTCTATTTCCGCGGCGACCGCAAGAAACAGGTGGAAGAGCGTGCCAGGGCGCTCCTGCGCGACCTCGGCGGCGTGGCTGGCAGTCTTCCCACGATCGCGCTGCGCTTCTGCCTCTCCCACCCTGCGGTTTCGACCGTGATTCCGGGCATGCGGAAGGTGCACCACGCGGTGGCCAACTGCGCGGTGTCCGACATGGGAGAGCTGGACGCTGAGACGATGCAGAAACTGCGGAAGCAGGCGTGGGGCAGGAATTTCTATTCCTAGTGCAGCGCGAAGAGATGTGGGGCGGGCAATCTTGCCCGCAGCCGGCCTTCCGGCCGGCTGGACCCGCTGGAAAGCGGGTCCGCAGGCTGTAAAGCCTGCCCCACTGTCCAGACGCCTGCTCGTTATTCTGTATGACGCACTACACTAGTGCGCGGCTGGTTTCAGAAGGAAGGAAACGTTCATTTCGTCGCGGGTGCCGATGGCGCCGAGGGCGGCGCTGGGAGGCTTCATTCCCCAGTCGGACATGCGCAGCGTGGCGCTGCCTTCGATGGAGAAGTCGGGCCTGAGGGTGACCTGCACGGTTACGGGCTTTGCCTTGCCGCACATTGTGAGCGTGCCCTGGACCTCGAAGCGGCCGGGGGCAGCGGCGGCGATCCGGGTTGAGGAAAAGGCCAGCTCCGGGTAGCGGTCCGCGTGCAGCAACTCCGCGAGGGCGTATTTCACGATCTTGGCCCGATCCTTCTCGCTGACCCAGGCGTCGTGGAGCGCGATACTGCCGGCGTCGACGGTGAACCGCACCTGGGAGCGCTCGGGCGCCTCGGCATCGTAGAGCAGGGAGCCCTGGTAGCGCTCGAACGTGAAGGAGTGTTTACGCCCGTTCCACAGCCCGGTCTTGTAGACTTCGAGCGCCAGGCGGTTTCCGGCGGCCGGTCCAATGTCGTAGGCGAGGGAGGCCGCAAGCAGCGGCAGGACAGCCAATTGCAACATACCTGACTGGATGCGGGCGCGCCAGGAAGGGTGCCGGTTTCTGATAGGATGGGACTCTGCGGATCGGGATTCATACCTGCATCGCGGGGTCGCTCGAGAGCGCGGCGTTGAAGGCCGCCGGACTCGGCGCGAACACGTTTCAGATTTTCTCGGCCAGTCCCAGGATGTGGCGCGCGGGCGAGCCCGATCCACACCAGGTTCGAAAACTCCAGGCGGCGCGGGAGCGTTTCGACTTGACGCCGCTGGCGATTCACGACAATTACCTGATCAACCTGGCGGCGGCGGACCCGCGAATCCGCGAGCGGTCGATTGAAGCGTTTCGCGGCGAAGTGCGGCGGGCGCTGACGATCGGCGCGGAGTACCTGGTGGCGCATCCCGGCAGCTACGGAGACCCGGGGCTCGAGCGGGGCGTACGCACGCTCGCGGAATCGCTTCGGGCGGCGATCCGAGGGTTGAAGATGAAGCGGCTCATGGTACTGTTCGAGAACACGGCGGGCGGCGGAACCAAGCTGGGAGGCTGCTTCGAGGAACTGCGGCTGATCCGGGAGGAGGTGTCGGAGGACGCCGAGATCGGCTTCTGCCTGGATACCGCGCACTGCCTGGCATCCGGCTACGACGTGGCCGGCGCCGAGGGATTGCGCGCCACCGTGCGGGAGGCGGAGCGGATTCTGGGTCTCGGGAACGTGAGGATCATCCACGCCAACGATTCGAAGACGCCGCTCGGGTCGCATGTCGACCGCCACGAGCACATCGGGGAAGGGTTCATCGGGGCGGAGGGATTCCGCCGCATCCTGACGCATCCGAAGCTGCGCGCGAAACCGTTTATTCTGGAGACGCCACAAGACCGGGAGGGCGACGACCGGCGTGACGTGGAGACATTGAAGAGGCTATGCCGGAAAAGAACTACGACCACAAGGCGATCGAACTGAAGTGGCTGGAGCGTTGGGAGAGCGCCGCGCTGTACCGGGCCGAGGAGGACTCCAGCAAGCCCAAATACTACGTGCTGGAGATGCTGCCCTACCCGAGCGGCACGCTGCACATGGGCCACCTGCGCAACTACACCATCGGCGACGCCCTGGCGCGCTACAAGTGGATGCGCGGGTTCAACGTGCTGCACCCCATGGGCTGGGACGCTTTCGGCCTCCCGGCGGAGAACGCCGCCATCAAGCGGGGCCTGCACCCGCGGGACTGGACGCTGGCCAACATCGCCGAGATGAAGAAGACGCACCGGCGCTATGCCTTCAGCTACGACTGGGACTGCGAGATCTCGACCTGCGAACCCGAGTACTACCGCTGGAACCAGTGGTTCTTCCTCAAGATGCTGGAGCGCGGGCTGGTTTACCGCAAGAAGTCGCGTGTGAACTGGTGCCCGGAGTGCGCCACCGTGCTGGCGAACGAGCAGGTGGTGGACGGCTGCTGCTGGCGGCACGAAACTACGCCCGTCGAGCAGCGCGAACTGGAACAGTGGTTCTTCAAGATCACCGAGTACGCCGAGGAGCTGCTCGCGGACCTCGACCAGCTCGCGGGCGGCTGGCCGGAGCGGGTGCTGGAGATGCAGCGCAACTGGATCGGCCGTTCGGACGGCGCGGAGGTGGATTTCCACGTGCTGGGCTCCGGCCAGCCGGTGCGCGTGTTCACGACGCGCGTGGACACCATCTACGGGGCCACCTGCGTGATCCTGGCGCCGGCGCATCCGCTGACGGGGGAACTGGTGAGCGTGGAAGACCGGGCGCGGGTCAAAGCGATGATCGACGCCCAGCGGCACAAGGACCAGGGCGATTTGGAGAAGGAAGGGTTCTTCACCGGCCACTATGCGATCAATCCGTACAACCAGCAGCGCATCCCGGTGTGGGTGGGCAACTTCGTGCTGCTGGAGTACGGCACGGGAGCGATCATGGCGGTGCCGGCGCACGACCTGCGCGACTTCGAGTTCTGCCGCAAGTACGGCATCCCGGTGTGGCCGGTGATCCGGCCGGTGGATGGAGCGATCGCGGAGGAATCCTCGATGCAAGAGGCGTTCTGCGACGATGGCGTAGTGGAGAATTCCGGCGAATTTTCCGGCCTGGCGAGCGGGGAGGCGCGGCGGCGGATGGGGGCCTGGGCCGAGGCGGAGGGTTTTGGGAAAGCCGCCATCACCTACCGCCTGCGCGACTGGGGCATCTCGCGGCAGCGGTATTGGGGCACCCCGATCCCGGTGATCCACTGCCCGCGCTGCGGCGTGGTCCCGGTTCCCGAAGACCAACTGCCGGTGGTGCTGCCGCTGAACGTGGAGATCACCGGGGCCGGGCGCTCGCCGCTGGAGGGCGCGCCGGAGTTCATCCACGCGAAGTGCCCGAGCTGCGGGGCGGAGGCGCGCCGCGAGAGCGACACCATGGACACCTTCGTCGATTCGTCGTGGTATTTCTACCGCTACTGCGACGCGCGCAACGGCACGGCCCCCTTCGACTCCGCGAAGATCGGCTACTGGTTCCCCATCGACCAGTACATCGGCGGCATCGAGCACGCCATCCTGCACCTGATCTACTCGCGCTTCTTCACCCGGGTGATGCGCGACCTCGGCCTGATTGCCAACCGTGAGCCGGCCACCCGGCTGTTCACGCAGGGCATGGTGTACAAGGACGGCGCCAAGATGTCCAAGAACAAGGGCAACGTGGTGGGCGCCGACGACATGGCCGACCAGTATGGCGCCGATACCGGCCGGCTGTTCGTGCTCTTCGCGGCCCCTCCTGAGAAGGACCTGGAATGGCAGGAGGCGGGCGTGGACGGCATGTTCCGATTCATCGGCCGCGTGTACCGCTTCACGACCCGGAACGCGGAGCGGGCGCGCGCGGGCGGCGAGCGCACCGACGCGGACGTCAAGGCGCTCCGCAAACTGCACCAGACGGTGAAGAAAGTCACTGAGGACTTCGATTCGCGCTGGCACTTCAACACCTCGATCGCGGCGGTGATGGAGCTGATGAACGAGCTGCACCCGCTGGAGGCGCGGCTCTCCGGAGCCGCGCTGGCGGAGATCCTCGAGAAAACGGTGCTGCTGCTGGCGCCCTTCGTGCCCTACGTCACCCAGGAGCTGTGGGAGGAACTGGGCCATCAGGGACCGGTGTTCCACCAGGCGTGGCCGGGTTACGATCCCGAGCTGGCGCGCGAGCCGGAAGCCGAAATCCCGGTGCAGGTGAACGGCAAGCTGCGCAGCCGCATCTACGCCCCGTTCGGAGCCCCGAAAGAGGAGCTGGAACGGCGGGCCCTGGCGGACGAGAAGGTGCAGGGTTTCGTGGCGGGGAAGCAGATTGTCAGGGTAATCGTCGTTCCCGACAAGCTCATCAACATCGTCGTGAAAGGGTAGCCATGGCACAAGAACCGAGCGGCCGGCGCGACTTCTTGAAAACCGCGGGCGCCGCTGCATTTACCACCTCGATTTTCACTGGAAACGTCAAGGGCGCCAATGACCGGATCGCCTGCGGGGTGATTGGCATGGGCCAGATGGGCATCGAGAACCTGCGCTTCGCGATGCGGCAGCCCGACGTAGAGGTAGTCGCCGTCTGCGACGTCTACAAGCCGCATATGGACGAGGCTGTGGCGGTAGCCGCTAAGGACGGCAAGACCGTCAGGCCAGTCGCGGATTTCCGCAAAATCCTCGAAGACGAATCGATCGACATCGTCAACATCTCGACCCCGGATCACTGGCACGCCTACACGACCGTGGAAGCCTGCAAGAACGGCAAGGACGTCTACGTCGAGAAGCCCATCTGCTTGTGCGTGGACGAAGGCAGGCAAATGGTCTACGCCGCGCGCAAGTATCAGCGCATCGTGCAGGCAGGAACCATGCAGCGGTCGGGGACGCACTTCCAGAAGGCTGCCGCAATCGCCCATAGCGGCGCGCTCGGCAAGATCACGCTCTGCCGCACCTGGATTGACGAACCGGAAAAGCCCGAGGGGTTCGGCAACCCGCCGGATAGCGATCCGCCCGAGGGGTTGGACTGGGACATGTGGCTCGGGCCGGCGCCGAAGCGTCCCTTCAATGCCAACCGGTGGGGCGTGCATCCAGAGATGGCGAAGAGGCCCTATTCCTGGTTCCGTTATTTCTGGGACTACGGCGGCGGCATGATGACCGACTGGGGCGTCCATCTGCTGGACATCGTACACATGGGCCGGGATGAGCCGATGCCCTCCGCGATTACCGCGGTGGGCGGCAAGTTGTGGGTCAGGGACAATCGGGAAACGCCCGACACGCTGCTGGTCACCTACCAGTACGGGGACGCCTTCGTGGCCACCTTCGAGGCCCTTTCGGGCACCTCGCAAGGTCCGTATCCCATGGGTCCCGGCACGCTGTTCTGCGGGACCGAGGGCACGCTCTTCGTGAACCGCCGGCTCTATCGGGTAATCCCGGAAAAGGAATCCGATTTGAAGGCCGAGGAAGTGAAGGCCTCCAACGACATGAATATGGCGCACTGGGCGAACTTCATCGATTGCGTGAAGTCGCGCCGGATGCCGATCAGCGACATCGAGCTCTGCCGCAGGTCGACGGCGGCCTGCCAGCTCGGCAACGTGGCCTACCGCAGCAAGCTGCGGCTGGATTGGGACGACCAGCAGGAGACCGTCGCGCAGGCGGAGGCTCGCCAGTACCTGACGTACCACTATCGCGAGCCGTGGAAGCTGGAAGTGTAATCGCGGACCGCTCTCGGATGGAGGTTGCATGGAGAGGCCGACCCTCGACAAGTTCCCCAAGAGTGTGCTCGCGCAGATCGACATACAGACGGCCTTCATCGTCTCCCGTCTGATCGTCGCCGCGGAGAGGCTGCAAGTGTTTCGCGCACTGCGCGGGAAGCGCATGAGGGCGGATGCGATCGGGAAGTCGCTCAAGATCCACCGGTTCTATCTTCGGCCCTTCCTGAACTCGCTGGTTTCTCTGGGGCTGCTCCGAAAGACGGACGACACTTACTGGAACACGCCCTTCGCCGATAAGTACTTCGTCGAGGAGCGCTCGATCCATTGGACCCGCCAGTTTTCGGCGGAGTGCCTCCGGGACTACGCTGCGCTCGCTGTGCTCGAAAAGGCCCTGGCTTCCGGAAGATCCTGTCAGGCGATCCAGGGATTGAAGGAGCCGAGTTACTTGGGGCGCATGAAGCGCGACCGGCGCGAGGCCGAAGACTTCACGCAAATGCTGTTTCATCTACACCAGGGCGACGCCGAGGCTCTGGCGGCTTGCCTCGACCTGTCCCGTCATCGGGCGGTTCTGGACGTGGGCGGCGGCTCGGGGGTGATGTCGATCGCGCTGGCGAAGAAGAACCCGCACCTGCGCGCCTGTATCTTCGACATCGCGCCGGTATGTGAGATCGCCGCAAGAAATGCGAGGAGGGCGCGGCTTTCCCGGCGCATCCGCACGCTCGCGGGGGACATTCGGCGAGCCTTGCCGGAGGGCTACGACGTCGTTCTGGTCTGCGACATCGGCTCCGTGCCGGATGCGCTCTTGAGGAGCGCTTACAGGTGCCTGCCTGCGGGGGGACTGCTGGTGCTGGTGGACCGCTTCCTCAGCGACGACGGCACCAAGCCTTTGGATCGCCTGGTGGAGCATTTCGTCGGAGCCTCTTTCGGGCTGGCAACGAAGGGAGAGATGGTGCAGGCGGTAAGATCCTGCGGGTTCCGGGCGGTCAGGGCGAGGAAGATCGGCCAGGATTTGTGGCTCATTACGGGCATCCAGGGTCAGCCGTGAGGATGAAGATGCGTGCGAGGGGCAACCGGGACAGGGCTGGAGCCCTATCCTACAGGCGGACGGCCGAGGCAGTCCCTCGGTTGCAGGCGCCCGCGAAAACCCGGGACAGAGTGTACTGTCACGGGTTTTCGGGGCAGCCGAAACTGGCCGATGCCAAAGCCCTTGCCTGGCCGGCCAGATCCTCACGTCCGATTTTGCGGTACAGCCGGAGGACTCCGGCCGTTGCCGCGCAGGCGTGCTGGCGCACAATTTCGCACGACGGGTTGACCGCTGGGCCGTAAGGGCCCGGCGTGATGGCGCAGCCTTTGGTGTCGAGGCCGCTCTGGTAGAGGTTCAGCAGCTCTTGCCTCAAACTCATGTCCGATGTCACCAGCGTGCCTTCGACCAACGCGACCGCGGCTTCGTCCGCCCGGCCGCCGGCCACCAGTGAGGCGGAGAGCTGCCGGTAGCTCTGGGCGTTCAGCGGCTCCAGTTCCCGCGCCGCGGCTGCGGCGTCGAGAGCCTTCCCCGGGTCCCCGAGCCGCAGATACGCGACGGAAATGGTCCGTTCGAGATCGGCGATTTTGGCCTTGTCGGGCTGGGGATCCTTCGAGACCAACCGCTGGTTGGAGGCTCGCACGATGGATCGGCAGCGCAGCAGCAGCTCGAGCGACCGGCGGTATGCCTGGAAGCCGTCCGAGTCGCCTTTGGTGAGGTAGTAACCGCCGGCCCGTCGATACGCATCCGGGTTATTGTGCCAGTCCGCCACCGGGTCGAGAATTGCCAGGCTCTTCTCCGCTTCAGCGATTACGCGATCGATGTTGGCATGGCTGGTGCCGGAATCGTACAGCGCCTCCGCCAGCAACTTATGCGACTTGTAACTGTTCGGCGAGTTCTCGACGGCGGCGCTGGCGAGGCTCAGGTCGTCCTGCCAGTCCGAGTTCCGGGCCCAGGTGCGGATGGCACATGCGGCGATGATCAGGCACAACGCGACTGGCGCGAGCCCAGCCCGGCCGGTCCGCCTGGCGATCGCGTAAACCCCCGAGACGACGCACGCCGCCAGCGCGATGGCCGGTAGGTAGAGGAAACGCTCCGCCATGATCGTGCCGATCGGGAAAAGCAAGTTGGACGTCGGCAGGAAGGTGAGGAACGCCACGCAGGCCAGGAAAAACACCGTCCGGTTCCGCCGGTAGGTCCACACCACGGCGGCCGCCACCGCGGCAACCACGAGCCACGCGAGCCAGTCCCGCGGAGAGCCGGTTGCCAGCGGGATCTGCGTGTAGGAGTAATCGCAGGACAGGTGGGCCGGCCATACCAGGAGCCCCAGGTACCTCGCGATGACCTTGATCGCGGTGAGCTTCGCCGTCCAGAAGTCCGCATCGACCAGGGGGTTATCCCAGAATGGAAACAACGTGGCCGGCAAACGGCTGAAGACCGCCGCGCGTGCGTACCACATCGCTGCGAGCGCCAGCAGCACGGCCACGCACCCCAGAAAGAGCGCCCGGCCCTGTCTCCGCTCCTTCCACCAGGTCAGCTCGAAGACAACGATGACTCCGAGAATCGTCGCCGCGCTTTCTTTTGAGAACACTCCGAGCGTGGTCACAGCCGCGAGACCGGCGAGCCAGGTCCACCTCCGCCAGCCCTGGCTTTCGGCGCTCTTCAGATAGATCAGGAGCCCGCCCAGCAAAGCCATGCCCGCCAGCAGGTCCGCCCTTCCGACCATGTTAGTTACCGATTCGGTCAGAACCGGGTGCACTGCCCACAGCGCCGCAAGGAAGACCGACGGCCAGAATTCGCGGATCAGCCGCAGCGCCAGAGCGTACACCAGCAGCACGTTCGCGGCATGCAGGAGAAAGTTGAGCCAGTGATACCCAGCGGGCCGATCGCCGTTCCCAAGGATGGCGTAGTTGAGCAGATACGTGAGCGTGGTGAGAGGGCGATAGAGACCGCTCTCGCCATATGGCCACCAATAAGTGCGTTGCAGGATTCGCTCGAGGTTCTGTGCGCTCGCTTCCCGGATCCGCGGATCCTGGAGGAGGAGCCCCTTGTTGTCGAACGTGAAACCGGCGCTGAAGGAGTTGGAATAGGCGAGCAACGTGACAAGGCATAGCGCCGCCATCGCCAGCCAATGGCGCGTGCGCGGCGACGGTATGCGGATCGCGGGCCCGCGTTTCCTGGCGTGTTTCATGAGAACGTAAATGATATCAGATCGCCAATTTGAGGCGTGTTGCGGCTCTTGCTGGCTGGCGTACAGCACTCCGGAGCGGGGCGGGTGCGCGACATTTCTGTGGATGCCCGCGATCCCTGATTCCGAGCCGCGTGCGCGAGCAAGCGGTCCTCCCGCACGTCTGAGTGACCGCTCCCTCGCGGTCGCGGCTCGGAACCGAGCGTACCGGTGCGCGCGGGCGCCGGCCGGTATTGGGGTGACGCACAGCACTCCGGGGCGGGGCGGGCTAAGAGTTGAGCCTCCCGGCCGTGCTAGCGTAGTAGTAGGGGGTTCCAGCAAGGGATCAGTCTATGCCAGCGGAGATTGCCATTCGGGGCGTCAACCTGACGAAACGGTTCCGCTCTGGCTCCAGCGATCTGGTGGTGTTCGAGGGGCTGAACCTCGAGGTCCGGCAGGGCGAACAATTGGCGCTGGTGGGCGAATCCGGCGCCGGCAAGTCTACGCTGCTCCATCTGTTGGGCGCCCTGGACCGGCCCACGGAGGGTACAATACAGTTCGGAACGAAGGAACTGACAACGCTGCCGGATGCGGACCTGGCGAACTTCCGCAATCGGGAGCTAGGTTTCGTCTGGCAGATTCACTATTTGCTGCCGGAGTTTACGGCACTGGAGAATGTGATGATGCCGTTGCTGATCCGGGGAGTTTCCCACGCGGAAGCCGCGCCGGCGTCGCTGGCGAGGTTGGAGGAAGTGGGACTGGGAAGCCGGGCGTCGCACCGGGCCGGTGAGCTGTCCGGTGGCGAGCAGCAGCGCGTGGTGCTGGCCAGGGCGCTGGTCGGCAATCCGAGATTTCTGCTGGCGGACGAGCCGACGGGGAACCTGGATTTCCGGACCGGCGACATGATCATGGGGCTGCTGGGGGAACTGCACCGCTCGCATCAGCTCACCTCGATTTACGTCACTCACAATCTCTCCTTCGCCAAGCGGTGCGATCGGGTTTTGAAGCTGGAAGGCGGAGCACTGCTCGAAACCACGCTGTTTGGGAATCCGGCAAGCTTCCAAGGCGGTAACAGCTATGTTTGAACGATACACGGAAAAAGCACGGCGGGTGATCTTCTTCGCGCGGTATGAGGCCAGCCAGTTCGGCAGCCCTTATATCGAGACCGAGCACCTTCTGCTGGGTTTGTTGCGCGAAGACAAAGCTTTGGCAAACCGGTTCCTGCGGTCTGCCGCGCACCTGGAGTCGATCCGGAAGCAGATCGAATCGCACACCACGGCTCGCGAGAAGGTTTCCACCTCGGTAGACCTGCCCCTCAGCCACGAATGCAAGCGCGTGCTGGCCTACGGGGCCGAGGAAGCCGAGCGGCTCAACCACAAGCACATCGGCACGGAGCACCTGCTGCTAGGTTTGCTCCGTGAAGAGAAGTGCTTCGCCGCCGAGATCCTGCACGAGCGCGGCTTGCGGCTTTCCCAGGTGCGGGAGGAAATCTCCCGGACCTCTTCCGAGAAAGTCTCCTCCAGCCGGCCGAAAGAAAGCTCGCTGCTCACCGAGTTCAGCCGCGACCTCACCCAGTCGGCGCTGGATGGCACGCTGGACCCGCTGATCGGCCGCGACTACGAACTGGAGCGCGTCGTGCAGATCCTCTGCCGCCGCACCAAGAACAACCCGGTGCTGATCGGCGAGCCCGGGGTGGGCAAGACCGCCATCGTCGAGGGCATGGCGCAGCGCATCGCCGATGGCGACATTCCGTCATTCCTGGCCGACAAGCGCATCCTGGCGCTCGATCTGTCGCTGATCGTCGCCGGAACCAAGTACCGCGGGCAGTTCGAAGAGCGGCTCAAGACCATCATGAAGGAGCTGATGGAGAACCAGAACGCCATCATCTTCATCGATGAGCTGCACACGCTGGTGGGGGCCGGCTCGGCCGAAGGGTCGCTGGACGCG
>Ga0187866_1003794_pt1 | contig 11046 bp, 6 predicted proteins | sample June2016WEW_11_1_3_FD_133013 | JGI IMG/M metagenome (GOLD analysis project Ga0187866, IMG submission 133013) | Peatland microbial communities from SPRUCE experiment site at the Marcell Experimental Forest, Minnesota, USA - June2016WEW_11_150 | ecosystem: Environmental > Terrestrial > Soil >... | reverse complement strand
TATGTGAACGATCTTGGGAACGTGGTGGACATGGACGCGATTCGAGCCGCGCACTTGGCGATAGGCGTGGACCCCCTGGGCGGCGCAGGCGTGGCCTACTGGGGACGCATTAGTGAGCGTTACGGCTTCGCACTCTCGGTGGTGAACACTTGCGTTGATCCGACCTTCCGCTTCATGACCCTGGATTGGGACGGCAAGATCCGCATGGACTGCTCCTCCCCGGACGCCATGGCTGGATTGATTGCGCTGAAAGATAGGTTTGACGTGGCGTTCGCTTGCGACACCGACCATGACCGCCACGGAATCGTGACGCGTGGCGCCGGGCTGCTGAATCCCAACCACTATCTGGCGGTGGCGATTTCTTACCTGTTTCGTCATCGCGACGAGTGGCGACCCGAAGCCGGCGTGGGAAAGACCCTCGTCAGCAGCAGCTTGATTGACCGCGTCACCGCAAGCCTGAACCGGCGGCTGTTCGAAGTCCCTGTCGGTTTCAAGTGGTTTGTGGAAGGATTGCTGGAAGGGTGGCTGGGATTCGGGGGCGAGGAGAGTGCCGGCGCTTCCTTCCTCCGCCGCAATGGCGCCGTCTGGACGACGGACAAGGACGGGATCATCCTTGGGCTGCTCGCCGCAGAAATGACAGCTCGCTCCAGCCACGACCCGGGAGAGCTTTATCGCGAGCTGACGCGGCAGTTTGGAGAACCGGCGTACGAGCGCATCGACGCCCCTGCCACCGCTGAGCAGAAAACTGTTCTAGAACGTCTAGCGCCGGAACAGGTGATTGCCACTGAACTGGCTGGAGAGAAAATCGAGGCGATGCTCACCACGGCTCCCGGCAATGGTAGTCCTATCGGCGGCCTGAAGGTCGTGACGGCCAATGGATGGTTTGCGGCACGTCCCTCAGGCACCGAGGAGGTGTACAAACTCTATGCGGAGAGTTTTCTCGGTGAAGATCACCTGCGGAGAATTCAACAGGAAGCGCAGAAAATCATCGCGCGGGCTTTCGCGTCGGCAAGGAACCACGAAGAACAATGAATAGTGTCGCGGTGTTTCCTGGGCTGGAGCATTGTACGCGGAGGTGGTCAAGTGCACATTAGCAGCCGGACGTGAAATCAAAATGGAAATCCGACCTCGATAACATGGCCCCGCTACGTTCAGTCAAAGCCGGTCAGCAACGCCACGGCCGCGGTGGGTCGGGGAGAAGTGGAGGTTCTTCCCGGGGGCCCCTGGGCGTTGGGCTGAAAAAACAGCAGCCCAATCTTCCCTGCGACGTGAGTGAGCGGCAGAGCTTATCACGCTTTTCGGACCTCACGTTGATTGCCTTTCTCGTCGTCGGCGCGGCTTTGCCCTATTTGAATACCCTGCGCAACGGCTTCGTTTCTGACGACGGGTATCAGGTGCTGAAAAACCCCTACGTCCGCAATTTCCACCTTTTGGCGAAAATCTTCACGACTCCGGTCGTGTCTAACGTCTTTGTGAAGGGGCCGAATCATTATCGGCCCTTAATGAATGTGGGGTACCTGCTTTGCTATCAAGTTTTCGGGCCTCACCCTTTCGGCTTTCATCTGGTCAACATTGTTCTCAACGTGGCGGTCGTGTGTGCCGTCTTTCTGCTCACGCAGCGGATGTTCCAGGACCGTAATTTGGCATTGATGGCAGCCGTATTGTTTGCAATCCATCCCATCCACACCGAAGCAGTCGCCTGGATCGGGGCCAGCCCCGATTTGCAGTTGAGCTTATTCTACCTGCTCACTTTCTGGCTTTTTTTGGAAGTGGCGCGGCCCGGAGGGAGATTTTCGTACTTCGCGCAGCTTGCCATGGGGGGGAGCTTCGTGCTGACTATATTCTCCAAGGAGCCGGCGGTGACGCTGCCACTGCTGGCCACCGTCTACGAACACTTCTACCGCGCCGACCGTGCGGAAACGAGACCAACTCAAAAAGTTTTGCGCTACGCGGTGCTGTGGCTCGTGACTGTTGCGTACCTTCTGTTCCGCGTTCGCGTTTTGGGGGCGCTGAGCTCGGGTATCTCCGTCCACCATCTCACCTGGTACCAAACATTTGCATCCGCTATTGCGCTGCTGGGTCAATATCTTTGGAAGGTTCTTTGGCCCGTGGACCTCCGCGTTTTCTGCCCTTTCTACCCGCCCTCCGGCTTGTTTGATCCGGCGGTCGTTGGGGGGGTGGTTGCCTTGGCAGTGTGCTGTGCCCTTTTCTTTTTCTTGTGGCGCCGAGCCAGGCCCCTATCGTTCGGGCTCCTGTGGCTCCTGGTACCGCTGGCTCCGGTCCTGAACGTCCGTTGGATGCCAATCTTTGCTTTCGCCGAGCGGTATCTCTACCTGCCGTCTGTAAGCTTTTGTTGGTTACTGGGTTGGGGATTCTTGAGATTGCGGGCTCGAGCCTCAGCCCGCGGCGCTGTCTGGAGCAGGGCACTTGCCACCGCGTTCGCGATCCTGGTGGTGCTTTGTTCGATCCGCATCGTCACGCGGAATCGCAACTGGCAAAATAACTTCGTGCTCTACACGAACACGTTGGCCGCCTGTCCAGACGCTTTCTATATCAGAAGGGACCTGGGGTCAGCCTATTGGCAGATAGGGGATGCGGAGTCTGCCGAGCGAGAGTGGGGGAAAGCGCTGGAAATGGCCCCACGAGACTGGTTGACTTTAGTCGGCCTCGGGGAAGCGTATCTGAAAAAGCAGCATTACTCAGAAGCCGTCGAGTATTATAAAAAGGCCATTGAGCTCAATCCAGGTGACGCAGACGGACACTTGTTCCTTGGCATTGCCTACCTGGAAATGCATTCGCTCGAACTCGCAGAGCGTGAAATGCGCAAGGCCGTCTCCCTTTTTCCTTTGAATTCCATCGCTCGGAATGCGTTGGGAAAACTCTATCTGGATGAGGGGCGGAGTGATGAGGCCGAAGAGCAGTTTCGCCGGTCCGTCGAGGCCGAGCCGAATATCATGGGTTACGGCAACCTGGGACTGATCCACTGGCACGGGGGAGACGTGAGGGCCGCCGAGCAGGAGTGGCATGAGGCCCTTAGGTTGGCCCCCAACGACTCATCCATTTTGGACAGCCTGGGGCTGGTGTGTACCAATCAGGGACGCTACACGGAGGCTGTCTCCTTCTTCCATAAAGCCATTGAACAGAAACCCGACGACCCAAGCCCTCACTTAAACCTGGGAATCGCTTACGGTAAGACGGGCCTGAATGTATCTGCGGAGACAGAATTCCGCACCGCGCTGTTCCTTTCACCACAGAAATTCGAGGCGCGAAATCGGCTGGGGATGATCTACTTGAACGCGGGACGGCTGGACGAAGCGGAAGAGCAATTTCGCCTCTCGGTTAAAACGCAGCCGAACGACTCGGGCTACAGCGGCCTTGGTGAAACCTACCTGCGACGGGGTGATGGCGGTTCGGCGGAACGCGCTTTCCATAGTGCTACGTCCTTAAATCCCAACAACAGCCAAGCACACTTCAAACTAGGCGCACTCTATCTCGCCCAGGGCCGAAGGGCGGAGGCGATGAGGGAGTATCAGGCGGGCCTGAAGAGCGACCCGGAGAACCGCGACGCTCTCGCGGCGGTGGGAAAACTGACTTCTCGTGTTCGCGTCCAGTGACGCTGTAAGCGTCGGCCGTCTGCGACGGACTTCTGCGGGAATCAACATCCGCCTTGATAGGGAAGATTCTCGACTTCGGGCCGCAAAGAACGCGCGACTGCCCACGTTGCTGGTGCTGCATAGAAGCTGGTCCTTGCGGCAAAGAAGATTTAGGCAAAGAAGATTTTGATTTGCATGAAGAAAACGTGAGATAATGAAAACCTTTAGTTCAAAAATCCTTAATTCCCCTTCGACCAGGCGGTGCGGGGCTGGTATGTTAGACTCAAGAGAGGAAACCCTATGAGAACATTGCGTCATGTACTGTCAGTCTTTGTTTTGTCCCTTGCTGTTCTACTGCTGGGAGCCACACCTCTCCTGGCAAAATGTGGACATCTCAAGTTACATGTAACTCCCAAGCAAGCGTACGTTTTTATTGACGGTGTGCCGCTAGGATGGGGAAGCGGCATTTTCTGGGCCGACCCAGGCGAGCACACGCTAGCTGTTTACAACTATGGTTACAAGCCGTATACCGCGAAGTTCACGGCGGAGGACGGAAAAACCAGCAGTCTGTCTGTGGCGCTGGAGGCTATTCCCGGGACCGTACCGGGCCCTTGGGGGCGGATAGAGCTTAAGGGTCCGGGGGGGGCCGCAGTGCTATTGAATAGGGATACGCCGGACTTCTTTGTCGGCAACGTGGGTGAGTTCAACAGCGGGAAACGACGACTGCTGGCGCCCCCCGGAGATTATCAGCTCACCGTTCTTGGCTGTTGCTGGGGGACAGTCTATTCCGGGCCGATTAGCGTCGGCGAAAACCAGCGAGTGATTATCCCCCTGACCAGCTCAGAAGAAAAAAAGACAGTCGACTGGCCAGAGGGCAAGTCTCTGGGTTCCCTGCCACGCTTTCAGGCAGAAGGTGCCAGCATCACTGTGGCCGTGGCCAGGCCGACCGCGCAGCTATCGGCCGGCTCAGCCCAGGTTGAATGTGGCGGCTCGACTCAACTCAAATGGTCCACCAGCGAAGCCCCACGCGTCGAGCTCAGCGGAGCCGGAGAAGTCGCGGCATCGGGCGAGCAAACGGTCCAACCCAAGCAGACCACCTCCTACAAGTTAACTGCTACCGGGCCGGGCGGCGTCGTCAGCTCCGAGGTTACGGTCAACATGAGTTCGAGCATTCAAGGTTCACTGAGCGTGACACCGGCGGAGATTCGTTACCACAAGGTAGGCGACAAAGTCGATCAGCAAGGGAGCGCTTCGCTCTCCTGGTCGGCTCCCGGGGCTGACAATGCTTCGCTTGATCCGTTCGGTTCCGTATCGCCCACCGGTAACCGCACCGTTCAACCTACGCCCAGCAAGACCGACGTGGGACCGATCGACGAAACCATCACCTATACGCTCCACAGTTCCAATGTCTGCGGGGGCTCTGACACGCAGACCGCAAGCTTGCACATTGTGGGGTCCATTGAGTCGGGGCGAGAAGCGGCGGCCGAAGTTCTGCAGGTCAAGCTGCCCGGCAACAGCGTCTACTTTCCAACCGACCTTCCCTGGACGGCAAAACCCGAGGGGGGGCTGGTTGCGAGCCAGACGCAGTTGCTGAATGAACTCGTGGCCAACCTCAAGCAATACCTGCAGTTCAGCCCGGACGCCCACGTCATCCTCGAGGGCCATGCGGATAAGCGCGGGTCTGTTAAATACAACATGGCGCTTTCCGAGCGGCGCGCCGAGCGCGTCCGGAGCTTCCTCGTTGAACAGGGGATCAACGCTGCCAACCTCCAGACGCAGGCTTTCGGAAAAGGACAAGACCTCGATGCCGCAACCGTGAAGCAGTTGACCGAACAGAATCCCGATCTTACGGACCAGGACCGCAAGAAGGTTTACCGCCATTTCCCAATTTTTGTGCTGGCGAACAATCGCCGGGTAGATTTTGTTCTCAGCACGACGGGGAAGAAGTCCCTTGAATACTATCCGTACAATGCGGCGGACTTGAAGGCGCTTCTGGCAGAGCCCCACAGGGCCAAGGCAGCACCCGAGGAGACGAAGACCGAAGTAACGAAATAGCTGTGCGGGGGGTGCGCGCCTGGTGTTTCCTTATTACCCTGCGTGCACTCCCTCGCCGCTTCCCAGGTCTGCCAGGATGTTGAGCAAGGCACTGGCATGGCGAGCAGGGCGAAGCTTTCCCGAGACGGCGGGGCAGCCTTCAGTGCTCAGTTGACAGCCGGCAGCTTTTGGTTTTCTGCTTCCGTCTCTTACCTCCTGCCTGGCAGTTTTCAGCGGTCCCTTGAAAAAGGGGGCCGGTGGACAACGGCATCGAGTAATTGATTCATTGCCTCATTGATTCATTGCATCATTGGAACCGAATTCATGAGCTAGAATTGTAGCCGGACTCCGCGGACGCGCCGGAGGTCCGAGACTTTCATCCAGTGTCCACCATTCTCATGGGCGGACGAACCCGCCACGGCGGGTGGGCAGTGGCCACAAAGAACCCACAATTCCCAACAACCGGCTTTCTCGCTCCATCTTCCCACCCGCGACTGAGAAGCTGTTAAAAAACAAACACTCTCATACCCTAGAGCGGGACCAAGCTCTCCTTTGACCCGCCCACCATTAGGATCGACGGACCTTCGGTCGTGCGCGGGCGCAAAGACTCGCAAAGAAGAACGGCCTCGTTTCCTTTGCGCCTTCAAGAACTTTGTCCGTCAGCCGAGGGATGAAATGCTTTTGCGCTTCCAGGGATTATTTCGCAGCGCGGCCTTCGCCCGCAACCCAAATCCCAGATTTCAGATTCCAGACCCGGTAATGGGAAAGACCCTCCGGCGGAGAATCCTCGCGCGCCGCAAGGAAATTCACCAACAGTAGTACAGCTTCGGAGGTATTACTGCCGGCCCTGAATTGGGGATTAATGTGGTCTACGGCGAAGGAGGAAGGGCCGGGGTGTTGTCAACAGCAAATAGGACAAGGAGCAACCAACAATCTCAGAGATGCGTACTGCGGGCGGTGGCCGGGTCTTTTCTTCTGACCTCTGACCAGCGCTGCTTGCTCGTCACCGCGCTTCGGGAAAGCCGCCCCGACAAATCGGGGCGCGGCGCTCGCTCCACGGACGAAGGCAGGCGCGGCCCTAGGGCTTAGGCGGGGGAGTTGTTGAGGTCGGCTTGGCCAGCGAGCCGGCGAAGTACTCCTGGTCGATGACCAAATGGTAATTGTCCAGCAGGTGCTGAATGATCTCCCCGGCCTTGGACTGCCGAAGTTGTGTCTCCAGGGCCGACTTGACTTCCTCGAACGACTTGATGTGCTTGTCCTCGACCTTAATAATCTCGACGCCGGACGGGGTTAATATGATGTCACTCACTTGGCCGGGCTCAAGAGAGTGGGCCGCATTGACGATTGGGGGAACGACCTTGTCACTCTGAATGACACCCATGTCCCCACCGGAAGCGGCGGTGGCGGTGTCCTCCGAGTACTGCTTAGCCATCTGTGCAAAGTCAGCGCCCGCCAGGATTCGCGCGCGGATATCCTGGAGCTTCTTGCGCGCCTCAGGCTCGGGCAGCACGGGATGGCCTGCGGCACCGGATTTCAACGGAGCGTTCTCCGTGCGGATGAGAATGTGGCGAATGCGAACCTCTTCAGACAGCGTTTTGTCCTTCTGGTAGAGTTCCCGAAGTTCCTGGTCGCTGACCACCATACTCTTCAGGAAGTGTTTTCGGGCGGCATCGGCAAGGATACTCTCACGGGAGATCTCGGTGGCACGCGCCACCTCAGGCTGCTCCCCGAGTTTCAGCTTGACCGCCTCGGCGGAGAGTACCTTCATTCCGACGATGTACTGGGGCAAAAGGTGCTTTCCCGGGCCACCGTAGAAGGCTTGGTATTGGGGGGGCAGGGCCTGAATGAAACTCTCGATCTCAGCGGCGGTAATTTTCTCGTCCCCGATGGTGAGCACAACGCGCTCGCCCGGTGCGGACTCAGCCTTGTTGGGCGGGGGGGCCTGCTGCCCACAGGCGGCGGGTTTCGGCCAGCCACCCAATGCAAGCACCGTGGCGATCAGCAACAAAATGGCGGACGATCGTCTATTCAAGGTTCCCTCACAGTTTCAAAAACAAGTTGGACAAAGCCATGCAGCTCGGGCCGAACGCCGTTCAGCCCTACAAGTCCCCGCACAGCCTCGAGATTGAGCACGCGACATCTCGGCAACCGCACCTGCTCACACAGCTCAATTTCGGGTCCCTCAGTAACCGACTCTAAGGTTTCGCAGGAGGTTTGGGGGCGGGAGCCACAAGCGCGGCAATAGTCAACTTAACGTACATGCCGCCGGGTTCTGTCTTCAGTACGACGGCTTGGCTAAATGACTCTTCCACGGTGAATCCCAGGCTCGCTGGGTCAAACTCAATTTCCAGTGTTCCTGATTCGCCGGGCTTATATTCCTTCGGCTGGGTCTTCAGGCGCAGGCAATCGCAACCAAGCTGGATATCGTCCAACGTGACGGAGTGTGTGCTCACATTCGTAAAGTGAAACCGCGCCACCGGAGTCGCGCCGCTCTCGACGTTGCCAAGGCTGCACCATGTCGACTCGAACTTCAGGTCCTTTGAAAAAGATAATGGGGTAGGCGACGGTACCCTCCCTGGCGCCATGCTGAAAATCTCCTGCCGCGCGTTAGGATCAGAGTCGTAAAGCTCCATGTACCACACGTGGTTGATCAGTCGCCAGAGAGTGGTCCTCGGCACGGGCATGGGTCTTGGCATGGCAGCAGAGACGATGGGGACCAGGACCACCACCGTTGCCGTACGCCCATCCGGCTCTATCTTGATAGACTGAATCTGGTATGCCGCCAACGGCTTCTTGGTCTGGCTGCGGTAGATTGGCTTTGAATCCTTGGTGACGTATTTTTCGGCCTTCCGCCAATCGCCTTGCTGGAGGGCGCTGTAGCACTGCTCCACTCGGGCCCGCAACGCCTCCTCACTCGATGACGAGGCCATGACCAAGGGACCCGGCGCAAGCAGGTAGCACGCGGCCAGCAACGAAGCTGCCAAGAAACGGCGCTTCACCCTATTTTTAAGGACGCTCATCTGCAACATGGTGAAGTTAGTGTACGACAAAATCCAGGCGGAAGTACACTGGAGACCACGACTCGCTGACACGAGTTCTGCCTGCGTGCTTTGTGCTCGTGGAACGGCACAGTATTCAGCCCCACCGCGAGGTCACTCCCTACTCCGCGCCTAACAGGAAAGAGAGGGGCGTGGGGTGCCGGGTGAGGGTAGCGACTTGCGACCCAAGGGTAAGTTCCAGCCCTTTCTCCCACGCGGCACGAACGACCTTACGTCACCCATCAATGGAGAGCCAGCGTGCCTGCGAGCAACAGCCTCTCCGTCTTCCGACAACTCAAAACGCCGGCCACCGCCAGGTGTGGTACCGAACCGGAGGCCAGCTATTGCGGAATCCAAGAGGCAGCCGCGCCTGGGCGCAACTGCCCCTTGTGTTTCCGCGAACCCAAAACGCCGCCCCACCATCAAGTGCTATTGGTACTCGTGGCGCGGTTGTTATAAGGGAGGAGAGGCAGCCCGGCTTGCGCCGAACTGCCTCTTGTATTCCGCCTCGAAACGCTCGCACCGATGTTACTGGGCGCCAGCGTCCCGTGATTACTTGGGGTCGGACTAATGCATAAAGTACTTCAGCCAGTATCTGCTCATGTTGATCGGAGCAATTGCTTCCTCTCCGAGCGCATCACCAGCCGGAGAACGACGGTAGAACGCCGGATCCGGCAGGATGTACGCCAAGTAGCCCAACGTTGCCGTCGGATCGCCGACACCCCAATTGTCATAGATTTCGGCGAAGCCATAGGCATTCTGGAAGCCGCAAATGGCAATGGCGTAACCTGTTTTGCCCTTGAACCCCGCCGCAGCCGCGTCGAAGGCATACGACCCACCTGCACTGATGACTGGCGTCGTGTAAATGACCGTAGTGCCTTCATTAGCCGGGTAGAAATAGACTGTGCAACTGCCCGACTGCGGGACAGCACTGCCTTTATGCTCAGTGAGATACAAGTTCGCGGTGTCAAACAGTGGGTTCCACGGATCCCAAGTGGTATTGGCGAAGTCGATGCCAGTGCCGAAGTGAGAAAACGCGGTGCCAGCGACGTTGAAGGTATTAATATAGGGGAACAGCAGGTTGGTGACGCAGTCGCTGAAGTCCACCACACTTAACCCAGGTGCTGGTAGCTCCGAGACGCTTGCGAAGTACGGGATATCAGACGAGTCTGTCGGACCCTTTGCCACGTTAGCATATATCTCAACATACCCGCTCGGCAGTGGGCCCTTCGACCAGAACCTGAAACATATATCCATGTTCTCCGGGGTCCCATTATCCTCGGTGTCCGTGGTAAACGTGATAGTACACGTCTGCGTGGGCGGGACCGGGACCGGGCTGTCCGCCGTACACACGAAATTACCCGCGGTAACGGTCAGAGTCCCCGAGCTGCAGTAATTCGGGTCCGTTGAGTCGAGCGAAGTGCAAGGGGTAACGACCGGTGTCTCGACAGTCACTAGTGTAGGTACGTCCGTAAGAGTGATAGTAAAAGTGGTCCCACCCGTAGCATCTACGGGATCCGATAGGTATTCGTAACTGGGGCTCGTCAACGCATTTTGGAATTCCTCGTCGACGTTAACGCAGAAGCTCTTATCATACGGCCCAACGTCCTTTGTTCCGATGCAGTCCAAGACTTGAGCCGCCACGCCACTCGCCCCATCCACCGACCGATCCTTGGCCGCGATTGTGAACGAGAGGTTTGGCGTGCAGTTCACCAACATCACATCAGGTGACTGTGGCGCACCCGCGATGCTGATCGTTGCCCCGGATCCTACAGCGGTGTTAGTGTTGAACGAGGCCCCTACAGCGGTCACGAAGGTCCCGCATTTCACCTTAGTGGCATCAATGCGAACAGTGAGGGCGATCTCGTCACCTGTTGTAGTGAACGTAATGGGTGAGGCGAATAATATGGTGACAACATTGCCCACAGCAGTCGCTGTTACATAGGGAGTGCACAACGGCTGATTTAGAAAGTCGGGACCGGTGCATACAATATACACCGACCCGGCCAGGACGGGTTGATTATAGGTGACCGTAAAGTAGTCACCCATGGCCACCGGGCCGGCGACGTTGTTAGTCAAGGTGTATATGCCGGTCTCCTCCGCCTTGCCCTCGGCGCGCCCGAAATTGTTTGAGCTAGTGGCTGGCACCCACGCTGTTGACGCCAAGGCACTCGTGGCCATTCCCACGAGCCCGAAAACCAAAAGCAAACTTACCAACAACACGTTTCTCTTTGTCATGTTCTTTCCCTCTCCTTTTTTTGTGGGGTAAGCGTATTTGGGTTCGCAAACCCCGATTGACTGAAAAAGCCAGGTTGATCCATGGAACTCCGAAGAGCCTACCAGTACGCCCACTTTCTTGTCAACAACTTCCTTCGCCGCAG
>Ga0187866_1003792_pt1 | contig 11048 bp, 9 predicted proteins | sample June2016WEW_11_1_3_FD_133013 | JGI IMG/M metagenome (GOLD analysis project Ga0187866, IMG submission 133013) | Peatland microbial communities from SPRUCE experiment site at the Marcell Experimental Forest, Minnesota, USA - June2016WEW_11_150 | ecosystem: Environmental > Terrestrial > Soil >... | reverse complement strand
TTCATGCGTGATTTCCTTGATGCTAAAGGCTTTGTCGAAGTAGAGACTCCTATATTAATAAAGAGCACACCCGAAGGAGCCCGTGATTATGTTGTCCCCAGCCGGTTACATGCAGGAAAGTTCTATGCTTTACCTCAATCGCCCCAGCAGCTAAAACAACTGCTGATGGTGGCCGGCATGGAGAAATACTATCAGATCGCCAGGTGTTTTCGTGATGAGGACCAGCGTGCCGACCGTCAACCGGAGTTTACGCAATTGGACCTCGAGATGAGCTTTGTAACTGAAGAAGATATATTGAGTTTGTGTGAAGAGATGTTCACTTCGCTGGTCGAAACCTTAACCCCTGATATCCGGCTTATTAAACCATTTCCCAGAATGTCTTACGCCGATGTTATCAGCCGCTACGGGACGGACAAGCCGGATATCCGCTATGGGTTGGAATTAAAGGATATATCATCGTTGGTGTCAGACAGCGAGTTTATTGTCTTTAAATCCGCCATCCAGTCCAAAGGCGTTGTAAAAGGTATTTGCCTGCCGGGATGCGCTAACTATACGCACAAGCAAATCGAGGAGCTGACTGAAATAGCCAAAGGCCTGGGCGCTAAAGGACTGATTTCCATAGCCTGGGTCCTCGACGGATCTGAGAGCGGTGACTTGTCCGCACAGGTGAAATCGGTTGCCACCAAATACCTGGGAACAGAGAAGCTGAAAGAGATATTCAAGCTATTTGAAGCCAAACGCGGGGACTTAATTCTTATAGCAGCCGGCAGTCAAAACCTCGTGCATAAAATCTTGGATGAGCTGCGCCGTGAGATGGCCAGGCGCCTGAAGCTCTGTCCATCCAATTTAATGGCATTCCTGTTCGTCACGGATTTCCCGCTATTTGAATGGAACGATGAAAGAAAGGGCTGGGACTCTATGCACCACATGTTTACGGCACCCTTTGATGAAGATATATCCTTGCTTGATTCGGACCTCGCTAAAATTCGCGCACGGCATTATGACATCGTTTGTAATGGTTTCGAGCTATCCAGTGGAAGTATACGCATACATACCAGGGAGTTGCAGGAAAAAATATTCCGCATCCTTGGATACTCAAAGGAAGAAATGGAAGACAAGTTCGGAGGCTTCCTTGAGGCTCTGGAATATGGGGCGCCTCCGCACGGAGGCATAGCTCCGGGGATTGATCGGTTTATAATGCTGCTTACAGGCAGCAAGACCATAAGGGATGTTATTGCTTTCCCCAAGAATCAGGCTGCGATCGATGTGATGACCGATGCGCCATCCCACATTTCGAATATACAGCTCGATGAACTTCATCTGCGCGTTACAAAGAAGGAGAATGAAGCTTAAACTTTTTTGAAGTCGAATTTTCCGATGTTATAATAATTCAGGATGATACGTTAATATGAAAACAACTTGCGAAAAAATGGATAATTGCCAGCTTGCTCTCAGCGTGGAAATGGAAAGCAACGAAATCGATAAATACATGGCGGATGCCCTGGACCACCTGGCCAAGAGAGTTACGATGCCCGGCTTTAGAAAAGGGAAAGCACCCAGCAGCCTGGTCGAGCAACACGTAGGTAAACAAGTCATTTTTCAGGAAGCTCTTGAGCACCTTATCCCTGAAGCTTATGAAGAGGCTTTAAAGAAGGAGTCTATAGCGGCCATCGCCGAACCTAAAATTGAGCTCCTTCAGATCGATCCGGTTATATTCAAAGCCGTAGTGCCGCTTAAACCGAATGTAACCCCCGGAGACTACAGAGAAATAAAACTGGAAATGGGGAAAAAGGAGATCGGCGATAGCGATATAAACCAGGTGATCGAGCAATTGCAGATGCAATTTGGTACCCTGGTCCCGGTGGAACGGGGTATTCAATACGGGGATATTATTACCTGCGATATCGCGGCTAAAAGGAGCGGCGAACCTATACTCGACCGCAAAGATGCAGCCTACGAAGTGAACCAGGATTCCAAATACCCGGCGCCCGGTTTCGCAGAGAAACTGGTAGGGTTGGAAAAAGATGCAGAGACCGAATTTGCGCTGTCTTTCCCCGACGATTACGAAATAAAAGAGATAGCCGGCAAAGAGTATACCTTTGCCGTTAAAGTTAAAGAAATAAAGGAAAAGAGCCTCCCGGAAGTAAATGATGAATTCGCCAAGGATGCAGGAAGTGAAAATCTGGGGGACCTCAAGGAAAAAATTCGAGTTGGGCTACAATCACGGGCCGACGAAAGCCTGAAGAAGGAATTCGAGAACAAACTGGTAACGCAGTTAATTGAGCAAAGCGCGATAGAGTTCCCGCCGGTGCTGGTCGAAAAAGAGATAGACCATATCATCAACGAGGAAGCGAGTAATTTTGCGGATGGTGTGAAGGGGCTAGAGAATTACCTGGGTAATGTGAAGAAAACTATGGAGCAGCATCGCGATGACCTGAAGTCGGCGGCCACTGACAGGGTCAAGGCCTTCCTGGTTACCAGCAAAATAGGTGAGGTGGAGGATATCAAGGTTAGCGAAGATGAATTGGCAGAGGCGATCGAGAATATGATAAAGGGTGATGAAACTAAGGCGGAGAATGTCAAGGCACTATTTAGCCTGCCGCAACCTCGTGAATCGCTTAGAGAAATGATGATTATTAATAAAACGATGGATTTATTGACCAAGATAGTCACTGAAAAAGCCGATAACTCGGAGGAGGGAGAAAAAAATGGAAAGGTCACCGCTTAACATAATACCAATGGTAACAGAGAGCAGCGCCAGGGGCGAAAGGTCCATGGATATATATTCGCTCTTGCTTAAAGAGAGGATTGTATTCCTGGGTACTCAGGTTGACGACCAGATAGCCAACGTAATAGTTGCTCAACTTCTATATTTAGCACGTGAGGATCCGGAGAAGGATATCAGTCTGTATATTCATTCACCCGGAGGCGTGGTTACAGCTGGCCTGGCAATTTATGATACGATGCAACTAATACAGCCGGACGTTTCAACCATTTGTGTTGGTTCCGCTTACAGTATGGGAACGGTCTTATTGTGCGCCGGCGCTAAGGGTAAAAGGTACGCGCTGCCCAGTTCAACTATCCACATGCACCAGGGCAGGGCAGGAACACAGGGACAAATAACCGACATCAAAATTGCCGCTAAAGAATTTGAGAGGCTTGACGACCTCATAGCCAAAATCCTGGCCAAGCACACAGGACAATCTTTGGAAAAGATACGACAGGATACGGATAGGGACATTTATTTCAACGCCGAGCAGGCGGTAGAATATGGCTTGATAGATGATATCCTATCACCGTCTTCCAACAGACCCAAAGCATAACCTTATTTTGCAAGCCGGTTTAAACAAGAAGAGGAGACCCGTAAGGGCTCCTCTCTTTATTTGCCTAATTGATAATTGTTTTTACGATCCTTATAAGGCCAGATCTATCTCGCCAGTCAGATCATAACCCGGTATGGGTTTGCCATCGGCCCCCAACAGCCGTTTGTGACGATCTATGGTTATTTTACGTTCGCTGAAAGATTTCAGGGTGTGGATAATCAAAGGTGTTTCGCGCATAAATCCGGCTTCTCTGATCTTTTTAAAAAGCTCGTTGTTTTCTCCCTGTTGAGTTTTTATGGTATTCACCGGAATATTGGCTACGGATTTCCACAGAACATTAAATTCGCTACCGGAAATACTATATTTGCAATAAGTGATGACAGGCCCCCTATCAAGGTCGGGCGTCACAAGATGCATCATAACACCCGATTCTGTAGCCCTGGTCGAAATCAAATCCCAGATAACTTCCTGCCAGTTACCTTTGGGCCCTGTTGGCAGGGCCGGGTGGAGATTTATCATGTTGTAGCGTTGGCACATTTCCGGGCCGACGATCAGCATATAACCGGCTAGCATGCAAATATCCGGATTATAGCTTGAAAGTTTCTTCATAACCTGCCGGTCGTATTCCAGCCTCCAATCGGGCAGTCTCTCGTCCTTAACACCTACTTCCTGAGAGGAACTCTGTGCAAATTTTCTGACTGATAGACAGACCAGCGGTATACCATAGCCTTTAACCTGTTCAATAAAAAGGTCCGTCCTCTCGGATTCGCCCTGCTCACGGCTGCAGAAAACGAAATCTATTTTGGCACTAAGCTGTCCGCTAAGGATGCTTTCAAACGCGGTGGATAACAGCTTGCGCGAGCTCTCTCCTCTAGCTGTCGAAAACCAGCCGACTTTTAGCACTTTTATTACTCCGGCTTATGTTGTTTTCTTAACCTGGCTGTAGTGCTGATAATATGTATTAGCGGGCTCGACTTCTTGCAGTGGAACTCGGCCTTGCTTAACGAAGTTAGGAATTCTTGTTTAGTGTCGAAGTCAGGCATATCAATAGAAACATAGCCTATTTCAAGCGGGCTGTGAGCGTCACTGCCGGCGCTGACAACTTTATTGTGCCTGAGGGCCAGCTCTCGGGCCTTCTTACCAATGCCCGGAAACAGGCTCCTCGAATTAAATACCTCGATTAAATCGGCCTGTTCGGCAACGGATTCCAGCATCAGTTTGTTGCGAAAGGCTGAAGGTCTCACTCTGTCAAAGGGGTGAGGGATATTAATCAACCCGCCCTGCTGGCGGATCAGTCTTATAGTATCTTCCACACTGATATTATTCGGTATATCCTCATTTAAAAACATCCCCATTATCTCACCGTAGGGAGTCAGCACCTCTTCACAAATAATGATCTTGAAGGGGGCTATCTTGCTTAACTCCCGTGCACCCCTGGTGGTCCCGTGATCGGAGACTGCGATGCAATTGATACCTTTTCTCTTACAGGCAGCAATAAGCTGCTCGTAGGACATATTGGAATCCACAGAGTGAAAGGTATGTACGTGGAGATCGGCTTTAATCAAAGGATCAGCTAACCCTTTCCAAATATGTGCCGGTCCTGGTGTCCACTTTTATTATATCGCCGGTATTTATAAAGAACGGAACCTGAATAGTAATCCCGGTTTCCATTATGGCGGGTTTGCTGCCGGCGCTGGCCGTGTTGCCTTTAAATCCGGGACCGGTCTCAACTATCTTTAACTCTACTGATAATGGGATTTCAACCCCGATGGTCACACCCTTATGTGTAAGCAATTCCAGGTTCATATTTTCTTTAAGGTAATTCAGGGCATCTCCTACAAGTGACTTGTCTACCGCAAACTGTTCGTATGTTTCGTTGTCCATAAAATGATACAGGTCACCGTCGTTATAGAGGAATTGTGCAGGGCGCTTCTCCAAAAAAGCCTTGGCGAATTTTTCGCTGGCTTGGAATGATTTCTCGATTGTATGGCCGCCTTTGATATCGCGCAGTTTTATGCGAATTTGTGCTGAACCGCGACCCATCTTTATATGCTGGAAATCAAGGACCTGGTAAAGCTGGCCGTCCAGCATTATGGTAATGCCTTTTTTAAGCTCTCCTGCATCAATCATATCTGCTTAACCTCCAAGTATGTGTGCCTCTTTTCCGGCCTTGCTGATCGTTTTTAATTTGCCATCCTTGATGGTGACAGTGTCTTCGATCCTTACACCGCCCCACCCGGCGATATAAACCCCGGGCTCGACGGTGAAAACCATGTTCTCCAAAAGTATATCATCACTTGACATCCCAAGCCGTGGGGCCTCATGCGTCTCAAGGCCTATTCCGTGCCCCAGGCCGTGTCCGAAGCATTCGCCGTAACCCGCCTTATCGATCATTTTGCGTGCGATACCATCTGCATCGGCAGCCGGCATACCCGCCTCGATAATCGATAAAGCAGCAAGCTGGGCTCCCAGTACTACATTATAGATTTTATAAAAATCCGTGTCTCCCTTTCCAATCATGAACGTGCGGGTTATGTCACTGCAATAGTCGTTATATCTGGCGCCGAGGTCGATTGTGACAGGCTCTCCTTCAACAATTAATTTGTCAGTGGGCCTGGCATGAGGTAGAGCTGCGTTCCGGCCTGATGCGACAATTATCTCAAACGGCAATGGCTCATATTTTTGATCTCGAATAAATTTCTCCAACTCCCAGGCCAAATGAATTTCACTTATCCCTGGACGCAGGTTGGAGCTTATATATGCCATGGTTTTATCGGCAATTTCGACAGCCCTGCTGATATGAGCGATCTCTTCTTTAGACTTGACCATTCGCAGGGATTCAACAAGGTTTTTCAACGGTTTAATCGAGGGTTCACCGGTTCTAAATATATGGCATAGTGATTCATATGTTGCCAGAGGCGTATAGTCAATTTCAATACCTAGCTTTTTTATACCCAACCTGCTGACAAGCCCAGGGAGCCAGCTAGCCATATCTCCTTGAATATAAATAACTTGGAAACCATCGGATTCCTTCCTGGCTTGCTCAACGTAGCGGAAGTCCACAGCCAGCAGGGTTTCTTTAGCGGAAATAACGATCCAGCCGGCAGATCCTGAGAAACCAGATAGGTACCGGCGGTTCACCGGCGAGCCTACAAGTAATCCGTCGATGTTACTGCCGGCAAATTTGTGCCTTAAGTCATTCAGCCTTTGCAAACTAATTTTCTCTGCAATATAAGTTATTATCTAATCAGTCAAGCCGCGTGATTTCATTCCACTTATTTATCAGCGGCCTGTTTGTCAGCAGCGAGGATTTTTTTCGTGGTCTTACATTTAGGGTAAGCGCTGCAAGCCAAAAATTTGCCGAAACGTCCGGACCTGATCACCATCGGCTCGCCGCAGTTGGGGCATTTTTCATCGGTCGTTTCAGGTTTGTTATCGCTGCCCTTTTCTTTTCCGCCACCGAAGGGTTTTTTCTGCATCGTCTTTTTTCCGCTGCATTTAGGGTAGTCAGGGCAGGCTAAAAATTTCCCGAACCTGCTTTTGCGGACCACCATATTTTTAGAGCAAATAGGACAGGGCTCATCGGATACCTCAGGAGCAGCGTTATCTGAAGTCCCAGAAGATCCCCTGAACGAATTAATTGATTTCTTTCCCATGCACTCAGGGTAATTACTGCAGGCCAGGAATTTGCCGTATCTGCTGGATTTCATCACCATGGGTTTGCCGCATTCGGGGCAGGTCTCCTCGGATTTTATGATTATCTTTTCCAGCTTCTCCTGTGCGTGTAATAAGTCCTTCTCGAACGGCGTGTAAAAAGACCTGATTACTGAAACCCATTTCATCTTGCCTTTGGCTATCTCATCCAGCTCATCTTCCATTTTGGCAGTGAAATTGAAGTCCACGATATTGGGGAAGCTCTTTACCAGCAAATCATTGACTATAAAGCCTATTTCCTCCGGTTTGAGCTTTCCTGTGTCTTTATAGACATAACCTCTATCAACGATGGTCGAGATTATTGGAGCATACGTACTAGGGCGGCCAATGCCCTTCTGCTCGAGCGATTTAATCAGCGTCGCTTCGGTATAGCGGGGAGGAGGCTGTGTAAAAAACTGCTCCGGATGGAGATCAACCAGGCGCAGCCATTCATTTTCCGTTAACTTTGGAATCCTTGTAGTGGTACCTTCATCGTATTCGTCCTTTTCTTCGTCCCTACCCTCGATGTAAAGAGCCATAAATCCAGGAAAACGCAAGGATGAAGCTTTGGTTTGTAGCAAATATGCTTTTTTCTTTTTACCTAACTGTGCGTGTATATCGACAGTCAGGGTATCATAGATGGCAGCAGCCATCTGGCTGGCGATAGCCCTTTTCCAGATCAATTCATATAATAGGTTTTGTTCTTTATTTAAATAACCTTTGATTTTCTCCGGAGCCCTGTGAGTCTTGGTCGGCCGTATGGCTTCGTGTGCTTCCTGTGCCATTTTTACTTTCTTGGTAAATGCTCTGGCCGTCTTGGGTAAATATTCACGCGAAAAGTTACTATGAATGTATTCCCGTATCTCTTCTACCGCCGTGGCAGCCATGTGGGTGGAATCGGTACGCATGTAGGTGATTAATCCGGTGTTGCCTTCCTCGCCGATGTGCAGCCCTTCATATAGCTGCTGGGCAATAACCATGGTTTTCTTGGCTGTGAAATGCAGCTTGCGCCACGCTTCCTGCTGCAGAGTGCTGGTTATAAAAGGCGGGGCCGGGTTACGCGGGACTTCTTTCTTCTGAATTACCGCTACGGAATACTCAGCCTCCCTTAAGTCCGCAAGGATTTCATCGCATCGATCCTTGCCGGGGATATCCAGTTTCCTCTCACCCACTAAACCCACAAATGACGCTCTGAAGCTTTTCTCTCCGGCGCCTTGTTTGGTCAGATCGGCTTCTATGGTCCAGTATTCAACAGGAATAAAATTCTGAATTTCTCTTTCCCTGTCAACAATTAGTCGGACTGCAACTGATTGAACGCGCCCGGCCGAAAGGCCTTTGAGCACTTTTTTCCACAACAGCGGACTGAGCTTATACCCTACCAGACGGTCCAGCACCCTCCTGGCCTGCTGTGCTTCCACCATTTTCATATCGATAGTGCGAGGGTTGTCAAATGCCAGTTCCACAGCTTCTTTGGTTATCTCGTGGAAAGTAACCCTACGCAGGGGTATCTTGTCTTTTTCAAGATTGGCAGCTTTGATAAGGTGCCAGGAAATTGCTTCGCCTTCACGATCCGGGTCAGTGGCCAGGTAAATAGCCGAAGCGCTGTTGGCCAGCTCTTTGATGTTGGTGATAACCGGTTTGCGCTCGCGTATATTCCTGTATTCCGGTTCAAAGTCCTTGTCGATTTGTATTCCCAGTTTATCTTCGGGTAGGTCGCGAACATGTCCCATGGAAGCCTTGATAACGTAGTTTTTACCTAGTATTTTAGTCAGCGTCTTGGCTTTTGCCGGGGATTCCACAATAACGAGTTTAGTAGTCATAAATTTACTTATTTACCTTTTTTACCTTAAATTATTACTAAGCATATAGCTCATGCTGCCTATTTGCCGCACCAAGCCCTTGAACTCCATTATAGCCAGATTGCTCATAACGATAGAAGTATTCAATCCGGTATTCCTGCAAATCTCATCTACGTGGGTTGGTTCATCTGTCATGCATTTTATTATATGCGATTCTATTTCGTTGGACGCAGCCAGCTCCTCCATCACAAGCTGCTGAGAGACCACCGATAGATTCAACTCTTCGATTATATCCAAATGGTTTCTGACCAGCTTAGCCCCCTCTTGGATCAGCTTATTGGGTCCCCTGCTCATAGGGGATAGGACACTTCCCGGGACGGCAAATACCTCCCTGTTTTGCTCCAGGGCAAAATTGGCTGTGATGAGAGCGCCGCTGTTTTCTCCGGATTCAACTACCAGCACGCCGCTGCTTAAGCCGCTTAATATGCGGTTACGCCGAGGAAAATTATCGGCTTTCGGCTTTATTCCCAAAGGGTATTCGCTTACCAGCGCCCCGTGTTCCATGATTTCACGCGCCAGGTTTAAATTCTCCGGTGGGTATACTATGTCCAGCCCGCTGGCGAATACTGCCACCGTTTGACCGCCGGCATCCATGGCAGCCCTGTGCGCCGCCGTATCAATTCCCTTGGCCAAACCACTGACAATATTAATATTGTTCAGGGCGAGACTCTGGGCCAATTCTTCCGTGACCTGCCTTCCATAAGCAGTAGCCCGTCGGGTACCCACGATAGCTATACTGGTTCCGGTTAATGCCTTGAGCATACCCCGCACATATATTACAGCCGGATAATCATGGATCTCTTTCAACAGCGGAGGATACTCCGGGGAATTGTAGGGTATGACCTTGATATGGTACTTCTCAATGAGTTCCAGCTCTTTTTCAAGAGATATCTTGGTGCGATAGGCAATTAAGCCATCGGCAATTTTGTCATCCAGGCCGGCGCGTATAAGTTCGTTTTTTGTAGCTTTCCATGCACCTTCGAGACAACCGAAGTGGTCTTTGAGTGCATTGAGCCTCACCTTCCCGATGCCGGGCGTTCTGGTAAAGCCTATCCAGTATTTTATTTCGCTGTCCTGCATAAAAATCGAGTTATTTTAACACAGCTATATAAAAGCCAACACTATGTGATGCTTTGCATGCAGGTATGCAGTAGCGAACTGCCATTGAGAAGCATGGATATTAGGAATTTTTTTAATTTTCTTCGGCACCGCTGAGAAGTTTTTTAATTTCAGGAATAACGGCGGCGGCAGCACTATAGCCGGCTTCAATGGCTTCTGGCCCGCGGTGGAACTCGAAAGCTTCAATATAGCCGACATCCGGCTCGATGATTATATCGGCTTTAAGTATGCTGGCCTTAATTATCTGGTATTCCATGATATAAATGGACTGTATCATGGTATTAAAAATGCTGGGCGACTTATCGGACTTTTTTTCTCCCGTCAGCCCGAAATGCCTGCGTCTAGTAACATCGTTCAATACATTTACAGCGATTACGAATGTGGTGCCCATCGACCGAACTACGTTGGCAGGTACCGGGTTTACGGTTCCTCCATCCACCAGATAGGCCGAGCCGTATTTGACCGGGACAAAGACAACAGGAATAGAAATGCTGGCCCTGACGGCCTTTAGCAAGGGGCCTTTATTTAATATCATTTCTTTGCCGCTTCTTATGTCGGTAGCTACGGCAGAATACGGTATTTCGCAATCTTCTATCTGCTTGTCACCGATAATGGATTTTAAGAAATTCTCAACCCTTCCTCCATGCAAAATACCCGCACTCAACAGGGTGAGTTTAGGGTCCAGTAGCTGCGCCAATTTTCGCAGGTTCGACTTTAGGGCTATATCTTCCAACAATGATATATTGGTATCTGCTGCATAGCATGCCCCTACCAGCGCTCCCATGCTGGTGCCGGCAATCATATGAATAGGGATGCCGGCTTCTAAAAGTGCTTTTATCACACCGATATGCGCTAAACCACGCGCTCCGCCGCTTCCCAGCGCCAGCCCAACTTTTAAATTAGTATCGTTTATGTCGTTCATCCCGCCAAGCCGATGCAATATGGCGGAGAGGGTGGGATTCGAACCCACGGTAGCACGAAGCTACACGCGCTCTCCAGGCGCGCCTGTTAGACCACTCCAGCACCTCTCCATAGGGCATAAAATATGGCGGAG
>Ga0187866_1003779_pt1 | contig 11083 bp, 11 predicted proteins | sample June2016WEW_11_1_3_FD_133013 | JGI IMG/M metagenome (GOLD analysis project Ga0187866, IMG submission 133013) | Peatland microbial communities from SPRUCE experiment site at the Marcell Experimental Forest, Minnesota, USA - June2016WEW_11_150 | ecosystem: Environmental > Terrestrial > Soil >... | reverse complement strand
CACGCGGTAAATGTTTCGCTCGTGTACCTGCTGGGCATATTGGTGTTTGAGGCGGCCGCGCCGGCCTTGGCGCTGGCAGCGCTCTGGGGACTGCATCCGCTGCTCACCGAATCCGTCACCAATATTGTGGGCCGCGCCGACCTCCTGGCCGCCTTGGGCGTGCTGGCAGGCTTGCTCTGTTACCTGAAAAGCGCCTCCGCCCGAGGGCGGCACAAGCTGCTCTGGGTGGCGGCTATGCTGGTCGCCCAGGCGGTCGGGCTCTTTTCTAAAGAGAATGCCGCCGTCCTGCCCGGTATCATGCTCCTATACGACCTGACGTGGCGCGGGCGCACGGCGTGGCGCGGGCGCGCGCTGGCTTACTCGGCCCTGGTGCTGCCGTTTGCCGCGTTTTTCTGTTTGCGCGTCACATTGCCGATGCATATTCCGGCTCGCCACGTCGAAAATCCCCTGATGAGCGCCGATTTCTGGACGGCGCGGCTCACGGCTGTCAAAGTAATCGGCAAGTACGTGTGGCTGTTTATCTGGCCGGCCCGCTTGTCGGCGGATTATTCCTATAATGCAGTGCCGCTGTTTGGCTGGCATCCAGCGGAGTGGGAGGACGCGAAGGCGCTGATCGCGCTGGCGGTCTGCCTGGGCGCCGCCCTGCTGGCCGTTCGCTGGTACCGCACGCGCAAGCCGCTGTTCTTCTTCCTGGCTTTCTTTTTTGTTGCTCTGTTGCCGACATCGAACGTGGCCATTCTCATCGGGAGCATCATGGCCGAGCGGTTCGTCTATCTGCCGTCGATCGGCCTGGCCGGGTGCGTGGTTGCGGCCATCTACGTGCTTGGCCGGCAAGTCTCGCGCCAGCGGCTTTTGGACATGCGAACCGCATGGATTGCGCTGGGGTTCCTGTGCCTCGCATGTGCCGTGCGAACCTACGCTCGGAACTTCGACTGGCTCGATGAGCGCAGTCTCTGGACCAGCGCCGTGAACGTTTGTCCGGGAAGCGCTAAGGCGCGCAACAACCTGGGGAGCGTCTTGTCGCAAGCACCCTTACTGCTGCCGGACTCCGTTGCCCAGTATGAAGCGGCGCTGCGAATCGATCCCGATTTCGTCGAGGCGCACTACAACTTGGGAAACGCCTTGTCGCAACTGCCCGGCCGGCTGCCGGACGCCATTGCCCAGTATGAAGCGGCATTGCGGATTGATCCCGATTACGCCCAGGCGCACGCCAACCTGGGACTGGCGCTGGTAAACTCCGGGGGCCGGTTGCCGGAGGCGATCGCCCACCTTGAAGCGGCGCTGCGGATCAAACCCGATTTCTTCGAGGCGCACTACAACTTGGGAAACGCCCTGTCACAACTACCCGGCCGGCTCCCGGACGCCATTGCCGAGTATGAAGCAGCCTTGCGCATCAGGCGCGATCCGGCGCTACAGCGAATGGTGAACCGATTGCGGGGAGTCCGAAAGTAGGCGCGGCCCATTGCCACTCACACGAAATCGACCTGCTGACCAGCCGCGAGCGCGAAGTCTTGCAGATGCTGGCCGAAGGCAAGACCAACAAGGAAATCGCCGGGGTGCTGAACCTCAGCGTCTACACCGTGGACGCGCACTGTGGCCGTATCATGGAAAAGCTCAACCTGCACAGCATCAACGACCTGGTGCGGTTCGCGGTGAGGAATGGACTGATTGATTAGGCTCAGAGCTTGCACGCCAGCGCCAGCCCATCCCCCATCGTCACCATGCTCAACGCCACCCGTTCATCCGCGTGCAGCTTGCGGTTGAACGCGCGCATGGCCCGGGTATCGGCGTCGTGGCCGCCTCCGTCGATCACGCGTCCGTGCCGCAGCACGTTGTCCACGGCGATCACCCCGCCCTGGCGCAGCAGCGTCAGCGACCGCTCGTAGTAGTTCGCGCAGTTCTCTTTGTCCGCATCGAGGAAGGCCAGGTCGAACGTGCCCGCCTGGCCCTCGGCAATCAGCGCGTCCAGTGTTTCGAGCGCCGGCCCGAGCCGCAATTCGATCTGGCCCTCCACTCCGGCCTCGCGCCACGTGCGCCGCGCCCTGGCGGCATACTCCTCGTCGCGGTCGCAAGCCACCATCTTTCCGCCGGGCCGCAGAGCCAGCGCCACCCAGGTAGAACTGTACCCCATGAAGACCCCTACCTCGAGCGTCTTCCTGGCGCCCAGGATGCGAGCCAGCAAGTGCAGGAACTGCCCCTGCTCGGGCGCGATCTGCATGTAACCGCACGGGTGGCTCTCCGACTCCTCGCGGAGGCGCCGCAATACGTCCGGCTCCCGCAGCGTCACGCGGCGAATGTAGTCGGCCAACTCCTCGGTGATGGGGGTGTGGTCCAGGGACATGCCAGACCAGTCAATTCTACCTCCTGTAGCGCCGGCGGTCTTTGCCGCCGGTGGGGTTATCCGAACTGGAACAGGCCGGCGGCAAAGACCGCCAGCGCTACCGACACATGGAGTGTGCTAGCATGCTCATATGAGTCATCGCCTCCAGGTGCTCATCCCGGAAGATCTGGACATGCAGCTTCGCAAGGCTGCCCAGCGCAACCGCGTATCGAAAGGCGAGTGGGTGCGCCGCACCCTGCGGCAGTCCGTTGTCCCAGCGAAGAGGGGCAAGACTTCCGATCCCGTGGCGCGCCTGGCATCCTTGAACGCGCCAACCGCCGATATCGAACAGATGCTTTCCGAGATCGAAAGCGGCCGGTCTTGAGGGTCTTCGTCGACTCCAATATTCCCATGTATGTCGCCGGCTGCGAGCATGAGAACCGTGAACCTGCGCGCCGTTTCCTGGAGCGCGTGCAGCAAAGTAAGGTTGAAGCCTGCACCAGCACCGAAGTGTTGCAGGAGATTCTCCACAGGTACTCGTCCCTCGGCCGGCTGGACCTGGCGAGCGAAGTTTACGACCTCGTGGTCGAGATCTGTCCGGTGGTTCTCGACGTTACGCTGGCGGATACGGACCGCGCGCGCGATCTCCTTTGTGGCACGGCCGGCATCTCAGCGCGAGATGCAGTTCATGCCGCTGTGATGCTGAACCATGAGGTGGGGTGGATCGCAACCTTCGACACCGGTTTCGACCGGGTGAGAGGAATCCGAAGACTGAAAATGGTCTAGTGTCACCAACCCACCCGGCTCACGGGGCGGCTTGTCCCTGGGTCGCTTCCAGCACCACCCGTTCGATGGCCTGCGCCACCTGGCCCGGCGCCATTCCGCCATCCACCCTGCGGACCGTGGGAGCGCCGTACCACTCGAGGATCGGCCCAGTCAGCTCGTGGTAAGCGCGCAGCCGCTGGCGGATCACCGCCTCCCGATCGTCTTCCCGCGTGATCAGACCGGCGCCGTCGTCATCGCACTGGTCCGCCTGCTTGGGCGGTTGAGACAGCAGGTTGTAAATGCGCTTGCATTGGGGACACTGCCGCCGCGCCGTCAGCCGGGCCACCAGCGGGTCGTCGGGCACATCCAGGTGAATCACTACGGGGTCCGGCAGCCCTCGCTGTTGGAGCAGGACCGAAAACTCGATCGCCTGCGGCACGGTCCGCGGGTAGCCATCCAGCAGGAATCCACCGGCGCAATCCGGCCGCGAAATGCGGCTGGCCACGATTCCATTCACGATCTCGTCGCTGACCAGGCCGCCCTTCGACATGATCGAACTCGCCAGCTTGCCCAACTCCGTGCCCGCCTGGCACTCGGCTCGGAACATTTCGCCCGTGGAGATGGCCGGAATATGGAAGCGCTCCGCAAGCAAAGCAGCCTGCGTGCCTTTACCACACCCAGGGGGGCCAAAGAGTAAAAGAATCAGAATAATAACCTCCGGGGATCGCGCCTGCCGGCCCGACTCCCCGGTAGCGCTTTCTGATTGCAGGCTAACGGCTGGCGGTGGACGGCGTCAATGGTGACAAATTGGCTCCGGCTGGTGCTCTTCGACGCGGATTCGCCCGTCCGGATCGAGGCGCAACTCCCGGTCGCGCCACTGCACCCTGTGGCCGAAAAGCCCGCCCAGCCAGACCGCAAACCCGAACAGGTCGCGCAGCGGCATCAGCCAGAAATCCCGCGCTGCGTGACGGTCTTCGAGAACGCCCGCTGCCACCATCACCCCGGCCACCATCCGCAGCCCTAGCGCCGCTGCCGCGGCCCACCACTGCCCGGCGGCCAGCGCCACCAGAGACCACAACGTGGCGTGCGTCACCACGTACCCGTAGTAGCCCGCCGGGCGCGAAACCCGGATGGTGCGCGACCACCGCAACTGGTGCCGCCACGTCTGCGCCCACGATTCCCCGCCCAGGTCTGTCTCCACCACCACGGGCGCGAACTCGATGCGATAGCCCAGCTCGCTGATGTGCCGCCCGGTCTGGTAATCGTCGGCCAGGTAATGCGCGATGGTCTCAAAGCCGCCCATCTGGCGCAGGGCCTCCGCGCGAAACACCATGGTGGACCCGAGCGCAAACTCGGCCTGGCCCAGGAGGCGCGCCACCAGCACGCTGGGCGCGAACTCGGTGGCGATTCCCAGCGCCTCGCACCGCGACGCCCACGATTCCGCTGCCGCGCGATAGAGGCACGTCACCAGCCCGACTTCCGGGTCCCCTAGCGGCGCGGTCACCGCCCGCAGGTATCCCGGCGGCACCACGATGTCGCTGTCGTTCACCAGCAGCAGCGGATGGCGCGCGCGCTTCGCCAGTTCCGCCAGGACCCCGGCCTTGGCGTTGGGAGCATCGGTCTCCACCACCACTATCTCGATCCGCCGCTCGGGAAACTCGCGTTTCAGCCGCCTGATATCCTCGAGCGCCAAGTCGCACGGATCGCTGACACCGAAGAAAATCTCAAACTCGGGATAATCCTGCGCCGCGTGCGAGAAGATGGCCTCGTAGAACCGCGGGTCCCTTCCGTGCACGGGCTTGAGGATCGAGACCGGCAAAGTCCCGTTGCGCATGCGCTGCGAGGTCATGTGCCTGCGCCACCGCAACGCCGCCACAATCGCCAGGAAGTAGTACGCCGCTGCAGCAGCCGCCGGGATGGCCAGCCAGATCACAATGACACCAACGCCACTCCACAGATTACCAGCGATGCGCCCGCCCAGCGCAGCCAGTTTACATGCTCTTTCAGAACATACTTGGCCAGTACGGTTTCGAGCACGTAGGTGATGGCCGTGGCGGGGACCGCAAAGCTGAGATCCGCGATAGTCAGCAGCCCCAGGTAGGCGAAGAAGGAAACCGCCATGGCGGCCACCGCCCCGATCACGAACCGGTTGCGCGCCAGCACCGCCAGCGCGCGCCCGATGGCGCCCGGGCGGAAGTCGCGGATCTCGCCGTGCCGCCGCATGCCCGCCGCCTGGAGCACTACACCCGCCGTGGTGGCCGCCACGATGATGCCGATCAGCAGCCACCTCATGGGCCTGGCTCCGCCGCCTTGGGCCGGGGATGGGCGGTCTGTGGAGCGGTGCCGCCGCTCACCAGCGCCACCCCCGCCACGATCAGCCCGATGCCGGTCCAGCGCTGCATGCTGATCTGCTCGTTGAGCAGAACCTTCCCCGCAACCGCCACCAGCACGTATCCTACCGAGGTCACCGGCAGCACGTAGCTCAGGTCCGCCCAGCTCAAGAGCGCCATGCGCGACATCAGCCACACGATCAGCAGCAGCACGCCCAGCGCCACCCACGGCCGGAACAGCACGGTGATGTACGCGAGCGGAGTGGCCAGCACCGGGGGCATGCCCCGCTTCATGAAGTAATTCCCAAAAACGTTGCTCAACACTACGACGACGGCGAAAGTCCAGGTTTTCAGTCGAAGTCGCGCGTGTTCGTGGGTCATCCGCGGGGTCAGTCGCCCAAACTCGCCGGCGCGGGCGCCGGCTCCGCAGCCGCCTTGTGCTCGGCCACAAACTGTTTCCGCTTGGACCGCAGCGCCAGGTATTCCCGGGCTTCCTTCGTCAGCCGCCGGCGCTCGTCCCCGTTGAACATCGCCTTCTTCACGATGCGCCAGATCACGCGCAGGCGGAAGAAATACTCGCCGTAGAACCGCTCCACCCACTCCACCAGTTCTCCCCGGTCCAGCCCCGGATAGGCCACGTTGGGAAGCTGGTGCCCGGTTTCATCGGTCATGGAATCGATGGTGATGAGGTTGTTCTTTTTGACGTAATCGTAGAATTCGGTCCCGGGATAGGGATGCGCGATGGAAACCTGGACAGTTTCCGTGTCCAGCCGCTTGGCGAAATCGATGGTCTTGCGGATGCTCTCGCGGGTCTCGCCCGGCAGCCCGATAATGTAGTCGCCGTGAACCAGCAGGCCAAGTTTCTTGCAGTTCGCCGTGAAGCGCTGGGCCATGTCCACTGTGGCGCCTTTCTTGATGTTCTTCAGGATCTGCGGGTCGCCCGATTCGTATCCCACAATCAGCAGGCGGCAGCCCGCTTCCTTCATGGCCCTCAGGGTCTCGTAATCGGTGGTGACGCGCGAGGTGCACGACCACGTGAACTTCAGCGGCTTGAGCTTCTTCGCCAGCTCGATGGTGCGTTCCTTCCGGTAATTGAACGTGTCGTCGTCGAAAAAAATCTCCTTGACGTTGGGGAACTGCTCGAGCGCGTACCGCACTTCATTGGCCACGTCGTTCGACGAGCGCAGGCGCCAGCGGTGCCCCGAGTGGGTCTGCGGCCACAGGCAGAAGGTGCACAGTGCCGGGCATCCGCGCGAAGTGTAAAGCGAGATGAACGGGTGCAGTAGAAACGGCACGTTGTAGCGCGTGATGTCGAGATCGCGCTTGTAAACCCTGGTCACCCACGGCAGGGCATCCAGGTCCTCGATAGCCGGCCCTTCCGGGTTGTTGACGATGTGGCCGTTCTTCCGGAAACTCACCCCCGGCAGCTCTTCCAGCGGCTTTCCCCTGGCGAAATCCGCGATCTGGTGATCGAACTCGCGCCGTACCACGAAATCGATGGCCGGGTTGCCCCGCAGCGTCTTCTCCGGCTCGGTGGTCACCGGCGGCCCCACAAACGCCACCTTCAGCCTGGGGTTGGCGTCCTTCATCATCCCGGCCATTCTGGCATCCACGTGGAAACCGGGAGTGGACGTGTACAGCACCAGCAGCTCGAAGTCCTTGGCCATCTCCACGGTCTGCTCGATGGAGATCTTGTGGGGAGGCGCGTCCACCACCTTGCTGTCCGGCAGCATGCCCGCGGGATAGCACAGCCACACCGGATACCAGTACGATTCGATTTCGCGCGAAGCCGGCCAGCGGGAGCTGGCGCCGCCGTCGAACCCCTCAAAAGACGGCGGATTCAGAAACAGTGTTCTCATCTACTCTCCAGCCACACCAGCCCCGGCGCCGCGCTTCGAGCCCAAGGCCCGGCCGCCCTACTGGTTGTCGGCGTCACCCACCGCGCCCCGTCTCGCGCCGTCAATCGAGAAGTTACTGAAATCGATCGTCAGCTCCGCCTTGCCCGCGAGCCTGGTATCCACTACGCTCTGCACTTGCAGGGGAACCGAGATTCCGTCCCGAATCTCATACTTTCTTACGAATGCGACTTTTTTCAGGAAAATGGAAGGACTCTTCACCAGATATCCGGATTCCTGCACTCGCAGGTAAGTGCCGGCGTCGATCCAGAGGTCGCCCCGGAACAACCCTTGGCGTTTCCGCCGCGGCGTCACCTGAAAAATATGGACGGCCCGCCCGTCCAGTTGGCCGCGTCCCTTGTACTTGAACTTATAGTTAGCCGGGGTCACGGCCATCGAAGGAGCCTGGTCCGTCTGGGCCTCGGCTTCGGCCGTGAGGTAACGCGCGATCACCTGGTTCTTGACCGTCCCGTCACCCTCGAACCGCAGCCTTTCATAGGTAATGCGGCCCAGCGCGGAGATCCGCCGCAGTGCGTGCAGCCGCCCCTGCTTCTTCAACTTGGGGAGGGACGCCTGGATCTCCACGTCCATCGAGGCGCCCTTGAAAGATTGTTCCTGGCCCCGCGCCGCCGCGCAGTAGTTCTCGACGATGGTGTCGGGCGGCTCCGCGGCCGGCTCAGCCACGATGGAGACGCACACACCGATTAATAGCGGAAGAACGCGGACCTTCAAACTCAAACCCCGAGAACGTGAATTGAGACCAGAATATAGCAGTCTAGCAGGATCAGCCTCTCGGAGCAATTCGGGGTTTTGGCGCGATGGCTGAATTGTTTGGAATCTTCACACATGCGTGAGGCCGGGCCAGGGGGCGCCCCCTTGCCACAGGCGTTTTCCGGTCAGCGGCGGGCCAGCGTGGCGGCCGCGCGGACGCCGGCAGCCGGCCGGCTGCGGCGTACCCAGCGACGGCGGGTAACGCCACGTTGTGTCGCGGGTGCTACGCTTGGGTCATGCCGTACCAAATCGGACGCGGGCGCCGGCTCCCCGGCTCCCGAGCAACCCGCATTGTTTTCTTGCTCATTCTCGTCCTGCTGTTTCTGAGCGCGCGTGTTCTGGCCTCGTACACCATCGAAATCGCATGGTGGAAGGAGCTCGGCCAGTTCCACACGTGGCTCAGCCTGCTCTACTACAGCCTGGCGCCGCTCACAGCCGGCACGCTGCTGGCCTTCGCGGCCTTGTGGATGGCGCATGCGCGCGCCCTCAAGTTCGCCGGAACCTCCCTGGGCGAGCATCGCATCTACGCGCGCGTCTCCGCGCTGGCGCTTCTGCTGCTCGGCTACCTCATTTCCGCCGCGTGCATCGATACCTGGACCGTGGTGCGTTTCGCCGGCTCGCGCGGCCTGCCCGCCGCCGCCGCCGGGTGGCACGACGCCATCTTCCAGAAGCCGCTCTCCTTCTACCTGTTCGATCTGCCCTTTTACGTGCTGCTGCGCAGTTACCTGCTGGCCCTGGTGATCGTCTGCATTCTGGTCTACTGGATCGCGGCGCGCGGCTGGCAACTGCGGCACAGGTTCTCCGAGCTGCAGGACGCCCGCGAGCTGGATCTTTCCTTTCTGCGCCTCGAAGGCGGCCTGGAATCTCGCTTCTTGCGCGGCGCCGCGGTGGTGGCGCTGCTGGCGCTGGCTCTGCGTTTCTTCCTGGGACGCTACGAGATGCTCTACAACGAGCACGGCACGTTTCTGGTAGGCGTGGATTACGTGGACTTGAACATCGGGCTGCCGCTCCAATGGCTGATGATTCTCGCTTGTCTCGCCGCCGCCGCGCTGGTCTCAGTGGGACGCTGGATTCTGGCCGCCTCGATGGCTCTGGCGCTGGTCATCGCCTTCATCGTGCCGCAGGCTGTCTCCGCGCTCTACGTGCGGCCCAACGAAATCTCGCTCCAGCGCCCCTACATCCAGACCCACATCCACGCCACGCGCAGCGCCTTCGGTCTCGAACAGCGCGTCCGCGAGGTCGAATTCAAGGCGCAGCCCGAGGCCCCCATCGACGTGGTGCACCACAAGCCCACGCTGGACAACGTGCGGCTTTGGGACTGGCGCGCCTTCCACGACACGGTTACTCAGATCCAGGCGCTGCGCCCGTACTACGTTTTCCACGACAGCGATGTGGACCGCTACACCCTCGACGGCCAGTACCGCCAGGTGCTGCTGGCGCCGCGCGAGCTGGACCTCAGCCAGCTTCCAGCCGCGCGCGCCAACTGGATCAACCCCGCCTTTATTTACACCCACGGCTACGGCCTGGTGCTCGCCGGAGTCAGCCAGATCACGCCCGACGGCCTGCCCGTCCTGCTCGTCGACAACGCCCCGCCGGTAGTCAAGACCAAGAGTCTCAAGCTCACGCGCCCCGAGATTTACTACGGCGAAGTGGCCCACGAGCCGGTCTTCGTCGACACGGCCCAGGCCGAGTTCAACTATCCCTCCGGCGAGAAAAACGTGACCTCGCGTTACGAAGGCAAAGGCGGCTTCCCCATTTCCTCGTTCCCGATGCGCCTGGCCGCCGCCGTCAGCGAAGGCGAGCCCAACATTCTGCTGACCGACTACCTCACACCCCACAGCCGCATGATGATCCACCGCAGGGTGCGCGATCGCTTGCAGGAGCTGGCCGGGTTCCTCCAATGGGATCAGGACCCGTATCTGGTGATCACCGATGCCGGCCGGCTGGTGTGGATGATCGACGGCTACACCACCTCCGACGCGCATCCTTACTCGCGCGCCGTCGATGTGCCTGAGATGGGCAGCGTCAACTACATCCGCAACGCCGTCAAGGCAACCGTCGACGCCTACGATGGCGAGACGCACCTGTACATTTTCGCGCCCGACGACCCCATCATCACCGCCTACCAGCATCTCTTTCCCGACCTGTTCCGCGCCGCATCCCAGATGCCGGCGGATTTGCGGGCCCACGCGCGCTATCCCGAAACCCTGTTCCGGGTGCAGGCCGAGATCTACCGCACCTACCACATGCTGGATCCGCAGTCGTTCTATAACAAGGAGGACCTGTGGGACCTGGCGCGCCACGCCACCGGCCAGGCCAACGGCGCCGAGCCGGTGACCCCCACCTATGTAGTGGCCACCCTGCCCGGCCAGGACAAGGCCGAGTTCCTGCTGCTGGTGCCCTTCACCCCGCGCAACAAGGACAACCTCATCGGTCTCATGGTGGCGCGCTGCGACGGCCCGAACCTGGGCGACGTAGTGGTGCTGCTACTGTCGAAACAGGAGCTGATCTTCGGTCCCATGCAGGTGGGCGCCCGCATCAATCAGGACCAGACCATTTCGAAAGACCTCACGCTGTGGAACCAGCAGGGATCGCAGGTGCTGCGCGGCCAAATCCTGGTCTTGCCGGTGGGCAACACGTTCCTGTACGTGGACCCCATCTACATCCAGGCCACCGAAGCCCGCATGCCGCAGTTGAAGAAGGTGGTGCTGGCGGTGGGCAACCGCCTGATTTATACGGACACTTACGACGCGGCGCTGGCCCAGCTTTCCACCGGCGCCCAGCAGTTGGTCCAGCAGGCCACGGCCGCCGCGCCGGGCCCAGGGGGCACCCCGGCGCCCGCCGCGGCTGCCGCAACTCCCGCCGACGCGCGTCTCCAGCGCATTCGCGAGCATCTGCGCCGCTACCGCGAGTTGGCCGCGCAAGGCCGCTGGTCCGAAGCCGGAAAAGAGCTGGAGGCGATCGAAGCGGAAGCACGGTAGGGTGGCCAGCCCACCCGCTGT
>Ga0187866_1003776_pt1 | contig 11084 bp, 8 predicted proteins | sample June2016WEW_11_1_3_FD_133013 | JGI IMG/M metagenome (GOLD analysis project Ga0187866, IMG submission 133013) | Peatland microbial communities from SPRUCE experiment site at the Marcell Experimental Forest, Minnesota, USA - June2016WEW_11_150 | ecosystem: Environmental > Terrestrial > Soil >... | reverse complement strand
TACTTCTTCGCGCGGAAAGTGCAGGAATCCGCGCATGTGCCGATCGGCTTGATTCAGGAGGCGGTGGGCGGCGTTCCAGCCGAAACGTTCGCCAGCCCCGAGTCTTTGCACGCGGTGCGCGATTTCGATGCAGGCATCGCGGAGGTGGAGCACCGCAGCCAAATGGGTGGTACGCAGTACGGCAACTACATCATGCACTGGTACGACGAATACGATATCGGCTCGAAGAACGGCTCCTGGGCCGATCCGGCGCTGGACGATTCGTCGTGGAAAACCGTGCAGATTCCGGGCAACTTCCAAGAGCTGGGCGTCAGCGACGTCCCCAGCCTCTGCTGGCTGCGGAAGGAAATCACTCTCCCGGAGACGCTGCCGCAAGGCCCGGCGCGCCTTTATCTGGGGTCGGTCGAGAAAATGGACACCACTTACGTCAACGGAAAGCAGGTGGGCGCCAGTTCCTGGGTCGAGAACCCGCGCGTCTATTTCGCGGGATCGGCTTTGAAGCCCGGCCGCAACGTCATCGCCATCCGCCTGTTCAAGTTGAAACCCAACGGCGGCTTCCTCAACCCGGCTAGCGATCTGCGCCTGACCTTGGGCGACGGCACCGTGATTCCGCTGAGCGGCGAGTGGAAGGGCAAGGTGGCCGTGGATGGCCGCCCGCCGCAAGTGTTGCCGATCGCATTCGAGAACCTGCCGAGCATGCCGGGCGTGTTGTACCACGGCATGTTGGAGCCGATCGCCCCGCTGGCGATTACGGGCGCGATCTGGTACCAGGGAGAGTCCAACACCGAGCGCGCCTACCAATACCGCACGCTGCTCCCGGCCCTGATCTCCGGATGGCGAAAGCTGTTCGGCCAGGGCGATTTCCCCTTCTACATCGTCAGCCTGCCTGCGTTTATGCACCGCCGCGACGTCCCCGGAGACGATTCCTGGGCCGAGTTGCGCGAGGCCCAGGCTCTCACAGCGAAGAACGTGCCCCATTCGTGCGTCGCGATCACCATCGACACGGGCGACCCCGACAACATTCACCCCCAGGATAAAAGGGAAGTCGGCGAACGGCTGGCTTACTGCGCTCTGGGTGAACATTACGGCCTGAAGATTCCGTACTCCGGGCCGACCCTGTCTTCGGTGGAACGCCTGCCCGGCGCCTTGAAGCTCAATTTCGAGCATACGGACGGCGGCCTGGTGGTCAAGGGAGACAAACTGGGCGAGTTCTCGATTGCCGGCGACGACCGCAAATGGTACTGGGCGGACGCCCGGATCCAGGGCGACTCCGTGATCCTATCGACCCAGTCGGTTCCCGATCCGAGGGTTGTCCGCTATGCCTGGCAGTCAAATCCGCTCGCGACGCTGTTCAACGGCGCCGGTCTTCCCGCCGCGCCTTTCCGCACCGACGATTGGCCCAGCATCACGGAAGGCCGCAAGCCCTACTGATGGCTTTGGGGGCGAACGAGGGAAGCTGGAGCCAGCAGATCGTGTGGAGCTTGATCCCGGTATTGGCGGCAGGTAGTCATCTCCCCGGACATGTTCCCGGCCGCCCGACTCGTTCCGACTGGCGCGTATTCCGGGCAGAACTCGCAGGATGACCTGCCGCTCCTTTCGGGCCACCACTCGTACTCGGGTAACCTTCTTCGCGTCCGCCGCCGTCTGATACAGTCTGGGAGACGCATCTCCACAGCACGGAGACACGCGAAGCAAGGAGACAGGCGGTGAACAGTCATCGCATTTCGAGACGTCATTTTTTCTACGGCACGCTGCTGGCAGGGGCGGTGCCATCGGGCGGCTTCGGCAGCACGCCTTCTCTTTCGGCGCTGGGCTACAAGTCGCCGAACGAGAAGCTCAATATCGCAGCCGTCGGCGTGGGTATTCGGGGTCCCGCGATTCTGGCCGGCGCCGCCGCCACGGAGAACATCGTCGCGCTGTGCGACGTCGATGAAGCCCGCGCCGCCAAAGGCTTTGCCCAATACCCCAGCGCCAAGAAGTACAAAGACTACCGCAAGATGTTCGATGCGGAGGGCAAGAACATCGATGCGGTGATGATCGCGACTCCCGATCATATGCACACACCCGTGGCGCTGCTCGCCATGCAGCAGGGCAAGCATGTGTACTGCGAAAAGCCGCTGACCCGGACGGCGTGGGAAGCACAGCTGATGGCCGAGGCGGCCGCAAAGCACAAAGTCGCAACCCAGATGGGCAACCAGGGGTGGAGCCATGAGGGCACCAAGGCCGCCTGCGAGATCTTGTGGTTCGGCGAGATCGGCGACGTCCAGGAACTGCATGCCTGGACCGGTATGATCTACGGCGGACAGCCGAAGATCCCGGCGACCGGCCCCGAGGCGACACCCGTCCCGCCGACGCTCGATTGGGACCTCTGGCTGGGCTGCGCGGCGCCGCGGGCATTCAATCCACTGATAACGAATCAGTGGCGCGCGTTCATCGACTTCTCCCCGGGCGGATCGCTGGGCGACTGGCTGGTGCACAATCTCGGACCCGCTCACCTGGCGCTCCAACTCGGCAAGGTCAGCCCGACGAGCGTGGAGTGCGTGTTTGTCGAAGGCAAGAGCCAATGGCTGTGGCCGTTGCGCGCACACATCGTCTTCGAGTTTCCAGCGCGCGGCAGCATGCCCCCTATCACGGTGCACACGTACCAGAACATGCGCGGCGACTTCCAGGATCCGCCAGGCATGGCCGAAGGCGAGCGGCTCTTTCCGCCGATGAACAATCTCAGCGAGAGGGGCCGGCCTTTCGTTGAGAGCGGCGACGGCACGATGCTGGTCAGCACACAACTGACGGTGGATGGCAAGCCGATCGCGCAGCAGGGCCGCGGTGGTGCGTTCCCTCCGGGCCGTGGCCGTGGTCCGGGCGGTCCGGGTGGACGCGCTCTTCCTCCTGGCGCGTCGCAGGATCCCAAATTGCGCGCGCCCGGCAACGGCGCCGTATTTGTCGGATCGAAGGGCTACATGGCCACGAGCGCTCGCGGTGAGGGCGTGTGGCTGCTCCCCGCGTCGCGCTGGGCGGAATACAAGCTGCCGCCGCAAATGCTGCAACGCGGCGTCAATCACCAGCAGGACTGGATTCGTGCCTGCAAGGGTGGCGCCCCGGGCGTGTCGGACTTCGCCCTCACCGCGAAATACATCGAGTGGCTCGCGTTGGGCGCGATCGCGCTCCGGGTGCCCGGGAAGCTCTTCTGGAATGCGAACAAACGGCGCTTCAGCAACAGCGAGGAAGCGAACCGGCTGCTCAAGCCGTATCTCAGGAAGGGCTGGGAATTGAAAGCGTAGGCTCGCGCACCTGCCATCTTTTCCGGCTGCGTCCGGATTACGGGTACGCGGCCACGAACGTCGTTGCCGGTTCTGAGGTCCCGCCCGAGGAACGCCAAACGAGCGCTTGCGGCGGCCGTGTTCGAAGGCTATGCTCGGGTGAGGTTTCGCGAACGATGAAGAATAGAGTTTTCGCCATCTTCTTTCTGTGCGGCGCCGGAGCGGTCATGCTCCTCGCAGCCGATTTCTGGCAGAAGAAGCCGTATACCGCCTGGGATGCGACAGACATCCAGAGGGTCCTGAACGACTCGCCCTGGGCCCGGGAGGTGGAGATCCTGATGGGCGCGCTCCGAATGGCCGGCGGCGGGCCAGGCGATTCCGGCGAAATGGCGCGCAGCAGCAGCCCGTTGGCTGGGGCCGGCAGGGAGGGAGGCATGGGCGGCCCGGGCGGAGCCGGAATGGGGGGCGCGGCGGGCCCCGGCGGCGCGCCCACGGTGCGCCTCGTGGTGCGTTTTGTGAGCGCGCTGCCGGTCCGGCAAGCGCTGATGCGCGCGCGGTACGGCAACGAGGTGGGAAACTCCCCCGAGGCGGCCAAGGTGCTCTCCACGCCCGATCCGTACTACGTCGTGGCCCTCGCCGGACTGCGCAACCCGCCCGGGGACGTTCAGGCCGTCAAAGAGAAGTCCACGCTGCGGGTGAAGGGGAAGGAGCCGTTCGGGCCGGTCCAGGTGCAGGTGGAGAACGGGATGGTCGTGCTTTTCTTTCCGCGTGAGGGCCATCCGATCGCCGTGCAGGACGGAGAGGTCGAGGTGCAGGTGGGACTGCCTGGTCTCGCCAGCCCCATTCGGCGCTCTTTCAAGCTGAAGAACATGGTGTACGACGGCAAGCTCGAGATCTAGTGTAGTGCGTCATAAATAGTAACCTTTATCGAGCAGCCTCCATCTTACAGTAATGGAGGCCGACACATGCGGGTTGCTCGAGCCATTGCCCTCACCCCAGAGCAGCGCCAGAACTTGGAGGCCAACGCGCGTGCACGGAGTCTGCCGGCCCGCTTGGTCGAGCGCTCGCGTATCGTCCTGATGGCGGCGGCCGGCCAGCAAGACCGCGAGATTGCCGCCACCCTGGGAATTACGCCGAAGAAAGCCGCACGCTGGCGGGCACGCTTCCTCAAGAAGGGACTGCCTGGGTTGGTCAAGGACGCGTCGCGCCCTGGGCGCCCGCACTCGATCACGGCCGATCAGGTCGGCGCCATCGTGCGCAAAACGACCCAGGAGAAACCTGCAAACGCTACCCACTGGAGCACGCGCTTGATGGAGGCAGCGGCCGGAGTGAGCGAGGCGAGCGTGCACCGCATCTGGCATGCCCACGGCTTGAAGCTCCACTTGGCGGAGAGCTTCAAGATCAGCAATGACCCACAATTTGCCGAGAAGCTGGAGGCCATCGTGGGCTTGTACCTGAACCCGCCCGAACACGCCATCGTACTGTGCGCCGACGAAAATAGCCAGATCCAAGCCCTCGACCGCACACAACCCGGCTTGCCGCTGAAGCGCGGGCGCGGTAGCACTATGACGCACGACTACAAGCGAAACGGGACCACCACCCTGTTTGCCGCACTCGACACGCCCTCCGGGCAGGTGATCAGCCTGTGCCAGGAGAGGCGTCGCCACAAGGAATGGCTTCGCTTTCTCCGCCTGATCGATGATGCGATGCCCGCGGAAAAGGAGCTTCACCTCATCGCGGACGACTACGCCACCCACAAGCACCCCAAAAGTCCAGCGCTGGTTGGCACGGCATCCGCGTTTCCATGTCCACTTCACGCCCACCAGCGCTTCCTGGCTCAACATGGTCGAGCGGTTCTTCCGCGACCTGACCGAGAATCGAATCCGTCGCGGCGTCTTTCGCGACGTGGAAGAGCCGATCAACGCGATCGATGAGTATGTCGATCGCCACAATGACGCCCCGAAACCCTTCATCTGGACTGCCTCCGCCAACGACATCTTGGAGAAGGTCAAGCGTGCCAGGGCGGCACTGCTTAAAGGTCAATCTGCTTGACGCACTACACTAGTTTTGACCGCACTCGGCCCGCCATGGCGAGCCGCCTTGTCGTGTGTCCATCGCACGGGACTTAAGGTGCGTGTTCGCCATCTCTAGTGCGTCCACTATCGCGGCCTCCGGGCGGCGGCGGCTAAGGGTCGCAGATCCGGACGGATCCAGTTTCCGGACCTTACGCGTTCGGGCTGCCTTTCATGCCGGCCGGTGTGAGGTCAACCCGCAGTTCCACTCCTTGCAGGCAGCAGAAAGTCGAGAATACAATCAGCTTCTTCATGCGTTTTGCTCCATCCAATCCTCGGGCCCACATCCGGGTATACGCTTCTTCCGCGACTGCGATTGTGCCGGTGGACCGGTCGCGCCGCGGCGATGCCATAGCGCGACGCGGTTTGTGCCGCCAGGTTCACAAGCTACAGACTAGAGGCAGATACCCACCTTAATCGATTCACCTCATTGCTTCGCCGCAAGCTCGTAGATGTTGATGCTGTAACGCGGCACGGTAAGTGAATCGGGGATGGAATCAACGGACGAACTGGTGATGCTGGGATTCTGGATGTTGTCGCCGTTGGGCGCGAGCCGCCACAGGGTGCCGTTGCCAGTGAGCGAGGTGCCCGCGATCTTGAGCTTCAGCGGCTGATCGACATCGGTGGGATTCAGCACGGCCACGGTGAGGGTGTGACGGTCCGCGGTCCAGGCAGCGACGACATCCAAGGGGAACGTGGCGCTGCCGGCGTTGACCGCGGGCTGCTCGCCGCCGACCGGGTCGGTGACCTTGGGCTGGGGCGAATTGCCGGTAACCTCGACCGGGATGGAGCCAAAGCGATCGCGGTAGATCTTGAAGACCAGGCCGTTGGCGTTCAGCGTCACAGTCGTTCCACCGCGGGCAAGCAGTGAGGTCGCGAAGGTGTGGGCCGCCATCTGGAAGATCTCGGGGTAGCGGAACATCTCATGGAAGACCCAGGCGTAGGCCGGGTAGGACGGATACTTGTTGTTGCCGGTGTAGGCCCATTCGTCCATGTTGATCGGCTTGGGATGGGCAACGAGCTCCGGAATCGCTTTCTCGTATTCCTTGTACGTCTCATACTTGATCCGCACGTGGTTGGCGGGACGGCGCATCCAGTCCGTGATCGGTTCCTTGGGATCGTTCGGCACCTGTTTGCCTTCAGCGATGCTGAAGTGCGTGTTGCCGTAATTATAGTAGTGCTCGCTGATCAGGTCGATATTGTCGAAGCACTTCTTGAGCAGGTTGCCGGTCCAGTCTCCGGGGGCGAGAATGGCGGGAACCAGGTCGGGACCGAGCTTCAGAGCTTCCTTGGAGCCGGTCATGGTGTCCGGCATCGCGCCGCTGGCGATCAGGACGATGGAGGGATCCACCTTCTTCATGGCCTTGGCGAACAGGTTGTGCTTGTGTGCGTAGTGCTCGAACGGCATGTAGCCATACTGGTAGGCGCCCCACATCTCGTTGCCGATGCCCCAGAACTTGACGTGATACGGCTCGGGATGGCCGTTGGCGGCGCGCAGTTTGCCCATCGGAGTGGTGGCGGCGCCATTGACGTATTCGACGTATTGCGCGGCGGACCACGCATCGCCGAGGCCCGAATTGACGGTGATATAGGCTTCCACGCCGAGGAGCTTGCACATGATCATGAACTCCTCCGTGCCGACGTCGTTGGATTGCAGGGTGCGCCAGACCGGATCCACTTCCGGCGGGCGCTTGTCGGGGTCGCCGATAGCGTTGCGCCACTCAAACGCCGAAACGTAATTGCCGCCGGGCCAGCGGTAAACGCCGGAGCGAAGGCTCTTGAGCGCGGCGATGGCGTCGGGACGGAAACCGTTGATGTTATCGGCGTTCATGAGGGAGACCGCGCCGACGTGGAAGGAACCGGTTCCGGCGCCGCTGATTTCCAGTTGCGCCTTGCCGGACTTGTCCGCCTTGAAAGAGAAGGGGAACTTCTTGTACGCCCGGTCAGCCTGCCCAGAGCGACAGTCTGGCGCGCGCCGCCTTCGTCATAGACGATGTTGATGGAGACCTTCGCCGCCGGATCGCCGGCCAACTGAATGCGGCCATTGTAGGTGGCGCCTTGGACGAAGTTGAGGCCGGTCTGCCGGATGCCGCGAGGCTCGGAGCCGGACTGTTTGATCAACGGCGTGTGATCGCCGACGAAGGGATTCTTCGCGTCCATCACGACGGAATCGGCCGGGCCGATGGGATTCCACCGTCCGGGGCCGACGCGCCTGCCGAAGGGTCCACCGGCTCCTCGCCGGCCGGCTTCGGGAGCGCTCGCGGGCGCCGGTCCGACGGGGTAGAAGAACTTGCGGTCATCGAGCATCTCGCTCCAGAGACCGGCGTATACCAGGCCGCCGGCGTGCTCGACAAACTGGCCGTAGACGTAAGGAGAAATGGCCGGGCCGGTTTTCGAGGCATCGACGCTGGCGCTCACAGGCTGGTTGGACGCCGGCGTTTGGGCCGCCGCGGTGACGGCGGTGAGAACGAAGAGGATAGAGCAGGCTATTCTCACGAGATGTGGCATTATTGAGGCGGTAACGCGTGGAAAGTTGAACTGATTCATGAGTCGATATTCTCCGCAGTTGGATCTGTTGGATCGAATCGGGGCGGCAAGGATCGTCCGGATGCAGGTGAGCGGCGAGGCCGACTGCCGGATCTTCATGGTCATGTTCTGGTAGAGCGGTATGAGCACGCGGCCCCAGATGGCGGTAGTGGGCACATCCGAGTGTAGCAGCGCTCCGGGTCTGCGGGAGATGCGGCGCTACACTCGGGTTCGGCCGCTTGACATAGTGTGACTTCAGCATGACGAGGTTCTTGGACCCGTTCCGGTTCCTGCCGATCGCGACTGCGTCCTTCGCGAGCAACTGGGCGAAAAGCGACTGCGCCTCACCGATGATCAACCCAGCCGGTTTGCGGTCAAGGCCAAGGGGCTGGGCGGCCGTATGCTTGCCGATCTGGGCACCATCGTTACGCCCGAGACTCTGTTGGCCTGGTATAGCCGACTGATCGTCCGTACGCCGCTCTCGGGGCGTGCGGGAGTGATCGCCGCCACGATGTGTACCCCGGGGCCGCGCTATACAGCCGCCTGCCTCGATTTCGGAGACGCGTCTCCGACAAACGGTTACAGAATACCACCAAATCGCCGACCGAATGGGGCCTATGGCGGACGTTTCCGTCCGATCCGGGCGGTGATTCGGCGGAGAATCCGCCGCACACGGACCACTCCCGTAGCCCACGCCTCCGACGAGGCCGTCCAACCGCCGCAGTAGTCCACGCCCCGCTCAGCGGCGCCCACCACCGCCTCCCGGTTGGTATAATCCCCTTCGGCCACCGACTGCTTCGGATACCGCCCCAGCCGCTCCCGGCCCGGACCGGCGCCGGCGGTTCAGGACCGAGTCGCCTGAGGTAAAATCAACTCGCCGGGGTGCGCCTCCGTTGTTGGGAGATCCTCCACCGAGTACAGCAAAAGGAGACGCAATGTCTAGTTCAAATTCTGAAGATCGGATCAAGTTCAGTCGCCGTCAGGCGCTGCTGTTTCCCGCCAGAGCGGGTATAGGAGCCGCCGTAGCCGCCACAGCCAATGCGGCCGACAGCACCAAGACCGCCGCGCACCAGGAGCCGGGGAATTGCTCCACACCGCGCTCCGCCATCGCCAACACGCAGTATGGCAAAGTGCGCGGGTTTCTGGATGGCGGCGTCTTCACCTTCAAGGGGATTCCGTATGGCCAGGACACCGGCGGCGAGAATCGCTGGCTTCCGGCCAAACCTCCCAAGCCGTGGACAGGCGAGTATCCCGCCCTGATCTACGGCGCCAACTGCCCGCAGCGCCTGCATGACTACACCGCGATCGAACAATCGTTCATTCAGGATTGGGACGACGGTTACATGAGCGAAGACATGCTCAAGCTGAACGTCTGGACGCCCAGCCTGACCGGCAAGCGGGCGGTGATGGTCTATTTCCATGGCGGCGGCTTCTTCTTCGGCTCGTCCTATGAGCTGCCCTCCCACGAAGGCGCGCAGATGGCGCGACACCATGATGTCGTCCAGGTGTCGGTCAATCACCGCCTCAACGTGCTCGGATTTTTCGACCTGTCCGAGATTGGCGGGCCGGCGTACGCCGATTCGGTAAACGTCGGAATGACCGATCTGGTGGCGGCGCTTCGGTGGGTCCGCGACAACATCGCCAATTTCGGCGGCGATCCCGACAAGGTCATGATCTACGGACAGTCGGGCGGCGGCTCCAAGGTAACCTGCCTGATGGGCATGCCGTCCGCGGCGGAACTATTCCATCGGGCCTCGGTGCAGTCGGGCGGCGGCGGCAATCCTCCCAGCAGCGAGCAATCCAGGGCGCTGGCAAAACAGATCATGGCCGAACTGGGGCTGGGACCGAACGATATCGGCGCACTGCAGAAGATGGAGTGGTCCAAACTGAACGCGGTCGCAAACGCCGCCGCCGCCAAGATCAACCCGCCGACGCAGCGGGGCCTCGGGATGGGCTCGCCGCCGGGATCAGTGCCGCGCGTCGGCATGGGACCCACCCTCGATGGCCGCGTGGTCACGGTGCGCTCCTTCCATGACGTCGCTCCCGATGTCTCGAAGAACGTGCCGATGTTGATTGGCTCGGTCAGCAAGGAAGGCAATCGGATGTCCTCCCGGCCGACCGAGGCGGAGTGGCACGCCACGCTCGCAGGCGTCCTGGGCGAAGCCAAAGCAACCGCCCTGATCGCCGCCATGAAGAAGGCGCACCCGGAGAAGAGCATCCGGACTCTGTCCTACGGTGTGAGCGGCCTTCTGGTGCGCAACAACGTCACGCGCATGGCCAAGCTGAAGTGCGACCAGAAGGGCGCGCCGGTCTACGCGTACTACTTCACCTGGCAATCACCGATGCTGGAAGATGCGGGCGCCTGGCACACGGCCGAACTGGCCTTCTGCTTCGACAACACCAAGCGCTGCGAACAAGGCACGGGCAACACGCCGGAGGCTCAGGAGCTGGCGAAGACCATGGCCACCGCGTGGGCCAATTTCGCCCGTACGGGCAATCCCAGCCAGCCCGGATTGATTTGGACGCCGACTGACCCGGTTCGCTGCCCGACGATGCTGTTCGACAATCAATGCCGCATGGTGGACGATCCCGAAGGCGAGGTGCGCAAGATCCTCCTTAGCTAGTTAGCGGGAGACCGCAGGCCCGGGCGGCAACAGCGCCAGCAGGCGCCGCGGCGCGCTTGCTGGCGCGAATCTCGAGGGGCCGCGCACCGCGCTCCCAACACGCGGATCCTCATCGAGAGAAGGGTCTCCGCGGCGCGGCCAGTAGCGCGTGGTCACGACGGACTTCAATTCCCCCGGGCCAGTTGTTGATACAGGGCCGGATCGAGTTCTTCCAGGCCGGGGATGCCGTGCAGGTGATTGACGGAAACCCACGGCAGCCAGGTACGGTGGGCTCCAAAGCCTCTGCCGCCCGGTCCCATCCGCCAGTGTTCCTGCTGCCAGCCGGGTCCCAGCAAATCGTGGGTGCGTCCGGGCAGCGCCAGCATGGCCTTGGTGTCGTGCAGCAGGACGCGCGCGACATCCAGGTAATGCTCGTCTTCTGTGTACTTATACAACTTAGCGTAGGCCGGCACGGCCCAGGCCAGGTACTGGTCCACACCGCCGGCCACGCGCGCCGTAATGCCCTGCACGCCCACGGTGGGCACGCCGCGCTTCCAGGGCAGATCGGAATCCTTGATGTCCAGCGGCATCGGTACGTTCCAGATCCAGATCCAGCTTTCGGCGTA
>Ga0187866_1003774_pt1 | contig 11088 bp, 7 predicted proteins | sample June2016WEW_11_1_3_FD_133013 | JGI IMG/M metagenome (GOLD analysis project Ga0187866, IMG submission 133013) | Peatland microbial communities from SPRUCE experiment site at the Marcell Experimental Forest, Minnesota, USA - June2016WEW_11_150 | ecosystem: Environmental > Terrestrial > Soil >... | reverse complement strand
CGTGAAACAGGATGACCGACCCATCCACAACATTCGAGGTCGCTTTTCGTTGGATCTCGTCAGCATTCACTGTCCGGTCATAGTCCTCCGACACGACGAGATGTTTAGGCGCATACACCTGAATCTGCGCCCTGGCTGCCGTGGCGCGGACCCGCGCGTCCGATTCAAGGTAAGGCGGCCAATACCACTTGGGCGCGAATCCCGTCGTCGCGGCGATGACTTTCTGCGCGCCCACGATTTCGTGTTCCAGCGCCGCGTCGTCCAAATCCTTCGGGTGATGATGCGCATAGGAGTGGTTGACGATTTCGTGTCCCGCTGCCAGCACGGCTCTGGCCGTGTCCGGGTGCAATTCGACGTTGGTCGCCACCGACGAAAAGGTTACGTGGATGCCTTCCTTGGCGAATAACGCAAGGAGCTTGGGCGCATGTTCGGGAAATGGTCCATCATCGAAGACCAGGGCGACATGGACGACATTGGTATTGGAATCGCCTGCGACGGTGCGCATCTGTGCCATAGAAAACACAATAAGGATTGGTAAAAGCAATTTCATAAGCCGACTTGCTCAACGTTCCGGATCAGCGACCGGAGCGAGAATAATCAATGACGACAGCCATGCAAGCCAACATTCGAACTGCCCAGCATGCGGACCGCCGGTTGCAAGTCCCGACGCCGTTTATCGGGTTTCGCTAGAGCGGTTGAGTTGGCATACGGTAGGGTTCAGGACTTCGGCCGCAGCCACATAACTTTGAAAGGCGTCTCCGCCTTCGTCGCCGTCGCGTCCAATTGGTTCATCGGCGGCTACAAAATTTTTTGAAGCACGTCCGCCGGCGCGAAGCCGTGGAGTTTGACGATTTTGTGCCGCGATTTGTGGCCGCGCAGCAATTCCACCCGGCTGCGCCCGCAATCCAGCTTGTCAGCCAGCAGTCGAATCAGCGCCTCGTTCGCCGCGGCGTCCACCGGCGGGGCCGTGACCTTGATTTTCAGTTCGTCACCGACCGGAGAACCGATTTCGTTGGCGGAGGCGCGCGGTTGGAGTTTCACGAATAGCAGCGTGCCGCCCGGTTGTGCGCGGAGGAACTTTGGAATCTGCATGGCGCTGCACTCCAGCAACAGCAAATTATTTGTCCTCTGGATTTATGAATTTGAAGGTGGCGGCCGCGAGCGCGCCGGCAGCCAGGTTGGCCACGAGATAGATCCACAGGTCCGCCGCCTTGGCGAGGTGCATGACGGTGATGCCGACCGCCACGGCGGGATTGAAAGCGCCGCCGGAAATTCCGCCGAAGGCGAACGCCATAACTGCCAGCGTAAAACCGATGGCCAGGCCGTAATAGGAATTGCCTGCCGTGGCTTTGGCCGTGGCGGTGTTCAGCACGACGTAAGCGAGCGCAAAAGTCCCGGCCAATTCCGCTATTAATGCCGGGAAAACTTTGATATCAGCCGGCGTCACCACCACGTCGCCCTTGAGTCCCAACGCCAGCAAAGCGGCCACGCTGCCGCCGACGATTTGCGCGCCGATATAGGGAAACACGTCCGCAGCCGGACAACGACCCCGCAACCAGACCGCCAGTGTCACCGCCGGGTTGTAGTGTCCGCCCGACACATGGCCGCCCGCATAGACCATCACCATCAACGCCGCGCCTATGGCAAGGGGCGCGAAACTACCGGCACCGGGTTCGATGACCGTCATGCCAATAGTGAGCACGAGAAAGAACGTGCCGATGAATTCGACGAGATATTTTTTCATAATTTTCTTTGGTTATGGACAAACCATTTGATAACTGACAAACGCAATGTTCCGGCTGTCCGGCGACCAGGACGGAACGTTGATGGTCCCCTGCCCGCCGAACAATTTTGCCAGTACACGTATTTTTTTATCGGGGAGCGACATGAGACGCAACATCACATTTTGATTCGCGGGATGCCCTTTCACCCCCTTTTCGTAGGTCAGAAAAACAAGCCACCGGCCGTTTGGTGACGGGTGCGGAAACCAGTTGTTGTAATCGTCGGACGTGATCTGTTCCTGCCCTGACCCGTCCGGTTTCATCCGCCAGATTTGCATCGAGCCGCTGCGCTCGGAGTTGAAGTAAATATATTGTCCGTCGGGTGAATAATCCGGACCGTCGTCAATGCCGGGTGTGGTCGTCATCTGCTGCTCTTTGCCGCCTTCGGCCGGGACCGTGTAAATGTCGAATTCGTCGTTTCTGCCGACGGCATACACCAGGGTTTTGCCATCGGGCGACCAGCCGTGCCAATACGCCGGCGCCAGCGACGTGATTTGGCGCGGGTTGCCGCCGGCAACCGGCAGCACGTAAACGTGGGATTTGCCATCCTTGCCCTGGCTGCTGACGGCCAGTCGGGTTCCATCCGGCGAAAGGCCGTGATCATTGTTGCAGCGTGTCTGGCTGCCGGTGTCGAGGACTTCCGGCAAGCCGCCCTTGACCGGCAGTCTGTAAATCCGCCCCTGGCTGTTGAAGAGAAAATACTTTCCGTCCCGCGACCAGTTCGGCGCTTCGATGCGCTCGGGTGTGTGATAAACCACCGTGCGGTCCATACCGGGAATCACCAGCGTTTCCAGCGTGCTTTCAATAGCCGGCAGTGCGTTGGTGTTCATGGAAATCGTCTTGAGTTCGACGTTTGAAAAAATGGCCTGCTCAATCCGGCGGTTGTCGTGCGCACAAACGCCCAGACCCACATAAAACGGTTCCTTGAGTTGAACCCGATACATCGTGCCCGCCGGATGCAGTTTCCCGCCGTTGGTTGCGACAGACAGCGTGACGTAATCGCCGTGCTTTTCGACTCGCACGCGTTCCGGCGCGGACACGTCCAAAATGATTTCATGGGTCGCCTCGCCGTCGGCGTCGCGGCATTGCAGCGCCGTCATGCCGTTGCCGTGAAACGCCACGTCCGCATAAGCCGAATTGGCGGCGAGCGATTGGCGGAGCATCAGGCACGATTTGCGGTGCGCCACCCCGCCGTTGCCGAGGAATTTGATGTTGGCCGCGAGCGTCAGGTCACCGGACATTTTCACCCAGACAAAATGCAATGCGTCATTGGCGCCCCAAATGTTTGCGCCCCCGCCCGCGATGAGGTATTCGCCGTTGGTGGGGTTGAAATCGGCCGAGCCGGGTTTGGCGACGTTGCCGATGTCCGTGCCGCCGGAAAAAATTCCGAGGTTGGTGGAATCACCCCGGACCAATTGCGCGCCGGCAAATAAAACGGGTACAAACGCGCCGATGGATTTGGCGAGACGTTTTTTCATTGATGCAAGTTCAATTAACTTGCATCCGAAAATATCGTTGTGGTTCGCCGGGCGCAATGACATTGGTAAAGTTCACCATGCCATCGGAATTAAAACGATTCGTGGCACAACACAACCACACTGGCGTCACCAGGTTCGTCGTCGTCTGCAGACAGCACGGGTCGTAAGGGATGCCGTTGGTGGCGGTAAAAACCAGATTGCCGTCCGTCTGCGCGGCACCGCTGAAAACCGGCGGCGGCGGCGGGTTGGTGGAAAAGATGCGCAGCACGCCGTCCACGCCCAGTTCATTTGTGTTCCATTTGAGTCCCGGACCGGGCGTTGCGAGCAGAAAAGCAGAACGGCGCGGGTTAGGCCCGCATGCTGAATTTTGGCAGCGTCGCTCTATGAGCGTGCTGGTTTAGCGTCGAACCTGCCACCGCCGCGCCGTAGTGGCGCTTGGGCGCGCTGCGAGGCGGAAGGACTGCCCGTCCTGCCAAAATTCCAAAATACACGTTACCCGCTTGCATCGCGGCGCCCTTTCGTCATAAACAAAGGCAGGCAATGCACTGGCTCGAACAAATCTCCCGGTTCTGGCCGCACCTGGCAGCGGGCTTCGATTTTCTGGCCTCCCTGCTCGCCTCGCTCCATGCCCTGCTCCACAAACGCGATTCTCGCGCTGCCACGCTTTGGATCGGTTTCATCTGGCTGATGCCGGTTTTCGGCCCCCTCCTCTACCTCGCGCTCGGCGTCAACCGCATCCGCCGCCGCGCCGTTTCACTCGGCGTCCACAAAACTTTCAGTCGTCCCATTCCCAAGAACCTCGGCGAACCGCAACACGAGGGAGCGGAACATCTAAAAATGCTCGCGCGCGCCGTCAGCCGCATCGTCACGCCCCTGCTGACCAGCGGCAACAAAATCCAGCCGCTCGTCAATGGTGACGAAGCCTTTCCCGCCATGCTCGCCGCCATCGAATCCGCCAAAAAATCCGTTTCGCTCTCAACCTATATCTTCGACAACGACACCAGCGGAAACCAATTCGTCGAGGCACTTAGCCGCGCGGTCAGCCGCGGCGTTGAAGTGCGCGTGTTGATTGACTCCATGGGAGTGCGCTACTCGTGGCCGCCGGTCACGCACAAACTGCGGCACGCCGGCGTAAACACGGCGCGTTTCCTGCCGTCGCTCGCGCCGTGGAGCGTGGCCACCGTCAACCTCCGCAACCACCGCAAGTCGCTCGTCGTGGACGGAAAAATCGCCTTTACCGGCGGCATGAACATCCGCCACGGCAACGTGCTCGCCGACAAACCGAAAGGCCCCGTCCAGGATTTGCACTTTCGCGTCGGAGGTCCGGTGGTCGCTCAATTGCAGGAAGCGTTCGCGAATGACTGGGCGTTTTGCACCCGTGAAATCCTAGATGGCGACATTTGGTTTCCCCATCTGAGCAGTTGCGGCAACATCATTGCGCGCGTCATCACGGACGGTCCGGACGGGGATTTTGAAAAGCTGCGCTGGACGCTGCTCGCCGCCTTGGCCGAGGCGCAAACGTCCGTGCAAATTCTCACGCCGTATTTTCTGCCGGACACCACGCTGGTTTCCGCGCTGAACCTCGCCGCGCTGCGCGGGGTGCGCGTGGACATCATTTTGCCGGCCAAAAGCAATCTGCCTTTCGTTCGTTGGGCGTCGCGCGCGCTGTGGTGGCAGGTGCTCGAACGCGGCTGCCACCTCTGGCTCACGCCCCCGCCCTTCGACCATTCGAAGCTGATGATTGTGGACGGGCACTGGGTTTTGCTCGGCTCGGCCAACTGGGACGCGCGCAGCCTGCGGCTGAATTTTGAGCTGAACCTGGAATGTTACGGCCGCGATCTCGCGCATGATATGGCGGCGGTCATCGAGAAAAAACTTCGCGGCGCGCGCGAAGTGACATTGGCCGAAGCGGACAGACGGTCGTTGCCGGCCAAGGTGCGCGATGCCACGGCGCGGTTATTTTCACCATATTTATGAAAATCCACGGCGCAGGCCACGGTAGGGACGGCTCGCCGAGCCGTCCGCGGACGCCCCGGCGGGGCGTCCCTACCCGCTTAAGTCATAGCCCACCAAATCCTGATTTATGAAAACGTTCGACAGCCTGACCGAACAGGAAATCCTCGCGCTCGCCATCTCGCTGGAGGAGGAGGACGCGCGCATCTACGGGGACTTCGCCGACGGTCTGCAGGCAAATTATCCCGAACAAGCCGAAAAGTTCCGTGTCATGCGCCGGGAGGAGGACGGACATCGTCATCGCCTGCTGGAGCTTTACAAAAGCCGGTTTGGCGATCATGTGCCGCTCATCCGGCGGCAGGACGTGCGCGGCTTCGTGGACCGCCGCCCGGTCTGGCTCATCCGCCCGCTCGGACTCAAAGCCGTGCAAAAGGCCGCCGAAGGCATGGAGCTGGAGACGAAACGATTTTACGAGGTCGCCGGACGCCGCGCGACCGATACGGGCATCCGACAGTTGCTCGGCGATCTTGCGGAAGAGGAACGAAACCACGCGCACACGGCGGAACAAATCACCCTGACCAAACTCAGCGAAACAGAATCAGCGCAAAAGAAACGGTTGTTCCTGTTGCAAGTCATCCAACCGGGTTTGGCCGGATTGATGGACGGGTCGGTATCGACGCTGGCGCCGTTGTTTGCCGCCGCCTTTGCCACGCATCAAAGTTGGGAGACATTTCTGGTCGGCCTCGCCGCGAGCGTCGGCGCGGGCATCAGCATGGGATTCGCCGAGGCGTTGTCCGACGACGGCAGTCTGACCGGACGCGGTCATCCGTGGGCGCGCGGTTTTGTGTGCGGCCTGATGACCACGCTCGGCGGCATCGGCCACACGCTGCCATTTTTGATTCCGAATTTGAAAACCGCTGTCGCCGTCGCCGTCGTCGTGGTGCTGGTGGAACTCAGCATTATTTCCTGGGTGCGGCACAAATTCATGGATACGCCATGGGCGTCGGCGGTATTGCAGGTGGCGCTGGGCGGCGCACTGGTCTTTTTGGCGGGAATTTTGATCGGCAGTTCGTGAGCTGAAAGATGGTAAGGTTGCACCGCCGGGGCGACCGATGGAGAGGCGGAACTTCCGCCGGACGGCTCGCCGAGCCGTCCCTGCCAAAATTTGACCGCCAACCATTCATGACAGGTTTCGCGGAATTTTTTCCCGGAGAATTTTGATTTGCTTCCCTGAAAATTCCACTTGCGGGAACAACCCTCCTGCCGGACGTTGAGGGCATTCGCATGAAAATTCCGCGCCGTGAATTCATCGGCAAATCCGCGCTGGGTATCGGCGGCTTGATGCTCGGCGCCGCCCTGCCGTCGCTGGCGAAATCCGGGGCGGCCAATTTTGATCCCTACGAAATCGTCCCGCTGGGCAAGACCGGGTTGAAGGTCAGCCGCGTGTGCATCGGCACCGGCTCGAACGGTTTCTTTCGTTCGTCCAACCAGACGCGGCTGGGCGCAAAAAAATTTGAAACCCTGTTGCGCGGCGCTTACGACCGCGGCATCCGGATGTTTGACCTGGCCGATCTTTACGGTTCGCATCCGTACCTCATGCCCGCCCTCAAGGGCATTCCCCGAGATGATTTTGTGGTCGTGACGAAAATCTGGCGCGGCCCGAGCGGTCTGCCCGAACCGGAACGCCCCGACGTGGATGTCGTGGTCACGCGTTTTTTGAAGGAAATTCAGACTGAATACCTCGACCTCGTGTTGTTGCATTGCGTCACGTCGGGAAACTGGCCGGACGAACAGCGCCGCCAGATGGACCTCCTGTCGAAGTTCAAGCAAAAGGGCATCATCCGCGCGCTCGGTGTGTCGTGTCATTCGCTGTCCGCACTGGAAGCCGCGGCAAACGAGCCGTGGGGTGAATCCGTCCACGCACGCATCAATCCTTATGGCACGTGGATGGACGGCCACCCGACGGAAGTCGTGCCGGTCTTGAAAAAAATCCACGACGCCGGCAAAGGTGTTGTGGGCATGAAAATCATCGGCGCAGGTGAATTCAGCAGCAGCGACGAAAGGCGAAATCATTCCGTGAAATTCGTTTTGCGCCTGGGTTGCGTGGACGTGTTGAACGTCGGTTTTGAAAATCACGACCAGATTGATGATTTTGCGGCACGCGTCCGCAACGTGCCGCGGCCCGTGGTCGTGTAATCAGCTGGTCTTTCGACGGGAGTATTGTTCGGAATTTCATGAACATGACTCACAAACACGGCCGGCCCCGGTTGGCCGGCTTTAAATCAGGGTGATTCATCACTTGAACATTCTTGCCGTTTCCAGCCTCGCGCCTATTCTGGCCACAACCTGACATGAGAACCACAACCCGAAAATGATTTTGGAGGCCGGATGATGGACCAACAATCGGACGAACAAGGCGGTTCAGGACAGGAGGCCCCGCAACCTGCCGGCGGCGAATTTCAAACCGCCACAACCGCTTCCAGCGGCTCCAGGAAGCTTCTGAGTCTGGGCATCTGTCTGGGTCTGGCGCTGGGCGTCTGGATGGTTTTCGGCCGGACCGTGGGCTACGAGTTTGTCAACTATGACGACGATGTTTATGTGTATGCGAACGCGCAGGTCAGCCAGGGCCTGAGTTTGAGGGGAATTGAGTGGGCTCTCCGCCACAGCGTGAATTCCAACTGGCATCCGCTGACGATGATGTCCTACATGCTGGATTACCAGCTTCACGGCTTGAAGGCTGGTGGATATCATTTGACGAATGTCTTGCTGCACACGGCGGCGGTAATTCTGCTGTTTCTGGTATTAAGCAAGATGACGGGAGCACTGTGGCGCAGCGCTTTTGTGGCGGCGGTGTTTGCGATTCATCCGTTGCGCGTGGAATCGGTGGCGTGGGTGGCCGAACGCAAGGACGTGTTGAGCGGGTTGTTTTTTATGCTCACACTTGGGGCCTATGTCTGGTATGTGCGTGAACCACAGCGGTGGTCCCGATATTTGGCGGTGCTGCTCTTTTTTGCACTGGGTTTGATGTCCAAGCCCATATTGGTAACGCTGCCATTTGTGTTGCTGTTGTTGGATTACTGGCCGCTAAAGCGCTTCACGGCGGCAGTCAACGGTCCGAAATATTCTTGTATTCCCGGCCGACTCATCCTGGAGAAAATTCCCCTCTTTGCGCTTTCCGCTGCGGGGTGTTTGGCCGCGCTCGTCACGCAGGAAAAAGTTATTGCCGCTTTGCCATTTTCCATGCGCGCCGGCAATGCCTGTGTGTCGTATGCCACTTACCTGTGGCAAATGGTTTATCCGCGGGATTTGGCGGTTTACTATCCTTTCAAGGAGCGGGGATTGCCACTTTGGGAAGTTGCTTTATCGTTCCTGTTGCTCGTGCTTGTTTCCGCCCTGGCCCTGAGTTGGCGGCACAAACGCCCGTGGCTGCTGGTGGGTTGGTTGTGGTACCTGGGAATGTTGGTGCCGGTGATCGGGTTGGTCCAGGCAGGCAGGCAGGCGCACGCGGACCGTTACACCTATCTGCCACAGATTGGGTTATATGTCATGATTACCTGGGCGGCGAGTGACTGGGTGGCGGGCCGGCGATATGGCCGGCTGGGGTTGGGCAGTGCGGCGGCGGCGATGCTGGTGGCTTTGATTCTGGGCGCGGGCACCCAGGTGTCATACTGGAGCAACAGCCGGGCGCTGTGGGAGCATACGCTGGCCGTTTCCGGGGACACCGAACTGGCTCATAACAACCTGGGCACTGCCCTGGTCCAACAAGGACAATTGAACGAGGCAATCACCCAGTTTTTACAGGCGCTGAAAATCAACCCCGACTACGCCCTGGCCCGTATCAACCTTGGCAACGCCTTTCGCCAAAGTGGCAAAGTGGATGAAGCCATTGCCCAGTATCAACTGGCCTTGAATAGCAACCCCGACTCTGATGCAGCCCACAACAATCTCGGCATCGCCCTTGTCCAAATCGGCAAAGTGGATGAGGCGATTATCCAGTATCAACAGGCCTTGAAAATCAATCCCGACTTCGACCTGGCCCGTAACAACCTTGGCGACGCCCTTGCCAAAAAGGGACGATTGGACGAGGCGATTGCCCAGTATCAACAGGCCCTGAAAATCAACCCGAACTTCGACCTGGCCTGCATCAAACTTGGCAACGCTTTCCTGCAAAAGGGCAAAACGGATGACGCGATCGCCCAGTATCAACGGGCGCTGAAAATCAATCCGGACTTCGACACGGCCCACAACGATCTTGGCATTGCCCTTTACCAAAAGGGACAATTGGACGAAGCGATCAGCCAGTTTCTACAGGCTTTAAAAATCAAGCCGGACTATGCTTTGGCCCACTACAACCTTGGCAACGCTTTCCTCCGCAAGGGACAATTGGATGAAGCCATTACCCAGTACCAACAGGCTGTGAAAATCGACCCCAATTTTGAGCCGGCTCACAACAGCCTTGGCTATGCTCTTCTTCAAAAAGGACAGTTGGATGAAGCCATTGCTCATTATGAACGGGCCCTGGAAATCAACCCTGCCAACGCCGGACAATGCAACCATCTGGCCTGGCGGTTGGCCACTCATCCGGACGCAGCCGTCCGTCACGGCAACGTAGCCCTCGAACTGGCCCAAAAGTTGAACCAGCTTCCCGGCAACAAAGATCCGGCCATTCTCCGAACGCTGGCGGCGGCTTATGCAGAAACTAAACAGTTCCCCGAAGCGATGGCAACCGCCCGGCAGGCGCTGCAACTCGCCAGCGTCCGGAGCAACACCACACTGGTTAATGACCTGCAACGACAAATCGAATGCTACCAGGCGGGCCTGCCATTTCGAGATGCCACCCTGACAAACGCGGCTTTCCCACATCCATGACCGGGCGCGGCGCGAAGGTCGTGCTTTGCCGGGTGCCGTACCCTCCGCACGAATGCGCCGGTAGCGAGCCGGCACCGCAGTTGCCTAACGGCAATTTTCCCGGCGGAAGAAAATCAGTTCAACAAGATCGACCGGTAAAATTGTGGACTGGCATTTAGCGTTGGTGAATTTGTGAAACTGAACACACCGCCAACGGGACAATTGGTGGTGATGCGGTTCCAATCCACGAGATTTGACGAAACTTCAATGGCATAACTGTGGCCATCGTAACCAGTGAATTGAACAACTACCTGGCCGCTCGCGGTGGCAACCGAGCCAATGGAATCTGCGCGCAACAAAGGCAGAAGCTGGCTTGGAATTATTTCATAAGCCTCATCGCTGATGCCCTTTTGTTGTTGCACACTGTCGTTCCAATTCAGGAAAGGCGAATTTACCGTCAACTGGGGAATTGCCAGAATGCTTCCCACGTCGGTGAAAAACTGGCCCGGTTGGGCGGTTCGCGCGGATTCAATGGCATTGGCGATGACCGAAGCTTGAGGCGAGTTTGAGGAAATGACAATTACTCCAAATTGAGGCGGCGTCAAAGATTTGTCAGAAAGGTTGTTGGTGAGCGCCGTCAACCCTTCAAGCAAAGCCTGCCACGCATCAGGATTGGGATTGTTCACCGAAAACAGGGAGCGCAGGTCATTGGTATTGAACAGGCCCGCCAGCAGACTTGCCAAATGCCAGTCTTGCACAGGTGCCATGGCGGCAGCATCAGTCGGATTTGTATCACCGGTCCGGTCAATCCAAAGGTTAGTGCCGTAGTTGCCGAAAATGTTTGTGAAGGACAAGACATCCGATGCCTTGAGATAAATCGTCTGCCACGGCGTCCCGCGATGGACGCGACCCAGCCAGGAGACGGCCAACGGTTGACTGTCAGGGAAATCCCAATTATCCGAGCTATAAACCAGCGGATCCTTGATGGTGGTCGTGTAGGCATTGGTGTCTCCGGTGGCGCCCCACGG
>Ga0187866_1003771_pt1 | contig 11101 bp, 8 predicted proteins | sample June2016WEW_11_1_3_FD_133013 | JGI IMG/M metagenome (GOLD analysis project Ga0187866, IMG submission 133013) | Peatland microbial communities from SPRUCE experiment site at the Marcell Experimental Forest, Minnesota, USA - June2016WEW_11_150 | ecosystem: Environmental > Terrestrial > Soil >... | reverse complement strand
GGGCGGTTCATCCATTCCCTCGGGGCGTATTGCTCGAAACAGCAGGCCTTATTGTCGATTTTGTAGCGCGAGGCGGGAAGCCATTCGCTGAAGATGTATTGATAGGTCTTGCCCATATTCTCGCCGGTAGTTTTGAAGACGGCGTATCGTGCGGCGGGGATCTCGCGGGTAACGAGGGATTTATCGGGCGGCGTAGCGTCTTTTCGCACGGGCATTCCAGCGAGGTAATCGAAGTCGCCTTTTTTGTCCATAGCGAAGTCAACGCCGTAATATCGCCATTCGACGCTGAGAGGCCTGATTTGGTCTTTGTATGGCTCGAAGGCATCCCAGATTTTAGTGTATGCGTCAGGGTTTTTCTCGTTAGCCGAAGTAATTCGGGTCTGTATGCCCATTATGGTGAATGCATCCTTGTCTTTTAAATCGTAGTTCACCGCGGCTACTTTTTCTGCTTTGGCGGATGTCTTTGGGCCAGATGAGGCCTGCTGGCTTTCATTGCATCCAAGTGTCATAAGGGAGGCCACTGTTATTATTGCAACGATGAGATTTCTTATGGTTCGCATGCTATTGTCCTTTCAGCAAAATGAAATAAACTGTTTTTTGTCAGCGGGGTAATTATAATTACTATAAGCCGGTTTTAGCAAGAGCGAACAATATGTTTTTGAAAGGTAAGGACAATGCGAAGAAGGGACGTTTTGGCGTTGCCGATTCTGGCGGCGGCGGGGGGATATAGCTCGAAGATGGCTTTGGCGAATACAGAAAAACCTGGGAAGAGCAATTTGGTTGAGAAAGCCAAAATCGCGATGCTTTGTATGCAGCGGGCAAGCTGGGAACAGGGCGTGGCGTCGCAGGCGATGATAGAGCAGGGGGAAAAGGACATTGTTGTGCTGATGGGTAAGGAGGCGGCGCTTCGCAGGAAAGAAGACGGGCGGGCGGCGATGCTCGGCTCGGAAAACGCGGTAACTGACCCCGGCTCGAATGGGGCTGCGATTCTGTATGCCTATAAAGTTACCGGCGACAAGAAACTCAAAGACGCGGCGGACGCATTATATACGTATCTTAAAAAGAGGGCGCCCAGGACGGAAAACGGGGCGATATGTCACGTTACGTCCGGCAGGGAGATATGGAGCGACGCGATGTTTATGACGCCTCCGTTTTTGGCGCTTATGGGCGATTTCGAGGAGACGATGAGGCAGGTCGATTGTTACCGTGGATTTTTGTGGAACAAGGAAAAGAAGCTTTTTTCGCATATATGGGACGACAAGAAAAAGGTTTTCAAGCATGAGGCGTGCTGGGGCGGGGGCAACGGCTGGTGTGCGGCGGGAATGGCGCAGATAATCGATACGCTGCCTAATGACAAGCAAGATGAGCGCAAAAAGCTGATTGGCTATACGGAGGAATTATTGGACGGTTGTATTTCTTTTATGCGGCCCGACGGGCTGTTTCACGATATGGTGGATGATACGAATACGTTTGTCGAGACCAATTTGTCGCAAATGCTGGCGTATTCGATTTACAAAGGGATAAAGTCCGGCTGGCTGAAAAGCAGTTACCTCAAATCGGCGGACAAGATGCGGGCGGGGGCACACGCCAAGGTTGACGAGTATGGCGTTGTGCAGGGTGCGTGCGGGTCACCATTGTTTGACCGGTCGGGGACGAGCACCGAGGCGCAGGCGTTTTTGCTGATGATGGAAGCGGCATACGCGCGGATGCCGGTATAATCTGACTTGCCTGCAAGGACGTTATAGAATATATCCTCAAGCACAAAGAGGTTGAGGACTTGGAGAACCGGATTGAGGCGATAGAACAAAAGCTTGACCAGCATAAATAAATGCGCTGTTTCGGTCAGATTTTAGGCCGATTTCCAAAAAGCTGTGTCTGGACCGAGCCGAGTTCGTCGATTCTAAAGCCCAAAACCCTGTCTGGCAATGGTTCTGGGAGATTCTATAGGTCAGATTAACTTCGTTTCCGTATGGTGTTACAAGGGCGGCGGTTATGACGTAAAGGCAGGTTAGGGTATGGTGCGGTCAGGTTGCACGGTACATATAGGATTGAGAACTTGTGGTATTACCAGTAATACCACGCGTGGTCAGAGATATGTCTAATCGGGGTTTCCCCTTGTTATTCCTTTGCGCCGGCCTTTTCAAGCAGTTGCACAATGTCTGTACGGCCCATCGTTATTGCTACCCATAAAGCGGTCTGGCCGTCGTTGTTTTTCGCATTGACATCAGCGCCCTTTTTGAGAAGGAGCTTGATGACCTCCGCATGGCCGTTCTCTACTGCCATTATCAGGGCGGTTACGCCATTGGTGATGTCCTTTGCATTTACATCAGCGCCCTTTTCGAGAAGGAGCTTTACTATTTCCGCATGGCCGTTCCGCGATGCAATCCACAGGGCGGTTACGCCACCGATGGTGTACTTTGCATTTACATCAGCGCCCTTTTCCAGTAGGAGCTTGACGACCTCCGTATGGCCGTCCCGTGATGCAATCCACAGGGCGGTTGCGCCGTGGGTGATGTCCTTTGCATTTACATCAGCGTCCTTTTCGAGAAGGAGCTTAACGACCTCCGCATGGCCTTTTTCTACTGCAAACATCAGGGCGGTTGTGCCGTAGGTGATGTCCTTTGCATTTACATCAGCGTCCTTTTCCAGTAGGAGCTTGACGACCTCCGTATGGCCGTTTTTCGCCGCCCACATCAGTGCCGTCACACCATGGTAATCTGTGGTGTTGGGGTTGGCGCCTTCGGCCAGAAAGGTTTGCACATCCTTGACGTTGCCATCTTTTGCGGCTTGAAGCAGTTGAGCGTTCTTGTCTGATACATCCGCTTTGGCAAAAGCCGCAAGTATCAGAGAAATACATACTATCGAAAACGGGACTCGTTTCATTGGATTCTCCCATTCGTATGGTTTCCCATATTAAACGCTCGGCTAAACAGCCAAGCCCTCATTGCCTTTTGCCCCCAGCCAAAGGTGATTTTGATGATACTTTTGCGCCAGTATCTGTCAAGGGAAAAAAGAGGTATATTTACCGTCTTCTGGCCGCCATAACAGCACCCAAGCCGAGAAGCAAAAGTGCTGCAAATCTATAAAATCCGTGTTGCTTCAGCTCTATAATTAAGGGCTGATGCCTTTGTTACTCAGCACCAGCTAACCAATGTTCAACTCACCTGCTAATCTGCCGCAAAGTATCATGATTGCATTCTTTTTTTGCGACGGTTTCGATTTGTCTGCCGATTTTAAGCCCATAGTTTACCCTCTGGTAAACTATATTTTCCCGGTGTTCGAAGAAAAGCCCCAAAGTCATATCAAAAGAACGGCACAAAATAGTTGACAAGGGGGGGCGGCGGTGATAGTTTTGTGAACAGTAAAAATTTGTGGCCCCGTTCTGTGAAGGATTATGTGGGGCAGTTGGCGTTTATGGAGAAAAACCTTTTGTTAGGAGGTCGAAGAATGGAATCTTATCTGAGATTTTCAATTATTGTTCTCGTGGCAGCGATTTGTCTGCCTGCTCTTGCGGCACAGCCGGGTAATACCGCCCAGGCGGGTGCGGCTCCGGCGGCAGAGGCGAATGCCCTGAATCTGCCTGCGTTTCCGTTCCTGGCGGAGATAACGAGCGACGACGTGTATATTCGGTCAGGGCCGGGCACCCAGTATTATAATTGCGGCAAGGCCAGGAAAAACGACAAGGTCAAGGTCGTCGGCAACAAATTCAGCTGGCTTCAGGTAGTTCCGCCGGCGGGCAGTTATTCCTGGATTTCAAAGCAATACGTCCAAATTGACGCGAAGAACAATACGAGCGGAACGGTCATCGGGGAAGCGGTTCGCGTTTACGCCGGGTCGGACGAGGTTCAGCCGATGCACTCGACGTCTATGCAGGTAAAGCTCAACAAGAGCGATAAAATAACCATAGTCGGCGAGGAAAAAGACGGTTACTGCAAGATAGCTCCCCCTGAAGGTGCGTATTTGTGGGTTAGCAGCCAGAATGCCAAACCTCTTGGAACGCTGATGGCACCGACTCCTGCAGCGCCGACGATGGCCACGACGTCGACAATGCCGGCGACCGCACATCCTATGCCCGCGTCGCCTTTTCCGACGAACCCAGGCGAGTTAAAAGCGCCGGTTTCTTCGCCAAATGAGCCGAATACGCCTTCTCCGACTCCTGTTGTTACAATGGAAGAGCAGAGAATGGGTGAGGTGCAGGCCCTCAAGGAAAAAGTTGAGGCGGAGCGTGCAAAACCGGCAGCAGACCAGAACTTCGTTGAGCTGAAGAAGGCGATTACCGTTATTGCCGGCGACAAGCAAAGCCCCATGGCGGCACGCAGAGCGGCCGGATTATTGAAGACGATTGAGAAGTGCGAGCTTTCGCTGGAGGTCGCCAATGCGATAAAGGTTCAGGAAGACCAGTTCACCAAAACCCAGCAAAAAATAGAAGGTGCAAAGAACGAAGGGCTTTCGAAGATTGAGGACAAGGGCATATTCGCGGCTATAGGCACGCTTAAGGAATCACCCCTGTTCGCTGAGACACCCGGCGAGAAGTATTACAAGATTGTTAATGCGGATGGCAAGACGTTGTGTTATGCCAGACCTGCCAGCTCGGCTGCGGGCGCGGATTTGAGCAAATTCGTCGATAAAAAAGTCGGGCTTGTCGGGACAATCGAGGCGAATGCCGAACTCGGCGAGGCGGTAGTTCTCTTCACAAATATACTGGAAATCCAGTAAAAAGCCCGAATAAAAAAGGGAGACACGGCGATTTAAAATCGTTTTTTTGTCACCCGTCTCCCTGCTGCATCGTGTCTGTTTTTCCCGTTTTAACGGGGTCGGCGGATAACGCCTGTTTGCACGTGCAACAACATTATAGTAGCAAAAATGTCCCGCCAAGTCAAGTAAAACCTGCGTCAAAAAGGCGTTGTTTGCGCTGTGGAGAGGGTTTTAGAGGGGGAAATAATATCTAAAAGAAGCGAATTAATGCCGGGCTGTTTTTGGTTGTAAAAAACAAGACCATTCTTTATACTTGTACGACTTTAAAAAAACCGTTGGTTAGCATTTTCGGAGCAACAAAATGACTTTGATGGTATGGTTTCGCAAGCACAACCGCAAAATAATGGCCTTTGTAGTCATTGCGCTGATGATTGTTTTTACAATCGAGCCGCTGATGAATTACTTCAGCTCGGCAAGGACGGGCGAGGGAAAGACAATTGCCTATTACGGCAACGACAGGAAGATAACCAGGCAGGATGTGGCTTTGGCTAATCAGCAGATAGAGGCGTTAAAGGCGCTGGGCCTGGAATCAGTGCTTAGGCCTGTGGACCCGCGTCAAATGTCTTCGCAGGATATGAGGTCAGTTTTACTTGGGGAATTGATTTTCCCGGAGCGTTCCGCTGCCGTCGAATCAATAGGCAGGATAAAGCAAATTGCCACTATGGACGACTACGAAGTGTCGGATAATCAGATAAATGAAATCTACACCAAGCAATATCCTCCCAGCATATACTGGGTTTTACTGACAAAGGAAGCCGAGGAGGCCGGGATAAAGACATCAACTGAGCGAGCTAAAGAGCAGCTCGAAGTGATTATACCGCGGATATTCCAGGGAAGACCCTATAGCCAGATTATCGCTGCGATAGAAAAACAATACCGGCTTTCCGAAGGGCAGGTGCTTGAGGCATTTGCTGAGATGAGTTCGATTATCAATTACTGTGGCGTGGTATGCTCAACCGAGAATATAACCATACCACAGATTCTCCACCAGACAAACCTTCACAGGGAAACGCTCGACGTCAATTACGTTGTGTTTGAGGCAGGCACGTTCAAGAGTGAGTCGTTCAAGCCGGAAGCAAGTAAGGTTGCGGAACAGTTCGACAAGTATAAATGGTATTTTGCCGGCGAGCCGAACAAGGATAATCCGTACGGTTTTGGCTATAAGCTTCCCGAGCGGGTTTGTCTTGAGTATATAACCGTTCGGCTGGATGATGTTGCCGCGACGGTCAATCCATTGACGCAGGAGGAAACCGAAAATTATTACCAGCAGCATTCATCACAGCCGCCTATTGCATACAGGGATTATTTGGACCCGAACGACCCCAATTCCGGCGTAGTAGTGAAAACCCACAGCTATGCGGAAGTGGCGTCGCAGTTATCGAAACGGCTTTATCAGGAGAAGGTCGATTCAAAAGCTGAAAAGATATTAGCCGATGCCAAGTCGCTTACTGAGATCAATTTGTCCGAGATGGATTCTGAAAAGGGGAAGCTGACAGACGAGCAGTTCAAAAAGGCGGCTGTTGATTATGCGAAAGTGGCGGCGGAATTGACTGAAAAACACAAAGTACCGGTTTACGCCGGCAGGACGGGTTTGTTGGGTGTGTCTGATATTCAGAGCGACAAGAATTTCAACTCGCTTTACGCCGGCGGGGCCGGGGTGGCGGAGGCCTCACTTGTGCGAGTGCTGTTCTCGATAGAGCAGTTGAAGGTCAGCGAGCTTGGCCCGATGGATATTAAGGCGCCGCGACTTTATGAAAATATTGGCCCGTTGAGGGACGCACAGGAGATGAGCGCGGAGGGCTACAAAGGCAGAAATATGATGCTGGTACGGGTTGTCGCGGCTGAAAAGGCCGCCGAACCGAAAAGTATAGATGAGAGGATTGACAGACACGGCATACAATTTGAACAGGATGGCTCGGCGCGTGCGGATTCGAACACTATAAGAGAAATTATAACCGATGACCTTAAACTGCTTGCGGCGATGGATAAAACTAAAACCAGGGCGCAAGAGTTTGTTGCATTGGCGACAACGGCCGGGTGGAAGGCAGCAGTCGAACGGTTTAACACGCTTTACGGCAAAAACGCGGGCGATTCCAATACGATGCCGGTTAAAGACCGGACTTTTCTATTTAACAAAAGAAGCGGGCTTCACAGGATAGATACGCAGGAGATTGAGAAGGTAAAGGCCCGTTCTCAGGGCAATCCGACGGCCAGAATGATTCTCGACAGGACAATACGGGAAGGGTTGCTTATGGACAAGGTATTCGCCCTTATACCCCAGGACAGTAATACGCTGCCCAAACAGGGTGAAATCATGGAGTTCAAACCGGGAATGTGCTACTACTGCCTCGAGAGCGCGACTATTCACCGGCTTTATCAGGAAGTATTTGATGTTACCAAGGCGTCGGAGGTCGTCAGGGATGAATACGCTGATTCTCAGGCACTGGCTATATCGCATTACAGCCCCAAAAACATAGTCAATCGTATGAAGTATGTTCAAATAAAAGAGAAGCAGGATGCGAACGCGCCGAAGGCCGAGCCGAATGCGGTTCCTGTTGATATTAATCGAGCGGGTAAATAACGGTGTCATACCATAAAACAGAGGAAAATCTTTGGCCGCTAATGTTTCTGGTGGCGCTGGCGGGATGGTTTTTGCCGGGCGGCGGATACCTCGTGCTTAAAGAGACAAGCCGCGCACTGATAATATTTGTAACGATAGTCGTAATTTTTGCGGCAGGTCTTTATATCGGCTCGATAGGCGTGGTTGACCCGATCGGAGCCAGGTTGTGGTATATGGTCCAGATGGCTAATTCACCGCTGGTGGCGATTATCGGGCATTACACCAGAGGCGGCGGCTTCCCGGTTTTTGGCAGGCCTAATGAAATGGGCCAGATATATACAAGCACTTCGGGCCTGCTTAACCTGCTCTGTATAGTCAACGCGGTATATATGGCATATCTCCGCAAGACGCAGAATGAGGAGCAATAAATATGCTGGCTTTTGCGGCTGATGCTATGGCGCAGTTCAGGGTCCCCGAGGATATTGGGACTAATCCGCGGTCGCTGCTGCTGGTATTGCCCCTCTTGGCGGCAATAGCGGTGGTATATAAGGCAACAAAGGTGCCAAAAGTTACAGTGGGCAACTTTCTTAAAGAAACCATACTGTTGTTCGGCTCGATAATTGTCTTTATGGTGGTAACGGCGATGGTGTTAGCGGCTGTCGCCTGGCTGATTATTGGATAATATAAAACAATTTATTCCGGTTGCGGTTCTTCGTAATAATCCTTGATTACCTCCAGCTCGATCAGGGCATTGAGAGCGGCTTTCTGCTCGGCCTCTTTTTTGTTGTTGCCCCAGGCGCTGGGAAAATGCCTCTGGTTAATCACAACCTGGATTTCGAAGCATTTATTGTGGTCAGGCCCTTTTTCGTCCAAAAGCTCATAGGCGGGTGTTGTATTGAAGTGCTGCTGAGCAAATTGCTGTAAAATGGATTTGAAATTGCCCTGTGCCTGTTCGACACTGGCTTTTTGAATGATGGAGTCGAAATTTTTAAGTATGAAGGCTTCTGCCGGCTCGAAGCCGCCGTCGAGATAAATAGCCGCTATAAGGGCTTCGAGAAGGCCCGCTGCCAGCGAATGCATGAGCGATTGACTGCCCGCCATACCTTTCCCGACCTTGAGGAATTTGTGCAGGTTTAGATTCCGGGCTATCTGGGCGCAAGTCCCTCGCGAGACGAGCATGCTTTTCATTTTTGTCAGGTCGCCTTCGAGGTCGTCGGGAGAACGCTCGAAAATGGTTTTGCAGATTACCAGCGCAAGAACGGAATCGCCGAGGAATTCGAGACGCTCGTTGCTTAGCGTCCGTTTATCGACCGCAGAGGCGTGCATAAAGGCCTCCGCCAGAAGTTTGCGGCTGGAAAAACGATAACCGACAACCTGCTCGATTTGGTCCAGAATTTCCTGTTCCATCAAATCGCCTTGTTTTAGAGTATCATCCCGAGCAGATTACGAACGCCGCTGGTGTGAGCGACCTTTGTAGCCGGCTCAATGATGTTATACAAATATATTACACAAAATATTTTCCTTTGTCAAGTATTTTATCGACCGATTGTTGTCACGGGGATTGCGAAATAATTTTCGGGCTGTATGAATCTCGTTATTGCTCACGATATGGCTGCCCGGCCTCGTAAAGTTTTATCCGCTTCTGAATCTTACCGGCCAAATCCTCTTTGCCGGATGATTTGGCGATATTCAACGCCTTCTCCGCCGTTGCTTTTGCTTCATCGAATCTGTCTGCCGCAGCGTATGCGACCGCCAGAGTATCTAACAGCATGGGGTCCTTGTAACCGGTTAGCTCACAACCTCGTTGAGCAAATTCAACGGCTTTTTGGGTATTATGAATCGAGGTGTTATCAACAGCAGCAAATAACCATGCTAATTTGTTAAGAACATCAATGTTGTCTGGTTTTAGCTCTATTGCCTTGTTTAGATTCTCGATTGCGAGGTCAAATTGACCCACTTGTATATATGCCGAACCGAGATTGGCATACGTCTTTGCCGGCGCTGGGCCTTTTTGCAGGACGCGTTTAAAATGTGTAATGGCCTCGCTGACCTTTTTCTGTTTCAGGCAAACCCTGCCCAGGTTGTCCTCAGCTTCGGCCATCTTTGGTATTATAGACAGTGCCTTGTTAAGATGCGAAATGGCCTCATCGAGACGGCCCGCCTCGAATAATGCGCTTCCGTAGTTGTTTTCTGCCAACGCGTTATTTTGGGTAACCTTAAGAGTGTACTCATTCAAAGTCATACTATTCTGCCAGTGTCTCACCTGCATACGGGTCAATACGAGCAAACTAAACAATGCTGCTACGCCAAGTATTATCGCCGCGATTCTCGCTCTCGGCTGCTTGTTAATGTAATCCTTAACGTCCCAGCCGACGATAAGAAGCAGCCCAATCATCGGGATATACATATAACGGTTGGCCATTGATTGTGCCCCGACCTGAACCAGCCCTATCATTGGAACAAGCGTGCCCGCAAACCATAGCCAGCCGACGGCTATATATTTTTTGCGACGCCCAATATAGATACTTGTGGCCGATATCAGGATGAATATAAAAGCGCAAATCAACGCTGTAGTGTTTAATAAGTTTAAATGCAAAGGGGGATAGAAAACAGCCAGGCTGCTGGGCCATATCAGTTTGCCGATGTATCTGATATAAGAAAGGAACATATTATCAATTCGATAATCCAGCGGCATCTTCGCCAGTGTTCGGACTACTCCTCCTGTTTCTTGTGAGATATAGGTCATTACACTCAAAAAAGCAGACATTGCCAGCAAGGGAATCTTTTCTGCTATCAACCATCCTATGGATTTTTGATTGGACTTTGCCGGCTTTGTGTTTTTGGACTGATGTGCCCAGCGGACCCTGTCTAAAGGCCAATAGTCCAGAAGAAGCAATACAAAAGGCAGAGTCACAACCACCGGCTTAGTCATAATACAAAGACCAAAAACCAGCAACACCAGCAGATATCGGCTTAATCTTGGCTGTTTAGAATAGTGAATGTATGCGGCCATCGTCAGCAGCCAAAACAGTCCGCTTAACACCGTCTTCTTCTCCGCTGCCCAGGCGACTGATTCTACCTGTAATGGATGCAAAGCAAATACCGCCGCGACGAACACGCTTGCCCAGGTTGTCCCCGTGATATTCCTGATAATCAGGAAAAGCAGCAGGGTGTTGGCGATGTGAATCAGGACGCTGACGGAGTGATGTCCCAGCGGGTTCAGGCCGAAGAACTGGCAGTCAAGTATATGGCTGAGCGTGGTTAAGGGATGCCACATAAAAAAATGCGACTGTGTAAACGCATGGCTTACTGATTGCCACGTTATCCCGCCGGTTACAGTGGGGTTTTCCGTTATGTATCTGTTGTCGTCATAGTTGACGAATCCGTTGTGTCGTATTGGTTCGTAGGCGACAAGCGTCAACGCCGTCAGTGCGGCGGATATAAAGAACAAAAGGTGTTTTTGACCGAATCTCATTTATTTCTGCCGGTCCCGCATGCCTGCCTGATAAAGTTCCATCCGTTTCTGGATATCGACGATAAGAGTCTCTCGACCCGAAATCTTCGCGGCGTTTAACGCTTTTTCGGCAATTCTCGCTGCCTCGTCAAATTTACCGGCCGCCGCAAATGCTGATGCCAGTGTATCCAGACATTCAGCGTCCTTGTCCCCCGTTAGCTCGCAGGCGCGTTTTGCGTACCCGATTGCTTCGTTTGTTTTTCCTGCTGCCAGTAGTGCAATTCCCATTCTCTTGTTGGCAGCCGGGTCTTCTGGATTCATTTCCAGCGATT
>Ga0187866_1003759_pt1 | contig 11121 bp, 10 predicted proteins | sample June2016WEW_11_1_3_FD_133013 | JGI IMG/M metagenome (GOLD analysis project Ga0187866, IMG submission 133013) | Peatland microbial communities from SPRUCE experiment site at the Marcell Experimental Forest, Minnesota, USA - June2016WEW_11_150 | ecosystem: Environmental > Terrestrial > Soil >... | reverse complement strand
GCGCAGGAGAACTACACAAACTTTCTGGTTTCGCACATTCCATCCGGCGTTCGCACGATTCTGGACGTCGGCTGCGGCGCCGGGCATACGTCAAAACATCTTGCGGATATGGGCTATAAGGTTACCTGCGTTTCGCCAAGTCCGGTGCTGAGCGGACGGGTGCGGGAGCTGATGGGCGATGCCTGCCATGTATTCGAGTGCAAGTACGAAGATTTACAGACCGAAGACAGGTACGATTTGGTCCTGTTCAGCGAGAGTTTTCAGTACATCAAGATGCAAAAGGCAATGGCCAAAACGTTCGAGCTTCTCAACCCGGCCGGCTATATGCTCATCTGCGATATCTTCAGAAAAGACGTCGAGGCGACACCCGATGCCAAAAGCGTCGGCGGCGGTCATCTGTTGAGCAGATTCTATAAACACATCGCAAGCCAGTCATTCGAGCCGGTTGAAGATATTGACATAACCGACCACACAACTCCCAATCTCGACCTGATGGATGACGCGATGAAAAATGTCGTCCGTCCGATTATCGATTCGTCGCTGAATTTCCTGGCAGGCAGGTATCCGCTTATGAGCAAGGTTATTCGCTGGTTATACAGAAAGCGAATCAACAAAGTTTACCAGAGGTATTTCAACGGGAACCGGGCCAGTGAGGACTTCGTCAAATTCAAATCCTATCGGCTGTTCCTCTATAGAAGCACTTGTGCCGTTCCCGCAGGAAATTTGACTGCGATAACGCCGCGTATGGGCGGCCAGGTAACCAGTCCGGTTGCTCTGCCGACACGTGTGTGACGTCCGAGTTTCGTCCCGTGTCAGCGTAATGTGTCCTGTATTGTGCGTCTTTCATCTTCTATCCCTGCTCGCTATGCGTTATCCGCTGATTAAAAAATTTTATTTTAATGGTTGACTTTTCCGATTGTAAATTATAAAGTGCTGCTATCTGGAGGTTTTGCCGCTTGTTCGGATGATAAGTTGACAATTTGTAAATCGAGAGTAAATTCCGGCGGAGCCGGAGAAAACTATGTTGGAAACTTTTACTGACGAGGCGCTAAAATCGCAAAAAGACCATACATACAGGGGCCGTACTCGAAAGCGGATATTGCGCTTTTGAAAAAGAGGTATCCGGCCACAAGCGCGGTGGTGCTGGCAGGCAAGCTCAAACGTTCGCTTGTTTCGGTGCAGAAACAGCTCCGTGAGATGCACATCGGCAGAAGAAAAGAATCCGGTTGGACGGCCGCCCAGCTGGGGTATCTGCGAAGAAACTACAAGGAAACCGCAACCTGGGAAATCGCCAATCGGCTGAATAAAACGCCTTCTGGCGTGAAACACAAAGCTGCCGAACTGAAGCTCAAAAAGTAGAGGGTTCCCAACAGCATCTGCTTGGACGACGGACAATTGTTTATGATAGTCGGGGTGATGACAGCCAACTTGCACCTTCACGGTATCGGCTCGCTGAAAGAAAAACGCAGCATCGTCAAAAGCGTAATCGGCCGGCTGCAAAGCCGGTTCAATGTCTCTATTTCCGAAGTTGACCACAACGACAGCAAAATCATCGCCATCCTCGGCGTCGCCGTCGTCGGCAACGACAAATCCTTTATCGAAAGCCAGCTCGAAACCGTCGCAACCTTTATGCGTAACGATGGCCGGTTCTATCTCGGCACAATCGAACGTGAAATTTATCCAGCGTAGTCCGACATACAGCGTCCCATTTTTCCTGCTCGCCAGTATATACACATAATATTCAACCATCCCTGTATTATATCGAATTGTTCAACCAACTTCCTCATCCCCTCGGCTCTCCCCGAGTGTTGCTTACTTGGAATAGAACAGGGGACCCATTCTTAAATCGTCATTCGACAATCGCAAATCCGCAATTACGTAAAATCCTTGCTTTTCCTTCCAGTATAACGATATACTGTCACCTTATGGTCAGGAAGCAGTTCTTGTTTTTTTAATGGAAATAAGTATGGTGTTCGCGGATTTCCGACTGGATTTCACGGATTGCACAGTTGTGGAGAATTTTAAATATGAAACAGATATCCAATATTAAAGAAGCTATTCACGACCTTAATAATAACATCTTAAAAGCAGACCAGAACTTTGATGAGTGGATCAGGACTGACGATGAATATAAAAATCCATCTTGGTTAATCGAAAGGTGTTATATCCAACTTCTAGCAATTGCCGAAGCACTTGAACTTGAAGAATTTCGAAAGATGATCCGTATGGAATACGATAAAATCAAAATCTCGAAAGATGGTTTTTTAGAGGTTGGTCAGACACCAGACGGCGAACCATATTCATTGACCATAGCAGAAATGAGACGTTTTACCTATGCCCTGAGATCTTTTTTCCCAAAAGAAGACCACACAATAGTTACGAAAGAACTTCTTCAGATAATACGCGATATCCACTATGTGATTACAGATAAAGTTCTATTTCGCACTACACCTTCCAACGAAAACGATGTTCATCTTCGCATTGAAGGCATCTTAAAGTGTGTCTTTCCAGATCTAAAGCATAAACCGAGCATTACGAAACAAATAAAGAATTTTGAACCTGATACGGGTATTCCATCGATAGAGACTCTCATTGAATACAAATTTCTCTCAAGTAAAGAAGATGTTCCTATCATCGCAGATCAGGTTCTTGCTGATACTCGCGGTTATGCTTCAAGAGAATGGAATCATTTTTTGTACGTTATTTATGAGACCAACCGTTTTAGGACAGAAAAGGACTGGAATCAACTTTTGGTTCAATCCGGCGTGCCTGAAAATACAAGTATCGTTGTTTTGAGCGGAGAGCCGCCAAAACGTAAAAGAAAAAACAAATGAAGGGGGAATAATGTGGTCATCAGCCGTTTTTTCCCGCCGCGGTAAAAATCATCATCCCTCCGGGATACCATATTTTTACTTTTTGCATTTTGCTTTTTGAATTGAAGTGGAGCTGTCCGCTATACGCTGAACGCTGTAAGCTGATTTTGGACTACGGCGGACACTTTGCGCAGGCGGCGCGGAAGAGCATCGTGCTTAAATACCTGTCGCCTCGGTCGCAAATAATCGTTACCACCGTGCCGGCCTTCATATCCTTCGCGATTCGGACCGCTCCCGCAACTGCCGCACCGCTCGATATGCCCGCGAAGATTCCTTCCTCAGCCGCCAATCGACGGGTCAAATTTTCCGACAAGCGCCAGGTCCTTCATGCTTAGGATTGAACGCTTATTGCGATTCCATAACGGCATCGATAGATTCGATGACGGTCCCTTTGAACCCGCCCTTGTAAAACGTGAATGAAGACTTGTCGTTGGCGTCGAAAAGCATATCACCCTTGGTAACCCTGACAGAAAAGCGGATGTCTTTGTTGTAAAAAACAGCCGGGTTACCTCCGGCAAATCCCTGCTTAAAATCAGAACGCATTTTCCCTTTGTATTTGCTGAGGTCGTAACGGCAGTGTTCATTTCCGTCCGGCTGAAGCACCACGTAATCAAATTGAGCTGCCGGGTTTATTGTTGGTGCTGTCCAAAAGAACTCCCATGCGTCAAAACCATCAGGAGCCGGCTCGGCGGTCTTGAATGTAACGGTTTTGGAAAAGATGCTATTGGCATCCAAAGATTTATGACCGACGGAGGACTCGATATCAGCTTTTATGGTCTTGATGAGGGTTCCTTTAAAGCCGCCCTTGTAAAACGTGAAGAAATACTTCGTATTGGGGTCGAACACAATATTACCTTTGGTAACTCTGAAAACAAAGCGGATGTCTTTGTTGTAAAAGACGGCCGGGTCGCCTCCAAAAAGTCCTGGCTGGAAACCGGACTCATTTTGTGTCCCAGGAGGAATTTTGAGTTTGGCGATATCGGCTCGGCTGTAGTATTCGTTACCGTCGGGCCTAAGCACTGTGTAGTCAAGTCGAGATTCAGCGTCAATTGTCGGCACTTTCCAAAAAAACGTCCAGGCGTCAAAGCCGTCAGGAGCCGGCTTAGTGGTCTTAAAAGTGACGGTTTTAGAGAATTCGGTTCCGGCGCTCGCGACAGATGCCAGTGCTGTGCCGACAACAAAGACGGTTACCAGCGATTTTCTCATGAGATTCTTCATTGTGGTCTCTTTTCCGTACATTTTTTCTGAGAGGACTAATTTTTCTTGTTTTATCACATTTTCATCCAACATGAAAGATTGGATATAACCTATTGCATAATGTAACTTCTTGTCAAGCACGAAACTACGAAATACAAACTGCTACGAGTCACGACCTGTCCTCCGTAGCGATAGCGAAGGAGGAGCGACGAACTACGGCGGGCATTTCGCGCAGGCGGCGCGGAAGAGCATCGTGCTTAGATACCTGTCGCCGCGGTCGCAAATAATCGTAACCACCGTGCCGGCTTTCATATCCTTCGCAATTCTTACCGCTCCCGCAACGGCCGCGCCGCTCGAGATCCCAGCGAAGATTCCTTCCTCAGCCGCCAATCGACGAGTCATTTCGTATGCCTCATCGTCCTCCATCGTCATAACATCGTCGAGCCGGTCTCGCTCGTAAATAGCGGGCACGATTGACTCGGTCATGTTCTTAAGGCCCTGGATGGTGTGATGAGGCGTTGGCTCGATGCCGACGATTTTGACGTGGTTTAATTTTTCGCGAAGGAAGCGGGAAATCCCCATAAGCGTGCCGGTTGTCCCCATGCCGGCGACGAAAAATTCGATTTGGCCGTTGGTTTGTTTGTAAATTTCCGGGCCGGTCGTCTCGTAATGAGCCAGTGGATTATTGGGGTTGGTGAACTGGTTGGGCATAAAATAAACGTTGGGTTCTTTTTCGAGGATTCGTTGAGCCATCCTGATAGCGCCGTCGGTTCCCTCATTTGCGGGCGTCATTACCACTTCCGCGCCAAACGCTTCCAAAATATGTCGTCGTTCGCTGCTTACGCAGGCGGGCAGTGTGAGTTTGACGCGATACCCTTTGGCCGCTCCAATCATAGCCAGCGCGATACCCGTGTTGCCGGAGGTCGGTTCGAGAATGGTTTTATCTTTGGTGAGCGAGCCATCCTCCTCGGCCTTTGTAACCATATATAGTGCGGTGCGGTCTTTAATTGACCCGGCGGGGTTGTTGCCCTCCATTTTAGCCAAGAGACGCACCCTGGGGTTGGGGTTTAGCCGCTTCAGCTCAACCATCGGCGTATTGCCAATTGACGAAAGAACACTCATTGAATTTCTCCTACGTGTTAAGATGGGCTAATAATACCATAAGGTTGATGACTATTTCAAGTAATCGCTGGTTGATTTGCGGCGGCGAGATAATTCACTTTTGATTTGAAATTTACAGCCGGGTTGATATACTAACGCCCCTTGTTTTTGGTGGTTGTTTAAAAGTTTGCAGGGTGTCTTTTTAACGGAAAGGTATCAGCAATGGCAAAAGCCGCAAAAGCAAACGCGGTAGTCGGGCAATCAGGCGGGCCGACAGGGGTTATAAACGCGTCTCTCGTTGGCGTAATCGAGGAAGTCAAAAAACATTCCCAAATCGGCGACCTGTATGGCGCAGTTCACGCCGTATCAGGCATCGTCAAAGACCAGTTCATCAACCTCAAAAAGGTCTCAGCCAAAACCCTCGAGTTGATCGCCGCATCGCCATCATCCGCTTTAGGTTCAAGCAGAGATAAACCCGACGAGGCGCGCTGCGCGAATATCCTCGATGTCTTGAAAAAGCGGAATGTCCGCTACTTCTATTACATCGGCGGCAATGACTCAGCGAATACCTGCCACATCATAAATACCATCGCGCAAAAGTCAGGTTATGAGTTGCACGCCTGGCACGTTCCCAAGACCGTTGATAACGACCTTCTCGTTACCGACCATTGTCCCGGCTATGGAACGGCGGCGAAATTCGTCGCTTGCGCTCTTATGGGCGATGACCTCGATAACCGCGCGTTGCCGGGAGTGAAAATCGACGTCATTATGGGCAGACACGCCGGCTTCCTTACATCCGCGGCCGCGCTCGGGAGGAGAAAAGATGACGACGGCCCACACCTCATCTATTTGCCCGAACGGCCTGCCTCGATGGATAAGTTTCTTGCCGATGTTAACGCCGTATATACCAAACTCGGCAGATGCGTCGTCGCCGTCAGCGAAGGTATTTGCGATACCGATGGCGTCATCTGGACCAAAAAAATCGTCAGCAGCGAAGAAAAAGACGCCCATGGCAATATCCAGCTTTCAGGAACCGGCGCATTAGCAGATTTTCTGGCCGGACAGGTCAGAGGCAGCTTGAAAATTAAACGCGTCCGCGCCGACACATTCGGCTATCTCCAGAGAAGCTTCGCCGGCCTGCAATCACCTGTTGATGCCAAAGAGGCGCGTCTTTGCGGCAGACAGGCGGTTAAGTACTCCATCACGCAGCAAAGCGGCTCCGTCGCGATGAAACGCCTCAAGGGCACTAAATACGCAATCGAATTGTTCGCTACGGAATTAAGCAGCGTCGCCGAAAAAACAAAGTCGTTGCCAAATGAATATATAAATTCCGAAGGCAATGGCGTTACAGACGCCTTTGTCAAATATGCGTTGCCGCTTACAGGCGGCCTACCGAAAACCGAATACCTTGGAAATTACCCAAGAGTATAGGATTGAGTTTCTTGTCCTGCGTAGCTCAGCGAAGTGATAACGAAGCGGAGCGAAGCAGGACAGGAGGGGCGAATGGCCTGTTCTGCTTTCGGAACAGGCCTGTTTTTTTATCTTCGTTTTTGCCATAATGTTGCGAAATGAACATCTTTAGCGTTAACAAAATATTCTTCACGATTCTCGGCTATCCGATGAGCTATATCGAGCTGTCGGCTACGCTGTTAATCGTCGTCTATGTCCTGCTGATTACCCGCAAAATCGTATGGGCGTGGCCTTTGGGGATAATCACGTTTTCGCTTTTCGCCATTCTGTTCTACCAGGTCCGCCTGTATTCCGATTTCTTCGAGCAATTCTACTACATCGGCAACTGCTTCTATGGGTGGTATGTATGGCGAGCCGCTCGAAAGAAAGCAGAAGAGGGAAAAGAACTGGAAGTTTCATACACCTCCGGCAGAGGCCGGGCAATTGCGTGCGCGATAATCGCGGGCTGCGGGATTATTTTGGGATTCACGATGAGCAGGATTCATACCTGGCTGCCCGCTTTATTTGCCCAGCAGGCCGCGTATCCGTATATCGACGCGACAGCGACGGTGATGGGCTTTGTTGCCGCTGCTCTTATGACGCACAGGAAAATCGAGGCCTGGATTCTCTGGCTTTGCGTGAACAGTATTTGCATCGGCCTGTATTACGCCCGTAACGTGAAATTCGTCGCGATTCTGTATATCTTCTTCTTAGCCCTTGCCGTCAATGGCCTGATTACCTGGACAAAAGAATTTCGTCGAAAAAATTAGCGAAGGGGAGCCTCTAAGCAATGCTCGATTCATCGGAACAGACCGAAGAATCAGATAGACGCAAAGCCTTGTCAAATAATAAGATATGTGTTTTTTAGGGGTTCCGGGGTAGGAGGCAGGCCGTAAAGATGGTTGCATATAATAAATATTTTCGCTTTATTGGTTGACAAAACTATGCCGATAGTGCATTATGGTTGCGTGGAAATGAATTATAACTAATAGAAAGGAATGGACAATGTTAAAAGATTTTGATCCTCGCGACCCAGTAACGATGTTCGATGCTCTTACAGCTAATGCCATACAACTTGAAATCTGCAAACAGATTTATGCTCAATACGCTGTGGCATTTGAACACTGCGATGAAACTTTCCTCGAAGCCGAAGCCAAAAACATTCTTCCCTATTATCGCCGGGGTAAGATTGAATCCGCGTTGGTCGACTGTCTCGCAAAATATGGTAATCTTCAAGTTGTTGCTGCAACCAACATCATAAAAAATTGGGCGCACCGGGCAATAATGGTTTCAGATAGAGTTTTGATTACACATTCTTCGGTATCCAATAGAGAAGAACTTCCTCGACAAGCGCTTTTTCGTAAAGGTTATGCGCGTTCAGGCCAAATGTATCTTTTCGAGGACGACTGTCCCCCGGAACCAGACCCGTCAATGTATCTCTATGCGATAATCACCCATTGTCCGTCTGTCGCGATAAAAACACCCGAATTTATTGATATCGTATTTCCTGATGAAAATTATGAAAAGATAATAGGTACCATTCGGTTGCTTGATAAATTTCCTCAGGTTGGACAAGTTAAAGCCGAGGAAATCAGCGATGCACTAAGTTTAGAAAAAGTAAATATCAGATTGAAGAAAAAGAGGAATGCATGAGAGAAGGGTCGCCAAACTTCATTGGTGAAAATCTAAAAGAAATAAGGGAAGCAAGAGCATTAAATCAGACAGATTTGGCGGAATTGATTGGCATTACACGGCAGGCAATTTCGCAATTTGAAAAGAATCAGAAAACGCCATATCGTGATGTATTGGCGAGAATGTCTGATACCTTAAAAATCCCTGTATTATTCTTTTTTCAAAAAAGGCAGCATATTTCGAGTAATGGAATTGTCTTTTTTAGGTCTTTAAGTGCTGCAACTAAAACTTCTCGACTTCAGGCAAAAAGAAAGTTGTTTTGGACAATTGCTTGCGTTCAGTATTTAAGAGGCTTCATTGAGTTACCCCCTGTTGATTATCCTATGTTTGATGTACCCAGGGATCCTAGCAATCTTAGTTTTCAGGAAATAGAAGAACTTGCGAGGGAAACAAGAAAATATTGGGGATTGAGCAATGGACCAATTAGTAATCTCTTATGGCTTTTGGAAAACAAAGGTGGTGTGGTTAGCAAGCAGGAGTTAGGGGAGAAGAAAGTTGACGCATTCTCCCACTGGTATGCAGAAGATTCGACTCCATATTACATCTTGGTTACTAACAAAGCATCTGCCGTGAGATTACGATTTGATGCTGCTCACGAATTAGGACATATAATCTTGCATAGGAATCTATCCCCCAAAGACTTCTACACTCAAGCAAATTTTAAGTTGATAGAGGGGCAAGCCAACTATTTCGCATCGGCATTTTTGCTTCCCGAGGAGACATTTTCAAGTGATGCAGTAGTTCCTTCGTTGAGTCTTTTAAGGTTGATAAAGTCCAAATGGAAGGTTTCGATAGCTGCCATGATAAAACGAATGCGAAATCTCAAACTAATATCACAAGAAAGGGAACAGAGATTATTCGCAAACTTATCCAGAAGAGGATGGAGAACAAGAGAGCCTTTGGACGATCAGATTGAACCGGAAGGAACCCGTTTATTTCAGAGAGCATTTGAGTTGTTATTGGAAAGCAACTTAATCAATAGTGACGATCTTGTTAATAACTTAGGAATAAATCTTGATGATTTGGAAAGCGCAGTCGGACTACCTAACTTTTTTGATCGCAGGAGAAATATCATTAAGTTTCCGAATATGCACATTAGAAATGAGGGTATAGAACCTCATCGGTAGGCCTCAGAGGATAATTAATCCCGAAGCATACTTCGGCGGACACAACACCAGATAGCACAGACGTGCAAAGTATTAGCCCTAGGGGGGCAGTAGTAGCGCAGAAGCGCAAGGCAACAGGAACAGAAGTTCCATTTCGGATTTTAATTAAACCAGAAAAACTCTGTGAACCCTGTGGCCTCTGTGGCTAAAAAATTTGCTCTGTGGCAAAAAAGAATGGAGGAATAACAATGTCTGCGCAAATTACAATAACGATACCCGTTTGGCTCGACTTTCTTTTCACCTGTCCCCTTCTCGCCTATCGCCTTCTCCGTTATGGCTACACCTTTCGCAGGATATATTTAGGCGAAGGGGAATGGACGATTGTTGACGCCGACGTGTATTATCAGTTGGGCCATCTCAAATGGCACATCAAGGGAAACGGAAGGAAATATTATGTTGTAAGCAGCGTGAAAAACGGGCCGGGGCGGACAAAGTTGCTGAGTTTGCATAGGGAAATTACCAATGCGCCTAAAGGCCTTGTTGTTGACCATAGAAACGGAAATACGCTGGATAACCGGAGGGCTAATTTGCGTTTGGCGACGCAATCGCAGAATATGCAAAACGTGCCAAAAAAGGAAAATACCTCGTCACGATTCATAGGGGTTTATTTTATAAAGAGTGATGGCAAATGGGGGAGCCAAATCAGGGTCGAGGGCAAGGATAAATGGTTGGGCAGTTTCGATAATGAAATCGAGGCCGCAAAGGCATACGATGCCACTGCAAAGAAATATCACGGAGAATTCGCGAGGTTGAACTTTCCGGAAGAAGTGAGCAGCGTTCAGCGTGGAGCGGACAGGTTTTCAATGCAAAAATAAAAATGTAAAAGGCAAAAATGTGGATTCGCTGCGCGATGGATTTTAATTTGGCACCTCGGATGAGTATTTTAAGCGAAGAGGGCTTCGGTGAATGTGTCGGGGTCGAATTCAGCGATGTCTTCGGGTTTTTCGCCGAGGCCGATGAATTTGACGGGGATGTTGAGCTGGTCTTTAATCGCGATGACGATTCCGCCACGTGCTGTGCCGTCAAGTTTGGCTAAGAAGATTCCCGAAATGTTAATTGCCTCGGTAAACATTTTTGCCTGGACGATTGCGTTTTGGCCCGTTGTGGCGTCCAGCACTAACAGCACCTCAGTCGGGGCTCCATCAATTTTGCGGGCGACGACGTCGCGTATTTTGGTGAGCTGTTTCATCAGGTCCTTTTGCGTATGCAGTCGGCCTGCGGTATCGAGGATGAGGAAGTCGGCATTTCTCGCGGTGGCGGCTTCGCAGGCGTCATAGGCGACTGCGGCAGGGTCGGCGCCCATCTGGTGCTTGACGATTTGAACGCCGATGCGTTCCGCCCATATTGAAAGCTGCTCGACAGCCGCGGCCCTGAAGGTATCGCAGGCGGCGACGATAACTTTTTTGTTGTCCCTGCTGAGGATATAGGCGAGTTTGGCGATGCTGGTGGTTTTGCCTGAGCCGTTGACGCCGGCGACCAAAATCACGGTCGGCCCCTTGGCTGCCAGACGCACCTGTCTATCCTGATGAGGCCAGTAGCCCTTGATGTGTTCTTTTAGAAACGGGACGATATCCTCAACCTTGCTGATTTTCCTGTCGCGGTAGGCGTTCCGCAAATCGGAGATGAGTTTGGCGGTGGTTTCG
>Ga0187866_1003758_pt1 | contig 11122 bp, 8 predicted proteins | sample June2016WEW_11_1_3_FD_133013 | JGI IMG/M metagenome (GOLD analysis project Ga0187866, IMG submission 133013) | Peatland microbial communities from SPRUCE experiment site at the Marcell Experimental Forest, Minnesota, USA - June2016WEW_11_150 | ecosystem: Environmental > Terrestrial > Soil >... | reverse complement strand
TCGAGCTTGTCGTTCGTCAGGATCTCGAACGGAAGCTGAAATCTCTGGTAGAGTTCGTCCTGCCATTGCTCTGCGAGATTGCCGGGGCATACAATCATACAGCGGTGCAGGTCGCCGCGGATCAGCAGTTCCTTGATGAGCAGACCGGCCATGATCGTCTTGCCGGCCCCGGCGTCATCCGCCAGGAGGAAGCGGAGCGGTTGCCGCGGCAGCATCTCGCCGTAAACGGCAGTGATCTGATGCGGCAGCGGATCGACCATCGAGGTGTGGATGGCGAGTAGCGGATCGAATAGATGAGCGAGATTGATCCGGTGCGCCTCGGAAACCAGGCGAAACAGCTTCCCGTCGCCATCGAAACTCCACGGACGACCAGTTTCAGCGATTTCCAGGGTGGGTTCGCGATCCCGGTAAAGGAGCACGACGCTGGGCTTCCCGACGGGGTCTTTGTAGGTGAGCTCGACTGCCGCCGAGCCGTACCATTTGACGTCAATCACCGTGACGAGGCAATCGGGCAAGATTCCTTTGACGGCTGCACCTCGTTTGAGATCCTCAAGTCTGGCCATAGGAAGCCTTATCCCCGCCCCAGCCCCTTCCGCCCGATGTCCGTCCGGTAGTGCATCCCCTCAAACTCAACTCGCCGGACCGCCTCATACGCGCCATGAATCGCGCCGGCCAAATCCTGCCCCGCCGCCGTCACGCCCAGCACACGCCCGCCCGCGGTCTCCAGTCCAGCCGCGCCCATGCGCGTTCCCGCGTGAAACACCGTTGCGCCGCATGCCTCAGCCGCTTCGATCCCGCGAATCGCCTTGCCGGTTTCGTACGCGCCCGGATACCCGCCCGATGCCAGCACCACGCACACGCTCGGACCGCTGCGCCATTCAAGCTTCACCGAACTCAGCTCTCCATTCGCCGCCGCCCACAATGCTGGAACGAAATCGGACGCCATGCGGTGCATCAGTGGTTGCGTCTCGGGATCGCCCAGGCGCACGTTGAACTCCAGCACCTTCGGTCCCGCGGCCGTCATCATCAATCCCGCATAGAGGAAGCCCGTGAAGCGCGTGGCTTCCACTGTCGGGCGGATGACGCCGTCCAGGATCTCTTGCGTCTGCGCGTGGCTGAGAATCGCGCCGTCGCAATAGGCTCCCATACCGCCGGTATTCGGACCGCGGTCCCCGTCGAAGACCGCCTTGTGGTCCTGCGTGGCCGCCAGCGGCACAACGTCCCTCCCGTCGCACAGGGCGATGAAGCTTACCTCTTCGCCGCGCAGAAACTCCTCGATTACCAGCCGGCCCTTGAGCGTGCCCAGCGCCGCTTCGGCCTCGTTGCGGTCGTGCGCCACGATCACGCCCTTGCCCGCCGCCAGCCCGTCGGCTTTCAACACCACCGGAAAGCCGAAACGGTCGAGCGCCTGGCGCGCATCCGTCTGGTTTTCGGCGGTCACGAACTCCGCCGTGGGTATTTTACTTTGTATGAAGAAGTTCTTTGCGAAAATCTTACTGCCTTCGAGTTGCGCCGCCTCCCGATCCGGCCCCACGATTTTCAGCCCGCGCGCGCGAAACTGGTCCACGATCCCATCCACCAGCGGCGCCTCCGGCCCGACCACCGTCAGGTCGGCGCCAATCGATTCCGCAATCTCGAGAAACGACGTCCCATGGGGCACCTGAAGACACGTCCCCAGCTTCGCAATTCCAGGATTTCCCGGCGCCGCAAACACGGATACCCCCGGCGACTGCGCCAGTTTCCACGCCAGGGCATGCTCGCGTCCTCCGCTGCCCAGAACCAGGATTCTCATTTCGCTACAATCATATCAATGCACGAGAGGTACGACGTCGTGGTCATCGGCGCCGGTCACGCCGGGTGCGAAGCCGCCCGCGCTTGTGCGCGCATGGGCCTCAGGACCGCCATGGTCGGCATGAACCTCGACCTGGTCGCGCAAATGTCGTGCAACCCCGCCATCGGAGGCATTGCCAAGGGCCACCTGGTGCGCGAGATCGATGCCCTCGGCGGCGTCATGGGTGAGCTAGCCGACGCCGTCGGCATCCAGTTCCGTCTTCTCAATACCAGCCGTGGACCCGCCGTGCAGTCGCCCCGCGCCCAGATGGACAAGAAGATGTACCGCGTCCGCATGCGCGAGGTCCTCGAGAATGAGCCTGACCTTCGGATCAAGCAGGCCGAAGTGGCTGCGCTTACCATTCGGAACCGCCGCGTCACGGGCGTTCAGTTGCGTGATGGCCGCGCCATCGATGCGGGCGCCGTCATTGTCACCACGGGCACTTTTCTGAACGGCCTGGCTCACGTCGGCGAGATGAAGTACACCTGCGGCCGAAATGGGGAAGCGCCCTCGCAGTTGCTGGGCGATCAATTGCGCACCCTGGGTCTCAACTGGACCCGTCTCAAGACTGGAACGCCCCCGCGCCTGGATGGCCGCACCATCGACTGGAGCCGGTTTGAGCCGCAGCCCGGCGATGCCGAGCCCACGCCGTTCTCGTTCCTCACCGATAAAATCGATCGCCCTCAAGTCCAGTGCCACATCGGCTATACCACGGAAGAGACGCGGCGCATTTTGCGGGAGGCGATCCCGCGCTCGCCGCTCTATAGCGGCCAGATCGCAGGCATTGGGCCGCGCTACTGTCCTTCCATCGAAGACAAGATCGTCAAGTTTCCGGACAAGCCGCGTCACCAGCTTTTTCTCGAACCCGAAGGTCTCGACACCAACGAGGTGTACGTCAACGGCATGTCCACCAGCATGCCCATCGATGTGCAAGCTGCCATGGTGGCGTCCATCCCCGGACTCGAGAACGCCGAGATGATCCGGCCAGGCTATGCCATCGAATACGATGCCATCGATCCGCGGGAGCTCCATCACACCCTGGAAGTCAAATCGATCGCCGGGCTCTACCTCGCCGGCCAGATCAACGGCACCTCCGGCTATGAGGAAGCCGGCTGTCAGGGACTGGTCGCCGGCATGAATGCGGCGTGCCGCTTGGGCGGGAAAGACGACGTCGTGATCGGACGCACCGAAGGCTATACCGGAATCCTCATCGATGATCTGGTCACCAAGGGGGCTGACGAGCCTTACCGCATGTTCACCTCGCGCGCTGAGTTCCGGCTGCACCTGCGTATCGACAATGCGGATGCCCGGTTGACACCGCTCGGCCGGCGTGTCGGCCTAGTCACCGATCGGCGCTGGGAAGTCTTCACGCGCAAACAGCGGCAGAAGGAACGCTTGACCAGGATCTTGGAAGAGCACCGTCACGGCCAATGGTTGAAGCGGCCGGAAACTTCCATAGCAGAGATCTCCGGCTGGATCCGTGAAGCGTTGGGCGAGGAACCCGCACGCGGCCTCCTGCACACGGTCGAGACCGAAACCAAGTACGGCGGTTACATCTCGCAGCAAGAGCGGCAGATGGAGCGCCTGAAGCATGCCGAGCGCCGCCACATTCCGCCCGAGTTCGGCTTCCACGGAATCCCTGGCCTGTCGCGCGAGATACGCGACAAGCTGGAGCGGGTGCGGCCGGTGACACTGGGCCAAGCCGCGCGCATCCCGGGCGTCACCCCTGCGGCCATTGCCGTCCTGGACGTGTATCTGAGCATCGGCTGTGTTTGCTGATCTGCTGAGGCAGCGCCTCACCGGAATTGCCGAGCTGTCACCCGAGCAGGTGGGAACGCTCGAAACGCACTACCAACTGCTACTCCGGTGGAATCGAACCTTGAACCTGACATCCATAAAGAAGATGGATGAGGCTGTGGAACGGCACTACTGCGAATCGCTCTTCCTGGGAATATGTTTGCCTCCAGGCCACCTGCGAACTGCCGACATCGGTTCCGGCGCCGGTTTCCCTGGTCTCCCCGTAGCCGTGCTCCGGCCCGATTGCCTGGTGACCCTGATCGAATCTCACCAGCGCAAGGCTGTTTTCTTGCGCGAAGCCAGCCGCAACCTGCCCAATGTTCGCGTGCTTGCCAAACGGGCCGAAGACGTAAAAGAGGAATTCGACTGGGCGATTTCCCGAGCCGTCAGCTACGAAGAGTTGGCTTTGTTCCTAAGGAACCTCGCCCCAAGTGTCGATCTATTGACTGGAGCCGAGGCGCCTCCCAACGGAATTGGGTTCGTTTGGCAACCAGCGATCCCGTTGCCCTGGGGCAAACGGCGCTTCGTGCGGACTGGGTGCCGGGAATAGGATCGGGTCTGTTTCACGTGAAACAGAGTGCGATAAGCCCTCTCGCCTGTCCAGAACCTTGGATTGTTTCACGTGAAACTAGGATTGGGTTTGTTTCGCGCTGAGACGCTGCTTCATGTTAGTATGGCCGCTTGAGCAGAGTTTTCGCCATCGCCAACCAGAAAGGCGGGGTCGGCAAGACCACCACCGCCATTAACTTAGCCGCTTCATTGGCTGCCAACGACTTCCGAGTCCTGGTCATAGACTCCGATCCCCAGGGCAATGCCACCACGGGCCTGGGTGTGGCCAAAGATCCGGGACGCCCCAGTCTGTATCAGGTTCTCCTTGAGGGGGTACCCGCAAGAGATGCGATCCTGACAACCGAGTTCGAAGGGCTGCACTTGATTTTTGCCGACAAGAACCTGGTCGGCGCCAACCTTGAATTGGTGGGAATCCCCAATCGCGAATTTCGCCTGCGTGAGCGGATCGCAGACATCCGGGACGAATACCGCTTCGTGCTGATCGATTGCCCTCCGGCTTTGGATCTCCTCACCCTCAACGCACTCGTCGCGGCCGACTCCGTCCTGGTGCCCATCCAATGTGAATTCTTCGCGTTAGAAGGAATCTCGGAGCTCATGGATACGATTGACCGGGTCCGCGATTCGTTCCAGCACGCGCTCGCCGTGGAGGGCATTCTCCTCACCATGTACGACGACCGTACCAATCTCATGCGCCAGGTCGCCGCGGATCTGAGAGAGTTCTTCGGCGACCAGGTGTTCCGCACCGTCATCCCGCGCAGCATTCGGCTGGCTGAGGCGCCCAGTTTCGGCAAGCCGATTCTGAGTTATGACCCGCGCTCACGCGGCGCGGAGAGCTACATCAAGCTGGCGAAAGAGATTCTGGACCATGAACAAAATGGACAATTCGCGCAGAGCGCTCGGTAAAGGACTCAGCGCACTGCTGCCGACTCGCCCGGTGGCCCCGCCACCGCATGTGCCGGAGGAGACCTCTCAGACCGTCCCGATAGATTCCATTGATCCGAATCCTTTGCAACCCCGGCGCGTGTTTCAGAGCGAACGGCTCTCCGAACTAGCCCAGTCTATCCGCACCAATGGCATCATTCAGCCGCTGGTGGTTCGCAAACTGGGAGACCGTTACCAGTTGGTCGCCGGCGAGCGCCGGTGGCGTGCGGCGAAACTGGCCAAGGTTGAGCAGGTCCCGGTTGTGGTTCGGGACATCCCCGACAACCGCCTGCTGGAAATCACCTTGGTCGAGAACATCCAGCGCGAGGACCTCAATCCCATCGAGGCCGCCAACGCTTTCGCGCGCCTGGGCACTGAGTTGTCGTTGACTCCGGAGCAAATCGGGCATCGCACCGGCAAAGACCGCACCACCATCACCAACTTTCTCCGTTTGCTCCAGCTTCCCGCGGACCTCCAGCAACTGGTTGCGGAACGCCGCCTTTCGGCCGGGCACGCGCGCTGCCTGCTGGCATTGCCTTCCGTCGATTTGCAGCGCGAAGTCGCCGAGAAGGCTGTGGCGCAAGGCTGGTCCGTCCGCCAGATAGAGCGCACAACCCAGAGGATGATGGAGGGCCGCAAACCCAAGCATGTGGATGAGGTCGATACCGATCCTAACGTCAAGGCGGCCATTCAGGAGATGGAGCGAGTGCTGGGAACGAAGGTGCGGATCGTCGAGAAGGCCAATCAGAAAGGCCGCATCGAAATCGACTATTACTCGGCCGAAGATCTGGACCGTATTTACGCGGCGATTGTGGGCGAATCGTAGGCACGAGGCACGCCCGCCCCTACTTCAGAATCTGCAGAATATCGGTTAGTCCTCTGCGGATTTCGGGTAACGGATCTTCGGTGAAAAGTTCCTGCTGCACGCGTTCGGTTGTGCGCGGCTTGGGGGCGCGCGCCGCGGCTTGGAGCGACTGCCGCGCGCCTTCAATCGTGAACCGCTTCTCGTACAGCAGGTGCTTGATCCGCAGCAGCAACTCCACATCTTTGCGCCGGTAGAGCCGATGGCCCGTGCCGGATTTCTTTGGTGACAGGGCCGGGAACTCGGTTTCCCAGTACCTCAAGACGTACGGCTCGACTCCCAGGAGTTCGCTCACCTCGCCGATCTTGAAGTACAGCTTATCCGGGATCTCGGGAGGTCCGGACTGTAACGCAACATCCGTCATTGGCCATCCGACATCCTAACTCACTCGGTGGTGATTGTCACGACGTGCTGGCCGCGCGGCAGAAGAATAGTGTTGGGCCCGGCTGGCTGGAGTGGTTCCTCGGCGCCGTCAATATGGATGTGGCGCGGCGGGCGGTCCAGTATGGCAATGGCCCGGGCAGTCGTTTGGTAGGAAAGTTCGATGGTGTTGGCGCTCAGCGCGCGCGCGGCCTTCAAGTCGGCATTCAGGCGGACCAGGCGCGCCCCCTGTGGCCGCGGCGTGGGCTCGACACTATGCGGCCCCGCGGGTAGCCAGACGGTGTTCTCGTCGGCGGCGGGCCACAATTGGCCGTCGACCATGGCGGGGCCTTTCCAGGGGAGGCCGAAGCCGGATACCGAATCCACGATGGTTTTCGGGCCCATTTTCTCGATGCGGGTGACGGTGGCGGCTGCCGAAGGCAGCAGTTTCAAATCCAGCGGCAGCAGAGAGTTCTCGAAATAGAGCGCCACCCGCTGGAAACTGCCGGCAGCGTGGTGCAAAAGCTGGAAAAGTTCAGTCCCGGTCTGCTGCTTGGTGGGGTAAACATTCTGGTAGCGATCGACGATATTTATGTCGATAGCAAGTTTGTCGCGATGTGGCGTCAGCGCGGCATAATGCTCGGCGATGCTTGGGTAGCGTTGCGGCCCGAGGTGCCACACTGTGGCGGGGTCTTCAATCAGGAAGGTGAACGTGTGGTTGTCGAGCAGCGGCAGCACGCGGCCGGCATCTGCGCCGATGGCTTCGCGCATTCCCGTGTCGAAGCGGTCGTCGACGTGGGTCAGCACCAGGTCGAGATAAGGTTTCTGCCGTCGCGCCGCTTCCAACTCGGCGAGCCACCCTTCCTGCATCCGTTGCACCAAGTCGCTGCGGAAATCGAGGAACTCCTTCCGCGAGGCCTCGTCCTTGCGCGCGCCAAAAATCTCGATAGGGTCGAAGCCGCTGCGCTTCTGGAACAGGGCGCGGACGTCGTCATTCATCGGCGTAAACCGCGAAGCGTTCCCGGTGCCCTCGAGCGATTCGAAGTACAACTCGGCGAGGTTGACGCCGTCCCAATCGAACCGCGAGATCAACTGCTTCACGCCGGCGGAGACGGCGCGGAAACAGTCGCGGTTGGTCAGATTCATGAGCTTGCGCCAGTCGAGCTGAGCGTCCTGAAGCACCGCGGTCTTTTCGCGCCACTCGGGATGGTCGTCCCAGAACTTCTCGCTCACGTGCGGCAGCTCGATCCATGCATAAATCAGGATGCCTTCGCGGTGACAGGCTTTGATCAGCTTTGCGAGATACCCGTCGCGCTCGGCGTCAGCCTCGTAGAAGTGCCACGCCGCCACGTGCAAAGCGGCGATTCCGGCTTTGCGCCAGCGCGCCGCGAAATAGTCCAGGTCCACGCGCGATCGGTAGGACGAATCGAAGAAGGCCCACAACCGCGACGAGCGAAACGGCGGGTCCATCCCCAAATCGCAGAGCGCGTCCAGCAGGTACGGAAAGCGCTCATACCCTTTTTCGCCCGGAGGAACCGCCACCCACAGAACAGCCCCGGCGCCCCGGCGCATCCCTGCGGTCATGGGTGCGCCGGTCCGGCGCTCGCTCGCGAAAACCCGCGCGCCCGGCGGCAGTTCAAACACCGGCAGTTCGAGGCCCCTCTCCCAGATCACGGGAAGACTTGGACGGTGGACGTCGCTCAGGCTGTTGACCCGCACGCTCTCCTTGCCGCGGCGGAAGCCGAACATTTCGGCCAGCGAGGATTCGCCTTCCAGAATCAGGATGTTGCCCTTTTCCACGCGGCCGTTCCACTCCGCGGAAGCGGGAGCGCCGGTGCGAGCTACGAAGATGCGCGCCAGACCGGCAGGCTGCTGTTGAAGGCCGATAGAAGAGAGGATCTCCGGCCACGCGCCGGCATCTTCCGAAAGGACGCTGAAGTAGGGAAGATCGGCGGCGTGCGCGGGGCCCAGGGGGCACCCCGCCAGGACGAGCGCCAGGCTAATGAGTGAACGCATACCAGAACCCCGCGCGGAGATCGTTGAAATTCGGCCGCCGCGGATTACCTGTGTTGACCAGGTAGGCGCCCCGCAGCAGGTTAAGCGTCAGGTACGTCGATTGCGGCAGCAGGGAACTCGCCATTCGGATTCCAGGCCCTGTTTCGCCGAAATTGGCCCAATATTGGCGCTGGCTGTCGAAGGTCAGGTTAGCGTTCCAATGGAGCTGGCTGCGTAACGTCTTGGGGCCGAAGGCGTATCCCAAACGCGTTTGATCGTACACCAGGAAATCGTTGCCGAAACGGCTGACAAAGACGCCATCCAGCGTGGTGTCGGCAAACCAGCCGGACGATTCACCCCGCAGGGTGTGCCCTATGCCGCGCGCCAGCGAGACACCGCCGCGGTAGTCGGGCAGCATGTGACCGCTGACGTAGCCGATGGCGGAACCCGCCTCGGCCCAGCCCCTCATTCCGTGCCAGGGCGCCGTGGCCACGCCCACCGCGAGAATCAACGAACTCTCCGAAAGGTATTGCGGCGAAACTGCTCCAATGGTGAGGCGCGTATCGCCCACGAACCGCATGCTCACGTACGGCTGGATCGGAAAACTCGTCCGGATTTCGGTCTTGATCTGCCCGTAGGAGAACAAATCGTGCCAGCGCGTGGAATAGATAGGGAAAAGCCAGGCCGTGATGCGAAACCGCTCGACGACGCCGTGGAGGTTGCGCCAGGCGCGCGCGGCTTCGGAGGCGAGCCGCGAATCAGAGCTCTTACGCGCCAGATCGAACCAGCGGTATGCCAGCAAGTCCTGGTGGAGAATGTTGTAGGCCCAAGCGAGCTTCAGCATGACCTCAAAATCGCCGGGGTCGGCTTCATGCGCGATCTGGAGGTATTTCAGCGCGTCCTTCATGTAACCGGCCTTGATGCTGCGTTCGGCCATCACCTTGGCGTCGATGGCCGCGGGCGGCGCATCGCCGCGCGCTTTGAGCACCTGGGGCATGCGGAGCACGGCGCGCACGCGGTTGGCAAGGTCGTCGTCCTTCTCTGCCAGTACGCGCTCGAACAGGGGCATGGCGGCGGGCAGATCACCACCAGCGTAAAGCAGGAAACCGAGCTGCGTGGCGCTGAGGAGATCGTCCGGGGCGGTCTGGGTGAGCGTGCAAAACTCCCGCTCGGCCTCGGGCTGGAGATCCATGCGCAGCAGCAGGTAGGCCAACTCGCGGCGCAGCTCCACGTTGGAGGGGTCCAGCTCCAGCGCGCGCCGGAACTCGGGGACGTAGGGGTAGCGGTCGGGCAGCAGCTCCTGAGCCATCTCGGCGGCGCGCGGCTCACCGCCGCGCGAGGCGGCCAGCAACGCGGCCGTGGCGTCATCGGTGCGGCCGAGCGCCTTCCACACGCGGCCCAGGTCGACCAGCACGGATCGCCGGTCGGGCAGAAGCCGCCAGGCTTTTTCGTAGTGCTCGGCGGCGAGCGCCAGCTCGTCGCGCTGTTCGGCGAGCGTGGCGAGTTCGAAATGCGCGCTGAAGTTGTCGGCGCCCATTTCGATGGCCTTCTGCCAGCGCGCGATGCCCGCGGCCAGCGGCGCGTCGATATTCTGGAAGGCCCGCTCGGCGGTAGCATCACCCGTCTTGCGGATGCGGTCGAAGATGCGCCGCGCCTGCTGCTGTTCCTTGGTTTCGTAACACAAAAAAGCGTACTCCATGACCACTTGAGTATCGTTGGGGTCGATTCGCATGGCTTCGCCGAACTGGTCCCGGGCCAGCTCGTTTTCGCCGATCTTCAGGTAGGCGTACGCCAGATCTTTGCGGATGGGCGCGCGGCGCGGAGCAGCTTCGATTGCCTTGAGAAAACTCGCAATGGCGGCATCGTAGTCGCGCGCGCGCAGCGCCTCGTAAGCGCGGGTGAGAGGCTCGTAGGCAGGGTCCGGGGACTGGGCGAATGCCAACCCGCAAACCGCAAGAAACACTACACCGCGCATATCGTTGTTAGGGAGATAGTGGGGCGAGGCGGGCGATTGTCACAAGATTATCTGATGCCGTTGCGCGGCCAGCACCCCATGGACAGGGGGGGCGCAAGAGACTAGAATCGTAGTACATTAGGACGCCCTCGTCGAATGGGCAGTTCATGAACGCATCAGAGTCAGGCCGCGACCATCGGGTCTCGCGCAGGTGGATCATCGGTTTAGTGGGGGTCGTTGCCTGCGCATTGGCGCTTGGCTTCCCACCGCCTCCGGCCGCCACCCTCGTTCATCGCCCCTATCTGCAAAACCTCGGGGCGGACCACGTCACCATCGTCTGGTCGGCCCGTGAAAACCAGAGCGCGTCCATTCAGTATTCCACCGATGCCAGTTTCTCGCGGAGCGCGCCGGCGGGGCCAGTTCGCACCTTTCTGTCCTCCCAAACCGGCATGGGCTTCACGTTCTACCAGTACCGGGCCGACCTCACGGGGCTGTCCCCCGGCACTGCGTACTCCTACCGGGTCATCATGGGCGGCCAGAATGTCACGCCGGAATCCGACTACCGCTTCAGCACTCCGGGACCCGGCCCGTTCAGTTTCCTGGTCTTCGGCGATAGCGGAGACGGCAGCAGCCACCAACTGGCGGTGGCGCTGCAACTAGTAACGGAGCACCCGAATTTCGTGGTCCACGTCGGCGATATCGCGTACGAGTCCGGCACCTACAACGAATTCACCGCCAACTACTTCGAGTACTATTACACCCTGATGCGCCAGGTCTGCTTCTTCACGATCGCGGGCAATCACGAATATTACACCCAGAATTCGGCTCCCTA
>Ga0187866_1003753_pt1 | contig 11130 bp, 11 predicted proteins | sample June2016WEW_11_1_3_FD_133013 | JGI IMG/M metagenome (GOLD analysis project Ga0187866, IMG submission 133013) | Peatland microbial communities from SPRUCE experiment site at the Marcell Experimental Forest, Minnesota, USA - June2016WEW_11_150 | ecosystem: Environmental > Terrestrial > Soil >... | reverse complement strand
CTTTAACGTATTTTGAAGCCAGCGTGCAGTGCACAAAAAGGACCGGTTTGGTCACTTTCTTGAACTCCAGCGGGCAGTGAACCATCCCGGCGGGGATATAAACGGTGGTGGGGGTCGTGATTTGATGTATCTCCCGCTCCGCCCCCAGCCCGATCTCGATTTCCGCCCCCAGCTCCCCCATATTGTCCGGGTCGAAGGACATGAAATACAGGTACATGTCAAAGTCGTGGGAGTGGGCGTACTCCTCCATCAAAGTGGGCGCGGTGATGCGCAGGAACATGATAGTGAAATTGGATTTGTATTCTTTTTCCCCGGTGTAAATGAACTCCGGGCCGTACCCGCCGATGGCTACCGGCTTCTTAATAACGTATCTATCGTATTTCATCGCCATTTCATTGCCTCCGCAAGAAGCCTTAATTCTTTCATCACATCATAAGCGACCTGCAAAAACGCGTCAAGCTATAGCGGTATGATATGATGGACAGGCAATGTATCAGATCATCGATACCCATGCCCACCTCGACGAAATAGAAAACCTCGATGTGGTCCTGGAGCAGGCTAAAAAGGCCGGAATAATTGGGGTTATCGCCGTAGGGCAGGACCTGGCATCCAATGTTAAGACGCTGGAAATCGCGGCGCGCTATCCGGGCTTTGTTTACCCCGCCCTCGGCCTCCACCCCTGGAACATCAGGGAACCGGAAATCGACGCCTGCCTGGAGTTCATTGAAGCCAATGTCTCTAAAGCGGTGGGAATAGGGGAGGTGGGGCTGGACTACCATAAACGCGTCCGCGCGGCGGCGGATAAAGACCTGCAGAAGAGGGTCCTGAAAGAGCTATTGCAAATCGCCGGAGAGAACGATAAACCCGTCCTGATACACTCGCGCTACGCCTGGCGTGACGCTTACGAGATGGTGCGGGAGGCGGGGCTGGCAAAAGCCGTCTTCCACTGGTACACCGGCACGAGCGGCGTGCTGCGGGACATCATCGAGAGCAGCTACTACATTTCTGTGACTCCCGCTGTAGAGTACCACGAGGAGCACCGCCGCGCGGTCAAGGAAACGCCGCTTTCACAGTTGCTTTTGGAAACGGACAGCCCGGTAGTCTATGCGCGGGGCAGGGAGGGCGAGTTTAAAGCCACCCCGGCGGACACGGCGCGGTCTTTAAAAGGGGCGGCGGCGCTGAAGGGCTTAAGCGAAAGAGAGATAGCTGAAGCGACAACAGAGAACGCGAAGAGGCTAATTGGAATAATATGAGTCAGACATCAGACTGGTTCCCCATTTGCCGGTTAAAAAGTGTCCGAGCCAGTGATAATATTTAGTGATTAGCGGAGACCGATTGGTTATATAATCTTTTTCAAATTGATTATATGCGGCCGGTGATTCATTGCCGAGCAAAGGATCGTAAAGTGGTTGACTATATATCGGGTAAAAAATCATCAGTGAAATCACAAAAAATACCACCGCCGCTATCAAAAGGCGTTTAGCAACAAAACCCCACCAGTTACTTCTATAGGTTAAAATAGCTTCCATTTGCAGAGAGTATAGTCCCAGCTTTATGTCTTGTCAATATTAAAGTGGAAAATGAATTACGGAAAATATATACCGCACTATTATTTTGTAAATATAAAGTTATCCATTGGCCGTATCTTATATTCCCTGTAAATAAAGAAGAAAATCAGGGCAAAGCTAAGAATGTCCGAGGCAGGCATCGAAACCCAGACCCCTGTAAGACCGAACAGATGGCGGAAAAGCAGGAGCAGCGGGATAAAAAAGATAAACTGGCGTAAAAGCGAGAGAAAAAGGGCTTTGGGCCCCTGGGAAAGCCCTTGGAACGCCGTAATAAACATCATCGTCGGACCGACGAGCAGCATCGTCGAAAGCATGATGCGCAAGGCCGGTATCGCCTTCGCCGTTAATTCCGGGTCGTTGCTGAAAACATCGACAATCCACGGGGCGAATACCACCATAAAGATGGTGAGGACGATAAGTAAAATCATGAGACCTACCGATGCCAGCTTGACCGCCTGCCACAATCTTTTATAGTTCTTCGCGCCGTAGTTATAGCCTACGATGGGCAGCAGGCCATTGGAGACGCCCATGGCCGGCATAAAGGCAAAGTCCGATATACGTATGATAATGCCGACGACAGCGATAACGAGTGAACCAAAGGACTTGACTACCCTGTTGAAAAGGAGAAATGCAAAGCTCTCCATAACCTGCGTTACCACCATCGGCGCGCCAATACGGTAAATGTCCTTTAGAATAGAAATGTCCGGGCGCAGGTGGGCGAATTTAACATGATAGGTGGTCTTGCCCGCCAGCAGATAGTAGAGCCCGAGCAAAGCGCCGAAAGCCTGGGCGATAACCGTGCTTAGCGCCGCTCCAGGCACGCCCATCCTCGGGAAAGGGCCGATGCCGAATATCAGGAACGGGTCCAGCATGATATTAATCAATGTAGAGGATATCATGATAATCATCGGCTTGACCGCATCGCCGGAGCCGCGGAGAAGACTGGCTATAACCGAGGCAAAAATAACTAACGGCGCCCCGAAAGCGGTGATGACCAGGTACTGCTTGCTGTATTTGACAATATCCGGCGTAGCCCCTAAGATACGCACGATTTGGTCAGGAAATGAAACCGATATCAGAATAAAAAGCAGCCCCCATAACGCGCTAAGGCAGAATATCTGCCCGGCGACGTGATTGGTGGCATCCGGATTATTCTCGCCGAAACGCCGGGAAACCAGCGCGGCGATACCAATACCGGTGCCGCCGCCGATGGCATAATAGAGAATCTGATAAGGAAAATTGACCGTCAAGGCAGCGATTGCCTCGTAACCTATCCTGGAAACCCAGATAGTGTTGATGATGTTATAAAGGCTCGTTGATATCGTCGAAGCCATGCCCGGCAGGCTCAATTTCATGAGTAGCCTGCCCAGCGGGGCATCACCTAATCTTGTGGTATATTCCTGCATACAAACTCCAATTAAGATATGCCAAAAAACGGTAGAATAATTAGTTGTTGAGCGACGGAGCAAAACGCCTAAAGGACGGTGATAGGGGCACAGGCATATTAGAACACGCGCTAACGCCGAGAAAGTTTATAGCCTGGACCCGTTTCGAAGCTGATGGCTATGTCCAATGCCGGTTCACATTAGAGAATAACAAAAAAATACATCGGTATTACTCATTTTTATCTCTATCCCTGTCATCCCACCAGGGAGGTACGCCCCAGAACCAGCGCCGGCGCCGGAACCTGCCCAGGACAAAGGAAAGTCCGACGATTATCAGGATAACCGGCCAGGTGTAGTTCCAGACCGAGCCGGAGATAACATTCGCCTTTTCCAGTATGGCGATAACTCCAACCGCGACCAGAATCAGTCCGAGAACCATTTTCCCCTCCTTTTCCCCCAGGCGGCGGAAACCGGAAATATCAACCTCTAAAGTGACGGAACGGGATATTATAGCGTATAAAAAAGAATAATAGCAACTAATTATTGAAGAAAATTTCAAAAAGGCGGGATTATTTCTAAGCCAGCACTTTTTCCTCGGTGAGCCGGCGGATTTCTTCTCTGGACAGGCCCAGCAGCTCCCCGAAAACGTAGTCGTTATGCTCACCGAGCAGCGGCGGGGTCTGGTAATTACCCTCGGCATAATCGCTGAACCGAATCGGCAGGCCGGCCAGGACGCGGTCTCCCAGCACGGCATGATGGGGCTTCCGGAAAAACCCTCTGGCTTCCATGTGTTCATCATGGGTAAGCTGTTTGGTGCTGAAAGAGGGCGTGGCGGCTATCCCCGCTTTCTGGAGCATCGCCGTTAGCTCGTAAGCACCGTACCGGCGGGTCCATGCCGTCAGTTGATTATCCAGTGCCTCCTGGTGATCCCACCGGCTTAGCTCATCACTGAACTCTTCTTTTTGTGTCCATTCGGGGTTCCCCATCAGCCGGCAGAGAGCTTCCCATTCCGGCTGATTAGCCACCGCCAAGGCGATCCATTCCTCTTCATCGCCCGTCATTTTACAGGGATAGCATCCGTGGGGGGCCATCACAGCGTCGCGGTTGCCGGTGCGCTCGCCCTCGCTGCCGTTGAGGATGTAGCCCATCACCATTTCTCCCAGGAAATTGGAATGCCCCTCAATCATCGCGGCGTCGATGTATTGCCCCTCCCCGGTGTTCATGCGGTGATAAAGCGCCGTTAGCATCGCCACGGACCCGTGCATGGCCTGGGCGCCGTCCGTCCAGGGAGAAACGCCGATGACGTTGGGTTCTCCCCCGGGATAGCCGTTGGCGAAAGTGGCGCCGGTAAAGGCATCTACAATCTCCGCGTAGGCCGGCCGCTCCTTGTGGGGCCCGCTCCGGCCGTAGCCGGACCCGGCGTAATAGATGATATCCGGTTTGAGCTGCTTCATCTCCTCGTAGCTCAATCCCCACCGCTCTAAAACACCCCCGCCGAAGTTTTCCGCGACGACATCGCACTTTTTAATCAATTCCTTAATAAGCTCCTGGGCTCTGGGCTTGGTCATGTTCACGGCGATGCTTTTCTTCCCCCAGTTGAGCGACGCGAAAGCGCTGCCGACGTTCGGGCCGGTGCCCGCCAGGCCGGGCGGGGCGCCTACCGTGCGCATGTAGTCGATTCTCACACTGGTTTCGACTTTAATGACTTCCGCCCCCATGACCGATAGCCATTCCGTAGCGTGCGGTCCCGCCCACATCTGGCAAAAATCCAGGACCCTGATACCGGCGAGTGGCAGATTATTTATTTTCTTTTTCATATCATCTCGCAAGGAGCTATCTCAAATCTCAAAAATCAAATCTTGTTTTTTCCTTTCATGGTCAGAAGACTAGCGGCTAAAATCCTGGACAATTCATTGGTTTCTTATAAAAGGATATTTACCCGGGCTTTATCCACCTCCAAAGCATCTCTCATCAGCCCCAGCCAATATTTAGTTTCATTGGCTGATTTTAGTGCAATCTCATAAAACCTGATAAAATCTTTCTTTGAGCTGGCGGATTTACCTTCAATGATATTTGCCCCGATGCTGGTGGCAGAACGTACAAGCTGGTCTGAAACAGTCCAGTATGCTCTCTTTTCAGGTAGTATTTTGATCAGGTTGATAACGGAAATAGAAAAACGATAGCATCGGGCAGTAAACTCTCTTTTCGGATTCGAGTTTTGTTTTTGAGTTTTGGGATTTGAGATTTGATTTCCCATCATATAATCCCTCCCTGCCTCATCCTCACCAGCTGCTCCCGGCCGTAGTGCAGCATTTCGCAATAGACCATCTCGTTGTGCTCTCCGAGTAAAGGCGCCGGGCGCTCCAGCAACCCCGGAGTGGCGGTAAGCCGGAACGGCGCCCCGGGATATTTTATTTTCCCGGCGGCCGCATGGTCGAGCTCCTGCCAGAAATTCCGGAAAGCCAGCTGTTCGTCCCCGACCAGGTCCTTGACCGAGCGCACCAGTGAGCAGGGTACGCCGTGGGCCAGCGCGAGGTGATTGATCTCCCCGGCCGTGTGTTCCAATGTCCAGGCTGTAATCAACTGGTTAAGCTCGACGATATAGCCGTTGCGGAGGAGGGGGTTGGCGAACATCTCCTCTTTTGACCATTCGGGATCGCCCATCATCTTGACGACGAGCGGGTAATGCGGCCCTATCCAGATGACCACGTAGCCGTCTTTACAGGGGTATAAAAAGCCCCCGAATTTCTTTCTACCGAATTCGCGGGAAGGCGTTTCTTCCATCACGCTGTAATACGCCAGCTGCTGCCGGGTGATCGAAGCCACGGCCTCCTGCCTGGAGAGATCGATGTGCTGGCCCCGCCGCCCGTTCCTCCGCCCGATCAAGGCGCCCAGTGTCAGGGCGGCGGCCGTCAGGCCGGTCATGAAATCCGCCGCGTGATTGGGGACTTTTAGCGAGGGGAAATTGGCGGGGTCCTTGACGCCTTCATCGGGGTTGCCGAAAGCTTCGGTGCCGGCGTGGGCACTGATAAGGTCGTTACCCTTGTAATTTTTAAAGGGTCCGGTCTGCCCGAAAGGCGTAATAGACGTCATGATGATGGACGGGTTAAGCTCCTTGATTTGAGGGTAACTTAAGCCCAGGGCCTTCATTTCTTTAACGGCATAGTCTTCAATGAGGACATCCGCCCACTTCACCAGCTCCTTAAAGATTTTCCGGCCGGCGGCCGTTTCCACGTTCAGCGTGATGCCGTACTTGTTCATATTCAGGAAAAGGAAGAGCCCGCTTTTCTCCGGGTGGGGCAGGTTCTGGGGGAAAGGCCCCCAGCTCCGGGCTTTGTCTCCCAGGCCGGGCTTTTCCACTTTGATGACCTGCGCCCCCATGTTGGAGAGCAGCTTGCCGCAGTAGGGCCCGCTCACAAAATCGCTGAACTCTAAAACCTTAACGTCAGCTAGTGCCTGCCGGCCCGTCCGCCGCTCCTGATGCTTTTCCGTGGATTCAGTCTCTTTTTCCATCAACTATAAATATACTTAAAAAGGGGCGGAAATGGCAAATATAAAGCCAGCATATTCATTCTATATGGAACAAATAAAGGGCGTTGTATACGTTCAGTAATAACGGTGCCGAAGGTATTTGAACGTAATATCATATTGACAAACATTGAATTTCCGTTATAATATAGTTCTAGGTGGAACATATCTGAACATTTCCTACATATTTTTTTGAATACGCTGATGACCATCGATAATGTAAGAAAAACGGCCGACAAAACACCGCTGGGCACCCTGCTTTCGATACTACTGTCTTTCGAAGTGCTGTCGCGGTACCTGGAAGTAGAGTTGCGGCCCTATGAGGCCAGCCTCATCCGTTTCAATATCATGAGCGCGCTTTTCAAGAACGGCGGGGAGATGACGCCCTCGGAGATCGCCGAAAGCGTTTTCCGGGAAAAAAACTCGATCACAGCCGTTATCAATACCATGGAAAGACAGGGGGTCGTCCGCCGCGAGCCTTCCACCGACGACCGCCGGTCGGTCAAAGTGATGATTACCGATAAAGGCTGGAAGGAAGCCAACCGTTTGAGCCCCATCGCCCAGGAGCTGAGCCGCGAGGCACTCTCCTGCCTGGACAAGGGCAAGGTAGAAGACCTGGTGGAAACGTTAAGGACTTTCCGGGAAAACCTCCTGCCGCGCATCGCCAGGTCGGTGGGGAACGGGAAACGCCAATCATAAATCAGCGAGGTTTTACAGCGGAACCGGTGCACGAGACGCTGAATAAGAATAATGAGGGGAACACGTAGCTGTGAAAGAAATTAGATTCCACGGACGAGGCGGCCAGGGGGCGGTGATGGCGGCCAAAATGCTGGCCAGCGCCTTACTGGTTGAAGGTAAACATGTCGCCAGCTTTCCCATGTACGGTTTTGAAAGGCGCGGCGCGCCGGTCGTGGCTTTTACCCGTTTCGATGATAAGCCGATACGGGAAAAGACACAAATCTACAATCCCGACTGCATTATCGTTATCGACCCCGGTCTATTAACCCTGCCGACGCTATTTACAGGATTGAAAGAAGATAGTATTTTCATCCTCAACACAGCCAAAAAAGAGTATAAACAGCCTGATAAGGCCTTAAAAACCTGCGGCCTGGTTAACGCTACCGGCATCGCCGTCCAGGAAGTGGGAAGGGATATCCCCAATACCTGCCTGCTGGGAGCCTTCGCGGCAACTACCGGCTGGCTATCGCTGGACTCGGTGCTCAAAAGCCTGCCGGAATACCTCAGCGGCGATATTCTCCAACGGAACCTCAAGAGCGCCGAAAGAGGCTACAAGGAAGTAGAGGTAATCAAATGGTAATCAAATATAAAAACCAGTTTAAAACTGAAGCGCCGTGGTCGGACGCCAATCAGAAAATGCTGGCGCTGGATACCGGCAGCTGGCGCACGGAACGCCCGGTGTTGGATAAATCCCTGTGCAATTACTGCGGCCTTTGCGCCATCTACTGCCCGCCGCAGTGCATGAAAGACATGGGCGATCATTACGAAGCTAATCTGGCTTTCTGCAAGGGCTGCGGCATCTGCGCCCACGAATGCCCCAAAAAGGCCTATACCATGAAGCCGGAAGGAGATTTTACCGATGCAGGCTAAAAAAGGCAAAGTAAGTGTCATGATGGGCAACGTCGTCGCCGCCAACGTGGCGCGGCTGTGCCGTCCTGAAGTAGTTGCATGTTACCCCATTACCCCCCAGAGCGAAGTTGCGGAGACGATATCCGGTTTCGTGGCGGACGGCTCGCTGGATGCGGAAATCGTAGAAGTTGAAGGTGAAAACTCCGCGATGAACGTGGTCCTGGCCGCCAGCGCCGCCGGGGCGAGGACGTTTACCGCCACGTCTTCTTATGGTCTCGTTTATATGTACGATGCCATTTTACAGGCCTCCGGTTTCCGGGTGCCTGTCGTCATGGTTAATGTCAACCGGGAAACTCCGGGTATCCACTCCGTTTCCTCCGGCCAGCAGGACATGATATCCACCCGCGATGCCGGCTGGGTCCAGATTATCGTGGAAAACAACCAGGAAATCGCCGACCAGCTTATCATGTGCTACAAGCTGGCGGAGGATTTTGATATTCAATTGCCTGTAATGATGAACTATGACGGCTACTATCTCTCCTACCTCAATGAAGAGGTCGAGATACCGGAACAATCGGATGTGGACGCCTTCCTGGCGCCGCTGAAAAACCAGCCCCAACGTCCCCGGATTATCCCCGGCGCTTCCACCGGCTGCGGTACCCACGGCATGGAAATGGGCTATGTCGAAGCGCGCTACAAGCACTGGACGGCGATGGACAGGGCCAAGCAAAAAGTCGATGATATCGATAAAGAGTTCGGCGAGTACTTCGGGCGCAGCTACGGCGGCCAGATAGAAGAGTACCGGATGAAAGATGCCGATATCGCTATCCTGGCTTCCGGGAGCGCCGCCGGCACCGCGAAAACCGTGGTGGATACCAAACGTGAAGAGGGGATAAAGGTGGGGCTGGTCAAGCTAAGACTGTTCCGCCCCTTCCCGGAAGAGCGGCTGATAAAAGCCTTGAAAGGCAAAAAGGCCGTGGGAGTAATCGACCGCAGCATATGCTTCGGCTGGAAATACGGCCCGATGTGCATGGAGCTCAAAGCCATCGCTCCGGCTATCGGGTCGATGCCCATTTTGAGCTATATAGACGGACTGGCCAACCTGGATATCACTGTTCCCCATATCGGCAGAGTGGTCGATGAAGTTAGCGCCGCGGCCAAAGGCAAAGCATACCAGGCCGTGACCTGGATTCCGATGGAGTAAAGAGGAAAAAAAGATGGTAGAAGCGACGAAGAAAAGAAATAGAGTTTTTGATTACTTTTGTGAAACAGACCAGTTTTCCGGAGGCGTGGCCTGGTGCGCCGGCTGCCCCCTGGAATTAATCGCCCGGACGGTACCCAAGGTGCTGGGCAAGAATATGGTGTTCGTGGGGACGCCGTCCTGCTCCGCCCCGGTCCTTCACGGGCAGAACATCGGCGCGTGGCATAAAATTTCCTATCTCGCCTGTGTCATGACCGGCGTGGCTTCCAGCGCCACCGGTTTATCCCGCTATTTCCAACGCACCAAACAGGATGCCACCGTGGTGGCCTTCACCGGCGACGGCTGTGCTACGGACATCGGTTTCCAGACACTTAGCGGCGCCGCGGAAAGAAACGAGCGCTTTATCTACCTGGCCTATGACAATGAAGGCTACATGAACACCGGTAACCAGCGCAGCAGCGCCACGCAAAAAGGCGCCGCCACCACGACGACACCGGTGGGGAAAATAGGGAAGGGTAAACCCACTGCTTCCAAAAACATGACGATGATTATGCTGATGCATAAACCCCGGTATATGGCCACCGCTAACCCTGCCTATATGGAAGACTTTGCCAAGAAGCTCCAGAAGGCTAAAGAAGCGGCTAAAGAAGGGTTTGTCTACCTGCATGTGTTCTCGCCGTGCCCGGTGGGCTGGCGTATCGATTCGAACCTGGTCATCGATGTCTGCCGCACCGCCACCAGGACTAACTGGTTCCCGCTGTGGGAGGCGGAGAACGGTAAGCCCCGGTTCACCGTGGAAGTGGCCAGTCCAAAGCCGATAACGGATTTCACCAAGCTGATGCGCAAATTCTCCCACCTGAAAGAAGACGGCCTGGCCGAACTGCAAAAACAGGTCGACGAGCGGTATTCCCTGTTGAAACTGCTGGTAGACAATATCAAATAATCGCTTAGCGGGTATTTTTACAGCAAGGAGGAAAAAAGGAAAAAAGTTTTAGAAAAACAAGCACCGGTGTGAAACACTGTCTCTGCAGGTTCGCTCCGGTCTGTCAATAATACGAACCGTATCAAAGTACAAATCAAGGAGGTGGAAAATATGGTTACTCAAGCTAAAAAGCCGGAACAGTCCAAGCCGGTAAGAGGTCTCTCGGTCAAAGGTAACCCGGAGATCTGGGACGATACCTGGGTAAAGTCCACGTGCGGCGGCTGCTACGGCACCTGCACCATGCGGGCGCACCGGGTTAACGGAGTTATCGTAAAAATAGAGGGAGAGCCGGATAACGACTTCGGTTCCCGCGGCGGTCTCTGCGCCAAGGGCGAAGCTATGATCCAGGCGCTTTACGACCCCAACCGCTTCAACTACCCCATGAAGCGGACCAATCCCAAGAAAGGGCTCTTCGAGGACCCACAGTGGAAGCGGATTTCCTGGGACGAAGCCCTGGATGAGATCGCCGGACGGCTGAAGAAAATACGCGCGGAGAATCCCAACAAACTCCTGCACGGCGGCACCCCTTCGGCGGGCTCTGGACCGGACCTGCCCCTGGGGTTTGGCGTCTTCGGGGCGGTATTCGGCACCAAGAACTGGTACGTCGGCGGCGCCGGCCTGCACTGCGGCAGCGGCTCCCACATGGGCGCCGGTCTCTACCACGCTTCCTGGTCTATCGTGCCGGACTACAAGTACTGCAACTACGTCATCCAGATGGGCTCCAACAAGGGCACCGGCTCCGGACATTCCATGGGCTTCAACATGAGGCTTTCGGCGGATGCCCGCTCCCGGGGTCTTAAGAACGTTGTCTTCGACCCCATCTGCAATTTCGGCGGCGGTAAAGCGACCGAGTGGGTGCCTATCCTGCCCGGCACCGAT
>Ga0187866_1003751_pt1 | contig 11133 bp, 8 predicted proteins | sample June2016WEW_11_1_3_FD_133013 | JGI IMG/M metagenome (GOLD analysis project Ga0187866, IMG submission 133013) | Peatland microbial communities from SPRUCE experiment site at the Marcell Experimental Forest, Minnesota, USA - June2016WEW_11_150 | ecosystem: Environmental > Terrestrial > Soil >... | reverse complement strand
GCCACGCGCTCCGATTCCGATCCGACGAACCTTCCCCCGTCCCGCCCGCGTCGAAGCGTCAGGATGACCGGGAGACCGACACGACCGGGCAGGCGCCCTGCCGCGGCCTTTTCCGCGTCGAGGAGGTGGTCCACGCGCAGCTCCACGAGATCGACCCGGCCGCGGAGGCTCTCGACGTGGCGGAGATCCGCCTCGAGGGTCTGGTCGGCGAGGACGAGACAGATCTTTCCGCGCGCTCTCAGAAATCGCTCCTGTAGACGTAGATGTCCGAGAGGTCGCTCCCGGCAAAGACGAGGCGCACGCGGACCGGAAAACTCTCGGCATCGAGGTCGAAGTACAGCGAGTCCCCGCTCGACACGAGCGGACGTTCCTTGACGGCCGCGTCCACCTCCTGCCGGGTCATGCCGGGCGAGAGCCCGTGGAAGCCGGCCGTGGATCGGCGGTCGAAGCGCACCTGCCACACCTTGTCCTTGTACCAGAACAGGTACATGTGGTCCGGGTAATAGAAGACGACATCGTCGCGGGCCTCCTCGGTGCCGCGGAAGGAGAACATGCTCTGGGGAAGTCCGAACGCATCGACGGCGGATTTCAGCCCCATGCCGATCACGCGGGTCGCATCGAGGCTGTCCGCGCCGGCAGGGAGAGCGAGGAAGAGAAGAAAGCAGAGAAGCGCTGGAAGGGTGCCGGGTCTCATGGCAGGCGACAGAGTAGGATCTTTCGCCGCACGGCGCAAGAGACCGGGTTCTCGTGGCGCGGTCTGGGCTCTCGCCGTCTGCCCGAGCACGGTACCCCGTGCGGGGGCAGCCGAAATGTCGCCAGGAGCGACCGTGCTGCCGCCCTCCGCGCGCTTTCAGCGCGCTACGCTTCCCACGCGGCGGCGAAACCGATAGATTGCACCCCAATGATCGCCACCATCGTGAACGCTCTCGCCGTCATCGCGGGCTCCCTCGTCGGTCTGCTCCTCCACGGCCGGATCAGGGAGTCTTTCAAGTCCGTCGTCTACGTCGGGGCCGGCATCACCTCGCTCATCATCGGGATCCAGATGGCGATGAGCGCCTCCAAGATCGTCTACCTGGCGCTGTCGCTCATCATCGGCGGGATTCTCGGCACGTGGTGGCGGATCGAGGACGGAATCCTCTCACTGGGCGATGCGCTGAAGCGCACCTTCGCCCGCGGCGACGACGGCAAGGATTTCGCCTTCGGGTTCCTCAATGCATCCGTGCTCTTCTGTGTCGGTGCGATGGCCCTCGTGGGGTCGTTCAAGGCCGGGGCGGAGGGCAACTACGACCTCATCTTCACGAAGTCCGTGATGGACGCGTTCATGTCCATCGTTTTCACCGCGGCAATGGGGATCGGAGTGGCCTTCTCAGCCCTCTCGGTGCTCGTCTACCAGGGCCTGCTCACCCTCGCGGCTGTCTGGCTGAAGCCGCTGGTGAGCGCTCAGCTGCTGAAGGAGCTCACCGGCGTCGGCGGCGCGCTCGTCATCATGATCGGGATCAACCTGCTGGGGCTGGCAAAGCTGAAGACCGCGAACTTTCTCCCCGCGCTTCTGCTCATCGTCCTGTTCGTGACCGGAGAAGGCTTCGCGGTGTCTCGGCACCTGTTCGGGATGTAGCCGGGCCCGGGCTTCAGCCCCACTTCACCAGCCCGGGGAGGAAGGGATGCACGAGGGACGGGTGCTTGGGCAGGATGCGCACCGTGTATCCCTGCCGCCCCGTCCGGTCGCAGGTGACTTTCGCGCAGTACAGCGCACTCTTGCCGTTCGTCCCGCACGGGGTCATCTCCAGCCGCCGCGGCCTCTCGATTTCACCCTGTGACGAGAGGGGGCCGTAGTACAGCTCGACTCCCAGCTCCTCGGGCTTGAGATCCGCCAGGAAGATGCGCGACTGCACCGAAATCGTGTCTCCGATGGAGAGGGTCCTTTCCGACGGAGAAACGATCTCCTCGATGCGCAGGGCATCCCAGTTGCTGCGGAGCTCCGTGAGGTAGGCCGCGGATTCCTTGCACAGCGTGCAGCCCTTGCGCAGAAGCTTCTGGGCGTTCGCCACGGCGGGGGAGTAGAAGCTGCCCGCGTATTCCAGGAGCATCCGATGGCTGCTGAAGCGCTTGCCGACCTCCCGCATCGACTCCTTCATCTTGCGGATCCATTCGCGGGGAAGCCCGTCCATGCCTCGGGTGTAAAACAGCGGAATGATCTCCCGCTCCAGCAGGTCGTACAGGGCATCGCTTTCCACCTCGTCCTGCAGGGTGTGGTCCGCATACTCCTCTCCCCTGCCGATCGCCCACCCGATATGCGTGGAGTATGCCTCATCCCACCACCCGTCCAGGACGGAGACGTTGAGCGTGCCGTTGATCGCCGCCTTCATGCCGCTCGTGCCGCTCGCCTCCAGGGGCCGGCGGGGCGTGTTCAGCCACAAGTCGCTGCCCGAGGTCAGGTAGCGTGACATCGTCATGTCGTAGTCTTCCAGGAATACGATCCGGCTGGACACGCGGGGATCGCTGGCGAAGTGGACGATCTTCTTGATGATCTCCTTCCCCTCGAGGTCGTGCGGGTGCGCCTTGCCGGCGAAGATCATCTGGATGGGCCTCTCCTTGTCGGTGAGCAGCCGGATCAGGCGGTCAGGATCCGACAGGAGGAGGTCGGCACGCTTATACGACGCGAACCGCCGCGCGAAGCTGATCGTCAGGGTGTAGGGGGAGAGGGCATCCGCGCTGCGGCCGAGCTCCGAGTTGGTGACCCCGCGGCGGGTAAGCTGCTGCTGCAGCCGCATGCGGGCGAAGGCCACCATCCTCTCGCGCCGCCGCTCGTGGGTCCGCCACAGCTCCTCGTCGGACACTCGGTCGATCCTGTTCCAGATCTCCAGGTTCGTCGGGGTGTCGTGGAACTCGGGGCCGAAATACCGATCCAGCAGGTCGATCATGTCGTGGGTGATCCACGTCCGCGGATGCACGCCGTTCGTGATGTGGGCGATGGGGATTTCGTCCATCGGCACCGACGGCCAGATCCTGTGCCACATGGCGCGGGAGACAACGCCGTGCAGCCGGCTCACCGCGTTGTTGAACGCGGACATCCGCAGCGCGAGCACCGTGAGACAGAACTCTTCACCCTCGTTGTTCGGATCCTCCCGCCCCAGCGCGAGGAACTCCTTCCACGGGAGGCCCAGCTCGCGCGCCACGCCGCCGAAATACTTCTCCATCAGCGCGGGCGCGAAACGCTCGTTGCCGGCCGGTACCGGAGTGTGAGTGGTGAACACGTTCGTGGACCACACGCACTGCCACGCCTCCGCGAAGGAGAGCTTGCTCTCGGACATGAGCCCGCGGATCCGCTCCAGGCCGAGGAACGCCGAATGCCCCTCGTTCATGTGCATGCAGCCTGCCGAGATCCCCAGGGTTCGGAGCGCGCGGACGCCCCCGATCCCGAGGAGGATTTCCTGCTGAATTCGCGTCTCGCGGTCGCCGCCGTAGAGGGACGCGGTGATGGTGCGGAACGGTTCGGGATTGGCCTCGATGTTCGTGTCCAGCAGGTAGAGGAAGTTCTTCCCGACCGCCACCTTCCAGATCCACGCGGTGACGCCCGCGGGGCCCATCTCCACCTGCACCGTTACCGGCGACCCCTTCGCATCCCTGCACAGGGAGACGGGCATATTGTACCAGTCGTTCTCCGGATACGATTCCTGCTGAAAGCCGTCCACGTTCAGGTACTGCTGGAAATAGCCCTGCCGGTAGAGCAGGCCCACGCCGACCAGCGGGAGCCCCAGGTCGGACGATGTCTTCAGATGATCGCCGGAAAGCATGCCAAGCCCGCCCGAATATACAGGCAGCGCCACATCGAGGCCGTACTCCATTGAGAAGTAGGCGATGGCCGCGTCCGCCGGTCCCTTGTACCAGCGTTCGGCGCCGAGGTAGCGCTTGAACTTGGTCCACACGGTGTCCAGCGCGGCGAGGAAGGAGTCGTCCTGCGCAGCCTGCTCGAGCTTTTCCTGCGCCACCATGCCGAGCATCCGCGCCGGGTTCTGCCGGGATTCCAGCCACGCGTCGTAGTCCAGGCGCATGAAGAGCATGATCGCCTCGTAGTTCCAGCTGATCCAGATGTTGTGGGCGAGCTCTTCCAGGGTTTTCAATCGTGCCGGTATGTTCGGTTTCACCGTGAAGGAGAGATGTCCCATGCGTTGAATGGTAAGAGAAAACACGCGCGCTGTACAGCTGTTGTACAGGAGTGGGGCCCGCATATACATTCATCCCGATGGGCATCTTCAAGTCCTATGACATCAGGGGCATCTACGACAGGGAGTGGAATGCCGCCACGGCGCACGCAATCGGTCAGCACCTGCCGGACCTGCTGGAGGCCCGGCAGATCGCCGTTGGACGTGACGTGCGCCTCTCTTCGGAGGAGGTCTTCCGCGAGCTCACCCGGGGAATCACGGAAGCAGGCTGCGACGTCGCGGACATCGGGCTGTGCGACACACCCGCCGTCTACTTCTCCACGGTGCACTTCGACATGGACGGCAGCGTGATGATCACCGCCTCCCACAACCCCCCCGAGTACAATGGGCTGAAGGTGTCGCGGCGGTCGGCCGTGCCGGTCGGGTACGACACCGGTCTGGCCGAGCTCGAACGGAGAGTCGCCTCGGGCATACCCCCGGCGCGGCCCGAGAGGCCCGGCAGGCTCCGCACGCGGGACATGCGGCCCGCCTATCTCGCCCACCTCGCAAAGTTCAAATCCGACCTCTCGTTTCTTTCGGCGGTCATCGACTGCTCGAATGGCATGGCGGGGCTCTTCATCCGCGAGGTGCTCGACGGAACCGGGCTGCACTACGTCCTGATGTTCGACGAGCCGGACGGGCGGTTCCCGAACCACCCGCCCAACCCGCTCGTGGAGGAAAATCTCGCGGCGCTGAAGAGCAGGGTGCGGAAAGAAGGCGCCGACCTGGGCATCTGTTTCGACGGGGACGCCGACCGCGTGATGTTCGTCGATGAAACCGGCGCCTTCATCTCGCCGGATCTTCTCATCGGCTTCCTCGGCACCTACTACTTCACCCTGCACCCCGAGCGGCGCGCCGGCGCGAGCAGGACCATGACGTACGACGTGCGCTCGTCCCGCGGCGTCGTGGAGTTTCTCCGGTCATTGGGCGCGGACCCGACGATCTGCAAGGTGGGCCACTCTTTCGCGAAAAAGCTCCTGCGGGACACCGACGGGATTGCCGGAGGTGAGCTTGCCGGGCACTACTACTTTCGGGAGAACTTCTTCTGCGATTCGGGGATAATCGCCGCGCTCATCGTCCTGGAGGTCCTGTCGGCCGCCGCCGCGCCTTTTTCACGGGCGGTGTCCGAGATCGGTCGCTACTTTTTTTCCGGGGAGCTCAACTTCACGGTGTCGAACGGCCCCGAAATCCTCGCCCGCGTGAAATCCGATTTCGCAGGGGGCACGCTCACCGATCTGGACGGCATACGGATCGATTTCCCCGACTGGTGGTTCAACCTGCGCGTGTCGAACACGGAGCCCCTCCTCCGGCTGGTCGTGGAGGCCGCGACGAAGGAAGGGCTTCAAGAGAGAAAATCCGAGCTGGTCGAGAAAATCAGGCGCTACGCCGCGAAGTAGCGGGGAACGCGCGACCCTGCGGGGGCGGGAATACCGCGCCCTCCGCTACTGCGGAGGGATTACTGCGCCCGACCCTACTGGGGCGGGATTACGAGCTGCCAGCCCGGATAGATGAGATCCGGGTTCTGGATCAGCTTGCGGTTCCTCCGCCAGATGTTGGGCCACTTGTACGGGTCTCCGTAGATGTCCCTGTATTCCGCGATCCGCCACAGGCAGTCGCGCCTGTCAGGGATCAGCCGTACCGTGTAGACGCCCTTCACCGCGTAGGACTTGTAGATGTCGATGTAGCGCTGCGCCTCGTTGAAGTAGTCCAGCGCCTTCCCGTAGTTGCCCGCCTGCTTTTCCCTGAGGCCCTGCACCCACAGGTCGCGCGCCTGCTGGAGGAGGTTCACCGTGGTGTCGTCCGCCAAGACCACGGTGCTCTGGTCCACCGGGACCGCCATCGACTGTGGGCCGGCAGCGGGCTTGTTCTGCTCCTCCTGCATCATGCGGTCGATTTCCTTCAGGAAATCCTCTTCCTTCCAGTTCTGCGGCTTGATGACCGTCCCGTCTTCAGTGACGACGGTGAGGCCAGAAGCGTTCACCAGGGCCTTCATCACCTGCTCCTGCATGGCCTCGGCTTTTTTCTTCTGTTCCGCCTGGGAGCCGTCACGCGCCTCACGGGCGATGCGGATCGTGTCCCGCGCCGCCTCCCGGGCAGCCCCGAAGTTCTCCTCCGCGTCATCCAGCCTGTAGCCCTGGAACGAATCGACGCCCTTCAGGTACAGGGAGGTCACCTTGCCCTTCTGCTCGGGGGCGTACTGGTACAGCTCTTCCGATTCCGCCTGCTTCATGAGCTGCTCGGTCTCGTACTTCAGCGATCTCACGGAGGCCAGCTGCGTCTCCAGCCGGTTGCCCAGGTCAGTCATTTCCTTCAGGGCCTGGTAGGACCGCGCACGGGCGCCCGAGTAATCCTTGTTCTCGTACAACGCCGCGGCCTCGTCGATTCCGGCGGTGGCCTTCTGGTAGTCGTCCGCGCGGAACTTGTCCGCTTCCAGGGCGAGCAGCCTCTTGCGCGCCGCTTCCATGTTGGCGGCCATGACCGCGGCGTACTTCTGGACAGAGTTCGCGAATGCGAGGTCCGCCTTCTCCTTGCAGTCCGAGAGCTTCTGCCGCGCCGTGGCCGGATCGCTCACCCTCAGGCTGATCCCCTCGTCGAGGAGCTGGCGTGCCGCGTCATAGTTGTCGGGATCGAAGTAGTCCGCATCCACTTCTTTCGCGTGCGCGAGCGCGTTGCGGGCGTCATCCACCTCCACGTCAGTGATGGGCGGGACCTGCGCGGTCGCGGCCCCCGCGCCCTTGATCGTGTATTGCGCGCTGGTCACCGCGGAGTTGCCCATCGACTGCTTCACGCCGACTGCCTGGATGGTCTGGGAGGTCGTGACGGAGATCGGTCCGGAGTACAGGATGCCGCTGCTGGCGCTCGGCTGGCTGCCGTCCGTCGTGTAGTAGATCTGCGCCCCCGCGGTCGCGGTGCGGAGCGTCACGGAGGCGGAGGCGTCAAATGTCCCCGCGGGCGGGTCGAATTGCACGTCTGCCACTTTGCCGACGATCGTAAAAGTCGCGCTCACCACGGGCGAGTCGGCCCAGCCCGTCTTGGAGGCCATGGCCCGCAGGGTGGTCGTCGAGGAAACCTGGATGGGTCCTGAGTAGACTGAACCGGTGGTGGCTGTCGGGACGGAGCCGTCCGTCGTGTAGCGGATTTCCGCCCCCTCCGTGGAGGTAGAGAGGGACACCGACTGGGTGTCCGCGTACGCCCCCTCCGAGGGGCTGAAAGCGGGCGCCGCCACGGTGTTTGCCGGAGGCTTCGGTGTCGAAGGGCAGTTCACCAGCACGATGCAGAGAGCGAAGATGGACGCGAGCCGAGTGAAACGGGCCATGGAACGCCTCCCTGTCGACGCAATCTCCGTCCCCCGGTTGGGTCACGCGGGACGGGCTCTCTTCCGTGGAAAATCCACCGGCAGGAAGTCTACCAGCAGAAAAATAGGTTGTCAACTCAATCTCTAATTGATAGAATCTCCACGGAGTGCATCCCACTCGAGGAGGCTGCGCATGCGGAACACGTTTCTCCTCTCCATCCTCTTGCTCTTCGCTGCCACGGGGCTTCTCTGGGCGCAATTCTGGAAAAGCTACAGCGACGCCGACCGCCAGAAGGTGGGCGAGTCCTATTGGCTGGCCGGCAAACAGTACCAGGCCGTCGGGAAAACAGAGAAGGGCAGCGAGTACATGACGATCGCGAAGGCGATCTACCCGCAGCTGGATCCCGCGGCGATCCAGGACGTCACTCTGCCGTCTGCCGCGGAGCTCCTTGCGCGGGGACGCACGACCACGATCGGCGCCGGGGCGGGCGCGGTTCCCTCGGGCGCCCTGAACTCCTTCTTCCTGCGGTTCATCAGCTCGCTGGCGGACAAGGACGCTGCCTCTGCGGCCGGTTTCCTGGACGGCTCGATCTATCTCACGAAAACAAAGTCCGAGGTGACGCGCGCGGATGCCGAGACCGAGATGGCCGGCTTTTTCAAGGAAGCACCGCTCTCCGGGGTGGAGCCTTCTTCCGTGTACGACCTGAACACTGCCGTCATCGCCCCTGCTTCCCCGGCAATGCAGAAGGCCTGGGGTGAGACGTACACCTACACGGTCACCGCGAAAACGGACTATTCCCAGTACGTGAGCTTCTGGGACATGAAGCAGCAGTTCTTCATCCACAGGGTCGGGACCGACTGGTACATCCTCGGGGAAGGCCAGAACCCTCCTCCCCTCACGTGGTCTCCCCAGAAGGCGGCGGCAGTGGAAGCGCAGCCGCCGGCGGCCGCGACGGATTCGGATTCCCGCAAGGCGGTCTCGGAGGCGTTTGAGGCCTGCATGAGCGCCATCCTGAAAAAGGACGCCGATGGGGCCCTTTCTCACATGAGCGAGAACATCCGGTTCATGCGCCTGCGTCAGACCGTCTCGAAGGATGAGTTGAAGACATCCCTGCTGGGCTATTTCGACGCTGCGGATTTCCCCGAGTCGCCTCTGGCCGATGTGCTTGACCTCGACAGCGTCTTCGTGCAGCCGGCGGCCAGCCCGGTGGAAGGTGTGACAGGCGCGGTCTACGAGCTGAACGTGCGGTCCAAGGTGGACATGTCCTCCCGCATCCCGTTCTGGTCCGCCTACCAGAAGTACTACTTCGTCGAGGAGGGTACAAATTGGATGATATTCGCGATCCTCTGACGCTCCCCTTCCTGCGCGGCCTTGCGGCCGCGCTTTTTTTCGCCGTCTGCGCGGCCGGCGCATTTGCCGACGACAGCATCGGAAGCATCTCATACATCGAGGGAACGGTTGGCATGGTGCGGGACGGCGCCGATGTCGACGGGGTCGCCATCGGGCAGGATCTGCAGACTTTCGACCTCGTGAAGACCGGGTCCGACGGGCAGGCCGAGCTGGCAATCACGTCCGCTCAGCTCCCCCGGATGACCGTCAGGATGAGCGCCGACACGCAGTTCTCCGTGGAGGTTGCAACTGTCGAAGGCAAGAAGGAAAGCACGATCGGCATCCTGGGCGGCCAGATCGCCCTGAAGGTGTCGAAGCTCCTGTCGACACAGAGCGTGAAGGTGAAATCGGACTCCGCTACGATGGGCGTTCGGGGAACCGATTTCACGGTGACCGCGCCCGAGACCGGTGACGTCCTCGTGACTTGCGATGAAGGCGAGGTCGTGGTCACCGACGATCAGGGCAGGGATCTCACGGCGATCCCCGGCACGGTCGTGGAGAAAAGGCCGGGGGAGGTCTACCGCACCGTGCCGGTCGCCGCCACCGGTCTGGAGCAGTTCAGGACCCAGTGGCGGGACGAGCGGCGCCAGTTCGTGCAGGCAAATGCGCTCAGGCTCATCCAGGTGAATGCCCGGCTGTATCTCCAGCTCAGCCGCGAGTTCAACGCCGCGCACCAGGAGCTGGCGCGGAACCAGGCGATCACGCGAAAGTGGGCGTTCGAGGACCGGGCGGGGCGGATCGGCTCGGCCGTCGAGGTTCTCCGGGAGAGACGTGCCATTGGGGCGCTCCTCCAGCGCCTGCGCAGGACGGCATTCCAGCTCGAACGCGTCGCCTACCGCCTGGAGCGGCTGCAGGTGCTGCACGACCGCGGTGTCGGTGTCGGAACGATCGACGGCGGTGTGACCACCAGGGTCTTCTTCACGCAGATCGCCCGTGAACGGCGGGACGTGGCACGGAAACTCGCCCTCACCCGTTTCCTGACGAAGCAGTATTTGAAGCGCAACGAGGGTCGACTGCCGTAGGAGGAGCCGCCGAGCTCAGAAGATCGCCTTCTCCGTTTCCAAGTCGAAGAAATGTATCTTCGTCAGGTCAGGGTGAAAGCTCGCCACGTCCCCGATGTGGAAGGTGTGACGGGGGGCAACCTTGGCGACGAGCTGGTTGTTCTTCGTGCTGACCCAGAGGTGGATTTCGGATCCGAGGGGCTCGATGACCTCCACCTTCGTCGCGATGTTGTTCGTCCTCTCGGGAGCTTCCGAGTACAGGAGGTCTTCGGGCCTGACGCCCAGGATCGCGTCCTTGCCCGCGTAGTTGCGGAGGGTCTCGGTCTGCTGCGGCGTGAGCTCCAGCCTGAAGGTCCCCTCGTCGGCGAACAGCTTCCCCCCCTCCATCTTCAGGCTCACCTTCATGAAGTTCATCGGCGGAGAGCCGATGAAGCCGGCCACAAACCTGTTCACCGGCGTGTTGTACAGGCCCAGCGGAGTGCCGATCTGCTGGATGAGGCCGTCCTTGAGGACGACGATGCGGTCGCCCATGGTCATGGCCTCGATCTGGTCGTGGGTCACGTAGATCATGGTCGCCTGCAGCCTGTGGTGAAGGGCGGAAAGCTCGGCCCTCATCTGGACCCTGAGCTTTGCGTCCAGGTTGGACAGGGGCTCGTCAAACAGGAAGACTTTCGGCTTCCGCACGATGGCGCGGCCGACCGCGACGCGCTGGCGCTGCCCGCCCGAGAGCGCCTTGGGCTTCCTGTCCAGGAGCTCCTCGATGTCGAGGATCTGGGCCGCTTCGTGCACGCGCGTGTTGATCTCCGCTCGGGGATACTTCCGGATTTTCAGACCGAACGCCATGTTGTCGTACACCGTCATGTGGGGATACAGGGCATAGTTCTGGAACACCATTGCGATGTCCCGGTCCTTCGGCGCCACGTCGTTCATGAGCTTCCCGTCGATATACAACTCGCCCCCGGAAATCTCTTCCAGGCCTGCGACCATCCTGAGGGTCGTGGTCTTCCCGCAGCCCGAAGGCCCGACGAGAACCACGAACTCCTTGTCATTGATCGTCAGGTTCGCGTTGTCGACCGCTTTGACGCCCCCCTCGTACACCTTGGTGATGTTTCTAAGCTCTACTGTCGCCATTGGCAACCTCCTGGGTTGGATTATTTTATGGAATAATCATAAAACAGAAGCCGGCTGATGTCAATGAAAAAGGCGGCCCGGCGGGTGAAAGCGCGCCGGAAACGTTATTTTTTC
>Ga0187866_1003735_pt1 | contig 11164 bp, 8 predicted proteins | sample June2016WEW_11_1_3_FD_133013 | JGI IMG/M metagenome (GOLD analysis project Ga0187866, IMG submission 133013) | Peatland microbial communities from SPRUCE experiment site at the Marcell Experimental Forest, Minnesota, USA - June2016WEW_11_150 | ecosystem: Environmental > Terrestrial > Soil >... | reverse complement strand
CCGAGCAATCCAAGCAAAACGACGAGCGGAAGTGCTGCGACGAGCGCCGATGGGAAAAGACTGTCAAAAACCGGGGTGTAGGATTGGGTCCAGTTCAATGCGTTGGAATGGTCTTCGTAGGTTCCGGTGCGGTCGCAAGCTGTGTTGCGAAACTACCAGAGTTTTCGCAGAAAGGCAACCCTCAGAATCGCATTGAAAGCGCGCGGGAGCGTCAGACGACGTTACTCCCACCCCTCTGCCGCCAATGAATCGTGGAGTTCGTCCGGATGATGCCGGCAATGGTACTCGAGCTTGCTGGAATCATTGTGTGCCTTGCTGTAAGGCCATCCCTTTGCCATGAGGTTTCTCTCGTGGAGCTCGTGGAGGAGAACGTAGGGGCGTTCGATTTCTTCCAAATCATTGTCGATCCACACTTCGTCGTGAGGCACGAACTCGTAGACGTGGTCGTGTCCTCCCTCGGTAAAATCGACATCAAACACGCTCCGGACGAGCCGGCCATCGACGATCCAGACCTTCACTCCCGACTCAAGCGTTTTCCAAAGCTTGATGTGCACTTTTGAAGGATCCGCGAGCCCGCGACCGACTGCGACCTTCTTGACGTCACCAGATTTCTCACGCTCCGATCTCTCCTTTTTATCGGCCGCTTCAAGCGCGTCGTCATAGGGCATTCCCTTCTTCATCAATTCATATTCAACGAGGAGATGATCGATGAAGAACTGCTGTTCATCTTCCGACGCTTCGTGGTCGAGCCAAAACTCGTTCTCAGGAACGCACTTGAATCCGTAGTGTTGAGCGTAGTTTGTAAACTCTTCGTCGAGGTGTGTGCGGACGTACGTGCCATCGACAACCCAAATAGTGATATTCCCACGCTGGCCCACCTTTTTGATATAGGGAGGTTTGAGCTTGTCCTGCATCGTAGCACCATTTTTTGAGGAGTGTGATTCAAATGACCGGCATGGAGTACCAACCGGATGAAAGAAGTAAACGCCTGAGAGAATAACTGCTAATGCCGTATTGAGCATGAGAGAGCCGCTGTTAGAACAAGTACTTAGACAGTATGCCGATCAAAACGTTCTGATTGATGCTTGCCTGATTCGACGTAACATTGTCATCTCCGATGGTGACGATGATCATGTTCTTCGCGGGGATGACAAAAATGAACTCGCACCCGAAGCCTGCCGCCATGAACAGCGAGTCACGCGTGTCGTAGTTGTTCCACCACAGGTATCCGTAATTTACCGACTGCAAATCTGCCCAGTCGAGGTTCGACGTATTGCGGGGAATGAGTGTCTGCTGAATCCATTGTCGCGAGACGATTTGTGTACCGTCGATCGTTCCATTATGAAGATAGAGTTGTCCGAACCGGGCGAGGTCGCGGGGAGTAAACATCATGCCGGTCCCGCCGGCATAAACACCCTGCGGATCCTTCAGCCATGCTCGCACGGAGATTTTAAGCGGAGCGAACAGGTATTGTTCCGCAAAATCGTACGTTGACATCCCGGACGTCCGGGTTATGATGCCTGAAAGCAGGTTAACGTTCGGGGTCGTGTAGATGAACTGGGTTCCCGGCGCATACTTGAGAGGAAGCTTCAATGTTGTGTACATCCAGTTGACGTTATCCGTAAAGAGCGATGTATGGTCGGCATTTTCATCCCAATCGATGCCGCTCTTCATCGTCAGGAATTGCTCGAGGGTCCAGCTCCTCTTTCGTGGATCGAGCCCCGTGGTGTCGAAATCCGGGAAGAAGCCGAGCACGGGATCCTGCACGGAGCGAATGATGCCCTTGTCGATGGCAATTCCAATCAAAGCCGACGTGAAACTTTTGGACGCTGAGGCGATCTCGAAGTCATTGTCTTTCTGGAATCGACTGTAATATTCAACAACGAGGGTGTCGTTCCGAACCACAAGAAGACTGAAAATGAAGGAATTGGCCCTGACTTCGTCCAAGGCCGCTGCTATTTTGGTTGTATCGAGCCCTGCTGCGGCCGGAGTCGATGTCGGCCAGGCGTACGGATCGCGGTAGACAAAGTTGGAAGTGGAGGCATTGTCGGAGGAGGAAGGATTGGAATGACACCCGATACCTGTCAGTAAGACAAATGCAACAAATGTAAGATTTGAGATTGCCGCGACTCTACACGCCACTACACTTCCTTTCAGCATGATCGATCCAATTCATCCAACGAAGAACCCCGGTCATGTGTTCCCTCACGCGACGAGGACATCGATGACACCTTCGGGATCCCAGCTCGGTCCTGAGATGCCCCTCAATGATCTCTCAGTTTCGGGAAGAACATCCAAATGGCAATTGCCGCTGCCAGAGCAATAAATCCATTGATGGTGACCGCTTCGGCAAGTCCAAAACGTGCCGCCAGCTCACCTGACCAGAGAGCACCAATCGGCATGAAACCGAAGAATATCCATGTGTAGGCGCCCATCACGCGTCCACGGAGATGTTCGGGTGTTGATGTCTGAACAAGAGCGTTCGCCAGGTTCATGACCATGATCGTTCCGAGGCCGATGCCGACCATGACGGCGAGCGAGGCAGGAAGCCAGTGGACGGTGGCGAACACCAACAGCAGGGATGGAGCGAGGAAAGTCCCAAACGTCACCAGCTTCCCCCGATAAGTGATGCGCCCCAGCGTTGCAATCACCAGAGCTCCCATCAATGATCCTACGCCGCGGGCCGAGTTCAGAAATCCGTTTGTCGTTGCATCCCCTCCGAGTATCTTGACAGACCAGGCAGGGATCAGTGTCGTGATCGAGAGTGTGAACATACTGTTCAACGCGACGATTCCGATGACAACACGTATGAGGTCGTGACGGACAACGTAGAGAATCCCCTCTTTGAACCTCCCCTCTCTCCGGGGGTCTGCAAGATGCGCCTGCGGCTCAATTTTCATCATCCGCAGCGCGATGATAACGGCGATGAACGAAATACCATTGATCGTGAAACACCACGCCGGTCCGAACAACGCGTAGGTGATTCCAGCAGCTGCCGGACCAATCGCCGTTGCCGTGTGAAACATCGTGGCGTTGAGTGCAATGGCGTTGGTCAGATGATCACGGTCGACCATCTCGCCCACAAACGCCTGGCGCGCCGGAGCATCGAACGCATTTGCCGTCCCCAAGCAGAGGGAAAGAAGGATGACATGCCAAGGCTGGACAAGATGAAGGAAGGCAAGAGCAGCGAGTATGAACGCGAACAGCATCATAGCCGTTTGCGTGATAATCAGGAGCGAGCGTCGGGGCATGCGGTCTGCAATAACTCCGCCATACAGCGTAAGGAGCCAGGCGGGAATGCCGGAAGCAAATCCGACATAGCCAAGATAGGCGGGAGAACGGGTCAGTTCATAAATCAGAAAACCCTGTGCCGTGGTCTGCATCCACGTGCCGAAGAGCGAGACAATCTGTCCCCGGAACCAAAGACGGTAATTGGGAAATTGCAGGGCAGCAAACGTCCGATTCCTTTTCAACGTCTTATCGGAGTGACTCTCGATTCTTTCCTGCTCTTTTGTCTGTCGGTCAGTCATAAAATCCAAATTCGCGAGCGGCTTCGTACATCGCTACCATATTCTGAGGAGGAACGCCCGGCTGTATATTATGAACGTTGTTGAAAACATACCCGCCGCCGGGTTTGAAGATCTCCACGTTCTTTTTCACTTCCTGCCTGATTCTCTCTGGAGAAGCAAACGGCAGGACGTGCTGGGAATCGATTCCTCCACCCCAAAACGCGAGGTTCTTCCCATATTTCGACTTGAGGGTCTTCGGATCCATTCCACGGGTGTTGATTTGGACCGGATTCAGAATATCGACACCCATCTCAATGAAGTCGTTGATATACTCCGAACAATCACCGCAGGTGTGGTACCAGATCTTGGCCTTCGTGCGCCGTTTGATCGTGTCGATGATTCTCTGCTGGCGCGGCCTGACGACGTCCCGGTAAAACTGCGGGTCAAACATCGGGCCATCCTGACCTGTAAGATCGTCTCCAATCATGATAATGTCCAGCAAATCTCCAACCTCAGTTAAAAATCCGTTCATCCACTCTACCCAGTAGTGAGAGGTGTGATCAAGAAGTGCTTCGCATAACTGACGATTCTCCAGCACATCGGCGAACCATTGTTCCATCCCGCGCAGATACCAGCAGATTTCGTAAGTCACACCGCAGATTCCGCTCGAGAGAGCGTATGGTGTGTTCTGGCGTATCGCAAGAGCTCGTTCCCGCACGCCGGTAAACCGGCTCGGATCGCCGCCATTGGGAAACGGATATGACTCAATATCTCTCAAGCTGGCATTTGAGAGAGGATGATGAGAAATGTCCATGTAGAGCATTTGATCGTCAGGCATTGACCAGACGATGCCGAACTCGTCCTTCAGGTCGTGCCAGAGGCGACCGTCTCTTGTCTGGAGTTCGATTTCCCCTTTGAATCCATCCGGCCCATGCGCTGTGACATAGCGGATGTCGACGTGGAATTTCTGCAGGATGGTTTCCGAAGGGATCGCCAATTGCTGGACCGGATCGAGGATCCGAATCTCTTCCTTGATCGAGAGATGATCCAGCAGCGCCTGATAGGCTTTCTTGTGAATTCCTGTTTGGAACCCTCCAAGATCTATCGGGATCCGGTCGGGCTCCTCGTGGTTCAATGCCTTCAATACCCGTTGCCGGGATGTCATTGTTTCGGTGTGTAGCATGTTTTCTCTCTTTGAAAAACCTAACGACGATTAAGAAAAAAGTTCTCTGGCAGTGGATGTGCTATCGAGTCAAGCGTATACGCCCCGATCACACCGTCACCTCCAGCAACGTTGGAATATTCCGGTTGGTCCAACCGTGTTGAGTGCGGGTCATTAAACACGTGCGCCACTAAGTAGTAGTCGTAAAGATTCTGCTCGGCCTGCAGGAATTGAAAGACTATTCGGTTGAAGACTATCTTGTCCTTCAGGTATTTCGTGAACGCGACATCGTCAAGAGCAGCGCTGTATATCTCGTTGTCAAAGGTTTGTATCAGGGTATGGCCTGTCGGACGGCGCGTAAGTTGCGCATAGGTCACCCATCTGAAGTCTTTTGTCCCGGAGTATGTGAAACGAGCCGGCACTTCGGCACGCTCGCCAACCGATTCACCGTCACGGTAGACACTATAGTCGACGAAGAGGCGGCCTATATATCCCTTGGTCACATCCGAAAGAAGTACTTCGACCGGTATGACGTCGTCCTTTTGATGACTTCCTGGATGGTCCATGACGTCGCTCGCCAATGCTCCGAATGCCAGACTGGCATCATTAGGTACGGTGACCTTACCGGTCGCTGTGCCCAGCTCGCTCGATTGAACAGTGACCTGGTATTGGGTACCATATCGAGGGACAAAAGGACCAAAGCAGTACGCACGTAAGGGGAAATTGAACCGGCTCGTATCGGATCTGGAAAAGGTCGTATCATGGAACCGCATGGTGATGTTGCCGTCGCTCATTGTCACTGTCGCGTTGGGGATGAAGTTGTCCGTCGTGTACGCGAGCGGATCACTTCCGACAGGCATATAACTCCGCTCAACTCGCATCAGCTGAACAGTGCGATCAGTTGAAAGCACAGCGAAAACGATGGGCTTCGGTTCAACGCCTCCCCGTGGATCGAAGGGCAAATTGCAGGACAAAAGCACTCCTGCGAGAAGAATCTCACGCAAAGGCGGAAATAACGCAAAGCGAAATTGATAATTGGACTTCACAGAACTCCTTCCCACCTTGGCGTCTTTGCGTGAAATAAAGGCTTCCATCGGCTCTTCTAGAGGCCCTCTCGAAAATCTCGCCGACGCATGAGTTCGGGCAAGTAGGTCAGATGAGAAGCGTTTCACAGAGAGACACAGAGCGAGCACGGAGGTACACAGAGAAATCTTCTCTGTGGCACTCTGTGATTCTCTGTGGAGCTCTGTGTAATTACAAAAGCATCACACAGGGTGAGTCTTCTCCTCTGTTCTTGAGATATCCTTTAGTAGCGATCAAAGGCAAAATTCTCCGGCAAAATGTGCACGAGCGAGTCAAGCGTATATGCACCGACTAACCCAACACCACCCACCACACCTGAAAAGGACGGTTCATCCAGACGAGTCGAGTGCGGGTCGTTATACGAATGGGTGGTCAGATAGTAGCTGTAGAGATTCTGGTCAACCTGCAGAAGTTGAAACACAATTCTATTGAAGACAATCTTGGTGGCAGGGTACTTCGTATAGGCAACATTTACCAGCGTGGCCAAGTACACTCCATTCATATGAATGCCCACAGCGTGATTGTTCGACGTGGTGTGTGTAATCTGCGGATAGATCAAGTATCGATAATCGTCAGTTCCCGACGCTGCAAATTGCGTGGGTATTTCTACTCGCTCCTCAACCCATTCGCCGTCTTTGAGCACTTCATAGTCGACGAACATCCGACCTCTGTAACCATAGGCCCCACCTCCCAAAATGATCGGGAACAAGATACTTACGTCTTTCTTATATCCGTCGGGTTGATCTATGACCGCGATCGAGGTCGCATCAATGCCGAGATACGATTTCGCGGGGACGACAACTTTCTCCAATGCTGTCCCGAACCCGTTTGTCTCCACCTTTACACTGTATGAACCACCATAAGCTGGCCTATATGGATTTACGACATAAGCCCGCATCGGAAACTTGAATCGGCTGGTGTCGCTCCGCGGAAGTGTTGTATCCCTGAGCTGCATCGTCACTCCCCCATCGCTGATCGTCACGGTCGCATTGCGAATGGATTTGTCTGACGTGTCAGCGAGCGGGTCATAACCGGACGGCATGTAGCTGCGCTCGACGCGAACGAACTGCATGTTGCGATCAGTGGAAAGCACAGCAAATACGACGGGTTTTTCGTCCAATGCTCCCCGGGGATCGAAGGGCTGGTTGCAGGCAAATAGCAGACCAAGGAGGGTGAAAGTCACAAGAGACTTGGCCATATCGGGGTGGAGCATCTTGAACCTCTGAAGAGAAGCCTATAGAAAAGGCACAGTTCTTCGACAGTTTAACTGTCGAAGTAGACTCATGTCCGACAGCCCGCCTGCCCAAAAAAGAACGGTTCGGCGGGCAGGTTCAACTGTCGGACAACAGCAGGAGTTTTATTTCAATAGTATGAGCTTTCGTGTCAAGACTGAATTTCCACTCTGCAGACGATAGAAATAGACGCCGCTGGAGAACCCCAAGGCATTCCAAACAACTGTATGCGTCCCTGCTTCCATTCTTCCATCAACAAGTGTTGCGACCTCACGGCCAAGCAGATCGAATATCTTGAGCGATACAAATCCGAAATCCGCAATCCGAAATTCGAAATGTGTTGTCGGATTGAACGGGTTCGGATAATTCTGCTCCAGCACCATTTGGCTCGGAATCGCCTGATGGTGGATATCTTTCTGAACCGAGGTGACGATGCCGGGCGCCGGCCCCAGGACCGTACCACCATCCCCGACGATCAGGTATTTGTTCGCGTCGATCGGTGCGATCGCAAATAACGCATTTGATGTTCCAATTGACTGCTGGACCCAGGATATGCCTCCGTCGCTGGAACGAATACACGTGCCGCTGTCACCCACGGCGATCGCGGTCTGAGCATCGCTCATTCGGACTCCGTACAGCGTTTGCATCGTACCGCTTTGCTGTGCCCTCCACGACGAGCCACCATCGATCGTGCGTAGAACCAGTCCGGAATCCCCAACGACAAGCCCACGGCTTGTGTCTGCAAATGACACTGCACGCAGTCGAATAGGTGTCACCACCGGAATTGTATATGTCAAATCCTGTCCGGGCCACCATCCCGCCTGGTACACCCAACTCTGTCCACCGTCCGACGATCGAACAATGCTGCCGCTATCACCCACTACGGTTACGACATTACTGCCGATAAAAGAGACGGCTTGTAACCAATGAGTCTGGGGAACGAACGGGGGGGGCGGCGCGAACCATGAGACCCCTCCGTTTGTGGTACGCAGAATGAGTGTTTTGTCTGTACCGGAAATCGTAAGATATCGCCCCACGATCACTCCGGTGGTTGGTGACCCGAATGAGACTCCCGAGAGAGTCGCTCCGTTCACGCTCCTAGTCCAGCTGAGCCCACCATTCGTACTTCGCAGAATACTCGCCGACCTGCCGACCGCCACTTCGGTGTTCTTGTCTGCAAATGCAACCGACGTGAGATCATCTGTTGAACCTGTTTTTTGGAATTTCCACGTCACGCCGCCGTCATCGGTGCGGAGCATCGCACCATTGTATCCGGCAATTGCACCGGTCGAAGATCCAAGGAAGCTCGCTCCGTAGAATGGATTCCTGGGAGCCGGCGTTTGAGTAGCCCACGACACTCCACCGTCCGATGTTCTGGAAATTATTCCGAACGGTCCCACCGCTGTGCCCAGAAGTGTACTTGTAAACGACACACTTGAAAACCACGACGCCGCTCCCATCGATTGTTGCGTCCAGGTGATGCCACCGTCAGACGTCCGTATGACGATTCCCGCGTCTCCGACAGCAACTCCCGTTGTGGTGTCCATGAACCAGACGTCGTACAGGTGATAGGATGTTCCGCTTTGCTGCTGTGACCAACTGGCTCCGCCATCTGTTGTGCGCAGGATCGTTCCAAAATCTCCGACGGCTATTCCATTCGTCGTGTCGTTAAAGGAAACACCGTACAGCCGGTTTGTCGTCGCGCTGTATCGCCGGCTCCAGCTTACTCCACCATTCGTCGTGCGGAGAATGGTGCCTGTTGAGCCCACGATGATCCCTTTGTTGGCATTGATGAACGAGACAGCCAGGAAGTAGCTCGCTGATCCGCCGAATTGCTCCGTCCAGGTCCGTCCGCCGTCGACGGTCCGCCGAATTATTCCCGGGTAACCCACAGCCGTTCCGGTGTCGGAACCCACGAATGTCACAGCATACCAGGGACTCGTTACATCACTGGAAGAGGATGACCAGGTTGCACCTCCATCCGTCGTCCGGAGCATTGTGCCAGAGTCACCGACAACGACGCCATTGCCCGCATTCATGAACCATGCACCATTAAGCCGAGCCGTTGTTCCAGAGGATTGCACGAGCCAGTTCGAGCCGCCGTCTGTTGTTTTCATGATAGTCCCGGCGTCTCCAACGGCAAAGATCACATTCGCGTTGACGGCGTGGACAGCCCTGAGCGTGTTCCCCTGCGGGAGAGGATTCTGCCAGAACCAGGACTGCTGAGCGGTTGTGGCAGCTCCGGAAAGAAGAAGGCCAGCGAGAACAACGACAAATCGACTCCGAGTAGTTCTCATGCTTCACCTTTTCAATAGCGAACGCGTATGGTGAACTTTGGGCGAAGAGCAAGGGCAGCCAGTGTAGAATAGAATCCTGTAGAAGCAGCAGCGCTGCCGCCTTTGATGACAATACCGTTCACTATCCCCTGAGATCGATAGCTGGTGAGCACCTGAATGAATCCTTCGGTACCGAGCACCTGCCAGAATTTTGAGCCTGATGTGTCACAGATTGATCCAGAGTAGAGCAGGGATCCGATTGCAGGCTGCGTGTTGTACGTGAGAGAGCTATACCAAAACGACTGTAGAGAATACGTCTTGATCGCAGTTGTGGGATACGGACCGTCAGAACACATCAGCAGACTCGCGTCGATGATGGAGACACGCTGATCTGCCAGCAGCACAGGAAAAGTGAAATTGATATAGATATGCTGCAGAAGGCTTATGAAGTTCGGCCCGGTCGTGTCTGGGTTGTTTGCTCTCAGATACATATGATCAAAAGGAGTTATGTACGTCGAGTTAGGCAAGTGCTGATCAACATACTTTGCCTGGTCAACGATACCTTGGAACGTCGAGTCTCGGGTGAGCACGACGTTTATCTGGGCGACGGAACCCGCCAAGGTAACGGAGGACCGATAGGCGTTGTAATTCGGCTGAGTGACAGTGAGGGTATCGGTCCCATGCGGAACAGCTGAGAACTCGTATTTTCCAGAGCCGTCTGTCAAAGCCACCTGGCCACGGATCGCCACTCGGGCACCGCTTATCGGTCCATCAATGGCATTTGTCACGACGCCCGATAAATCAACACCATTGAGCGTCATGAAAATATGATGATTGGTGTTCCCTTCGACCTTGATGACGTAGGAATAGTCATCGCAGTCGGCTCTTTGCGCAGTGATCGTTTGTTGTCCCTCCGGAACTCCAATGAGTTCGTACTTCCCATCGGTTCCAGAGCTACCAGTAACGCCTGCACACTTGACCACAACACCTGCCAGCGGAGGGATCGCACCGAGCATGTGCACTTCGCCCGATACGGTCCACGTTCGAACACCGGACTGAGTCGGCGAATTGTCGGATTTACTGCAGCCGAAGAAGGCAAGGATGACAGTGAGGGTGAGGCCAAGAATCGGGGTAGCAGGATGCAACATTGCTCGCCGCTGCCAACTCCTCGTGTGGTATCTTGGAAGAACCTTGAATAAGTCAGCAATCCAACTGAGAAAGCACACACCCCTCGTTCCCCTCTCGCGCCCCACTCGCCTCTCACGAGAGGGGACGTTTCGTTCACGAGTTGGAAGAGGCGGGTCCCGAAACTCTGACAGTCCCCTCTGTGCGACGGTCAGCGTGTTGGGGAGAGGGGATGAAAGGGGTGTGTGTTTTGATCTTCTTCTGTTCATTTAAACAACCTTCGCAATTCTGGAAGGGAAATGGATCCCTTCGGTGCGAACTCCTTGCTCGTGACGTATTCTTGGAGACTGTAGAGGAATTGTCGGGCCACTGGCCTTTTTTCCAGATCTGTCTTCAAGTCAATGCTGCAGATCAGAATCTTCCCTTTCCCTACGTTGGCCTCGACGACCAAGCCCAATCTTCGGTTTGTGACCCAGTCATCGACGACCTGAACAATCGGACGGAAAGCTGGCGGAAGTGAGTCGAGTATCATCGCGCGTGATCTTGTCACCAGATCCCACCATTGCCAGTTCGAATGATACTCCGTCGGGAAGAACCTGAGCGCCGGGTTTTTCGGATTGCACAGAATTCCGAGTGTATGAGGCGGTTGTCTGGACGTCCACGCAGTATTCCAGAATATTGAGGAAAACCCAGGCGGGACATCCGACTTGACAAATCCGGTATCTGCGAGAAGAAGAACATTCTTCCCCGATGCCAACGCGTCTTCCACCTGAGAGT
>Ga0187866_1003734_pt1 | contig 11165 bp, 6 predicted proteins | sample June2016WEW_11_1_3_FD_133013 | JGI IMG/M metagenome (GOLD analysis project Ga0187866, IMG submission 133013) | Peatland microbial communities from SPRUCE experiment site at the Marcell Experimental Forest, Minnesota, USA - June2016WEW_11_150 | ecosystem: Environmental > Terrestrial > Soil >... | reverse complement strand
GTCACGAGGGCGCTGAGTGAGTTGCAGGTGGTGGTGACGCACTCGCCGGACAACCCCGTGGCGCAGTACAACCTGGGCCGCGCGCACGCCGCGCGTGGCGAGTGGGAGCAGGCGCGGCAGCGTTTCCAGAAGGCCATAGACCTGCGGCCGGACTACTTACTGGCGCGCCTGGCCATGGCGCAGTTGCTGGTGACGCGCGGCGACTTCGACGCCGCCCTGAAAACCGCCCAGCAGGTGCTCCTGATCGACCGCAACAACAATAACGCGCGGCTCATCGCATCGGCGGCTCTCATGGGCCAGAAGAAGTTTGGGGAGTCGCGGCAACTGCTGGACTCCATGCTGAAGGCCAATCCCAGCTCTCCGGACGTGCTCTTCCAACTGGGCGTGGTGAACCTGGCGGAGAACAAATACAAGGAAGCGGAAGACGCTTTCCGCCGCTCCTATGAGCTCAACCCGGCGAACTCACGCGGATTGATGGGCATGGTGGAAACGGAGATGGCGCAGAACCATGCCGAACAGGCGATGCAACTGTTACAGACCGAGGCCGCCAAGGCGCCCAATCGTCCGGACTTCCTCATGGCGCTGGGCAATACCGCGGTGCGCGCCGGCAAGTATGACCTGGCGGTCTCCTATTTCGAGAAGATGGGGGCGTCGGTCGAGAAAGGCTCGAAGTCGCAAGGAGACATTTATCTGCGAATCGGCGAGTCGTACCGGCGCAAGGGCGATCTCAGCAACTCCATTGTGGCGCTGCAAAAGGCCCGCCAAATCCTGCCGGAGAACCTCGTGGTGCTGAGCACGCTGGCGCTGGTGCTGGACGCCGCGGGGCGCTGGTCCGAAGCCAGGCAGGTGTATGAAGTGGTGGTCAAACTGGATCCCAACAACGGCGTGGCGCTGAACAACCTGGCGTTTCTGCTTTCGGAGCACGGCGGCGATCTGGACGACGCCCTCACCAAGGCGCAGAAGGCCAAGCAGTTGATGCCGGACCTGAGCGAGGTCTCCGACACGCTGGGCTGGATCTACCTCAAGAAGAACCTGACCGACAACGCCGTCGACATCTTCCGGGAGCTGGTCACCAAAGCCCCCAACCAGGCGATTTTCCGGTATCACCTGGGGATGGCGTATTCACAGAAGGGCGACAAGACGCGCGCGCTGAAGGAGCTTCAAGAAGCCCTGAAATACAACCCCGCCAAGCCAGACCGGGAGAAGATCGAGCAGTTAATCGCCAGACTCGGGTAGCAGTTGACCGATGTGGGGCAGGCTTTTCAGCCTGCGGACCCGCTTTCCAGCGGGTCCAGCCGGCCGGAAGGCTGGCGTGCGGGCAGGATTGCCCGCCCCACAATTTGACCTGTAATACTTATTTTCTGACGGCTCGCAAGGGCTCAGAATGCCCGGCTCGGCCGGTATCCCGGCCGCGAATGGACGCGGTACTTCTTGCCGGGGTCGCTGACGATTTCCACCGTGATTTTGCGGAAACCTTCGTTGGGGTTGGCCTGCGGATAGTAGGTGATCGTGTAAGAGTTGCTCATATCCTCGCGGATATCCTCGAACGCCTCCACCTGCTTCTGCCAAGTCTTGGCCCAGTAGGATTTGCCGCCGGTGCGCTGCGCCATGCGGCGGAACACGCCGCTGGAAATGGGGTCCCTGTTCACTTCGCTGGTGGAGATGACGTAAATGGGGATGCCTTCGTCTTCGGCGACGGCGCGTACGTCGTCGGGGGCCACCATGCTGGCATTGTCGGGGCCGTTAGAGAAGACAATCACCACCTTGCGGCCGGGGATCCTGGCGGCGTCGCGGAGCGTGAGCAGCAGGCAATTGTAGAGCGCGGCGTCGTCGCCGGCGACGGCGTTGCGCAAGCCGCCAATGGCCTCGCCGTGGTCCCGGGTGAGCGAGGTGGCGCGAGAGAGGTTGCGGCTGAAGGTGTAGACGGCGACGGAATCGGCGCGGTCCAGGCCGCGCACGAAATCGGCGATGGCGTCCTCGGCGTAGATAAAGCCGCGGTACATGTAGTTGCTGGTGTCGAAGAGCACGAAGACGTTGGTTCCGACGAAAGCATCGGGCCGGTCGAGGCCCGGGAGCACATCCTTCTTGGCTTCCAGCAGCGGGCGCGTGGCGCCGCTTTCGGTGACGGCCACGGGGGCTTTGGCGCCTTCCGCGAAGGTTGAAACCTTCTGGAGAATGCCGTCTTCGTAAATGCGGAAGTCACTCGGCTTGAGGCCGTTGATGTAGTGGTTCTTGCTGTCTGTCACCTGGAAGCTGAGCACCACCATGTCGACCTTGACCCGAAATACGGGCCGCTGGCCGGTCTCCTGAGCGCGCAGCAGCAGCCCGCCCGCGGTCATTCCCATGAATCCTCGTCGCGAAATCGTCATGGTCGTTTACCAGTTCAGAAATTCCTCGATGCCGGCCTTCTCGCCGGCGGCGGCCGCGCGGGTGCGCGCCCGCACCTCGTCACCCACCAGGCGGAGCGACTTCAGCACCGCGGGCCAATCTTCCAGGTGGGAGGCGAAGATGCGCTCGACGAGCTTCTGGGTCCACTCCGGAATCCGCAGGTTGAGCTGCGCCGGCGAGAGGCTGAGCTCGTCGGCCAGAGCCGCCCAATACAAGGTGTTCGATTCCCAGCTTTCCGCCATAATGCGGCTGGAGTATCCCATCAATGTAGGGAACGTGCGGAGGTTGAGCAGCTCGGGCTGGTAGGAATTGGCGAGAGTGGGCTTGGGCGTGCCAAAAGCGCGGGATATGGCCGCGTAGTTCACTTCCTTGGGCGAAGCCTGGGCGAGCTGCCGCAGTTCCGCCAGGATGCAGGAACCATCGGCGACGCCCTGGCGGGACGCCATGTCGCGCGCCAGCGAGAACAGCTCCGAGGGCGTGACGCGCTCGACGGCATCCTTCACGGCGCCCCGCTCGATGAGGCGGCCCACCTCGCGGGTGCGCGCGGGCGCGGCCCCCAGCGACAACGAATCGAGCACCTGCGCGCGCAACTCCGCATCCAAAGCCGATTCCGCCAGCAGCTCACGGCCATACCGCAGGTGCAGCCCCACCCAGTGGAGTTGCGAGGCAGTCACGTTCCACCAGCGCGGGATCTTGGCGCTGAGGATCATTTGCGGCACCAGGTCGCCCCAAATGAGCGCTTGGGTGTGCTCGGGAACCAGGAAGTTCTGCTCGGCTTCCGCCAGCGCGTAGGGCAGGGTGGAGAGCGAACCGACCAGCCGGCCGCCGCCATTGGAGGGCCAGCCGGTGCCGAACAGTTCGGTGGAGCGCCAGGTGTGGCTGGAGCCTTGGGCCCCGATGAAATCGTGGCTGCGCACAAAGACGGGATTGGTGTAGAGGACCTGGGCTCCGGGCGGCGCGTAAGGCGCATAGTTGAAGGCCAGGAGCGTGTCGCGTAACAGGGGCGCCATCAACCCGCGGGCGTCTTTGAGTTTTTCGGGATCGCCCGCCGCTCTTTCGATGGCGGCGCGCAGGTTGAGCTTGCGTTCGGCTTCGATGTGCCTCTCGGTCCAGTAGCCGAAGCCCAGGGCATTCTTTTCGGGGGCTGTCAGGGAAGCGCGCGGGAGCTGAATCTCGCTGATGCGGCTGGCCAGCCTGCTCACCAGCGTGGTATTCAGCTTCTCGCCGTGGGCAATGCTCTCCATGTGGTCGGCGAGCTGGAACATGGTGTCGAGCGAGACGATGCGTTGCGCGTCCAGAATCCGAACGATCTCCTGCGCCACTTGTTCGCGCGCTTCGGCATCGCTGGATTCCGGCGCGCCGGCCAGCAGGTCCACCAGGCGCTGCTGGGGACTGGACGGCGTAGCGGGCCCACCCGGCGCGGCGGGCGCCCCGGGCCCAGAGGCCGCCCCGGCCAGCAGTAGCTTCACTCCGTTGCGGCCGGCGTCGAACAGCTCCCGGTCATTGCGGATCTGGAGGAAGGAGCCGGCGATGCCGGAAAAGACGGTGTCGGCCTGGCTGTCGGGGATGGATTGCTGCCGGACCAGGATCTGCCACAGGCCAACCAGCGCCTGGAAGGAGCCCGCCACGTCGGAGAAAAATAACGGGTCCTTGAGGCGGTTGATGCTTTCAACCGCATCCAGGAACTGGTTGACGGATTTGTCGGTGATGCTGCGCGATTCGCTGAAAACGGCAAACTGGCTGCCGTAATTGTGGTAGGCGCGCGCGAGGCGGTCGACCGTGGCGGCCTCCAGAGAGACGGCACGATCGCGGTCCACGTCGCTGATGGCCATGAAGATCTTGAGCGGCTCGTTTTCCACCGACTTGCGGCACAAGGCAAAAAGAGCCTCGAGGACGTCGTCCGGCTCTTTCCAACTGGCGGCGGAACGGGTAAGTTTGCCGTCGTACTTGCCCTGCGGGTGATTCACGAAGAGGTTCTTCCAGACGTCCAGGTTGCCGGGGATGTGGGGCCTGCCGCCGGCGCCGAGTTGCAGCCGGGTGGTGAGCAGCATCATGTCGGTATTGGAGCGGAACACCGGCCGCGCGGGACCCGGACTGGTGATGCGGCCGCGCACGGCGGCATAGAAACGCTTCATGCGAGCGGGCTCGGTCAGGTAGTCGCGGACCGGGCCGTGGATGCGGGCCAGGGCGTCGTAGAGGCTGGCCATCCACCCGTCATCCTTGGCGATGAGCTTGTCGAAGAAGCTGGCGCCCTGGTCGGGTGAAACTCCCACCAGGTCGGCCCACGCGCCCGCCGAGCGCTGGCCGCCGGGTGTGACGGCCTTGCCGCCGCGAATCTCGAACTGGCCGCCGAAGAAGTCGAGCACGTGCGAATAGGCCTTGAGGCGAGTAAACGCGACCGCTCTGCGGAGGCTATCGGCGGTTTCGCGGTCGAGCTTGGAAAGACCCAGATATAGGCGGCAAGCCGACGGGTCGGAGATGAAGCCCTCGATGAAATCGGCCGGGGTCTTGTCTTTGGCGGCGCCCATCCAATACTCCCAACCGAAGATCACGGGCACCTGGGCGGGGTGGAAATCATATGAGAACGGCCGGTTGGTGCGCAGCGCTTGCTCGAGGTCGTTGAGGGGGAAGCCGGAGTCGGTCGTGAGGAAGGCGCGGGGGGCGTTCACGGTTTCCAGCACCACCTCCGAGCCGCAGCCGCCGCGCATGCGGTAGCCGAGAATGCGAAGCAGGTCGGCCACGTTGGGCGAATCGCAGCTTTCCACCCGAATGAGCTTCTGATCGCCGGCCAGCCTGTCCAGTTCGCGCGCCTGGGAGAGATAGCGGTGGACGAGCTTGAGGTACTCGGTCTGCTCGAGGGCCTCGTTGCTATGGGACGCCTGGTAGCCGTTGGTCACCACGTTGCGCGCCAGGGCGGGAAGGATGTCGTCCGCGGCGGTTTCCGGAGAGAGGGCCGCCATGCGGGCAAAGGGGCGCATAGGCCCGGGAATGGGGACGACCGGCCAGCTCTGGGCGGGGGCCGGGGTTGTGGACCCCGAGGACGCTCCGGGCGCAGGCAAGCTCTTGCCGGTGGCCGCACGGTAGGCTTCCAGGTCGCGCGCGGCGGCGGCGCTATCGCCGGCCAGGAGGTCGATGGCCGCAAGCCGCCTGGCGATGACGCCGGCGCGCGCCGTGTCGGGCGAACCGCTGAGGGCCGCCAACAGTCTGGCGTAGGCTTCGCGGCAGGCGGGGTCGCCGTAGCGCTCCAAAAACTCGGCGTAGCCGGTCAACGCGGAAACATCGTTGGGATTGTTCTGTGCCGCGCGGGCGAGGGCGGCACGCGCGCCGGCCGTGTCGCCGGAGGCCTCCATCTGCTGGATGGGATCGAGATTCTGGGCCCCGGCGCGAGCCGACCAGACGAGAGTCAGAACAGATAATACAAGAACCGATACCGATTTCATATAGCCCTCCGCCACTGGTGAGATCACTGTACCATGTTCTGCCGTAGTCTGGTGATTCTAAACCAAACGAAACAGGGAATTCAACCGGGGAGATGCAAAAAGGCCGGCGGTGGATGCAAGGAACGGAAAGTCGAACGGGCCGGGCATGCGTTACGCACCGACCGCGCCCGGCCCCTACTGAGCCGGTAGCGAGAACGGCACGTGGCGCTCGCGGTTCAGTTGCAGGCTGAAATCGCGGTCCACGGTGTCGAGCGGGGCTTGCTTCTCTTGGTGCTCGAGCGTGACGTAGTGAAGCATCTGGCCGTCCACCCAGAACGCCTCGGCGGCGCGGATCACGTGGTCTTTGAACGCCACCAGATAGACGGGCGCGGCGCCACCGGAGGCGGGTCTGATCGGCTGTGCGTACTCATCATATTGGGGAATGCCGGGATTGGCGCGCTCCACGTTCGCCGTGCCGGAAGCGGGCTGGGTCGGGGCCGGATAGATCACCGTCACGTTGGGCGACGGATCGTAGCTATAAGGATAATAAGCGTAAGGCGAGTAATCGTAGTAGCCCGGCCCGTAGGAGTAGCCGAAGTTCCAGGTGGGCCAGTAGCCAGAGTAGAAACCGCCGTAGTAGCCGCCGTAGCCGTAAGAATGGTAGCCGGATCCGCCGCGGAAGCCGTATCCGATACCCCCGCCACCGCCATGAAAACCACCCACCACGCCACCGCCGCCGCCATGAGAGCCACCGCTCCCGCCGTGAAAGCCGCCGCCTCCACCGCCGCCGTGAAAGCCACCGCCACCTCCCCGCTGTGCCGGGGCGGCTGCCGCCACCAGGCAAGCGCACATCACAATCCGCGGAAGAACCCTCATAAAATGTCCCTCTACTGGCGAGCTTACTCCCGGAGGCGAGGGCCTGCAAGCGCGGGGCGGGGAACCTTGGGACAGGGGCGCCGGTTCCGAGCTACGATCAAACTGTTATGGCATTCCAATTGTTAACGAACGCATTTGCGGATGGCGGATGGATACCCGCCCTGCACTCCTGCCAGGGAGCGGATCTCTCGCCAGCGCTCGAATGGAGCGGAGCGCCGGCGGAAGCGCGCAGCTTGGCGCTGATCGTGGACGATCCCGATGCCCCGGGAGGAACCTGGAATCATTGGCTGCTCTATGACATTCCGGCCGCGGTGCGCAATCTGGCGCAGGGATACCGGCCGGGAGGGACCGGCATCAGCGGCAAGAACGATTTTGGAAAGTTGGGATACGGCGGCCCGTGCCCGCCCAAGGGCCATGGGCCGCACCGCTATTTCTTCAGACTGTACGCGCTCGACGTGGACACATTAGGACTTCCCGCTGGCGTGAAACGGGCCGAGCTGGAGCGCGCACTGAAGGGGCACGTGCTCGCCGAAGCGCAGCACATGGGGCGATTCGAGCGACGGTAGCAGCGCCCCAATGGCGGCGCTTTTGGAAGCGCTGGTGACGCTCCATCACTCCTGTGAAGAAACCGCCCATTTCTATGCACCCGCGGCGCATGTTCTAATAGAAGTTTGAACTTTCCCGGGTTCTCGATCGATATGCTTCGTCTGTCTCGCTTGGGGTTATGGGTGTGCGCCGCTTCCTTGCTCGCGGCCGCGGGTGGGCCTTCCCGCCCCGACGCCGCGCTCTCGCAGGGAAAAACGGCCCTGGCGCAACTGCCGCTGCACTTCGAAGCGAACCGGGGGCAGTGGGACCCGGCCGTGCGCTACGCCGCGCGCGCCGATGGTTATGCTTTGCTTCTGACCGCGGGCGGCCCGGCCCTTTCCCTTCCGGGTTCGCGGCGCGTGGAGATCCGGCTGCTCCATTCCAATCGGGCTGCGCAGATTGAAGCGCTCGGCCGGCTTCCGTCACACACGGACTATTTCCTGGGCAGCCGGGAACATTGGCACACGGGCGTCCCGCACTACTCGCGGGTGCGCTATCGCGCGGTCTATCCGGGCGTTGACGTAATCTACTACGGGAGCCCAAGCCGGTTGGAATATGATTTCGTGCTCCAGCCCGGCGCCGACCCGCGCGCCATCCGCCTGAAGTTTGAGGGGGCCGGCCATCTCAGCATTACACCTGAAGGCGATTTAGCTTTCCAGTCCGCCGGTGCGCGCATTCTCCAGAAGAGACCGCTGGTCTATCAGGAAGACCCAGCCGGGCCCAGTGGGCACCCCGCCCGGCGCGAGATTGCCGGTCACTATATCCTGCTGGCGCGTGATGTGGTGGGCCTGCGCGTGGACCGGTATGATCGCACGCGGCCGCTGGTCATCGACCCGACCCTTTCCTATTGCACATACCTGGGCGGCACGGGCGCCGATCAGATCAACGCGGTGAAGGTGGATGCCAACGGTCTGCTTTATGTCACGGGGTCTACCACCACTGGCGACCTCGTCGCCACCGATGGCGCTTACAGCGGCGCCAACGCCGGTCTGACCGATGTTTTCGTAGCGGTCATTGCCATGAAGGCGCCCGGCGGCCCCGCGCTCCAGTATCTGAGCTACCTGGGGGGCAGCGATCTGGACACGCCCGCGGCGATGGATCTCGATTCCAGTGGAAACATCTATATCGTCGGCAGCACTGCGTCAACCAATTTCCCGATGGTCGGCTCGTCGGTCCAGACCACCCGTGCGGTCGGCGGCTACGATGCCTTCGTGGCAGTGTTCAATCCTGCGGCATATGGCAGCGATTCGCTGGTCTACTCGACCTATTTGGGCGGCAGCAGCGACGATTTCGGGCGGGGCATCGCGGTGGGGCCGAACGGCTTGGTCTACATCATCGGCAACACCAAGTCGTCGGACTTCCCACTGACCGATAGCGCTTACCAAATCGTACTGTGGGGGCCGCAGGACGCCTTCTTGAGCGTGCTCGATCTATACTCTTCCGGCCTGGTCTATTCCACCTACCTGGGCGGCGAGCTCGCCGATGACGGCCGCGCCATCACCGTTGCCCCGAATGGTCTGGTCTACTTTGCGGTTTCCACCGAATCCACCGAGTTCCCGATGGCGGGCTACGCGTACAACTACAACCTGACGTCCGGCTACGGTATTGTCATCGGCGTAATGGACATGACCCAAGTGGGAGTGAATTCGCTGGTGTACGCCACGTACTTTGGCGGCTCGGATATAGGAGAGGTGCGCGGAATTGGTTTCGACGCCGCCGGGCGCCTGCTGGTGACGGGCTATACCCTGGCGACGGATTTTCCGGTCACGCCGGACGCCTGCCAGCCCAAGGCGGGAGGCAATGGCGACGCGTTTGTGTCGGTGCTCAACCCCTTGGACCCGGCGCATTTTCTGGTGTATTCCACCTATCTTGGCGGTTCGCAGGGAGAGGTGGGTTATGCCGTCGCCAGCGACGCCGCAGGCTCCCTCTATGTGACCGGCTACACGCTTTCTCCGAATTTTCCAGTAACCCCCGATGCACTCCAGCCGAAATGGGGCAACGGCACCGACGTGTTCGTCACCAAGCTGAAGCCCGGTGTCGCGGGGCCGGGCGCCCTGCAATTCTCGACGTACCTGGGCGCCTCCGGGGTCTATTCACCCACCGGTTTCGCCCTGGCGCGTGACGGAACCCTGTACGTCGTTGGATGGGGTACGGACGGCCTGCCGACCTCCGATACTGCAATCCAGGGCTATGCCGGCGGCCCCAGCGACGGCTTCATCGTGGTATTCAGCAGATAGACCTGGAAACACGTCCGTGGCCGGCCACACCGGTCCTACCGTATCCGCATCAGCTTGCCGTCGCGATAATCGAGCACGTAGTCGGCGTGCGCCAACTCCTCCGGGGTGTGCGGTCGCGCCTTCTCCTGCCAGACCGTCACGGTTCGGTCCAACAGACACAACTCGAGGATGAACTCCATGTCAAAACCGTCGCAGGGGTCGTGTAAGACCGCTACGGTGGAGTGCGGGCGCACATGCAGATTGAGTGCCTGGACCTGCCGGATGGTATTCCACGTCAGCTCGCCGGTGCGCGCCATGACCGGCCGGACATCGGACTCTTTCAGACGCCGGGTCTCGCATGCCCAAAAAAACACGCCCGCTATCACCATCGCCCCGAACAGAACGCGCCGTCCGAGGTGCTGGAACAACGGTTCGCCCGCCAGGAAATCCGAGACGGTCCGCGCGATATCGAGGAATACCATGGAGCCCAAGACTGCCCATCCAACCATCGGGATGGCAAGACACGCCTCACCGCGCCCAATCAGAAACTCAATTGGCAACGGAGTGATCATGACGAAGACCCAGCCGAACCGCAGGACCGGCCGGGGCGCCCCCTGGACCCGGCGGTAAGCCAGGTAGAACAGGATCACGTAGACCACCACGACGGAAAATGGCCGGAAGTAATTCCATGCGTACAGGAGATCGCCAAGACTGCGGATTTGATAAGCCCACAGCCGGTGCATGGAAAAACGTGGAAGGTACGCGGCGGTGTGGATTATGGCATGGCGCCCCAGGAATTTGCCGCACAGGTTCACCACGTCCAGGACCGAGGCCAACAACAGGACCTGTCCGGGACCGCGAAGCCATGCGGCCCAGGCCTTCCAGCTCCAGCGGGGCAGCCCGTGATAGAAACCCTCATATGCCAGCAGCACCGCCGGCAGCGTGAGAGCCATTTCCTTGGAATCCACGGCGCAGAGGAACAGGCCAAGAAACGCCGCCATCTGACCTCTGCTCAGGAGCCGCTCCGACGCCCGGATGCGGGCGTAGTACACCAACGCGCTGAGGTAAAAAAAGCAACAGAGAACATCGTAAGTGAAGACTGTGTTGTAGTACAGGTTGGCCAAGCCGGCGTGGTAGCAGACGATTAGCGACGCCAGCCCGGCCGGGAGATCCCCGCACCCAAGGACTTTGGCAAAGCGATACACGAGGTAAACATTTCCCATCAGCACCAGCAGGATCAGAACGTGATAGGGAACCGGGTTCAGGCCAAACCAATGGAGGGCTGGAACCCAGACCAGGCCCGGCAGCGGCCGCAGGTCGCCGCGCCAGATCATGAGTGGCGAAAGCAACAACTGGGTGGGCTCGAGCCGCCAATACGCGGCAAGGTTCATCATGTCATCGGCATCGAAATGCACCCACAGGCTGTCCCAACAGAAGTAGAGGTAATACGCGAGAACAAAGGCGGCGAAGGCCAGCTTTCGCCACGAGGTCAGAATGGTCTTGTGGGGTCCAGCTTCAACCGACCGGGCAGCCATCTAACACATCCTAGCTTTTCGCGCGCCGGACCGGCATCCGCCGATTACTCCCGGGTGGACCGGCGCGGGCCTTCCTTCCGGGCTGGCCGGGCAAGGACGGTGGTTGCCTGCTGGGGCACAAGGGCAGGCGGAAGGGGATCCAGGAT
>Ga0187866_1003733_pt1 | contig 11168 bp, 3 predicted proteins | sample June2016WEW_11_1_3_FD_133013 | JGI IMG/M metagenome (GOLD analysis project Ga0187866, IMG submission 133013) | Peatland microbial communities from SPRUCE experiment site at the Marcell Experimental Forest, Minnesota, USA - June2016WEW_11_150 | ecosystem: Environmental > Terrestrial > Soil >... | reverse complement strand
TAGCGCCGTGCTGACCACGCTTGAGCATTTTCGCGACGAGTTCGATTCGCACATCCGCGACAAGCGATGCCCGGCCGGAGTTTGTAAAAACGGCAGCTTGAAAGAACAATGTTTAGCGAGTGTCTGAAAATAAATGTCGTGTGTGCAATCAGAGCCGGGGCGTGTCGCCCCGGCACCACCGGGCCGACACGGCCCGGCTCTGTGGAGCAATTGCGACATTATTAACGTGACATTCAATAGTGCATAGAGATAGCGAAAAGGTTGATTATGGCTACGACAGCATCGGATCGGGTTTTGATAACCATGAACGGCCGCTCTGCCGAGGTGCCGCGGGGTACGACTATCCTCAACGCCGCGCGGCAAATGGGCATAACGATCCCCACGCTATGCAACTATCGCGGTCTTATGCCCTACGGCGCGTGCCGCGTGTGTCTTGTGGAGATCGAGACGCCCAGGGGAGGGCAGTTGGTGGCTTCGTGCAGCCATCCGCTGGATAATGACCTGGTCGTGCATACCGATACGGATGACGTGAAAGCGGCCCGGCAGACGGTCCTGGAACTGCTTTTGGCCCAGGCCCCGGATTCGCGCGAACTGGCCCAATTCGCGGCTGAATTGGGCGTTAATGCAACTCCATTTCATCCCGCCGCCGAGGGCAATTGCATTCTCTGCGGGCTTTGCACCCGGGTGTGCAACGAAATGATGGGCCGTGGAGCGATCAATCTGTTCGGACGCGGGACGTCGCGTGAGGTCCGCACTGCCTTTGACGAAACGACCGATCAATGCCAGGCCTGCGGGGCTTGCGTATTCGTGTGCCCGACGGGCGCTATCGATTTAACCACCATCACGTCGCGCAGAACCAAACCGCATCTGACGGACTTCGACAAATACCTTGCCGCCCGGCCTTGCATCGATCTGGCCCATCCCCAGGCTTCACCGCGGGTGCCGGTGATCGACCGAGATAGCTGCATCCATTTCCGCTCGGGCGAGTGCGGGCTGTGCGCGAAGGTCTGCCAGGCCGGGGCAATCGACTATGACCAGCCGGAAGAAACCGTGGAACTGGAAGTCGGCGGCGTGGTACTGACTCCCGGGTTCGAGGCCTTCGACGCCACGCGTCGCGGAGAGTTCGGGTTCGGCTTCGCCCCCAACGTGCTCACCAACGTGCAGTTCGAGCGCCTGCTTTCAGCCTCCGGTCCGACCGGCGGGCGCGTTCATCGCCCATCCGACGGCAAAGCGCCCAAGCGGATGGCCTTCATCCAGTGCGTCGGCTCGCGCGACACCGGCTGCGACAACGACTATTGCTCCTCGGTCTGCTGCATGGCCGCCACCAAGGAAGCCATTTTAGCCAAGGAACATGAACCGGGGCTCGATGTGACCATTTTTTTCCTCGATCTCCGCGCGTTCGGCAAGGATTTCGACCGCTATTGCGAACGGGCCCAGAAACAATTAGGCGTCCGCTATATTCGTTCGTTCATCTCGCGGACCTACGAAATGCCGGGAACTAAAAATCTGCGCCTGGTGTATGCCGGAGCGGAAATGAAACAAGTCGAGGAAGAGTTCGACATGATCGTGCTCTCCCTGGGCCTGGAGCCAAGCGCCACGCTGCAAGAGCAGGCCCAACGCATGGGCGTAGTGCTAAACCGGTGGGGATTTGCCCAAACCGAGGAACTCCGTCCGCTGGACACGTCGCGGCCCGGCGTGTTCGTCGGCGGGGCGTTCCAGGAACCAAAAGACATACCCGACACGGTTATGCAAGCCAGCGCTGCGGCCGCCCGGGCCATGGAACTTTTAGCGCCCGCCCGGGGAAGCCGAGTCCGCGTGAAAACTTATCCCCCGGAACGCGACATCAGCGACGAGCCGCCGCGCGTGGGCGTTTTCGTTTGCCACTGCGGTAGCAACATCGCCTCGGTCGTGGACGTCGAGCGCGTGGTCAAGGAAACCCAGCGGCTTCCCTACGTGATCCACGCCGAACGAAACATATACACCTGCGCCGACGACAGCCAGGACCGCATCAAGGCCATGATCGCCCAGCACCGGCTCAACCGCGTGGTAGTCGCTTCATGCACGCCGCGGACCCACGAACCGATTTTCCGCGACACGCTTCGCGACGCCGGGTTGAATCCATACCTGCTGGACATGGCCAATATCCGCGACCAGTGCTCCTGGGTGCATTCGGGAGATCCGGACAGGGCCACCGAAAAGGCCATCGACCTGGTGCGCATGGCCGTGGGACGAACGGCACGCTTGATGCCGCTTAAGCAGGAAATGGCGCCGGTCAACAACGCCGCGCTGGTCATAGGCGGAGGCGTGGCGGGCATGACCGCCGCGCTCTCTCTGGCTGATCAAGGCTTTCCAGTCCATCTTGTGGAAAAAGACGCCGAGCTAGGCGGCACCGCCCGGCAACTCCATCACACCCTCGACGGCCGCGATATCCAGGCGTTTCTGGCCGATACCATCTTCCGCGTCACAAACCATCCGCGGATAACGGTCTATCTCAGTTCGCACGCCGGAAAAGTCGAAGGGCACGTCGGCAACTTCCGTTCGACCGTAACCGGCGATTCCACCTCTAGTGAAATCCAACACGGCGCGATCGTCGTGGTGACCGGGGCGACCGAGGAAAAACCGAAATCATTTGGTTACGGCCAAAATCCCCGGGTAATAACGCAATTGGAACTGACCGATCGATTGGGACGCGGCGAGATATCGCTGCGGGAAAATGCCACGGTGGCAATGATCCAATGCGTGGAACAGCGCAACGCGGAACGGCCGTATTGCAGTCGCGTGTGTTGCACATCGGCGGTCAAGAATGCCCTGGAACTGCGAAAACTTTATCCTCAAGCCCGAATCATAGTGCTCTACCGCGACATGCGGACTTACGGATTCCGCGAGGCGGCCTATCGCGAAGCCCGGGAAAAGGGAATCCTGTTTGTTCGTTACGAACCCGAGCAGCCGCCGGAACTGACGCTGAACGGCCATCTGCAATTGCGCGTTCGCGAGCCTTCGCTCCGGCGCGATTTGAATCTGGAACCGGATCTGGTCGTATTGGCGGCTCCCATGATACCCAGAGCGGACCGCGCGGAGATTTCCGAATTGCTCCGCGTACCGCTTAACGCCGACGGCTTTTTCCTCGAGGCCCACATGAAACTCCGCCCGGTGGATTTCGCCAGCGAAGGGCTTTTCCTTTGCGGCACTGCCCACGCGCCGAAGTTTCTTACCGAAACCATCGCCCAGGCCAGCGCGGTGGCGGGCCGGGCGGCTTCGATCCTTTCCAAGAAGAAAATGCCAGTGGGCGGACAGATAGCCTGGGTCGATCCGGACAAGTGCATCTCGTGCATGACCTGCGTGCACGTTTGCCCGTACATGGCCCCGCGAATCAACGAATTCAACAAGGCCGAAGTTGAGGGGGCCACGTGCATGGGCTGCGGAAGCTGTACGGCCGAATGTCCGGCCAAGGCCATTTCGCTTCGGCATTTTTACGATAATCAGATATTGGCCGCCATCGACGGCGCGTTGGGCGGCGGCGAGGAAGAAAAAATACCGGAACTGGCATATCCGGCCCAAGCGGGCGTAGCCCAGCCCCGATGGCATTTGACTTGATGAGGTGAATCAGTGGATACCGAACCGGTTATTTTGGCGTTTTGCTGCCACTACTGCGCGTATGCGGCGGCCGACCTGGCCGGCTCGATGCGGCTTCAGTATCCCAGCAACGTGCGGGTGCTGCGCTTGCCGTGCACCGGCAAGATTGAAGTGAATTACATCCTCACGGCCTTCGAGCACGGCATCGACGCGGTGATCGTCGCCGGTTGCCTGGAAGGCGGTTGCCACTTCCTGGAAGGGAATCTCCGCGCCCGGAAACGGGTCGAACGGGCAAAGAAATTGCTGGAAGAAATCGGCCTGGAGCCGGAGCGCCTGGATATGTTCAACCTTTCCTCAGCCGATGGGCCGCGTTTCGCCGAAATCGTCACGGAAATGAGCCGTCGGATAAAGCAACTTGGCCCAAGCCCGCTTAGGTCCGATCACAAAAGCGTTCAACAAGGAATTGAAAAAGCAACCCATCAGGCCCAAAAAGCCTCGGAAGGAGTGAAAAATGATTGTTGCCGATCGCAAGCATGTGCCTGAAATCCGCGATATGATAAAAAACCATCGGCGGGTGCTGCTGGTGGGATGCGGCACCTGTGTGACCGTTTGCCTGGCAGGCGGCGAGCGCGAAACGGGCATCCTCGGTTCGGCGCTAAGGATGTCGTTGAAACTTATCGGCAACCGAGGCACCACCGTCGATGAATGCACCATCGAACGCCAATGCGAGGACGCCTTTATCGACGCCTTGGCGCCTCGAGTGGCCGAATACGACGCCATCTGCTCGCTGGGCTGCGGCGCGGGCGTGCAGGCTTTGGCCGAACACTTTCCCAACACTCCGGTTTATCCGGGTTTGAATACCCAGTTCATGGGCATTCTCCAGTCGCAGGGCGTGTGGGCCGAAAAGTGCGCGGGCTGCGGCAACTGCCGCCTGGGCGAATTTGCCGGAATCTGCCCCATCACCCGCTGCGCAAAGCGGCAACTCAACGGCCCCTGCGGCGGATCGCGTGACGGCCGCTGCGAAGTCAACGAAAACATGGACTGCGCATGGCAATTGATCTACGATCGGGCAAAAGCCCTGGGAATCCTGGAATCGCTCGAATCCACGGCCGCACCGCAGGATTGGTCGACTGGTCTGGACGGCGGACCGCGCAAGGTGGTACGCGAAGACCAGTGCATCGCCGGACTCGGCCCGAAAGTGTGAATCAAAAAATATCAAGTCCAAGAACCCGGATATTTAAAGCCTTTCCAAATCTCACACCACGCATCCCGACGCCCAATGGTATCCCGAGGCCGGTCTGGGCCTGTTCATCCATTAGGGCCTATCCTCGGCGAAGGGGCGGACCTGAAATACGCCTACGCCTACAAGACCCTTACCGTGGAACTGCCGGCGGCCAAGCGGACCAGGCTCGTCGAAGTAGTGTGTGTCGAACTGGCGCCGGGCAAATAGCCGCGATCGTGCGGATTTTGGGAACTTATTCATGCTTGCCAGCGTCAAAAGCGATGGGATAATTGCATGAAATGCCTCCCCGGAAACAGTCTACCGCGTATTATTCATGAATTTACACTAGCCCGAAGCGCAAGTGAGGGACGGCAAACAGATTACCTCCCGGAAGGAGACGTCGTATGTTCATCTTTACTTCGCGCGGAATGGCGGTCTCGGCCGCAACCGCGGTTGCCGCGACAATCATATTCTTCACAATCCTTTCACCCAGCGCCACGGCCGTTCCGGCCGAAAAGGTGCTATCGAGCACAAACAAGGCCGATAGCCCGCACCTGAGCGTCCCGAAAATTGACCATCCCGCCCCAAAAGACATTTTCGTGGTCGGCGACGTTCTGACCGAGGACGGACGCATCGGGAAAATAAGCGACATGCAAGGCATCGTGGGCCTTAAGCCGGTAATGGGCAAGCGCTGGACTCCGGTCACCGCCCGTCTGGTGTTAAAGCCGGGCGATTGGGTCCGCACCGATCCACGCGGGGCCAACGCCGTAGCCTTGCGCCTGGTCAAGCAGACCGACGTGACGCTCGGTCCGGGTTCGTTGGCCGAACTTGTGAATCCCAAACAGATTCGCCTGTTCGAGGGCGAGATAAAAGTCGCGTCCGAGGAAAACGCGCCCTTGGAGATTCTCGGGCCGGATGAGCAGAAGATCACGGTCCAAGGCCGGCAGGTATTTCGGCTCGATAAGGAAAAACTCGTCAGGCTCGACAAGGATCCGCTTTGGCTGAAGGGATTTGAAGGCGCGTCGGCCGTGGAGTCGATTGGTTCGTTGATCGCCAAGGTGGACGGGCGCGACGTGCCGCTTACGGTCGGTTATCACAAGGTCTCGGTCGATATCCGCGACCAGATCGCGCGGACCGTGATCGAGGAATCGTTCGTAAACCGCACGCCCGGCCGGCTGGAAGGCGTGTTCCAATTCCCCTTGCCGCCGGACGCTTCCATATCCGGGTTCGGCATGTGGATCGGCAGCGAATTGGTCGAGGCCGACGTGGTCGAAAAGCAGCGGGCAAGGGAAATTTACGAAACCATCCTGCGCGAACGGCGCGATCCCGGGCTTTTGGAATGGTCGGGCGGAAACATCTTCAAGGCCCGCGTGTTCCCCATTGAGCCGAACAGCGAAAAACGCATCAAAATCACTTATACCCAGGTCCTGCCGCTTAAAGGAAACCGGTATCGTTACAGTTATCCCTTGCAAAGCGAGATGCTCAAGCAGCATCCTTTGCGCGAGTTGGCTGTGGATGTGACGCTCAATTCCGTGGCGGCGCTAAAGAGTGTAACTTCGCCCACGCATACTGTGCGGTCGGAGAAAACCGAGCACTCGGCCCGCGTGGAATTCTCCGCCCGGGAATATACGCCTACCCGCGATTTCGAGGTCGTGGTTGAAACCGAGGGCCGGCAATCGGACGTGGTGATGATCCCCCATCGCCGCGGAGAGGACGGGTATTTCATGCTCCAGTTGACTCCACCGGCCGACGACGGCCAGTGGCAGCGGGAAATCCTGCCCGACGGCGAGCCGATGAGCCTGCTGGTGCTGGCCGATACGTCGGCCTCGATCGACGCGCCCGGGCGCGCCGCACAGGCCGAGTTTTTGGCAGCGCTTTTAAGCGCATTGACGCCCAAGGATACATTCAATCTGGCCGGCTGCGACGTGGATTGCGATTGGGTCTTTGAAAAGCCCATGCCCGCCGACGAAAAGAACGTCGCCGCGGCCCGCGATTTTCTGGCCGATCGGACCTCGCTGGGCTGGACCGACTTGGACAAGGCCTTTGCCTCGGCCCTGGAGCAGGCCGGGCCGAAAACGCAGGTGATCTACATCGGCGACGGAATTCCCACCGCCCGCGACTCCGATCCGGTCGATTTCGGCAAACGCCTGCGGCGATTGTACGAGGGCAAAACTGCGACATTCCACGCGATAACGCTCGGTAGCAGTTTCGAACCGGTGGTTGTCAAAACCATCGCTTCTTTGGGCGGCGGGTCGCTCAGGCAAATCACCTCCGAACATTCTCCGCAAGCGACGGCCGCGGAACTTCTTGGGGAACTTGCCCGCCCTGCGCTGAAAAATATAAAATTGGAATTCAAAGGCATTCGCACGGCCCGGGTTTATCCCCGGGAACTGCCCAATATCTCCGCCGGTTCGCAGCAGATCGTCTTGGGCCGCTATCTGCCCGAGGGCCGCGATCAACAGGGCGAAGTGATCGTCAGCGGCACATTGGCCGGCAAAGCGGTGCGATACGGCAGCAAGGTGTCGCTTACGGACGCCGAGCAGGGAAATTCTTTCATTCCCCGGCTCTGGGCACGCATGCACCTCGACGCCTTGCTCGAACAAGGCGCATCGCTGGCGATCCACGATGAGATCATCGCCCTGTCCGAAGAGTATCACATCATCACGCCCTACACATCGCTATTGGTGCTGGAGAGCGACGCCGACCGCGAACGGTTCAAGGTAAAACGCGGGTTCCAAATGCGCGACGGGGAAAAATTCTTCGCCCAAGGACGCGACAACGCCGATTACGAACTCATCCAGCAGCAGATGAAACTCGCCGGCAACTGGCGGACCGGCCTGCGTGGCGCGGTGCTGGTCCAATTGGCCGCCCTGGGGCGCGATCAGCGGCAATGGCAACAAGAGCAATATAGGACGCGGGCCGTATTTGGAGGCGGAGGATACGGGGGCTTTGGCGGAATTATCAATGGACCAGTATCCGCCACAGGCTCCATGTCCCGTGAGTTAAATCTAGAAATGCCGTCTAGCTATGGTTCCGAACTCGAACAATCGTTTGAAATGAATAAGAAAGAGTTGCTCTATGCCGATTTGGATTATCTAGACCGTCGGAGCGATAAATCAAAATCGCTTTCTTTCAACGGGGATTTATCAATGGATGACATCTCCGGCCGTAGAGGCGGCGAGATATTCCCAGCCAAAGAGATGCCTATCAATGGCGAATTTGAGTCAATTTCAGACACTATTTCGACTGCTAGTGCAGGAGTTGTAATGAACAGATTGGCCGTTGATTTTGCACCCGCCGGTAGGCCCGAATTGAGAATGCCATTTGACATGGGGACCATGGGCACGCGTACAGAGTCCTTAAGGATGATGGTCAGTCCACGGATTGTCGTTCAAGAAGAGGAAGAGGGACGCCTTGGTGTAGATGGTTTATCTACCTTGTATTACTCAAGAGATTATGATATTAATAAACCCAGATGGAACACACCGCAACAAGGCGACCAATGGCTTACAAGTCTATTTCCATACCTGCCGCCGGCTGAAGGCAAAACCGCGGTTAAGGAGCCTAAAACGAAATGGCCGGCCGAGGCCCGGGCGTTGGCCCAAGGCCTTCTGCGTAGCGATCAACTCGCCCAATTAACGGGTGGCCTGGAAATCAATCGCAGCGGCGAAACGTTCGACGTGCGCTGGGGCGACGTCACGTCCAGATCCGAAACCTTTTCGCTGGTTTCGGCCAGGACGTGGCTCATCCGCAGCCAAGGCGGCGGACAGCAAACCACGGTCCAGTGGTGCGACGAGAAAGAACGCGGAATCTTTTCAAAGGCCTTCCAACTCGGCCGCATCCGGGCGTCTGTGGCCTCGGACCTTGCCAAGCCGCCCTTGGACCTGGGGCCATACGCGCTCTCCTCGCTGGAAATAACCTATCCGCAATATGAAGTCGAACTCAAACCGCAACGCGACAACCGCACGTTGCTGGTTCTGAAGCATCCCTCCAACCCGCTCGGTGAAACCGATGTGATGATCGACACCCGGCGGCACGTAGTTCTTTGGATCGAGGACCGGCAGGACGGCAAAATCACCAGCGGCACAAGGTGTGACGATTTTGTCGAGGCGACCGGCGCATGGTGGGCGGGCCGCATCGAAACCTTCGACTCCGAAGGACGGCGGACCTCGCGGACCGTGCAACAATTCAAACCCATTGCCCTTGAAGCGATGGACCGGCAAGTCGCCCAAGAGTTGGCCGGGCACGATCAAATCCAATTCCTCCGCGAGCCTTTGCCCAAACTCACCGCCGCCAAGCAGGCGGTGGCGGACGGCAAGGCGACATTCGATGACCAAGCGGTCCTGCTGCTGCATTTCGCCCAAATCCAACAATGGAGCCGCGCGCAGGAATACCTGGAAAAAGCCGAAAAACTCTCCGACGGCAAGCCGGGCGTGCGTTGGATTCGCAACGCCTTTTTGAACGTCAGCCGACGGCGCGAGGAACTAAAGGAACATATTCTTGCCGAAGCCGGAAAACTTGCAAAACCGTCATCGGCCGGTAATTCTATTTCCGACGAACTATTCCTGGCCAATCATCTCATCGGCCAGACCTCGGGCATTTTGGAGGCCAACGAAATGCTGGCCTTGCTCGACGCTCTAAAGCCGGTCTTCGAGCGTCAGCCACCATATCTGCTCGGGCTGAAGCAGTGGAACCAGCAGCGAGTCAGTTACTTGCAGCAGACCGACCGGACCGACGAATGGCTCGCATTACAAAAGCAATTGGCCCTGGAATATCCGCACAACGCCAATTTGCAGCAGCAATACGCCCAAAGCCTGGCCAATTCGGGCGATAACGAATCGGCTTACGCCTGGATTTCTCGCGTTCTCACGGACGATGCCCGATGGTTGCCCCAGGAAGATGGAATGCTGCGGACCTATTACTGCCTACTGCTGGAGCAGGAAGGCCGTTATCCGGATTTGGCCGATTATTTGGCCGAGTGGATGAAGCGAAATCCGTCAAGCATGGAGCTACCTTATCTACGATATCTAAGCGCGCTGGTCAAGAGCGGCCGGACGGATTATGCAAACGAAACAGTCGATAAGTGGCTCAGGGACGGCCGAACTCCGGACCGGTTGAAGCCCGAGGCCGCCGCAAAACTCCAAGCGGCCGTCGAACAAGCCCTGGGGCAAGGTTACAATCTCTATACCGATCGGATCGACGAGCGATGGTTGTCGGCGCTGGCCGATGCCGCGATATTCTTTGCCCGGAGCGAATTCCAGCAACAAATCGCCGATACGATCATGGGAAATTGGCGGTTCCAGCAAACCGACCAGTGCCGGAGCGTGCGTAAAGACGCGGCCGCGCTGCTGGGCAATGAACTGGAAAAACTCCCCGCCGATCAGGTCCAGCGGTTCGTTTCCTGGATCATGCCCAACGATCCGGTCGTCGAGCCGGAGACTTGGAAGCGCTTTGCCGCCGAATTGCACAAACGCTGGGCTGCCGAGACCGATCCGGCCGTCAAGGGGCGATTGGCCGGGACGCTCGTGCAGATACTTTCCTCGCGGGTCGGGGGCGAAGAGTATCTGGCCTTTTTGCGCGAACAATTGGACAAGGCGACAGAAGAAAATCGTGCATCATGCGCCGCCGCACTTTTCGACGCCCTGTTGGCCCAACCGTGGTCGGCGGAGCGCGAAAACGAAGCCTTCGCGCTATTGGATAAGCTCTCCGACAATGAGGAAGCGGCGCAACACCTGGCCGCCGAAGTCGCCGCCTTGTACCGCCTGACCGATCGCATGGTGCAATCGCGTTTTGAAGCGGGCATGGCAAAGATCGAACACCAGGAAAAGCTTACCCGCACCGAACTGGCGGCCAAGCGGGCGGATAACGTCCGACTGGCCCGGGAAGGATTCGCCGACCGGATAAAGCAAGAGATGCAAAAACAATCTGAAAAAATCCTGTCCTGGTTGAATATTGAACGGCTCTATCTCGACGTGCTTTTGGGCCGGAATTTGGACCGCGCCGCGGAGGAATGTTGGGAATATGTGGGAGCGAAACCAAGGCCTACGACCATTGCCGCCGAAGACGATCCGGGAGCCATGTTGGAGAAATCGCTGCGGCATCGCTACCTGATAACGCTTATGAACCTGGCGGCGCGTAAAAACGCAAAACCCGAATTGATCGACCGGCTGCTGAAATATCTCGACGAAGCCCTGACGGCCGACGGGGAAGATTCGCCATGGAAAATGCTCAAATATCAACTCCTGGTTGCCCTTGATCGGCCCAAGGAATTGGAGCAGGCCCTGCAATCGTGGATCAAGCCGGGAGACGCCGACAACTATTGGCGATTGACGCTGGCCTATCTGCTGGCCGAGCAGGGAAAAATCGCCGAAGC
>Ga0187866_1003732_pt1 | contig 11170 bp, 10 predicted proteins | sample June2016WEW_11_1_3_FD_133013 | JGI IMG/M metagenome (GOLD analysis project Ga0187866, IMG submission 133013) | Peatland microbial communities from SPRUCE experiment site at the Marcell Experimental Forest, Minnesota, USA - June2016WEW_11_150 | ecosystem: Environmental > Terrestrial > Soil >... | reverse complement strand
TGGAACATAATTCGCTCCTTTTGCTGTTAGTCAGTCTACTACCTCTAAGGAGCCTGTGCCACCTGCTTAAACTCTACGGTTTTAGTAGCACTATTTGTGTCCCATTAGCGCTGACGGTCTACAAAGCCGGAGCCTTAACAAAAAAATATTGAAAAAATAAAAAAACAAATAACACCCATAAAAAAAGGGGGCTGGCCTTTTGCGCCAGCCCCCTTTTACCAACTACAAATTACTAATTACCAACTACCCGTTCAGTATCTGCATCGCCTCGTCGCGGTAGGCTTCCATCACGTAAGGTATGCCGGTCACTTCCGCGCAATCTTTAGTCAGGGACATCAGGTCTTTGCGGGAAATTGACGGGACGGTGAAACAGCGTGCGCCGGCCATCAGCTGCTGGAGCCCTACTCTTAGCTTTTCGGCGTAGCTGTAGATGCCGATAGCTCCCAGCGGGATGTTGTTGATTTCCTTCGTACCGACGATGTTCTTTACGTCCTCGTAGTTGACGAAGATTTCCTCGACGGTGGTACCGAACTGGGAAACGGTCTGCGGCAGCTTGTTCTCTTTCATCCACAGGGGGATGTTCTTGCCCACCATGCCCGGGATCATCAGGGCGCGGCCCATGCAGACCGCTTTAACGAACGGTGCCCCCAGGGCCAGGGCTTTGAAGACGCCGTCCTCGCTGCTGAAAGCCCCGGCGAAAGCGATGTCCGGTACCCTCTCGCCTTTTTCCGTGAGCTTCTGGCAGAACTCGGCCGCGGCGGCATGGAGGTAAAGGCTGGGCATGCCCCACTCCTCCATCATGCGCCAGGGGCTCATGCCGGTGCCGCCGGGCGCGCCGTCGATGGTCAGCAGGTCGATTTTGGCGCGGGAGCTCCACTTGATGGCCATGGCCAGCTCGCGCAGGCCGTAAGCTCCGGTCTTCAGCGTCACCCGCTTGAAGCCGACGTCCCGCAGCCGTTTGACCTCGTCATAAAACTCTTTTTCGCCGATAAAGCCCAGCCGGCTGTGCCGCTCGAACTCTTTGATGGCGCCGTCCTTGAAAGCCGCCTGATTGATGGGGCTGGAGGGGTCCGGGGTAACGATATAGCCGCGTTTCTGGAGCTCGATGGCCCGTTCCAGGCTATTGACCTTGATTTCGCCTCCGATGCATTTGGCGCCCTGCCCCCACTTAAGCTCGATGGTGTCCAGCTTGTGTTTCTTGTTCACGTATTCGGCCACGCCCAGGCGCGTATCTTCGACGTTCATCTGCACGAGGATTTCGCCGTACCCCTGGTGATAGCGCCGGTAAGTCTCGATGCGCCGGTCCATGTCTGGGGCTAAAGTTACTTTGCCCTTGGCGTCCCGCTCCAGCTTGGGGTCGATACCGCACGTGTTCTCGCCGCAGACGAGTGTTACGCCACTGATAGCCGCCCCGACGGCGAAGTGTTCCCAGTTCTTCCGTGCGATTTCCGTGGAGCCCAGCGCGCCGGTAAAAATGGGGATTTTCATCTTCCGCTTGATATCCCAGCCGTATTCCGTCTCCGTGTTTACGGAGGTAAACTTGGCCGTATCCGGGTCGCCTTTTACCCCTTTGGGCAGGCCCTTGGCGCCCAGGGCATAACCCTGGATATTAAGGTGCGAGTAGTCTACCGGGTAGTCTTTATCGCCGCCGGCGGTGATTTCCCCGAATGGCCCGGGGTAAATCAGTTCCCGGCCGCGGAATGTGGCTTTGAATACCTCGCAGTTGCCGGTGCAGCCGTCGATGCAGCGGGTGCAAATGCCGCTCATCGGCGAAACGTTGCGAGAACGGTTGGCGGTACGGGTGGCCTCATTGGCATTGGGGCGCTGAAGGTTCATGTTCAAACTCCTTTTAAATAATATTTATCGATGGGCGTGACAGGAAATCGTGAATTGTTACAATCATATTACAAACATGTTACGAACATGTTACATGACTCGACCAAATATACAACGTAATAAAACTTGTTGTCAAGAAAAATACGGTAAAAGAATGCCGCATAAAGAAAACAACTGGAAACTAAGAGTCAAGAAGGAGGCAGACCGAACGCTGGCTGGTTGCCGTTTGCCGGATGATTATCTTTTAGTATTAAAAGCGGGTCTTAAGTTATGTTTGACGCGGTTTTTGTTTAGCCCTGCGACCATTTGCGCTCTTTGACATAGCGCGTTGTATCAAGTTTTTCCAGTTTTTCAAAATTATGGCGCGCGTCTATCCAGCGCATCGTGCCGGAACGTCCCCGCATGGCGATGGACTGTGTCTGCGCGCCGCCGCTGAAATAGCGCACGCCCTTCAGCAGGTCGCCGTTGCTTACGCCGGTGGCGGCAAAAAATACATCATCGCTGCTGATGAGGTCTTCCGTAGTATAGACTTTTTTCAAGTCTTCGCCTTTATCGATAGCGGCCTGTTGTTCTTTCTCATCGCGGGGCCAAGGCTTGCATTGTATCGCCCCGCCGATGCAGCGTATTGCTGCTGCGGAAAGGACGCCTTCCGTAGTGCCGCCGATGCCCATCAGCATATCAACATCGGTTTCCGGCAGCGCCGCATCGATGGCGGCGGAAACATCGCCGTCAGAAATAAGCTTGACCCTGGCACCGGCGCGGCGGATATCCTGCATCAATTTTTCGTGGCGCGGACGGTCCAGCACCACCACGGTTATCTCGTTAAGTTTTTTACTCTTGGCGGCGGCGACTCTCCTGATATTTTCGGCCACAGGCGCATCGATATCGATAACGTCTCTGGCTTCATGACTCGTGACGATCTTGTTCATATAGACCAGGTGTTGAGGGCAATGCATCGTACCACGAGTAGAAAGCGCTACCACAGAAATCGCCCCGGACAGGCCGCGGGCGGTTAGTGTCGTACCGTCGACAGGATCGACGGCGATATCTACCTTCGGCTCCGTGCCATCACCGATCCTTTCACCGATATAAAGCATGGGGGCCTCGTCTTTTACGCCCTCCCCGATCACCACGATGCCATCCATACGCACAAAGCCCAGGACGTTGCGCATGGCGTTGACGGCTGCCTGGTCAACCAGGTCCTTATCGCCCTGGCCGAGGTGCTGGGCTGCTGCCATGGCGGCAGCTTCGGTAACGCGGACCAGCTCCATGGCGATGTTCCGCTCGATGGACTGACTGTTATTCATATTATTCATATTATGTCAACAATCCCCTATTCTAGCTGGTCGGGGTGAGTGGATTTGAACCACCGACCTCAGCGTCCCAAACGCTGCGCGCTAAACCAGACTGCGCTACACCCCGGTGCTGACAAAATTATAACCGAGAAATCAAGCGAGCGCAATAAGTGCCAACACCAAAAGAGGGGCTTGCGCCCCTCTGTGGATGCCGAACTGTTAAGCAAGAGCTAGTCCCGGCAGTCGGGGCATTTATCATAGTCGCTTAAGGGTGTTCCGGAGGTTTTGGCCACGTACTCGATCTGTTTTTCCGGCGCCCAGTACTGGCCACAGACGGAACATTGCCGCATCTTGAACTTGATGCTGTTGTGCGGCCACTTGATATAGCGGGTGCCTTTGATATCCTCCATGGTGATGGCGCCCGTGGGACAGCTGTAAGAACAGGAACCGCAGCCGATGCAGACATCGGATAAGTCCTTACTGAAAGGTGTCGTCATCTCTCTTTCCACGCCGCGCTTGGCCAGGCTGATGGCGGATACACCGACGACCTCCTCGCAGGTGCGGGCGCAGTTGGCGCAGAGGACGCATTTGTTGTTACCTGTCTGCTCGACGAAGCGGGTCCGGGCAACGCCGGCTTCTTTAGCCAGTTTTTGAATTTCCTCGGAATCCGGGCACCTCGCCAGTAGCAACTCGAGCAGCATGCGGCGGATTTTCTTAATTCTTTCCGTATCTGTCTGGACCGTCAGCCCTTCTTCCACCAGGTAGATACACGATGTCACCAGGCGTTCCCGGCCGCGGGCGGTCTTGATTTCCACCAGACAAAGCCGGCAGGCGCCGTAGGGAGCCACTTCCTCGTTGGCGCACAGGGTGGGGATGTGAATATTATGGGCACGGGCGGCGTTAAGTATCGTGGCGCCATCCGCCGCTTTGATCTGTCGTCCGTTAATCGTTATATTTACCATCTCGTCTTATCCTTACTTTACCCGCCGAATTTGCAAACGCCTGCGGGGCATTTATGTTCTTTGATATGGGCTTCGTATTCGTCCCGGAAGTGGCGGATGGAGCTCATGACCGGGTTAGGGGCGGACTGCCCCAGCTGGCAGAGCGAGGCGTCCACCAGTGTGCCGCAAAGCTCTTCAAGCAGCTGGAGGTCCCCTTCTTTACCCCGCCCCATGGTAATGCCGTCCAGGATATATTTCATCTGTCGCAGGCCTTCACGGCAGGGCAGGCACTTGCCGCAAGACTCCCCTTCCAGGAAAGTGGTGTAATAACGCGCCATATCCACCATGCAGGTCTTTTCGTCCATGACGATCATGCCGCCGGAACCCATCATCGAGCCGGCCCTGGTCAGTTCGTCAAAGTCTACCGGCAGGTCGAGCAGGCTTTCCGGTATCATGCCCCCAGAAGGGCCGCCGGTCTGTACGGCTTTGAATTTGCGTCCCTTGGGAATCCCCCCGCCGATGTCGAAGACGATTTCCCGCAGGATGGTGCCCATCGGCACTTCCACCAGCCCGGTATTGGTAATGTTGCCCACCAGCGCGAAAATCTTGGTGCCTTTGCTGCCGGCAGTGCCGATTTTGGCATACCAGTCCGCGCCTTTATTAATTATCACGGGCACGTTCGCCCAGGTTTCCACGTTATTCAGGTTGCTCGGTCTGCCCCACAACCCCTGTTCCGAGGTGTGAATATACTTGGCGCGGGGCTCCCCTACTTTGCCTTCGAGAGAGGCCATCAGGGCGGTGGATTCGCCGCAGACGAAAGCGCCGCCGCCGCGCTTTATCTTGATGCTGAAGCTGAAGCCGGAACCCAGGATATCATCGCCGAGCAGGCCGTAAGCTTCCGCCTGCTCGAGGGCGAGGCGCATGTTCCGCACCGCCAGGGGATATTCATTGCGGATGTAAATATAGCCTTCGTGGCTGCCGATGGCGTAAGCCCCGATAATCATGCCTTCCAGCACGCTGTGGGGGTTGCCTTCCACCAGCGACCGGTCCATGAAAGCGCCGGGGTCGCCCTCATCGGCATTGGAGATAACGTACTTAATATCGCCGTGGGCGTGGCGGGTGCTCTCCCACTTGCTGCCGGTGGGGAAACCGGCGCCGCCGCGGCCTCTTAACCCTGATTTCTTGACCTCGTCGATAATATTTTCCGGGGTCATTTTCAGGGCCTTAGCCAGGGCGGTATAGCCGCCGATGGCCAGGTAATCGTCGATGACGGTAGGGTCGATGAGCCCATTATTGCCGATGATGAGGCGCATCTGCTTTTTGTAGAAGGGCACATCGCTTTCTTTAGTGACTTTTTCATTGGTGGCGCGGTCGGTGAAGAGCAGGCGGCTGACCACGTTGCCCTTGCCGATGGTCTCCGCTATTATCTCGGGGACGTCACGGGGCCGCACCCGCTGGTAAAAAATATCTTTCGGCTTGATGACTACCAGCGTGCCCCTCTCGCAAAAGCCGGGGCAGCCGATGGCTTTAACATCGACTTTAGCGCCGAGGTCCTGCTTCTTGACCTCGTCCTGGAAAGCCGCCACGATGCTCTTCGAGCCGTAGGCCTGGCAGCCGGTGCCGTTGCAGACGGTAATGCAGGGCTTAGCGGGGTCTCGCTTTTTAATAATCGAGTTGCGGAGAGCCTCTAACTCGCCCGGAGATTTTAATTTTGCCACGGGAACTCCTCCAACAGCTAACTATAGTTCTTTAAAATATCGCCGACTTTCTCCGGCGTCATTTCGCCATGATAGTCCTCTCCGATGATGACCATCGGCCCCAATGCGCAGGCGCCCACGCAGTTGACGGTTTCCAGGGTAAATTTAAGGTCGGTGGTATTGCCGCCTGTCTTTATCCCCAGTTCTTTCTCGAGCTGCTCCAGCACTTTATCGGAGCCGCGGACATGGCACGCCGTGCCCATGCAGACATTAATCAGGTGACGCCCTCGCGGCGTCAGGCTGAAAGCCTTGAAAAAGGTGGCGACACTGTACACCCGGCTCAAGGGAACGCCGAGCCCGGTGCTGATTTCCTTGAGCGCTTCTTCCGGCAGGTAGCCGATTTCGCTCTGGGTATCGTGCAGGATATCAATCAGCGCCGATTTATCACCCTGGTACCTTTCCAGGACTTTATTAACTTTAGCTTTTATCTGCTTTATGGCCATGTTTCGTTTTCTCCAAAAGTTTTTGATATTCCAGGTTCACTCTCTCCTGAATTTTTGCAATCGTATCATCGCTCAAATGGCGGAACCTGCGCTGTAACTTCAGGTAATCCGCTAACGGCCGGAGTTTGGGCAGGTCGATGCTCATTTTATAGACGCCGTTTACTACTTCGTACAGCGGGAACATACCGCTTTCTACGGCCAGCCGGCCTATCTTGATGGCCAGTTCGTTGGCAGTTCCCCAGCCGTTGGGGCAAACAGCCAGGACGTGAACGTAAGCCGGGCCCGGCGTATTCGAGGCGCGAGCTACCTTGGCCATCAAGTCAAATGGATAGCTTGGCGACGCCGTCGCAACGTAAGGAATGTTATGCGCCGCCGCGATAGCAGGCATGTCTTTCTTCCAGCTGAACTGGCCGACGCTCTTCTTGCCGGCGGGGGATGTGGTGGTGGTCGCGCCAAAAGGCGTGGAGGAAGAGCGCTGCGTACCGGTGTTCATGTAACCTTCGTTATCGAAGCAGATATAGGTGAAGTCGTGGCCCCTTTCCAGCGCGCCGGATAGCGCTTGGAGGCCGATGTCCGAAGTGCCGCCGTCACCGCCGATGGCGATGACCTTGGTGTTCGCCGGCAGTATATAGCCCTTGCGCCGCATAGCTTTGTAAGCCGCCTCAACGCCTGAAGCCACCGCCGCCGTGTTCTCAAACAGGGTATGTATCCAGGGCACTTCCCAGGCCATGTTAGGGAACTGCCCGCTGAAGATTTCCGCGCAACCGGTGGCGTTGACCACGATAATGTTTCTATCCAGGGCTTTGAATGTCTGACGGATGGCCAATGCTTCGCCGCAGCCAATGCAGGCCCGGTGCCCGGGTGTGAAGTTTTCCTCTTTTTTTACCAGTCGGGGAACGTAAAGCGCGTATTTGTCCATTATTCCCTCACCCCGTAAATTTCATATTCGTTCCGACTGCCTTTGGCCGCGATATCGATGCCCTTTTTGACGATATCCTTGTAGCCGGCGATAGTGGTATCGCGGCCGCCCAGGCTGATGATGTAGCTGACGACCTTGGGCTTTTTGGCCTGGCTATAGAGCGCGGACTTGACCTCGGAGGCTAAAGGCCCGGCCGGCCCGCCGAAGGACATTGCCCGGTCCATAACAATGAGCACATCAGCGTCTTTGACGGCTTCCTTCAGTTCTTCGAAGGGGAAAGGACGCCAGAGGCGCAACCTTATCTGCCCTAGATCCATGCCTTCCGCCCGCATCTCGTCTACGGCGACGGAAGCGGTCTCGCCGGCAGCGCCCATGGTCATCAGCAGCACCTTGGCGCCGTCGCTGTAATATTTTTCCACCGGGCTGTATTTCCGCCCGAAGATTTTCTCGAACTCGTCCCAGGCCTGCAAAATGACCTTCTTGGAGTTGCGCAAATTGACTTCAAGAGCCCATTTGGCTTCCATGAAAATAGCCGGCGCGGCGAACCCGCCCATGGTAACCGGTTTATCCGGGTTAAGGGGCAGGGGGTACTTGTTCTTGGGCAGGTACCTGTCAACGTCCGCCTGCTCCGGTAAGACGATAGGCTCGACGACGTGCGTCAGGTTGAAGCCGTCGAGGTGGATAATCGTTGGCAGGAGGACGCGGGGGTCTTCCGCGACACGGAAAGCGATGATGGTATTATCCATCGCCGCCTGGCCGTTTTCGGAAACTATCTGTATCCAGCCGGTATCGCGGATGGACATCATATCGGAATGGTCGCCCCAGATGCTTAAAGGGGCGGACAAGGCCCGGTTGGCTAGCGCCATAACGACGGGCAGCCGCATACCGGAGGCGACGTACAATACCTCGATCATCAGGGCTAGCCCCTGGCTCGATGTTGCGGTAAAGGTGCGGGCACCGGCGGCCGCCGAGCCCAGGCAGGCGCTCATCGCGGAATGTTCTGATTCCACGGGGATATATTCGGCATCCAGTTCGCCGTTTGCCACCAGCTCGGCCAGGTGTTCGACGATATGGGTCTGTGGGGTAATGGGGTAAGCCGCGATGACGTCCGCGTTGCACATTTTCACGGCATCGGCTACGGCGATGGAGACTTCAATACCGATTCGTTTCGCCATTACTCCACCTCCTCGACCATTTTTATCACCCGAGGCCAGCACTCTTTAGCGCAAATGCCGCAGCCCTTACAGTAGAAAAGATCGGCCTCAAAGTGGCCTTCTTTGTTCGGGCCGATGCAGCCTTCCGGGCAATACAGGGCGCACAGCCCGCACTTGATGCATCGGGTAAAGTCATAAGTGGGGCGCTGCGAGCGCCAGGTGCCGCTTTCGTACTGGCGGGCAGTGCCTGTTTCGGTCACGATGTTGCCGATTTCCAGGTCTTTCCACGTCATTTCATTTTCTGATTTCGCCATCTATTACTCCTACATTGCTACTTGTTCGTAAGCCGTTTCCATGGCTTTGATGTTGCGGTCGCCCAATCTGCCGAAGCGCTTTTGCAGGGGCTCGTAAGTGGATTTTCTGTCCACGATGCCGGTAATTTTCAGCACGGCGCCGAGCATCGTGGTGTTGACGATGTTCACCCCGAGTACCTCGCGGGCTATTTTGCTGGCGTTGACCGTGGCTACGGAATAATTGATGCCGAATTCATTTTTAATTTCTTGGGGCGTCTTGCGTGTATTGACAATTACCCAGCCGCCCTCTTTCAAACCGGAAGTCACCTTGACTTTAGCCAGCAGGCCGGGGTCGAGAACGACGACATGGTCGGGTTGGGTAATGTCCACCCTTAGCCTGACCGGCGCGCTAATGTCGACACGGTTGAACGCCTGTACCGGCGCGCCGCGGCGTTCCGGACCGAAGCTCGGGAAAGCCTGCGCGTATTTACCTTCGCTAATGGCAGCCTGCGCCAACATTTCCGCCGAGGTCACCGCCCCCTGCCCGCCGCGTCCGTGCCACCTGATTTCAATAAGGCTTTTCTCTTTAGTCATGTTTACTCCGTATTTTAAAAATGCCCCTGGAGCGACTCGAACGCTCGCGGCCAGCTCCGGAGGCTGGTGCTCTATCCACCTGAGCTACAGGGGCGAGTCATAGTAAAATCATACTATAAAATGTTAAGTTCTGGCAACAGGGTATCAGCTTATTTCCTCGATATTTTACCAGTTTTAGTTGGTTTTCCCCTGGTTACTGATCTTCCTGGCGTGGGAACGCGCCGCGGGAGGGGGCTGAAGGGATAAAGGGATAAGGTATGAAACTAAGAAAGCCGCAAAGCCGTCACCAGGATCACTTAAGTATAGCGGAGTAAAAGCATCAGATGACAGATACCCACGGTAAGCAACATCGGGGGGAGGGCATATAAAAGGAACCTCTTCCAGCTGATGGGATAGCCCTCTTTTTGGGCTAAAGATGTCCCCACCACATTGGCCGATGCCCCGATGGGGGTAGCATTGCCGCCCAGGTCGGTCCACAGCGCCAGCGCCCAGGCCAGCGGGGGCAAGTTCATGCCGCCGACGATAGATAATTCTTTGATAATGGGCAGCATCGTGGCGACGAAAGGTATGTTATCAATTAAGGCGGAGGCGAAGGCGGAAAACCATAATATAATCGATATGGCAATGGTTAGCCTGCCGCCGGAAGTATTGCTGATGAACCGGGCAATCTTTTCCAGAACGCCAGTCTGCTCGAGCCCCCCGGCACAAACAAAGAGCCCCAGAAAGAAGAGCAATGTATGCCAGTTAATTGCCTTACATATGGACAGGATATTCTTGTTGTTCACCAGCAATGTCAGTACAGCCGCGATGACACCTATCAGCGGCATGGAAAGCCCCGTTTCAGCATGCGTGATAATCAACGCCGTCGTGAAAATAAAAACCGCGATATTTAAATAAAACAAACGTCGGTCGGTTATCGCCGAACCCGGCTGCGGGCACGTTTTGGCAATATCGTGAGGATTAGTGGCTTGCTTTAGTGATTTACGCATCACAAAGTAAAAATAGAAACAAACGGCAATCATACAGACCCAGGCAATTAGGCCGGTATTGGCCGCGAAATCCATAAATTTGTAGCCGAGTCCCGTGCCGATAATAATATTGGGAGGGTCGCCGCTCAGGGTCGCGCTGCCGCCGGCATTGGCGGCGAATATCTCTGCTATAATCATTGGAACGGGGTCGAATTTTAGTAACCGCGCGAGCTCGATAGTGACCATGGTGAGAAAAAGCATCACGGTAATGCTACCGATGAACATGGAAAGAAAACCGGAGATTAGCATGAAAGAGATGAGCAGGGGCATCACCCGGCAGCCTACGGCCCGGGCGGCCAGCAGGCATATCCAGCGGAAAAACCCCATCATTTCCATCCCCGCCACCATCACCATCATGCCCGCGATGAATATTAGCGTTTGCCAGTTAATGCCGGAAGACTCGATGTGTTCCTGTCCCGGCACCCAGAAATGATATTGCACCAGCTGTCCCAGGTTCAGCACTTTCCAGACCGTATTCGGGCTGTGCATCACCCCGAGGAAAACCACCAGTATCACCAGGGCGGCACCGATAAGGGCGGGAATATAGCGCGGAATTTTATCCCAGATGAGCGCACCCAAAACCAGGAGAAAGATGACTATGGATAGGACTTGACTTAATGATAGCATCAAAAATACATTAAACCCGTACTAAAATAATCGCTTCATTTTAACAATAACAGGTGGATGCTGACAATAGAATTGACTTTTTCACCTAAAGACAATTAAAGTAACAATAATGGCACTTTAAAAGCGAGGCAGCTTTGCGGAAACTTAAAGCAGTATTGCTGGTGGGCGGGTTCGGGACGCGGCTGAGGCCGCTGACGGATAATAAACCCAAACCCATCGTACCGGTGGTTAACCGGCCGTTCCTGGAGCATTCGCTCGCTCATCTTAAGCAGTTCGGCGTGGA
>Ga0187866_1003724_pt1 | contig 11190 bp, 8 predicted proteins | sample June2016WEW_11_1_3_FD_133013 | JGI IMG/M metagenome (GOLD analysis project Ga0187866, IMG submission 133013) | Peatland microbial communities from SPRUCE experiment site at the Marcell Experimental Forest, Minnesota, USA - June2016WEW_11_150 | ecosystem: Environmental > Terrestrial > Soil >... | reverse complement strand
CACAAGTTTGGCGTCCTCGGCGTCCACGACCTGCAGGCCAAGATGCGGGAGAAAGGGGTGGAGTTCGATCGCGCCTGCCGCGTCTTTGAAGTGTGCAACCCGCAGCAAGCGAAGAAAATCTTGCAGGCCAACACGGAAATCTCCACGGCGCTGCCCTGCCGCATCTCCGTTTACTCGGAAGATGACGGCGTGACGCTGGCAACGCTGCGGCCTACTGCGCTGATCGGCATGTTCGGGACTCCGAGCCTGCACGCCGTGGCGGAGGAAGTGGAAGAAGCCCTCATCGCCATGATGCAAGAAGCGGCGAAATAGGGTCCGGGAGTCCAGGGCCCAAGGTCGAGAGTCGAGGGTCAGGGGTGCAAAGTCATCCTTAAATGGCGCGATAAGTGCCTTCCTTTTCAACAACATTCTGGCTTTGCTTCGATTATCACGTAACCCGTTTATTTTCAAGCACTCATCCGGGTCGACCGTTTTTAGTTTCCTCTTGCCCTTTGTTTTCAATAACTCATCCAGATCGCCCTTCATTCTTAACATCTTTTTGGGTCAGCCCCCCTCTCTGACTCTGATCAGCACATTCGTCAGCCGCCACACTTGCAGTCAAGCCCCGAAATTCTTTTCCGTCATTTCTGGTTTTTGGATCAAGGACACGGAAACCTCACCTGTCGCCCGCGCGTCCCCCGAGTTTGGCCATGTCATTCCCGCGAAAGCGGGAATCTACGTGCCAGGGCGGCGTTTCTCGCGCGCCAGGCCGAACCCCGTCCGGCCCCGATCATCAATTTGGAAAAACCGCGCTATCGGGGCTCGGCCCCAGTGCTCACCCTTGTAGACTAGCGCCACGCGCCGGGGGTATGTCAATGGGGGTCAATATGATTTTTCCTACCGGTAGGAAAAATCGTAAAGGAGGGGTGTCTAATCGTCCGAAATCCGTCCTGCGGTTGCTTATTCCCCTCCTGGTTCAGGAGGGGGCCGGAGAGGCTCCTGGCTTCTTGTCGTCACCCCCGCGCAGGCGGGGGTCCACTGCGGGCGCGGTCTGGATTCCCGCCTTCGCGGGAATGACCACGTTGGACGAGCAGGGGCGGTTCCCGATGAGATCGGGACAGGTCGCGAACCGCCCCCTTTGGACAAGGCGACGGTAGCGGCGTGCGACGTACCGTACGGTGCGTGGGGTGCCCGATCCAGATTGACGACGTGCGGTTGCCGCTGGGGCGTCGGGCATGAGAAAATCCAACGGTCAGGACTGTGCTGACCGTGACTACCCGCTGCGCGCGAAAACGATGATCATCAATTCTGGCCTGAACCATCTGCTCAAGCCGCCACCCCGCATGAGTGAAGAGTGGGAGGTGCGCCTAAAAACGTGGCTAAGTATTGTACTCGCCCGCCCGTATCAGCCTGTGTTTAAGGCACAACTCGAAATGGTCGAGGCGGTCGTTCGACTTGAGGAGGAGATGAGTCGGATTGAAGAGGAACGGAAGCAATTGCTGCTCAATATTCCAGAACTGAAAGCCTCAGGCGATAATATTCAAGTTCGGGCAAGCCAAGAAAAGGCGTCAGAACTGGGGATTCAGAAAGAGACGCTAAAGTATGTTCGGCATTGCATTTTGCTTATCGGCGACACTATAGCGGCCAGAATTCTACACGTCGATGCCATTAAGCATTTTGCAGCTTATCCTTCACCGGGATTTCTCAGTGGCAAGAAAGGACTGGCGGCGGAGCTCGACGCGGCCAAGCGTTTCTACGCCGAAAAGTATATGGTTGTTATTAATGATCTGACAAATTGCCTGAGGGTGGGTGACCTGACACTTCGAAAAGGAGAAGACGTACGAACTTTCGAAGTCAAATCCAATCCCGAGGCCTATTTTACCCCAGAGGCCGCCCGTCAAATCATGATACCAAGAGGGATTCACGAATACATTAGAACTGACGCACTAAAGGGGGCAATTAAGGTTCCTGGAGAAAAGCAGTTTGCCGAGCAGATCATAAGAATCGCGTCCGGGACACAAGAGGACTGGCACGACGAAATTGCGGGCCGACTTTATCGCCGTTTGAAGAAAGGAGAGACGCCTTCCATTCAATGGGGTAAGAAGTGGTATCTAGCATCAAAGCGGAAAGACTGCGACAGGCTAAAGGAGAAGATTTCGGGTTTGACCCAATCTGGAGAATGGGTTGTTGCAAATGTTCGGAGAAGGGTCACAGATTATCCGGATATTCCACCTTTCACACTGTGGTTTCGACCCGATTCGGGCACGGAAATCATGACCGGCGACGTGACTGTAATAAGTGCTTTCGCGATTTCAGATTTGGCAGAACTTTTCGGGAGAAAGGGAGTGCGGATCACATGGGAGTCGAGGCAGGAGGATCTTTTTCCCGTCCAAGTGAGTTCCGATTATTTAGAACAACATTCCGAGTTCGAATTCAAAGGCAATGTAGGGGACTGGCATCGTTTGAGGGTTCTATACGCTTTCCTTGCCCTGGAAACATTTGTGGAGATTTGTGCGTTCTTGATCTCCCCAGAAGCCCTTGCCAAGCTAAGGCCAAAAACCGACGCGAGTGGGTAGCCACTCAGTGCAGTATTTGACCGTAGGTTTGCGGCCATTGGAAAAGGCACACGGCCAATTAGAGTGCGATTCACGCTGGCTACCCGCTAGCGGCTGAGAAATTCCTTCGTTGTTATTCGAAATCTATGTTTGTTGTCGGACAATCCGAGCCTTCTCGCTATATTCGAACTACGAGGATGCTTTCGGCCCGTGCCGAGCTTAAGTTTGCCGACCTCAGCAAAATCCGGTTTTTCAGCCTTCGTGAGGCCGATGAACTCGCGGAGCAGGTTCGAAAACGAAATGTCTTCGCTCGCCACTCATGGGAGAACAACTTCTACTTCCAAAGAGTTAAGGCGCTGGCTGACCACACGGTGATAGAGGTTTTACGTGAAGGCGATCCAAGGGATATCGGCGAAAAAACCGAACAAGTGGCGACGACTCTGGAAAGAATCACGGTTCTTTCTTCATCCATCGCCTCGGACCGGAGCCAATTACAAAGAAAACTGGGGATAAGTGCCAAACCCAGATCTGAAATCAGCTTCATGATCAGCCCAGGATTTCGTTTTCTTCGCTCAAGAGCGCGGCCTGCGCCAGCAGCTCAGGGTGTTCTCATAGATGAGCGTTTCTGCAAAAGGTTCTCCCGTTGCGGCTTCAATACGTTAGCGGACTACGTGCAATCCAAAACAGATATAGCGAAGCGAGTGTCTCGATCGCTTGACTGGCTATTTGATTCCAGGACAGAGCCAAGACTGGAGGCCGCGGTTGTAAAAACCTCCATTGCGCTAGAGTCATTGCTCATCTTCAGCGAATCAGAATCTCTTGCCCAATCGCTGTCGGAGAGAGCCGCTTTCGCGTTGTCGTCAAACCCAGATCGGCGGCGCCTAATCAGCCGGACTCTGAAGAGATTCTATGATGCAAGAAGTGGAGTAGTGCATGGCAGCGAGAAGAAAGTCAAGCGACTAACCCCGACATTGCTTGAGACGGTCGATAGGTTAGCCATACTGTTATGCTTGGTTATCGCCGCCAATTCTCGACTATGGCACTCAGCGGACGCGTTGCGCGAGTGGTGCGAAGGCCAGCGGTGGGGTGAGCCGTCGAAGGACGTTCAACTTCCCTTTCTTGGCTCCTACTTGAGGAACGCTTTAGCCTTAAGCTCGGATGAGCTGGAGGCCACGACGGCGAGTGTAGGTTAACTAGCCGTTGCAAACGGAGGCTCACTTGATTAGCGCCGTCAGGCGCGCGGCTTTGGCGAGCACGGGCCACCATAATGCATGAACACTGCTTTCTGGCCACATTCCGACCGCTAATTCGGACGCTCGGGGGTCGCACAGCGGCGCAGCGTTACTCCTTGCCACCCTTCATTGATGGGTCGTGTCGACGGGAACCTGATTTCGAATCCCCCTTTCCTTCCATCACCGCATTGTGCCGCGCGGGCAATTTCGCACCACGTCTTCAAGTCGGTGACCGAGTCGCTTACTTGACCGTCAAGGGCAAGTACGCCGGTGACCAAGACCCTGGTTGGCGCCTGGTTGCTGTCCTTCACGTCAGCCATCGGTTTTTGGATCACCAGGAAGCCGCTGGCTGGTATAGGCGGCAAGGATGTCCAGTACCGAGCAATTGTCTGGTGGATGAAAATTATCCAAAACCCTTCGAACTCACAAATGGCGATCCGCCGGCCAAAGTGAAACAGCGAGTCGTCGCACAATTGGATTGTTGTGTTGCTATCCGGCTCTGGGACGCGACGTACCGACGCCGGGTAATTAAACGGCCTGTCTTCTTTGCCACAAGGGCGGAATTTCTGGAATTGGTCCGCCCGCCCCAACTGCGAGAGGCTGATTTAGTCGGCGTTTTCGGGAAGGTACCAGCAACCCTAAATCCGCCAGAGATAACTTGTGATCGCCTGAAACGTTTGATTGAACTCGCCACCAAGCGTGTTTCCTAGCAAGCGTAGCGCCCCGATGCACCGGGGCGGCTTTTCGCGCCCGTCAGCGCTCGCCGGTTCGGTTCACTATTGCCTCCGCACGGCATCGCGCGTAGGTTGATCGTATGTCCAGGTTGCGGCGTCCGTTCCTTTAGCAGGTTGCGGAAAAACTCGCCCCCGACGAGGTAGCGGCGACCCCGATGAAGAACATCGGGGCAGGTTTTCACATCGCCACGTGTCCTGTGTTTTCATGGCCAGCATGGCGACGTCCCGATGAAATCGGGTCCGATTTCAGGACTCCGGTGGGAGTCCATCGGACTCCAGAAACCGGAGACAGGTTCCGTCGCCGCTACACGTTGTTCCGCAACCTGTTAGGACCGCGACATCTTGGTGACCGTGGCTTAGCTTGCGGCTATCCTGGCGATATCGCAGTTGGCCTTCGGCTGGGGTCGTGAAGGCCATCAAGTCATAGTGATTGTGGCAGAGCATTACATGCGCCCGGAGACCGCCACCCACTACGCTCCTCGACCTGTCATCCGAGGAGGACACCTGTCTTGCGCGCAGGCTTTGAAGCTGCCCGGACGTTCTGGATTGGCAACATGGCTTTGCATGGGGGACGAGAGTTGCCTGCGGTACCCGCCGATAGAGAGCGGGTTCGAAGCCAGTTGAGAGGTCAAGGGAGTTGCTATTGGGGCTTTCAGTGGCGGATCGATGCTAAGGCTCGGCAGTGAAGGGCGCGCGATTCAAGGGAATGGTGACCGACCCCAGCCTGCCAGACCGGATGTCACGAGCCAAAACCCGAAGCAGGGCGGCACCCGGCACGTTTTCTAGCCCCTCACTCAAAATCACCGCCTTCCGCTGGACAGCCTGTTCGTAATCGGAACGAGTTAAGCGCAGGGAGGCCACGTGAGAGAAACTCCTGAGGAGTCGGTCGTCAGGCCCAAGCTGAACTAACTTCAAGTCGAGCTCGCCTTCCCAGATGTCGTTTTGGGTCTGGAAAGAGATATCGTGCGGGTCGACGAGAAGCTCCAAGTCCAGCGAGCCCGTGGGAGTGCCCCTGGCTCGCACGGTCAATCCCAGGCGCGTAGCGCTCAGCGGACTCCACATGGCGGCGTTGAGAATTGACTGACGATACCAAGTCGTGGCTGGTTCTTCAGGCTGAGCAAAATAGCCCTGCCTGTGCAAAAGCTGCACACCCGGCCGGTTCACGCGTATCTTGATCTCGTGAAACTTCCCGTCCCATTTCCCGTGCGTCGGGTAATAGCCCAGCACATAGACCAGGCGCGAGTCATCTGCCGCGCGGCGGAAGGCGGCCCGCAGGTCGTTGTCATTGAAGAAGGCTCGGCCTCCGGTGCGCTTGGCCAGCACCTGCACGTTCAGGTAGGTGGCGGAATCGGAGCCCGAGGGCTCAAGGCTGATGCTTGCATGCTCGGCACTGAAATCGCGGGGCGCCATCAGGCCCCGAGCGTCCACGGGGTAGATCGCAAGGTTCGCCTGGTAGAGGGCCCGCGCCGCACGCTCGAACTCCGATGCGAAGCTCTCCCTATCCCCCGCAGTCTGCTCGGGCGTCCGGACTGCGCTGGGCCCAAGCCAGACCGGGAAACTGCCGGAGACCCAAATCAGATTCTTCCGCCCCGGAAGCCGTTCCACATGATTGGCGATGGCTGCCAGCACTCGAATGGTTCTCAAGGCGCGATCACGCGCCTCGTATTCGTAGAGGTTCAGCTTCAGCTCTTCCAGCCACGCATTAAGCTGACTGATGCCTGTATCCCCATCGCCCGCCACAGAAGTATCCAAGGTCGGCGAGAGATCCCCCTTGTAGTCGGTTAGGGCCCGCAGCAGGAGTCCAGGACTGCTGGTGAACTCCTGAAGAATCAGTGGGCCCCGACCCATGGCGTAGAGAGCCACGCGGTCGTGCGGCTGGAGCTGCTCAAGGAACTTGATGATCTGCTGCTTGGCGTAGGCTTGATCGGTGAGGCGCGTGTTGAGGGCGTCGAACAGGATCACCGTGGCCCCGCCTAGACTGTCCAGACAGCGTTCGAAGCGGTTCGAAAACGTGTTGGGCGGCAGCGCCTCCGTGCAGGGCGCCGAGGGCGTGTTGGACTCGACGCCAAACGTACTGATAGGCTGCTCGCGATCTCCGTCAAGCAACACGAAGTCTTCACGGGCCAGGCCGCTGACCAGTTCGCCTCGCTTGTCCTGCGCGACAACCCGCACCTGAACTAGACGGGTTGTAACGCGCAACGGTGCGGGCTGCTGGGCGGCAGCCCCGCGAGTCTGCCCCAGAAGCGCCAGGCAGGCTAGCCCTGCCCAGAAAGTGCCCGTCTTGGATTGCCCCCACGGCATGTTAAGGAGTGTAAGGTCGAAACTCGCGGAGAACAATCGAAAGGAGAGCGGGTTTAGAGGAGGACACTCACCGCCGGCGTGGCAGCCGCCTCGCTTGAGGGCGCCTGCGCGAGCGGTCGCGCCCTCGCCCACAACCTATTCCCCAGTGCCCCAGCGGTCCCTGGGCTGTATCCGCGCACAGCCTTGGCGTATAATCTGCCTAAACTCTTGGCCCGTATTGGCTGCTTGCTGAGGAGGCGCCTGTGAGATCATCCGTAATCTTATTCGTCTTGATTTTGGCGAGTGTTGGACTGGCGCAAGCGCCCCCTGCGGCGAAGAAGCCCCTGGACAAGGATCAGGTGATGACCCTGGTCACGGCGGGGATGGACAATGCGCAGTTGGCGAAGAAAATTGAAGAACTGGGCGTTGACTTCGAGCCCACGGACGAGTACCTCCAGGCCCTACGCAAGGCGGGCGCGCAGGACGTGCTCATCCAGGCGCTGCGCGCCGTGAAGCCGGAGCCCCTGACGCGGCAACAGGTGCTGCAACTGGTGGCGGGTGGCGTGCCCAGCCAGCGTGCAACAGCGCTGGTGAAACAGCGCGGCATCGATTTCGTGGCGGACGAGAAATACGTTGAGACGCTGCGCGTAGCGGGCGCAGACGAAGCGCTGATTGCCGCACTGCGCGAGGCGAGTGCCGCGACACCGGCGGAGTTGGAGGTGGTGACCTCGCCGAACTCGGAGGTTCATCTGGACGGCGCGCTAATGGGCCGGGCCGACTCCCGGGGTGAGTTGGCGGTGAAGAAAGTCAAGCCCGGCGCCCACGCGCTGCGCGTCACTTTGCCGACGAAGCGAGACTTTGAGCAGATCATCACTGTGGCGGCAGGGGTCGCCAACAAGATCGCGGCCCCGCTTACGGATCTGCCGGGGAAGATAGTGGTCGGGTCGACTGCTGGGGTAGAAGTCTATCTGGACGGCGCGAGCCGAGGGAAAATCGACGCGAGCGGGAAACTTGCTCTTGCCGATGTGCCTCCCGGCTCTCACCCGTTGCGAGTGACGGCGCAAGGCAAGAAGGACTACGAACAGAGCGTGAGTGTATCGGCCGGCCAGGAGACAGAAATCCAGGCACGGCTGGAGGACTTGCCGGGCACCATCCGGGTGCGGGGGACGCCGGGCGCAAAGGTCTTCCTCGATAGATACAATCCGCTCGTCGCAAACGCTAAGGGCGAAGCCACTGTGGGGGCATCCGCCGGTTCGCACTCGATACGGGTGGTGGCGCAAGGCCAAGCGGAATTTCGGCGTGATGTGACGGTGCCGCCGGGAAAAGAGGTGACCCTCGATGCTCCGCGGACGGACCTGACAAGATCTTCCACCGGCAAGCGGATTGACCGCCTTTATCAGACCGTAACACCTGATAACGGTAATTGGTATTACTACCGATTCTTCCCCGACGGGACCGTCAGTTGGGATGCTTCGCGCGGGTCCGTGGCTGATGTCGAAAGGGAGATCCAAGAAGACAAATCGAAGGACTGCGTCCGTACGTATGCGTATCAGATGCAAGGTTCGACGATACGATTCTCGGTCAACGATATGTTCGGTGTAATAGATTACACGGCAACAGCCAGGGGGAATACGTTAACCGTCGAAGCTGTCACCAGTAGCGGGCACCGGTCACAGAGTGTCTATCGGGTGGTCAGCTCCGGGCCTGCACCCATCCGCGAGCGCCGCAAGTAGCGTGGACCCATCTTGCAGGTCCACGGCTTTGAAGGGTGGTCGAGAAGAGCCGCTGCAGACTTGAAGAACGGTGCTGCACTACCTGTTCAGGGAAGGACCCATCCCACCGGAACGTCTCTACGGCAGCCAGCGCAATACGGCGCCTTCGTAAGCCTTCAGGCTGATTCTCCAGCCTGATCCTTCGCGGCGCAGCGGCTGCAAGCCATCGGTCGTAATCCTGCCCAGGCTTGTGACCGGCAAAGTCGTGGTGACCATGACATCGGCGGCTTGCGCGCTGTGGTTGGCCAGCACGAAAAAGCCACCCTGCGGCGCGTTCAGGGCCGATACCTCCACGGAAGGTTGATCAGTAGAAACTTCCGGATTTACGCCCGCCCATTCCCGCAATGCCTGATAGATTCGGTGGGTGCTTTCATTTCCCTCGAAGGCCGAGGGAACCGCGGCAAGATAACTCTCCAGCGGGTAAGCGCACAACAGAGTTTTTCCCGCTCCGAAGGAGTTCGCCACCAGCGCCGGACGTCCGTCTTGGTCCACCGCCACGACGTTGCCGCCGCGCAGTTCGAGCACCGCAGGCCAATGTTCGAGACTCCCGGCAGGCACGGAATAGTGAAAGGTCTCCCCAGGCTTCAAACTTCCAAAGGGCGCCGTGATTTTCAGCGTCACCTCACTGGCGGGCGCATGATCCGCGAGGCGCGCACCAAACAGGCTTTCCATCTCGGGGATGGCGGCGTCGGCGCTGAGCGAGGCGTAGAGAACCCCTCCCTGATGGACATACGCACGCGCCTGCTCCCAGAAGTCTGTGTGCACATGGACCAGGTCGACCTCGGTGCTCGTCAACGGTGACGGCAGGAAAACCATGGGCCGCGTCTGCCAATTTGAGTATTCGCGCGGGAAATCCGCCTTCAAGCCCGCACGGCGCGCCAGGATGAAGGACGAAAGCCAGGCGCCCGTCAGCGACAGATTGGGCTCACTCCCATCGCGAGGCTTCTCGCCCGCGACGGCGCCGCCATCCTGCGTCGAGACGTAGGGGATGCTGCTCGCGCCGGTCAACCCGAGGTGCGAGAAGTCGCCGTGCGGCTTCGCCCACTCGTCGGGCACGATAATCGCGGCCTGCGCCGCAGCGGGTTCGACGCCGGTCAAATCCATCTGGCTCACGACTTTTGTGAACGACCTGAACTGTCTGCCCCGCGGACGGTCCCGCCGGTCCCAAGTCGTCAAGCCGAACTGCGTCTCGTGGGGAGCGCGCAGGTAGGGAACGCGATGGAATTGCTCCGGCGCGGCGTCGGTGTAACACCAGAGAAGGAAGCCATTGGCCCCGGCCGCGAGGCCTGAGTACATGCTGACTGCGTCGAAGTCGGCAATGCGCTCGGGAGCGTACTGCGCCGAGGAAGCGCCGAGTTCCTGTACCATCGCCGGGCGCCCAGCGCTGCTGGAAAGCGCCGTCTGGAACGCCGCGCAATACGTACCACGCTCCGAAAGCATGGGGTCAGGGAAGAGTTTCTGCGCGTAAATTGAATAAGGATGCACGCTGAAGAAGTCGACTGCCTCGCGAATCGTGTCGGGGCGGAAAGGTCCGTGGCCGACATCTTCCATGCTGGTTCCCACAACCAGCAGCCGCTGCGGGTCGAGGCGTCGGAAGGCCCCAGCGATCAGGCGCGTCCAGTTGATCGCCATGGCATCGGTAGTGGACCCCTCGACGATCCAGTAAGGAGGTTCATCGGTCAGATCCCACGCCAGGATCGCGGTTTCGTTGTGGTAACGCCGCGCGAACTCCGTGGCGTGGTCGGTCTGCAAGCGGAGCATTTCAGGGTCCGCGTGCGGATGACGGCCATGACGCCAGGGAACGTCCCAGTAAGCCTCACCCACTTCTCCGCCGATGAAGAGGGAGGGATGCAGATAAATCTGGTAGCGGTGCGCAAGCGCGAGGAGGTGATCGAACTGCTGGAAGGCCTCGGGGTTGTAATCTCCCGGGCGCGGCTCAAACCAGGCCCAGAACAAATCCAGGCGAACCGTGTTGAAGCCGAGCTCGCGCATCTTGGCGAAGTCGGCTTCGATCTCCTGGGGGTCCCACTGCTGAGGCCACTGCAGGCCCGCCTTGGCCGGCACCCAGTGCGCGCCCACGGGAATGAACCGGCGGCCTTCGCAAGAAAAGTAGTTGCCCTGCAATCGGACTCGCGGCAAGGGCCTGACTTCGCGCTGATCGCCGGCGGCGCCATCCCGCGCGGAAGGCCCATGACCGGTGGGCATGAGGATCGCACACACCATCACCAACAGAAGCGCTCTTTGTGACATGCGCATACTCCCCTTCCAGGCAGGATGATTCACCGCCAGTTCTTTTCTTCGGACGGCGTTCCGTAGCCGACCCCTCTTGCAGTGGCCAACACAACGGATTTTCGGGCCAGCCAGGTTGCACCGATCGAACCCGGGGCAGGCTTGAGTGTACACCGCACAGGCATGTTTGGGAACGCAGCGGAAAAACTCGTGGCGCGCAAACTCGCTCAAAGAGCCGGAAGTTCGGCCTAATTTAACATCTGTGGGCAGCGTATGGGCTAGGAAGGCGTGGGTTGCTGGATGTTGACCTTACGCAATTCTTCTGCGGCGCGCTCCGGCAGGATGGAGTTGTAGTAGACCTCTTTGAGGAAGTAGGAGCGCGAGGTGGATTGGCGGACGGGCACGATTT
>Ga0187866_1003722_pt1 | contig 11192 bp, 10 predicted proteins | sample June2016WEW_11_1_3_FD_133013 | JGI IMG/M metagenome (GOLD analysis project Ga0187866, IMG submission 133013) | Peatland microbial communities from SPRUCE experiment site at the Marcell Experimental Forest, Minnesota, USA - June2016WEW_11_150 | ecosystem: Environmental > Terrestrial > Soil >... | reverse complement strand
GGGCTCCTCATTCACGAGGGAAAAAGCATGTCGATTCGTCGGATTCTACGATGGAAGAGGAGGGCCTTCAAAGGCCCTCCCCGTTCGCTCGCTACTTGTACAACTTGTTCGCATCAAGGAAGTACTGGACGTTGGACTTGTCGACCCAGCTGATAGAGGTTAAAATATTCGCCGGCGCTGCATCGACCCCGGCCTTTGCGTTGTTCGACGTCAGAAGAGGATCGAAGTGCTTCTTGCTGAAAAGGACCAGGAGGCCCCAGACCATCTCCGCGCAATCATCCTGCGCAATGGTTCCGAACAGGACTCCGGACTTGACTTTCTCAAGCACATCCGAGTTGCGGTCCATGGAAACGACCTTGATCTTGCCGGCCTTCCCGGCCTCGCTCACCGCCGTAGCCGCGGCGATTCCCCCCGTCGAATCCGTGCACGCGAATGCGGAGATGTTCGGGAAGCGCTGCAGGATTGCCTTTGCGACGTTGATCGCGGTAACCGTGTCAGCCTTCGTGTCTCCCGTCTGCACGACCTTGATCCCGGGGTAGGTGGCGAAACCCTCCCTGAAGCCCTGCTCGCGCTGGTCGAACATGCCGACCCCGCTGATCGTGAGAATAGCGACATCTCCCTTGCCGCCGAGGACTTCCCCGATCTTCTGGCCCCCGAAATATCCCAGGTCGTGCTGGTTGGTGCCGACAAAGGTGGAGCGCTTGGAGTCGGGTACGTCGCCGCTGATGGTGACCACCGGGATGCCGGCGGCCACGGCCTTGTCGATGCTCGGCTTGAGGCTCTCATCGACCCCGAAGCAAACGATCCCGGCCGGCTTGCGCGCTATTGCCTGGTCAAAAGCTGCGATCTCCCCCGGCACATCGTACTCCGCGGGCCCGATGTAGGCCGTCTTCACGCCCAGCTGATCGCCCATCCACTTCCAGGCGAACTTGTGGGCGCTGAAGTACTCCAGGTTCCCCATGCAGGTGACTGCGATGTACTCCTCGTTCGGAGATCCCTTCAGTGCTTGCGCATCCGCCTTGACGGCACTGCCCAATGTCATCAAGGCGCCGAAGGCAACCACGACTCCGAGTACCAATAGGATTCTGCGACTCATGTTGGGCCTCCCCCTTTAAGAGATTTGCGGAGTATCCTCCGCTTAAGGGAACGACGTTCCCTTTTTGAGCACTTTTGCTTCCGAGCGATTGTTTGACTATAATCCCATCTTACACCTCCAATTCGCCAACAGTCAACAAAAAACGATAATAGAAGCTATTTCCTTCACCTCCCTACTAGGGCCCATGTGAGTGTTCATGGCTGGTAAACCACGGCTGACGGGTCTTCCACGGCTCCATGCCTCCGGGCCATACTGCTCGCGTCCGGAGGTACCGTGCGGGAGCTCATCCTTGTATGCGCTTTTCTGGTCTCGATCCTCCCCCGCTCGGTGGTCTCGGCCGACCCCACGCGCGTTCTGCACCTGACATTTGTCGGCGACATCATGGGCCACGACGTGAACTACCAGATGGAGGACTTCCACGACATCTACCACGGCGTCAGGGACGTGCTCCTGGCCGACGACCTGACCTTTGCAAACCTGGAGCTCCCCCTCGATCCTTCACGTCCCCCCTCCGGCTATCCTTCTTTCAACGGGAGTCCCGCCTATCTCGCGGCCGCTGTGGACTCCGGCATCGACCTTTTTTCCCTCGCGAACAATCATGCCTTCGATGGAGGAGAGGAGGGGATCTTCCAGACCATCCGCGCACTGGAAAACGCCCGAGCGCGGAGCGGTCGTCCCTTCGCATACTCGGGGACGCGGGGTAACCTGCATCGGCCGTTCCGTGCCGAGACCCTGATGGTGAAAGGCATCCGGGTCGGCTTCATTGCGGTGGCCCAGTTTCTCAACGAGCCTGACCAGGGGCGCTACGTGCACGTGGTGGACTATTCGAACGCGGAGCAGGCAGAGGATTTTCTCTCTCTCGTTCGGAATATCTCGCCCCTGTACGACCTGTTCATCGTCTCCTACCATGGTGATCGCGAGTACGTGCCGGAGCCCTCCCCTGTGAAACGCGATTTCTTCCGCCAGATCCTCGAAGCCGGAGCCCACATCGTCGTCGGCCATCATCCCCACGTCGTGCAGGGCTACGACCTGGTACAGGTGAAGGGAGCGCAGAAGCTCGCGATGTACTCCCTGGGGAACTTCATCTCGGGAATGACCTGGCGGCTGGGCCCCGACGAGATGCAGGGGATGATCGCGGCGACGGGAGAGTCGTACATGCTCAGCGTCGACGTGCGCTGTGACGCGGGCGGCTGCTCCGTGATGCAGCCAGAGCCGATTCCCATCGCAAACTACATGAACGAGCGCTCCCAGATGGTGGTGGCGCGCATGAGCGACCTCACCGACGGCTCGGTGAAACTGTCAGCCGCGTGGCGGGCCTACTACGCGCAGCGCCTCGAGCTGATGCGCGCCTCTCTCGCCCGCTCTGCGCCTGCTAACGGCTCCGGGCGATCCGTGTCTGCTCCGTGATGGTTTCTTCGCTGGACGAGAGCTGATCCTTGGCCGCCATGAGGCGAGCCTTCGCCGCCGCAAAGGCGCCGGAGGCGATGTCCTTGCGCGCATCGTCCACCGCCGCGCGCGCCTGGTCGGGCACGAGCTGAAGAGGCGCGATGATCTCGAGCTTGATCCGTGGCACCCGCCTCGCGGCCCACACTTTGGACTCGAAGCCCGGGATCGCCTCCGTGACCTCCTCCACGAGCCCGGCCGCGTCGCTGGCCACCTGCTGCTTGGCCGCGACCGCATCGCCGCCGGCCCGGGCAGCGAGTGCGGCAGTCTCCCGCGCCAGCGATGCCGCGTCGTCGTAGCTGCGCGACAGCGCCGAGCGCTTTGCCTGGAGCGCGATCTCGGCGTTCAGCGCGTCCATCTTTTCCTGGGCGCTGCGAAGCGCGTCCGGTGCGTAGGTGACGACGTCGGAGTTGCGCGATGCGGCATCCAGCGCCGCGCGCGCGGCGTCGATCTCTGCCTGCGGAGGCTCAGCGCACGCGGCGAGGACGGACAGGAGCGTGACGGCGGCGAATGCACGGGCGATTCTCATTGCGCGTAGATTTCCTTTCGGGGCACACGGTCGGCATTTTCTGTTCTCTCGCACGCGGCACGAGGATTTTTGGCAAATGCCTGCGAAGGAAACCCGATTTTTCGACGCATGTCAAGGTGAGCCTGTATTCCGGCGGGCGCGGGAGGGATATCGAGCATTGAAAAGAGGTTTCGGACGTTGTACCCTCTGCGGCGAATGAGGAGGGTTGCGTGAAATCCGTCATGAGAGTATCCGGCTGCCTGGTCGTGATCCTCGCGATCGTGGCCGGCCCCGCCTTCGGGCAGGGGTTCTCACCCAAGAAAATATGGGACCTGACCGTGACGGTGAACGCGCCCAACGCGGTTGTCTACGTCGACAACGTCCTTGCCCCGGGAGGAACGACCCGGGTGACCGGAGGCGCGCACAATGTCAAGGTCCATGCCGACGGATATTTCGATTTCAACGGGCCCGTCGTCGTGAACGGCAGCATGACCTTCCCCGTGGAGCTCACCCCGCAGGGATTTCCGCTCACTATCCGTGTCGCGGTGCCCGCCGCGCGCATATTCGTCGATGGCAGCGAGGTCACCGGCACGGTGCCGCTCGTGACTTCGGGAGCCCATGCGGTCCAGGTCTCGGCGCCGGGATTCGCGGACTACAACGCGACGATCAATGTCATGGCGCCGATGAGCCTCGACGTGGCCCTGCAGCCGGCCCTGAGCCTCCTGGTGAATGTGAACGTGCCCGGCGCCTCCATTGCCGTGGACAGCGTGCCCATCCAGGGGAACGTCGCGTACGTCTCCCGCGGTCCCCACGGCCTGAGCGTCCACGCGGACGGCTACCTCGACTGGAACGGGATGGTGAACGTGCTGAACAGCATGAGCTTTTCCGTGCGGCTGAATCCGGCCGGGTTCCCGCTCACCATTCGCGTCGGCGCGCCCGGGGCGAGCATCCTGGTCGACGGCGCCGATGTGACCGGCACGGTTGCCCGCGTGGCCCCCGGCCCGCACACCGTCAGCGTGAGCGCGCCGGGCTTCCAGGACTACAACTCGGTGATCAACGTCACCGCGCCGCTCACGATGGACGTGGTCCTGCAGTCCACGGGCATTCTGCTGACGGTGAACGCAAACGTGAACAACGCCCTGGTGACGGTGAACGACACACCCAAGGGTCCGGTGCCGTATTCCGAGTATCTCCCCCCCGGCATGTACTCCGTGCGGGTGACGGCCGCGGGGTACACCGACTACTCCGCGAACATCCCGCTGAACACGGCGGTGAATCTCAACGTCCAGCTCTCCCCGGCCATCTCGATGCTCGCGTTCGTCATCCCGCCGATCTTTCGTGACCCCGACATGAAACCGGGGGATTCCCGGGGGCAGGTGAGGATCTTCGTCGACAACCGGCTGGTGAACCCCAACCGTGAGCTGGAGCGCATCCCCATTGCGCCCGGGCGTCACAGCATCCGCATCGCCTCGGGAGCCTTCTCGATGCAGCTGGGGGACCTCGTCGTGCAACCGGGGCAGAGCTACGTGGTCGAGCTCACCATGGACATGAAAGTGCGGACGGTTCCGTCGCCGCAGTGATGTCATGCGACTCACTCTGTCAGCGCTTCTGCTTGTTGTTCCCCTTTCGTTCTCCGCCGCGGACGTGTCGAAGGTCGTTGCGGACGCGGATGCGATGCACAACCAGGGTGCCTACGCCGAGGCAGTGAAGCTTCTCCTGGATTCGATTCCTTCAGCCTCGGGGGACAGGGAGCAGGCTGAGCTGTACTGGCGCGCCGCCCGCGAGACACTGGAGCTGGGCGACCTCGCGGAGAAGGCTGGCAAGCCCCAGGCCGACGTCCTTGCGGTGTTCACGGAAGGCCAGGGGTACGCGGAAAAGGCGATCGCCTCCGATCCGCAGAACGACCTCGGCTATTACTGGAAGTCGGCGAACATCGGCCGTTGGGGACAGGTGAAGGGCGTCCTGAACGCCCTCTCCATGTCGGGCCCGATGCGCGACCTGCTGGTGAAGGAATTGTCGCTGAATCCCGACCGCACGGACGCCTACTACGTCCTGGGCGAGCTGTACCGCGAGCTCCCCGGGTGGCCAGTCTCTTTCGGCAACGTGGATGCCGCCGTCTCCCTTGGCCGCAAGGCCGTGGAAGCGCGACAGGCGCAGGTGGAGAATGGCGTGGAGAAGGAGCTCGTGTACAATTTCTACACGGAGCTCGCCAAGACCCTCCATAAGCGCAACTGGTCGGCGGCCACGAGGGCCGCGGAGCAGAAGAACAAGGCATCGAAGCTCGCCTCTGCCGCCACGCCCCTGGACAGGGGTTCGCTCTATGAAGCGACCATCAGCCTGCAGGATGTCTCTGATCGCGTCGAGGCCCGCGCACTGGTCCAATGGGTGGTGGGAGAGCTGCAGAAGGTGCCGTTCATCACGGCGCCCCAGAAGAAGGATCTGCAGAAGGCGAAGGACGCGCTCAAGGGGTGGTAGGAGGCTTCTTTCCCGCCTCCTTCCTCATGAGACTGGCTTTCGTGAGCGTGCCGTCTCCCATCTTCTGCTGCAGGCGGAAGACCGCTTCCTCCACCCGGCCGCGGCGCGCGTACCCGTCCGGGAAGAGCTCCAGCTGATCCTGCGCCGCGACCGCGGTCAGGTTCGAAAGCCCGATCCCGACGAGCCGGATCGGCGTGCCTCCTGTCCAGCGGGACGAGAGCAGCTCGACGGCCGCGGCATGCAGCTCATCCGCCGACGTGACCCAGTGCTTGATCGTCTTCTGGGCGCTCACCGTGGTGAAATCGTGGAACCGCAGCTTCAGGGCCACCGTCTTCGATTTCCACCCGCCCTCCATCATCCGGAACATCACCTGGTGGCACAGCTCGAGGAGCACTCTCTCGATGCCGGACCTGTCCTTCCTGTCTCGCTCGAAGGTCGTCTCGCTGGACAGGGAACGGCTGCGGGGCTCCTCGGAAAAGATGCCGGGGTCGGCTCCCCGCGTGACCGTGGCCAGAAATCCCGAAGCTCCCTGACCCAGGAGCCGTGAGAGTTCGGGCTGCGGGATCCCGCGCAGCTGCCGCACGGAGGTGATGTTCAGCTCCGTCAACCGCTGAAGTGTCTTTTCCCCGATTCCCCAGAGGTCCTTGAGGGCCACCGTGTCAAGGAATGACTCGGCCTCATCGGCGCGCACTTCCACGAGGCCATCCGGTTTCCCCGCATTCGTGGCCATCTTCGCCAGGTACTTGTTCGGCCCGATTCCGACGGAGATCGTCAGGCCCGTCCTCGTGCGCACCTCCGCCTTCAGCCGCGCTCCCGTCTCGCGCGCGGGCCCGAAAAGTCGCTCGGTGCCGGTGAGATCGAGGAACGCCTCGTCCACCGAGATCTGCTGCATGTGCGGCGTGAACGTGGAGAGGATCTCCATCACCTCGCGCGAGACCTCGAGGTAGCGTTCCATGCGCACCGGAAGGTACACGCCCTGGGGACAGCGGCGGTACGCCTGGGAAATGGGCATCGCTGAGTGGATGCCGAAGCGCCGCGCCTCGTAGGAGCACGCGGAGACGACGCCGCGATGACCAGGGGCCGCCCCGACAATGACCGGGCGCCCCTTCAGCGACGGATCGTCCCGCTGCTCCACCGAGGCGTAGAACGCGTCGAGGTCGACGTGAAAGATGAGGGTCCGTATGTCCTGGGCGCTCATGTTTTCACCTCGAGGGTGCGCACGACCCGCACCCGCGTGGCCACGCGGGCGTCCGGTCGCGCCTTCACCTCGACGCCGATGAGGGGAGCGTCGAACTCCGCAGTGAGGGTCAGCGTGAAGGCCTGCTCGATGGGGAGGGAGACCTGAAGGGAAAGCGGATCCGGCGGGTAGGCTCCGACGAGCAGCCGGTAGGAGTGCGGGCCAATCCGCACCGCCGGGAAGGAGCTGTCGTACAGGATGAAATCGTCCGCGGATTCGATTGCGAGCGAGAACGACCTCGGCCGGGAGGGCATTTTCACCTGGAGCGAGAGTGTCCGCTGCTGGAGGAATTGACCGGAATCGAATGTCACCTGCACGGGCGACTCCACGCTGTCCAGCGGCACCGGGCCGCCGTTCCAATGGTGCGGCAGGGACCGCGGTCCCCCCGGGGTCGAGAAAGTGATCCCGCGGACGGGCGCCGGGCTCTCGATCTCGAGCAACGTGGAGGAGGTGCGGCCCGACGCGTCCACGACGACGGTCTGTGTGGCCGCGATCGGCTGTGGACTCTCCGTCGAGAAGGGGGAGAAAGTCAGAAGGCGCACGGCGAGAAGCCCCCCTGCGACGAGCAGAGCGACGGCCAGCAGGAGCTCGCGCGTCCCCCGGCGGAGGAGCCCCTTTCCGGGGAATATGAGCCCGATTCTCAAGAGGACGAGGATGAAGGGGAGGCAGGCACCCGCGACGAGGAGGTTTCCGAGAACCGGTGAGAGGGTGATGATCCGGCAGAAGGGCAGGGCAGGCACGAGAAACACCTTGACGATGCCGCGGATGCCCCAGAACGGCGCCGGGAGCGCCAGCGCGGCCTTTGCCCACCTGTTGCGCGCGAGCGTGGAGAGGAACACGAGAAGGAAGGCCCAGAGGAAGTACCAGGTGAAAGAAATGTCGAACACGGCGACGACGGTGATCTCCACCAGGAGGAAGAACAGGGCCGCTGCCGAGTAGAAGCTGCCGTTGCGGGGGACAGGGAAACGGCGGAAGGGGTTGTACAGCGCGGCGAAGAGGAAGAGGGCTGCGCAGATCTTCAGTCCCAGGAACTCCAGCGGGGCGTAGCTCCACAGCGTGGGGAACTGGCGGAACACGAGAATGCCTCTCACCGCGTACGTGCCCGCGACGAGAAAGAGGAACGCGAGGGCCGCGAGCGGGACGATCGCTGTGATGTTCCGCAGTAATGTCCGCACGTACTTCTTCAGCCTTTTCAGAAACACGGGGGCGAAGAGCAGCACCGCGGCGATGCTCCCTCCGAAAATGGCGACATACGCCCTCTCCCCGACGATCAGCGAAAGGTCGCCTACCTGAACGAGCAGGTAGTGACGATCCCACTCCTCGGGAATCCCGCCCCGGCCCGCATCGAGGAAGGCGCGCAGAAACGTGGAGAGGGCGGCGAGCATGTCGGGTGAGCCCGGAAGGTGCGGCGCGCCGTGTTCCCCCTCCAGCCCGACCGAGGGGAATCCCGCACGGAGGTACGGCTCGATCAGCGTCCGTTCGTCGGTGACTCCGAGGCGGAATGCCTGCACCTCGTCCGCCTGCAGCCGATAGGGGACCAGGGAGGCCCGGAGCGAGTCCACGCACCTGTTCATCAGCCAGAAGGGGCTCACGATCCCCCTGCCGCCTCCCCGCACAAGGATCCTGTCCGGGACCGCGCGGAGATTCAGGTACAGCACGGCGGCACTGTAGTCGGGCCGGTAGTCCCGGAGGAAAAGGGTGCTGCCCATCGGGTAAGCGTCCGTGTCGCCGAACTCCGCGCCGAGAAAGAGCACGACCAGGCTGAGGGGCGGCGTCAAGCTCTTGATGCGACCCAGGAGGTCGAGGGCAAGGGCGACGTTGATGGACCCATCCTCGTGCGGGCCGGCGGCCGGCGGCGCGTCGATGGGCACCGCGAGGATCAGGGAGTCCCGGGAACGGCCCGGCACGTCGACCCGCAGGCAGCGGGAGAAGGAATGCTCGAAGTCCGAACGGCTGAAATCGAGGGGGACGGCGCGCAGGCCCATCTCCACGACCCGTGCGCTGATCCAGTCCAGCAGTGCGCCCTCCGCCGGCGATCCCTCCAGCCGCGGTGAAAACGACGACACGGCACGGAGGATCGACTCAGGGGACGAGTCGGAAATCTCGGTCTGCGCGTAGGCCGGGGGCGTTCCCGGCGGGAATGCAAGGAGGAGCATCAGCAAGAACGCGGCGGTCATGCGCTTCGAAGCATAGGAGAAGGGCATTCGGCGGTCAATCGATGCCTGCACGAAGGGGACTGCCGCCCAATCCAATCTTGAAATGCGCTTCTGTTTCCGTTATCATCTGCGGCATCCATATGGAAGTCCTGCCTGAAATCCTCCAGCGGCGGAGTGTCAGGGCCTACACGTCGCAGCCCCTCGACAAGGACCAGATCGAGCGCATCATCGATGCGGGCCGGCTTGCCCCATCGGCGAAGAACAGGCAGGAGTGGCGGTTCGTCGTCATTCAGAAGAAGGAGACCCGGATGAAGGTGATGGACGCCGCCTTCAACCAGGACTACGTCGGCCAGGCGCCGGTGATCATCGCCGTGTGCACGACGAACATCGACTACCGGATGCCCAACGGGCAGCCCTCCTACCCCGTCGACCTCGCGTTCGCCGCCTCCCACATCGTCCTGCAGGCCGTGCACGAAGGGCTAGGGACGTGCTGCATCACCACCTTCGACGAGCAGGAGGTGCGGGAGATCCTCACCGTGCCGTTCTCCATGCGCGTCGTGCTGCTCATCCTGGTGGGCCACGGAAATGAGACACCGGAGCCGACGCCCCGCAAGACCCTCAAGCAGGTCACGGGAAAGGACCACTGGTAGGCAGGGTCTGTGTCGAATCGGGTGGGACGCGTCTATCTTTCGCTGCCGCTCGCGCTGTAGTAGCTCACCAGGCGCTCGAAGGCCTGCGTGTCCTTCGGATCGAAGATCGTTTCGATTTGGGTTCCCAGGGAGTACCACAAGGCATCTTCGATCACGCGCCGGACACGGAGCCGGATCTGGAACGGGACGATCGACGGGTCGTGCTCCGCGATGACCTGGACGGTGATGAGGTCTCCCACGGCCGCGCGGATCGGCTGCATGAACGAGAGCTGGCAGCCGGAGCGGCTCAGGTCCGCGATGTACCCCGGAATCTGCCGATCGACGAGAACCGCCTTCGCATAGCTGGGAACACGGGGGTCTTTCCGCCGTTCACTGCCCACTCGCGACCTCCCTTGAACCCTGGTTGCCTTGCGGCGTTGGATCCTCAGCGCCGGAGTTCCGCGCCTCAGGCGCCGTGCGCGTGCCCACGGAGAGCGTGATGAGCGTTCCCACTGTTTTTCCCGGTCTCCAGCTCATCGGCTGGTCCTGATCGTCGAGGAACACCAGACGGAAGTCGTCGAACGTCTTCTTCGCGACGTAGATTCCCATCCCGAACCGCTTGAACCCGTTTCGCTTCTGGTACTCTTCGAATTCGGGAGAATGCAGGTCGAGCCGCGAAGGATCCGCCTCCAGGGCATAGGGGAGCGTTCCGGTGTCAAAGCCGCCGCCAAAATCACGAATCGTCACCACGAGCCTGCCGTCGGAAATAGTAAGGTCGATCGAGATGTTTCTCGGCTCGCCTTTCTCCTTGTGCGCGCGGATGGAGTTGCTGAGGAGCTCCAGGACGGCGAAACGAACGTGCTCCGCGTTCACCCGTACGGGGGGGAACACAATCGCCTCGAGGGTGTGGATGACCTGCCGGAAATCGGCCTGCGGGTTCACCGACAGCCGGATCGTACGGCTCTGTTTTCCGTTCATCTTAAGGGACTCCAGAGAGTCCATGTCGCTCGTCCCTTTCCCTGTCCGGCCCATTCGTGGATAATGTCTGAATGATATATGTTATCGCTGAGTTGCGCAATTACAGGCAGCTCGCGCGCCTGCGGGCGGACGGCCTTGCCGCGCTGGAAGCCTCGCTCGCGGCAGCCCTCGGCTCTCTTGCATCGCCTGCCCGGCCGGTGGGGCAGGGAGTGTGGCTTGCCGAGATGGGACCCGAAGAGGACCTGGATGTCGGAGTCGCCGCCGCCGCGGCAAGCCGCATCCGTGACTTCCTCGCCGGCCGCAGATCCGAGCTGTTCGGTTTCTCGGTCCTCCTGGCTCCGCTGCAGCAAGGGCCGGACGGAGTCAGCGCCGCCCGTGTACAGAAGCTCCTTGAAAGCGCGGAAGACGATGAGCAGCTGTGGATCGCGCCGGAGTGCGCCGCCCTTTTCGCCGACTGCTTCTCCTTCGAGACATCGGGACTCCTCTACCGGGTGATCGGCGTGCGTCTGACGCCCGAGCGCGAGGAGCAGGCGCCCGAGACGCTTCGGCCCTGGACGCGCGAATCCCTGGTGACCCGGGCCCTGGACATCATCTCTCCCCGGCTGAACCTCGGGGAGGGCCGCGACATCCTCTGGGTGCACGGTCCTTCCGGCGTCGGCAAGACCGCACT
>Ga0187866_1003721_pt1 | contig 11193 bp, 17 predicted proteins | sample June2016WEW_11_1_3_FD_133013 | JGI IMG/M metagenome (GOLD analysis project Ga0187866, IMG submission 133013) | Peatland microbial communities from SPRUCE experiment site at the Marcell Experimental Forest, Minnesota, USA - June2016WEW_11_150 | ecosystem: Environmental > Terrestrial > Soil >... | reverse complement strand
TGCAGCTTATGGAACCTTCCATTTTCCCATTTGGCCGTTCATTCCGGCGCCGCGCGCGATTGTACCAAAGGCCGGCGTAAAATAACTTGGAGTTTTTGCACGCTTTTGCCATGCTTCCTGATTTGTGCCTGCTGCTTGGCGCGGTTTATGTCTTAATCGCTGATATATGAATCCTGTACTGCGGCACCGCCACACCGACACCGGCAGTTCAGTTGCTGTCGAACGGCCGATACCACGCGATGATCACGAACGCGGGAGGCGGCTACAGTCGCTGGAAGGACATCGTGGTTACGCGCTGGCGCGAGGATTGCACACGCGACCATTGGGGCACGTTCTGCTATCTCCGCGATGTAGCGAACGGTGAGTTCTGGTCAACCACCTATCAACCACCACTCAACCCATCGGCGGTTTATCAAACAACTTTTTCGGAGGGGTGCGCGGTCTTCAGGTGTTATGCAAAGGGCCTGGATGCGCACACTGAGATTTGAATAGAGGTGCGCCATGCCGCGGCAAACGAGACAACGCACTTGAAGGAGTACGAGGCGCTGGCTAAAATTCCTCAGGCGCGATATTGAATAGGATATTCATTGGCCGATCGAGCGCGACAGGTCATTGTCACAATGGATAACGCCTTCAACAGCCATGGGGTCGTCAACAGAATCCTTGGCGCTCTCATACAAAACATCAGCGCCTCTCACATAGGAAGGAACCAGGATGCTGTTGCAGGCTCAGTGACGCGAACGAACTAAGAGTGGAAGGAACTGGAAAATGAGCAAAACAGCAGAACCAATGTCTCCGGCACAGGCCATTCGCCTTGCCGAATATGTCCAGTACGCGGCTGGTTCAATCGTGAGCCGCGCGCTGGTACAGAAGCCAGTCGGCTCGATCACCCTGTTCGCATTCGACGCCGGACAGGGGCTTAACGAGCACACTGCCCCGTACGACGCCTACGTGCAGATTCTCGACGGCGAGGGCGAAGTTGTCATCGGCGGGCAGGTAGTCAACCCCAAGTGCGGTGAGACGGTCCTCATTCCGGCCAATGTGCCCCACGCTGTGAACGCGCGACAGCGATTCAAAATGCTTCTCACAATGATCCGGGGATAAGCGGAGTACGACAATCGTGTGCTTGCTCTGAGCGAGTGAGAGACGGTGTATTCCTCGGCCTGGCTCTTCGGCGACCCATTGGAAAGACACTCAAAGGTGGAAAGGCGGAATTGGCGGATCGTCCTCGAATAATGCTGAATGCTGCGGACGCGTGACTGTCTCGAAAAAGAGAGGAGCACTCCATGGAACTTGGAATGATTGGGCTTGGCCGGATGGAAACCAACCTGGTGCAACGTTTGTTGCGAGCCGGTCGTCCGTGTGGCACCGGTCATCCGGAAAAGAAGGCCACCCCGAAGGGAGACGTCTCATGACAGCCTCTCTTTCGGACGCGCTGGTGCTCTTCGGGGTGACGGGCGATCTCGCCCACAAGATGATCTTCCCGGCGCTCTATTCAATGGCAGAACGAGGGGCTCTGAAAGTCCCGGTAATCGGCGTCGCCTTCCCAAAGTGGAGTCTGGCGCACCTGAGCAACCGCGTGAAGGACAGCATCAGGCGATCAGGCGGGATCCATAACCAACGCGCCCTCCACCATCTTCTGTCTTTGGTCAAGTACGTAAGCGGGGACTATAACGACCCGGGCACCTTCAGGGCGATAAAAATGGCGATGGGAAGTGCTCGGCGCCCGGCGCACTACCTCGCCATCCCGCCTGCGCTCTTTGCAACGGTGATCCAAGGGCTCGGCGAGGCGGACCTGGCAGGGCATGCGCGCGTGATCGTCGAAAAGCCGTGTCCCTTCGGCAAGACTGCGCGATTCGATTTAAGCCATGTTTTCAGCGAATATCTATGCGGTAGGCTGTCTCTCCAAAGCTTTCAAAGGTACGCACGCGCGCCTTGTATACAGTTCCGCGAAGCTCAATCCGTTTCGTCCGGTTACGCAATGACCAAAGCTCATCTCGAAGAGCGGCGGCTTCTGGGCTGCTGGACTTGATCTCACCGATCCCAAATCCGAAGTTACCCTTCATTGCCGTGATCTCTTCGTAGCCAGTCTTGTGCTGGATCTCCAAGCCATCGCAGCCAAGTTCAATCGCTTTAATCAGCCACTCGGCAATGCTCTTTCCTGAGCCTGACCCAACAGCCATAGAGCACCTCGATTCGAGTTTATTATACTGGAGTCGTTAGCGCTTTCGCCGTCACGGCGGAGCCCGGTGTGGTGATGCGCTGCGCAGCAAGCTTTCCCGATAATTCCACGGAAGCCAGTTTTGTGGATTCGCGGTTACTTCTTTTGCATTACGCTGTAGTTCGGTCAGATAGTCAAACGGATCCGCTTTGCAGAGTTCGCATGTGTGGATCAAGCTCATGAACAGATCGCCGACATGCGCGCCGTTTTCTGTTTTATAGAAAAGCGAAGCCTTTCGATGCAGGATGGCTTTCTTTAAAATTCTCTCACAAACATTGTTATCGAGCGGAACTCCGGCAACGCGCAGAAACAGGGTAAGCGGCCCCCAGTGTTTAATCGTGTACTTGATCGCATCTCCTAAACCGGAGTTTGGCTCAACCTTCTTCTCGTCGATTTGCTCATGAAGCCAATGATTGAACTTTTCCATCAGAGGACCGGTTTCCGCCTTATGGAACGCGAGGCGCTCTTCGGCCGACATTCCCTGTTCTTTCGTCACAGCGTCATTTTTATAGACTTCGCGGAAGGTCTCCATCACGTAGCGGCATTCATCGGGAAAATCCGCAGCGACATCGACAAAATTACGTCTTGCGTGAATGTTGCACCCCGCCAGGATTACTTCAAACTCTCTGGGCGGGTTGCGTGAAAGGCCATCGCACATCTGGATCGGCGGACTTAGCTCGGCGGCGCGTTTCGCCAATACATCGTTCAGATTCTCGCCCGCGTGCTTGCCGCCCGTGAAGAAAAGGGCGATCTCCCGGCCTTCCCGGATCGAAACGATGCCGGAAGTGAAAATCCCGGTGCGTGTCTTGGGATCTATTGCAAGATCGCGTCTGCCCTTCATCAGATCGAGAATCTTCGCAGAAGTATCGTCGTTGTGAAGCACTTCCCCTTGGGCGGCTTGCCGGATCAACTCCTGATAGGCCGGTTCAGCAATCCCTCCCACTTCCCGGACTATTTCCCACTGGGTGGCAGAGGGCAGTGGGATTCCCATGCTTCGCTGCAGCCGTTCCAGGCGGTTGAATGGAAACCCACTTCCGTACTTCAAGAGAGCGATCATGCTTCCGGCCGTCTCGTCATATTTTTTCGAGCCCACCCCTTCAGGCGGATGGGCGGTGAATACCTTGAGACAAAGGTTGCAGCGGAGATTCTCCAATTCCCAGACGGTCGCGGTGATGGGGGCGCTCCCGACCAATCGGACAATATAAGCCGGGACCTTTCCGTGATAGACCTTGCCTTTCCCGCAATCAGGGCAAATATCTCCAGGCTTCAGGGATTCATGCGGGATTTTAATCTTTTTGGCGCCGGTGTAGTCAGAAGCGCCATTGCGGCCGTGTCCTTTGGGCTTTTTGTCCTCTTGTGCGGGAGCATTGGCGTCCTCGGATTCCTTCGCTTTTCCCGGATCTGCCGGCAGATTCCCCAATACGCTGCTGCTCTTCTCGGTGCTGGAACCGAAAATGATATTGCGCAGACGGCGTATGGTCGTGTCTTTGTCGCCGATCAGATCCGTCAGGTAGCCCAAGGTTTCCAGCGCGGCTTTGAGTTTCTTGTAGCCTTCTTCATCCAGAGTCCCGTCTCGCGCACGATCCAGGATGGTTTCCAGTTCCTTCATATCGATATCGATCCGCTTTACGTCCGATGCCATCATATCTCACCGAGACGCTGGCGGAAGTCCTGCGTCAGAGGATAGCCAAGAACTTCTTTGATTGACCGGTTGGGCTTTTTGGTCGGAGCATCCTTGCCGCGCCCTGTCGTGCGCCCGAGGACTTTCCAGTTGGCCGCACGATAACAGGTCCCTCGGAACCTCCCGGGATCCACAAAGGTTTCCAGATAATGAACCGGATGGCCGTACATACGCTCCCAATCCTCGGACAATAGCTGCGCCATGCGCCCGAGGATGTGAGAGGCGAGATGTTCCACTTCGATAAAGGGCAAGATCAGATATCGGGTATTGTAGGCGAGAAAGCGGATATTCTTGCGCCGAGCCTCCAGAGACCATCCGATGAAGCGGTCTCTAGGACCGAGATGACGTGGGGCGGACGACCAGGCCAAACAGGCAATCGGTCGTCCCAGAGCATACACCAGATACTTCAGATGTTCCCCGACCGGTTGCGCATAACCAAGATAGTGATAGCGGTCGAGCAGGCTGTTGAAAAGCGGTTCCTCCCCAGTATGCCGCACTTGGCGAAACTCAAGAGGCCGGATTGCCGCCAGACTGCTTTGCAGCAGAGTCGTGTCCACAAGCGCTGGAATCGGTTTGCTGCGATCCGCCCCGCGCCGGGCTAAAGGATTCTGATTCACCCAACGAACCGGCGGCAACTCGATGTGGCCGGCACGATGAAGCATCAGCATGAGGCCGCGGCATACCATCTCGCGCAAGGCCCCGTTGGCCTGCCGCCAGTTCCACGCCTCGCATAGCTTCTGAGAAAGAGCCCGTCGGCTTGAAGCCGGATTATCGGCAATCAATTGACGGATAAAAACAACGTCGGCATCCGTCACGATCCGGCCGCGATAGGAAAGAACTGTTTCCATGCTCTCGAAGATAGCAGGAGACAATATGGAACGCAAGTCCTATTTGCATTTTTGTTCACTATTCCGCCGGACTGACGCGACGCCAGGCAGGAGCCGCCTGCACGTTTCCCGGATTGCCGGCCGCCAGAATCACCTGTAGTTCATGCGCCTCCAGCCGCTTCGACAGCGCAGCGTCCTCGGGCCAAAATCGAAACTTTCCCGAAGAAAGACGTTTTTGCATGAGCCAAAAGCCCTGGCCGTCATAGGTGAGACACTTAATCGCAGTTCGCCGGCGGTTTCGAAAAACGAACAGACAGCCCGAAAATGGGTCTCTTTGCAGCACCTGTTTACAGATCCGCGCCAGTCCATCGATGCCATTCCTGAAATCGATCGTTTCAACCGCCACGAGGATCCGCATTTGCGGAGTGATCTGGATCACGGTCTGCACCTCCAGAAGGTGCTGAGAATATTCAGATTCGGCGATCCCATGCCTTTGAGGTGAATCCGCATTTTCGCACCACTTCGATTTTCACATTCGATGATGCATTCGGGAGCCTGTCCGGAAACCACCGGGCTCAGTTCCACAAAGGATGGAATTGGGCCTTGCTTGAGGCTGGTGGCATCGAGTCGTTTCTTGAGATCGTAGTAGTCAAGGCGCAGCACTTTGGCTGTCCTGTTTAGACCGCAGTGCCCAGCAACCCGAACTGCAGAATTCCATAATCGGTCCGGTATTCGGGCTCGTGGCCTATGCGATTTGCGCCAGGCTTCCAAACGTTTTTGAAGATGATCAATCTGTCTGCCGCTGATGGATGGAGCTTGCTTTGCGATTATCATGGCTGGCTGTCCTCCCTGCGCTTCCCGCGCCGACAACCAGACCATATCAAAACCCACTATATCGAGTCATGCAGCCTTGCCGAAAGCACACGAATTTTCTCCAACGAATACTATGATCGGAGTTGACCTGTCTTTGGCAAGGCTCTGACTAGCTGTGATTCTTTCATTTGTTGTTGAGCGGAAATCGAATCCAGTTCTTCCCACAAGCTCATATGCTTGAGCAAACGTATACTTTGTAGGAAAGGGGTTACCTCTTCCACCATTTGGATGAGCCATCTCTCCTCTCCTTTTTTGTATCCTTGCGACTGATCTAGGCCAAATCTTTCCAGGCTCCCTCTGGTCAATACAATGTCTGCGTATCCGACCTGGTTGTACGATCGTTACTCCTTCTCGATCCTAATCTGCTCTGGTGCCCTCGCTGTTTGCTCTTCTCGACAAATAAGAGGACAAAATAAACAAAATCCCTGGTGCTGTGAACGCCAACCATGCCCAGCCCGTCGGGAATCTCCCCGTAGTCGCAAAATGAAACACATAAAAGATCAAGAGACTGGCGGCGGTTATGATTCCTCCCAATGCTTCCCTCCACCAGGCAACAACCATCCCTATAGAGATCCCCAACGGAAAAAATAGGAGCCCCACCCATTCCCTTGCCATTGTGGGATTGATGCCTTCGCCGATGATAAAGAGCAATATCAATCCAAGGCTGGCTATGCTCCAGACCCTGGCAGTCCAACGGACACTATAAATCCACTTGTGATTCATAGCTAGATACTCCGGTAGCAGCTCGGAAACATTGCCACCAGGTCATCCCTGACCCGAATCATCGCGCAAAGCTTCGCCGTTTCCCGCTGAATGTCGTCGAGGACTTGATAACGGTCTCTGGTTTCCTCGATTATGATTTCCGGCAATGGGCCGTAAAGATCGTGGGAACGAATGCGGAATCCCGGCGGCTGCTCACGCTGGTCGATACCATCCAGGACAAGGATTCGCTTGAGATCGATGGTGACCTGGACGAAGGCTTTTTCGATTTCTGGAGTTCGTAATTTCAATATTTATCCCAGGGCATTTTGCGATTAATGGTTTCGCACGTTCCTATACGGATCAAAATCTTCCCCAACTCGCCGCACAGTTTTCTCATCTAGGACTTTTGTTGTTGCCTTATCAGGATCTTTCTCCGAAAATAACTCCAACGTAACTTTCCCGCAGGATGGCCCAATTGAATCGAATGGATAGGAATAAACACCTTCGTAAGTGGCGTCAGTGACATGAACAAACGCATTCTTTTCATTCAAAACGTGAGCGATCTTACCTGGCTGAATAGGTTCGATTGTTTTATCACCGCATGATAGGCGCATCCGGTAGAAATCGGTCTTGAATTTAAGAGTAGCCGGAGCCAGCACCCCATAATTGCGAGCCATCCCACGACCAAGCGCTGACATGAAAGTTTCACGCAGTTTTGGTCTGGCCCTAACAATTATCACTGGTCGATACTCTCCCGCGTACTCGGCCCAATTGCGAAGATCGTCCAATGGTCGGAACGTACCTTGAACGGCCTGTGCCTTGTTCTTTGTGCGCTTTTCCTTTGTCTTTGCAGCAGCCAGCCGGTCTGACTCTTGAAATTGATACTTCAGGATCGGTGTGATAATGGCCACATCATAGTTCCCCATATCAAACAGATAAGGACGGGAATCAAATTTGACAACCGCTAATGACTCCTTTATCGCATCAATTGGGAAATCCCCCTTGGGTTCTACTGGAAGAAGTGTTGCTTCGGGTTCTTTTTTTGATGCTATCATTTTTCGCGCAAGGTCCAGCAGCGGCATAGCTTCCTCGATGCGTACAATTCCAGATACGCCTGGTCCCGCACCAGTGTTCTCTCCAAATGTTGTCAGACCAACTACTTCACCTACCGAATTGAAGAGTGGCCCACCAGAATTTCCAGGATTGATGTTGATGTCAGAAATTATCGCCCGTTCCTCAATTTTGCTGGCAATTCCCGTTGTCATTATTTTGCGCTGGCTAATAGGACTTCCAATCGTGAATACGCGCTCTCCTTCGGACAGGGAAGGCTCAGTTACACTGGGTTTTGCAATTGGAGCAGCTAAAGAATCCGAAAAAGCCTCTAAATTGGCCCAGATCACTGCAACATCCTTTGCTGCATCTGCCGCAAGGAGAACTGCTTTGACTTTCCGTTGTGCATCAAACTGGACAGCTATATATTCCGATGGCCCAATAACGTGCTGATTAGTCAAGATCAAGCCTTCTTTTCCCACAATGAATCCAGTGCCATGACCGAATTCACTCCAGACGGTTACGACACTGTTTTGAAGAACGCTGAAATATTTCGTTAAATCATCCTTGATTCGTTTGGGTGGCTCTGGGGACTGAACTTTATTCTCCACCGGCGGGGCTTGAGTTAGCGATGATTTCTCGATGATCACCAATATAACTGCGTCAGATACCCCAGCGGCTTTCAAATCCTGTAGCGCCTTTGGATTTGTATCGTAGTTACCCTTTGATCCTTTGATTTTTGCCACTACAATCTCAGCCGAAAGTCCTGCCTTAAACATCTCGATTACGTCTTGGTTGGTTAGAGGAACCTGTTGTGTTTCCTGCGTGGAGGCAATGTTCAGCACGTTTAGCATGATTCCGAAAAACAGTAAGAACGCCACTCTTTGGGCCATGACGGACTCCTTGTTTTGGATCACTTTTGACAACTCAAACCCCATCCGAGGCTAATTTGAAGTCATGTGCGATAAATAGGACATTGCTCGATTAGGTGTCCACTCCCCATCCAAGGCAGGGAACGGATGAGGATTGGCTTATTGTCGTTCCTATGGCCGGGATGCTGCAAGAAAAAACAGCGAGGCCGTCCCTGTGCATCGCCAGCGTGTTGGGCGGATTGGCTCCGCCGTTGCCTGTGATGTGGCACGGCAGCCTTTTTGATCGTTCAACGTCTCGCTGGATGATGCCCTATGGCTTGCAAACTTTGCAAGGCCGATACCCAGCTTTAATCGCTTCTTCCCTTGTGTTGAACTCCGCCGTACACGCTTTGCAGTTGTAGTAACGGCAGCTTGCCTTATGAAAAATGTAGGATTGAACGTTGCCGTGGTACGGCGCTGTTGCGGTATCGGTTCCCGCAACAGACATAGTGGGAATGCTGATTGAATGAATCGTTAATTCCGCAACGACAAGCAACGAAAGGATGATGATGGAGCGCCTGATCTTCAAGATTCCTCCAAGGGTCTAACTTCTTGTCCACCAAGCCCCGCCAGCTTAACCCAGTTGTGCTGCTGGTCGGACTCATGGCTTTTGGCAATACTTCTGAAGCTATGCTGGAAAAAAGCACGGCACCTGGAGAACGGGTGCCGGGCCTCATCCAAGGCAAGAAACGGATGAGGATCGACTTATTGTCGTCCCCATGGCGGCGATGCTGCAAGAAAAAACAGCGAGGTTGTGAGCCATGTGATGGCTCAAGATCAAACCATTCATTCTTTGTTTTGTATCCCCCAAATTCTAACGCGAGCCTCCTCGATAGAGGTACAGCAGCTTCGATCAATGGTTTCTACTGGGGTCACATTGGCTGCAATATACCCAAATAGCTTCCGAGAGACTCCAGAAGAGGTGTTGACATTGTGTGAGGAAATAGCATATCAGATGTATCTTTACGATCTTTAGCCTTAAGAGAGTTCCCGAGCTAAAAAAACAAACGCCAAACGGCGCTAAAAGGCTGCAGCTCGCCCGCCGGTCTAACTTCTTCCCCGAAAACCTCTGAGATGGTAATCGGTGTCGCGGAAAATCGCTAGACAAAGTGTGCATAGTTGACATATCACCGTTTATCAGATGCAGCGGAGAAGCCATGGAAAGACGCCAATGTTTGAAAAAGGGGACTTATTCAATCTATCAGCACGCCTGAACGCCTGATGAATGATGGTGTGTCCGGTTGCCGGCAGAATACTCCGCCCGCGCGTGCGGGAAACGACTGGCAGGGATTGGACGAGATCTCAGACGGGATGAAAGCAGGTTTTTCCCCTCCAATCCCTGCCAGTTCTGGTTTCCGCCGTGATCTGCTGTGAATTTCCCCTATTCCCCTTGCCAATATTCCTGCTTTGCTCTTACCATGCAAGATAGAAATGCTTATAAAGTCCCCGGCGAGATAGTGTGATATTTGGTTTGTATGATGACCTCAATGGAGCAAATCAAAGATTTCACTAAGCGCGTGGTGGTTCGGTTTCAACCGATGCGCGTTCTTCTCTTTGGTTCATATGCACGTGGAGAACAAGGCGAAGATTCCGATGTTGATCTCCTCATCATCATGCCCTTTTCCGGCAGACCGGCCGCTAAGTCAGTGGAGATTCGACTGAAAGCCAAGCCATCCTTTCCTGTCGATCTTATCGTGCGAACACCCAATACAGTGGAAGAGCGTCTGGCAATGGGAGACGGTTTTATAAGAGAAGCGTTAGAGCAAGGACAGGTGCTGTATGAAGCCGATAACGGCCGAATGGATTTCCAAGGCTGAAGGAGACTTCGCCATGGTCGAACGTGAATCACGCGCTCGAAAGAATCCCAATTTTGACGCATATGTTTTCATGCTCAGCAGTGCGCTGAGAAATATCTGAAGGCTCGTCTTTGTGAATCCGACATATCCTTCTCTAAGATTCACGATTGGGTTGCACTGTTGGAGACGGTGTTGCCAGTGGAGCCGGAATGGGAGTGCAACGTGAAAATTTGGCATTTCTTTCCGAATTCGCTGTGAGCTATCGCTATCCCGGTGATTCGGCGGATTTGGAGACCGCAAGAGATGCTCGAAGCCGTTGTCGCGCTTTTCGCCGCGTAGTTCGTCAGACATTCAAGTTGTAAATCATTCCATTTATTCAAGCTGACCTGCCGGTCGATCGCGAATGACGGCGACATCCCCCGCGAGGCATAATCCCGTCGAAAAAACGGTCATCATCAAAAGGAGCCTTGCAGTCGGGATTGCGGTCTACAACAAGCCGGATTTGTCGGTGCTGTTCACTTCTCCTCAGCCGATTGCGCCGATTTCGTTGTCGGCGCCGCCGCCCGGAGCCGCCGCTAACGATCAGCGGGCGCCGTTTTATTGGTGCGTAACGGGTATTGAAAATCACTGAATTTTATCAAATGCAAAAGAGCCATACCCATTGAAGTTCTAATGATGTTCATTGGTAAGAGTAAATTGCGAGACAGGCTGGGTTAAATTAAATGGTGATCGTCCCCATTTGCCCCCATAATCAGACCATGGTCTGCGCGACCGATACTATTTTCTGTGCGGTCGTGACCGTTGTCCCCGTCGTTGTGAAGATGGTCTGCTTAATGCAGACCATGGTCTCGATTCCGGAGACCACAGTCTGCGCGAACGAGAAGATCTTCCTGAACGCGGGGACCATTTTCCTGGTCAACCGGAAGATGGTCTGAGGCTCTGCAACCATTGCCTTCGTCCCTCTGAAATTTGTCTTGGTCGCTCCGACATTTGTCGGCGTCGTTCTGACATATGTCGGAGCCATTCCGACAATTGTCGGAATCGCTCCAACAATGGTCTTTGCCTGCTAGAAAATGTTCTCCGGCCTCGAGACAATCTTCTCAAAGGCAGAGACTGAGGTCGAGGTCCCGGA
>Ga0187866_1003718_pt1 | contig 11199 bp, 7 predicted proteins | sample June2016WEW_11_1_3_FD_133013 | JGI IMG/M metagenome (GOLD analysis project Ga0187866, IMG submission 133013) | Peatland microbial communities from SPRUCE experiment site at the Marcell Experimental Forest, Minnesota, USA - June2016WEW_11_150 | ecosystem: Environmental > Terrestrial > Soil >... | reverse complement strand
TCCGTGACTTTTGGCGACGTGATCTGGACGGGCCAGTCCACGCGTCACGTGCGGCAGGGCATCGAGCGCGACATCGACCAGCAGCGTCTGCGCCGGGCCTGGATGGCCATCAGCCCCATCGCTTACGTCGATAAGTTCGCACGTTGGCCCAAGAAATCCCTGCTGATCTACGCCGCCTACGACCTGACCTTCCTGCCGGTGTACTCGCACCAGTTCATCGACGAATTCACCCGCCGGGGATTGCCCCACCAGATCTCGGTTTTGCCTTGCGGCCATTACACCACCGCCGAGGCGCCCTTCAAGTACCTCGACGCCTATTACATGGCGTCTTTCTTGCGTTCGGCGTTCGACTGAGGCTGAGCGGCGAGGTAAAATCGCTGCTGCCCGTCGGTAAAGACCTCGGGGCAACCGGCTGTGATCGCGGAGTGACCTTGTCCCGGGGCGCTTCTCGGCCCACGCGGTTTCTACCTTGCAACCTGTTCAGGGGTTGGCTGCCATCAGCACTGCGAGCAGACGATTCAATCCTTTGGACCCATCCCAATTTTCTTGACGAAATGCTTGAAAATACTAGCCACGATCTCCGGGTTGTTCGAAAGCTCGCTGTAAAGATCCTCAGCCCCGATGAAGACTGTGAAGGTATCTTCGAGCGCCTGGGCCGTGGCACAGCGCGGCTCGCGCGTGAGCACGGAGTACAGTCCCACGGCTTCGCCCGGGCCCAGGACCGCCCTCGTATTCCGCTTCTCAGACGCCAGCTCCACTTTGCCCTGGACAAGGATGTGGAAAGCATCACCAATATCATCTTCTCGAAAGAGAATCTGCCGAGGGGCAAAATCCAACTCCTGCGCGATCGAGGCTAGGCGGTAAAGCTCCTCGACGCTCGCTTCCGAGAAAATGTCCAGGCCGCGAATGAACTCAGCTTTCTGGAGAGTAGTCAGACGTGCCTTGGCTGAAGTTCTTTCCGGGATCAACGGAAAATAGGAGATTTCATCGCTCATAACAGGACCCCTCCCCACGGCGGGCCACCAGTGCCTTGGCGCCAGCCGACACTGGCCAGTGATTCCTAGCAGCCGCCTCTGCCGCACACTCGCGCAGGACTTGATCCGGACTCCGCAGGCAAGTCTCCAGGATTAGTTCCACGGATTCCGTCGGACGCCGAACATTAGCCTTGGGTTCGATGACCGGAAGAACTAAATCGCGCAGCCTTCCCGGCAAGGCGTTATCCAGAAACTCTGCCACGGCTGCGCGTTTCACGCGGTCGTCTTCCGCCATCGCCAGAAACGCCGAAATGGCCGTCGTGGGAGGAAGCAAAAGGGCCAGCAGGCGGAAAACTCGGTCCTTCCCCCGGCTGATTTTGTCTTTCAAGAGTTTCTCCAAAAGGTCATTGCTTCCGCCCTTGGGGTACAAGGCTGCTAACGCCTGCCGGTGCCAGATGGCGTTCTCCGATTCCTCGCGCAGGCGCAGGCTTACTTTTTTCCGGTCAAATTGCAGGTCAGGGTCGAGCATCCTTAGCTTCCCAAGGGAACGAATGGTACGGTAACGAAGGAGGCCGTCGTAATCGAAAAGACCGTCCAGCAAGACATCCACGGACTCCTGTTGGGGGTAATACGCCAGGATTAACGGGATGCTGCGACGAACTTCGATAACCTCCGCAGGATCTCTGAGGACGTCCGCGAGCGTCCCTATGATGCGGGGCCCGTATTCGCGCAGGCAAAGTCGCACATCAGGGGACCAGTGCGTGTCGCTGAGCAAGGGTATCAGGAATGAAACCAGTTCGCGGTGTCCGGCCCGCCCCGCGCTGCGGATGGCCGTCTTCTTCACCGCCGGATCCGAGTGTTGGAGGAGCCGAAGATGAAGATCCACCGCCTCGACATGAGGGATGTCACTAAGAGCCTCCGCGACCTCGACCCACGCGGGCGAATCAGGCTGCAATTCGGCGGCGATTCGGTCGAGTGCTTTCCTGATCGTGCCCAGGGGAAGCCTGTCATGCACGCGTGCTGAACCCACGAGGGCAGCGAGTCGCACGCGAAGGTCTGGCGACTCCAGAAACTGCTCGAGACCCAGTCCAGGCCGCCCCACCCCACTGGCCTGCCGGACAACACGGAGAATCGCGCTGGTGCGAACCGACGAATTGCTATCGTGCTTGACCTGCTCAAGGAGTTCATCGTCGCTGAGGGGAGCCAATTCCAGAGCTTTTGCGCGCACTCGAGGCGAAGGATGGGCAATCAGCTCCCGCGTGATCCATTGTGGACGGCGGAGCGCCACCGCCATCTCCATGGCGCTCAGGACCAGTTCTTCATCGCGCGATTCCAGCATGGATTTGAGAGTGGCAACTGACGCCTCTTCGGAGAAAACGACCGGGACAATCGGCGCGGGCAAGGGTTCTGGTCCTGGGATGAAGATTTTGGCGACTTCCTTCCGGTATTCATTGCGAGTGCGCCCTGCCACCCAGAGCCACATCAACAGCAAGAGCAGGTTGAAAATCCCTACCCCTACTTGGCCCTTGTAGAGAACCCGGGTCACGAACAGAAGCATCAGGCCACCCAACCCGTCCGCAAGGCGTTGCACGATCATGTCGATGGTGGCTTTGACCTGGGTCTTAGTAGTCTGCGGCACCGGAACGTAGAGCAGTTCGGTGGTGGCACGGTCCAGAGAATAGCGGAGTGTGTAATCACTTCCTTTCAGCACGGCGGCCGCCCAGAGCGCCAGCGGGAAAGCCATCAGCGTAGCTGTCCCCAAAAGTACCGCCACGGGAAGAAGGAACACCGTCACCCGGATCCCGAATCTCTCGACAATCCGGGACCCAGCGATCATCTGCACGAGAAAGGCCCCAAAAGCGAGGTAAGCCGAAAAGGAAGCGACGAAGGCGGTAATATGGTCCTTAGAATGGAACACATTCTGAACGATGACCTTGAACTGGAGGTCAATGTTCTGGGTCACGATGGCCGACAGGGCCAGCAGGACCACGATGAGTTTCAGATAAGGCGAAATGGCGATCTTTCGCGCCACCGCAAGGAAGGAGATACCGCTCGCCCCTTCACTGGTTCCTGCATGGTCGGTCCGGCTCGGAAGGCTGTAGCGCCGGATCAGCATCTGGACGACCACCACGGTGAGGAGCAAGAGGGGAATAGGTACCAGCATCAGGTTATCGGTCCCGACCGATTTGACTAGCCAGGCCGCGATCAATCCGCCCAAGGCACCACCCAGGATTCCGCCGCTGGAAACAAGGGGGAAGATCCGCTTGGCCTGCCGCAGATCCAGCACACTGTTAGCTACCGTCCAGACTTGTGTCGTAACGATGATGCCGAAAATGCTGGTCCATATGTAGAAGATCCAGGGAGCGGGTGTCCATTGCGCACGGACTAATAGCCAAAGCACGACAAGATTGGCGATAAAGAAAAAGAGCGTTCCCGACATCAGCCCAGCTTGCCTGACCCGGGTTGAAATACGAATATACGCAGCCACGATAAAACCGGTCGCGATCGCGATGCCGATGTACACATAGGGCAGCGTCATCGCACTGAACTTGTGCAGGAAGATGCCGTCTCGCACAGCCTTGATGATCATGTAGCTGGTGAGTGCCAGGGTGAGGTAGGAAAAGAGCAGAAAGGCGAGGGCTTCCTCACCTCGTTCCAGATTGCAGATCGTTCGTAGGCGGTTCATGTCTTGGCCCCGGCACATGGGCGCGGCGTCCCGCGTGCCAGTGAAGGACCTTTCTTGTGACGGGCACCATCCTTAATACCGCGCGCTTGTATCATCTTGACGCAGCCACATCGCGGGGCTAGCACCTCTGGAGCGAGCCTCTCTCGCCGTGCCACATCAGCTCTCGGTCACCTCATTGGGGGGGCGTCGCGGAGGCGCGGCGCTATGCGCTTGAGAGCGACGGGGCGCTTCAGGCGAGTGTCATCGGCACGGTACACTTCGCCCATGCCGCCTGCGCCCAGAGGGGCACGAATGGCGAACCGGCCTGCCATGGTCCCAGTCAGATCGGTAACGGGCGGGGCTTCCTTCGAGAGTGCCGCCTGTGGCCAAGTCATGAGAGACCCCACGGGCTATCCAGCCACAAACCACGCCGAGGAAAGAGCTAGGAAGTGAATTGCCTCAATTAGCGACTTCCAAGGTCAGAAGTACCTCTGACCTTAATGCCACCGATTCTACACTCAGACAAAGCGAGAGGCAAATCAATGCTGCAGGTCACCCAAAGTTGCCGGAGTCGATCCGAAGCAGCGAGTACTGACGCTCCATATGTGGAGTTCGCAGGTCCGGCTGCAACCGCCCCATGCCAAAGGATCGAACCCATTGCCTAACCTCCAAACTCTCGTCGCGTCGCCTCTGCTCGTCGCTTGATTCAGTAGAGCACGGCCTTTTCGCCCTTCTCAGCAACCAGTTTCTCGAAGTAAGCCACAATCAAATCTCGGCGCGCCATGATCGCCTTGACCTCGCCCTTGTCAAGGTGGGGCTTAGTTCTTTCCAGTACCTCGCGCCCGTCCAACCGGCGCAACCTTTCCAGCAACTGGCGATCGCACATCACCAATCGGCGAGGCTCTTCTAGTTTGTGATGGGGCCGGAAGGCGCGGCTAAAGTCGATCATCCAGAGCTTCCAATCCTCGCTAATCAACATATTGGTCTGGTTGCGGTCGGTATCGTAGACCAGTTGGCTGAACACCCACATTCTATTCATCTGCTTGTTCCAAGCATCCACGTCGGGAGGCTGTAAGTTCTGCTTCTGGCGCTCTTGTTCGTCCCACTTGACCGGCTCCCACCAGGACAGGGAGCCGAGATGGCCTTCGTGCTTGCGCTCCACGGTGACGGGAATCATGTCTCCGAGGCCCAGCAGCTTGGCCAGTTCGTAGGCCGCGATGTTGAAATGGTAGGAATCTCGGAAATTAAACTCTGTGCTACTTGAGAAATCGGCTCGCCTCTGGAATTCGTCAATGGACTGAAAAGCCGCGTCGTGCGTCAGCGTGCCGTCAGTCAGCGTCAAGCGCCATGGGGCGGTGACGCCCTTGCTGGTCTTATGCGATTGTACGATTTTGGCGTGGAGCAGAAACTCTCGGATTTGATCTTCGGTTAGGTTCGGTTCATCCGAGGCGATAGCCAAGCACGTCGCAGCCAAGCACGCCGCAGCAAAGCACACCACCGCGGCGCAACCCGCCGCTCGCCGATGCAGGTAAGTCATAAATCACCTCACGACCGCTTATTGTTAGACTGCTTACCCAAGAATGTATGCCTATGGGGACCAAAGAACAAGGTCGATTCGTCCTGGGCCGCCCTTGGAGGGGGCGGTGGAGAGACGGGCGACTCGGCAAGCTGGGTAGCTCGCTCGCAGCACTTTTCGTACTAGGAGAAAAGGAGTAAATTGCTCGTTTGGTGGAAAGGGCTCGTCATCATGAAATCGAGCATGGCATCTCTGGCTGGCAGAAGCGTGGCCGCCGTTGCCCTCCTGCTGACTCTGGCATCGGCCGGGGCACGCCAAGACCGGCTTATCGCGGTGGGCGATGTGCATGGCTCGTTGCCGCAATTCGTGAACATTCTGCAGCGAACCGGCGTGATTGACGCCCGCCGCCAGTGGGCTGGCGGGTCGACGATTCTCGTCCAGACCGGCGATGTCACTAGTCGCGGGACTCAAACTCGCCAGTGCCTCGACCTGCTCATGCAGTTAGAGGCCCAAGCAGGGGAGCAGAACGGGAAGGTCATTCCATTGCTCGGCAACCACGAAGTGATGATCATCATCGGTGATCTTCGGTATGTCCTTCCTGAAGACTTGCAGGCTTTCGCTGGGGAGCAGTCCGAAGGCTTGCGCGAGCGCGCCTATGAGGAGTACAGAGCCTTCCTGGCGGAGCGTCGAAAACACGGGAGAGTTCGCTCTGCTCATGACGAAGCGGATCGCCAGAAGTGGATGGAGGAGCACCCGTTGGGTTTCTTCGAGTTCCGGGACGCCTTTGGTCCCCAGGGCCTGTATGGCCGTTGGCTCCGCAGGCTTGACACCGTGGCTCAGGTCGGGGATGTGTTGTTCGTGCACGGTGGTCTGAGTCCGGGTTTTCGCTTTCGGAGTATCGACGAAATCAACGACCGCGTCCGGGCCGAAATGGCCCGCTTCGATTCCATCTGGCAGTCACTCGCCGAGCAGGGAATCATCTGGCGGCACATGAAGCTGGAAGAGGCGAGGCGCGCGGTTCAGGAAGAACTGGCGGCAACCGGGTCGCCTGGGGGGGTGGAGGACCCGCACACGATTGAGGAGATGCAGGAGTTTTTCAACCTGCCAAGCTGGATCATGGTTTCTCCGGACGGCCCGTTATGGTATCGGGGTTATGCTCAAGAGCCAGAGGACAAGCTGGCGCCAGGGCTGGACAAAATGATGTCCCGGTTGAAAGTCCAACACATCGTGGTCGCACACACGATCACTGATTCCCGGCGCATCACCGACCGTTGCGGCGACCGAGTCTTCCTCATTGATACCGGGATGATGTTCGAGCAGGGGCACCAAGGCCGCGCCTCGGCACTGGAGATTCAGAACGGGCAATTCACCGCCCATTACTCCAACGGAGAGCAGCAGGTGCTGCTGAGGCGGGAGGGTGGCGGAACAGTCCCGGCGCTCGGCCACGGTGGAGGCAACGGAAAGCAGAAACCGTGATCATCCACAGAGGAAAATCCTCAGGGTATAGCGCCGCCCCGGTTCGTCAAGGCTCCAGCATGCTTCGAAGCCCATCCCTGTCATGCTCCCGTCTCTCTGAAAATAACAGACCTGCCGCGTTGACTTGTCAGTGAACGCGGCGTATGCTCGTGCCATCGGAAGTTCGCCTGCATCTTGTTGTGAGGCAATCGCCTCATGGTCGGCCAGACCGTTTCCCATTACCGCATCCTGGAGAAGCTCGGAGGCGGAGGCATGGGTGTGGTCTACAAGGCCGAGGACACCCAGCTCGGCCGCAGCGTGGCAGTCAAGTTCCTGTCCAAAGAGCTGGCCCAAGACCGCAAGTTCCTCGAACGCTTCCGCCGCGAGGCGCGCGCCGCCTCCGCCCTTGACCACCCCAACATCTGCAGCGTCTACGAGATTGCCGAGCACGAAGGCCAGCCGTTTATCGTGATGCAGTACGTGGAGGGGCAGACCCTCAAGCACCGCATCGTCGGCCCAGCGTTCAAGACCGAGGAAGTGCTGGATCTGGCCATCCAGATTGCCGACGCTTTGGACGCCGCGCACGCGGGCGGCATCGTGCACCGCGACATCAAGCCGGCGAATATTTTTGTGACGAAACGAGGCCAGGCCAAGATTCTGGACTTCGGTCTGGCGAAAGTAGCGGTGCCCTCCTCGGCGGCCCCAGGTTCCGGCCAGAGGCCGGCGGTACCAACCGCGGCTGAAGAGTCGCTGACCAGCACGGGGATGGCGGTGGGCACGTTCGAGTACATGTCGCCGGAGCAGGTGCGGGCCGAGGAGCTGGACGCGCGCACGGACTTGTTTAGCTTTGGCCTGGTGCTCTACGAGATGGCCACGGGACGCCGCGCCTTCGCGGGCGACTCGCCGGGCACGATGTTTGACGGCATCCTGAACCGCGCTCCCATCCCGCCGCTGCGCCTGAATCCGAAGCTGCCGCCAGAGCTGGAACACATCATCAACAAGGCGCTGGAGAAAGACCGCGAGGTGCGCTACCAGAGCGCGTCGGACCTGCGAGCCGACTTGAAGCGACTGAAACACGAGACGGAATCGGCGCGGGCTGTAGCGCCGGTGTCCCCACCGGCGAAAACTGCGGCGACGAGGACATCGGCGTTACAACGGCTTGCGCTCGCCGGCTTGGCGCTGATCGCGGTGGTGGCCGTGCTGGCGGCCCTCAACGTCGCCGGCCTGCGCGACCGGATTTCGATGGCTGTAGGTGCCCGGCGTGCCGCGCCGGTACCGCAGATCCAGTCCATTGCCGTGCTGCCGCTTGAAAATCTCTCCCGCGATCCCGAGCAGGAGTACTTCGCCGACGGTATGACCGAAGCGCTGATCGCGGAACTCGGCCAAATCGGTTCGCTGCGCGTGATTTCCCGGACTTCGACAATGCGATACAAGAAGACGGACAAGCCGCTGCCGCAGATTGCGCGGGAGTTAAACGTGGACGCGTTGATTGAAGGGTCCGTACTCCGCTCGGGGGATCGGGTTCGGATCACGGCGCAGTTGATTGGGGCAGTGCCCGAACGTCATTTGTGGGCGCGGAGCTACGAGCGCGATCTGCGGGACGTGTTGAGCTTGCAGAGCGAAGTCGCACGCGCCATTGCCGATGAGGTCAAAGTCAACGTGACGCCGGATGTCCAAGCGCGCTTGGCCCGCGCCCGCCCCGTCAACCCCGAAGCGCATGAGCTTTACCTGAAGGGGAATGATTGGAGAAGGCAAGGTGACTGGAAAAAGGCCCTCGAGTGCTTCCAGCAGGCGACTCAGAAAGACCCCAGCTTCGCGCGGGCTTACCTCGGGATCGCTAGGGTATACGGCGGTCTTGGGAACGGTGTCTGGCTTGCCTCCGCAGAGGCACACGCAAAAGAGAAAGTATACGCGCGCAAGGCCCTGGAACTGGATGACAACCTCGCCGAAGCCCACGCGGCGCTTGCCCACGCGCTGTGGCAGGGTGACTGGGATTGGTCGGGCGCCGAGCGCGAGCTCGAGCGCGCCCTGGAAATCAATCCGAACTCCGAGGACGCTCACGAGACGCACAGCTGGTATCTCGCGATGCTGGACCGACCGGAGGAGGCCATCGCGGAAGCGAAGCGAGCACTGGAGATCAATCCTCTCTCGGCGGACGCTTACTTCCAACTTGGCTGGGCAAACTACTTTGCCCGGCGGTACGATGAGGCGCTCGCGCAATATCAGAAGGTGATGCAGGTGGATCCGAATGCCCTCTGGGCACATTTCTATATCGCGTGGGCGTACCGGGAAAAAGGCATGTACAAGGAAGCCATCGCGGAGTTCCTAAACCGCAAACCGACCGACCACGTGTCGGTCCCGTTTCTCGGTCATTCAGGCAACGCCTACGCGCGAGCAGGCAACAAGGTCGAGGCGCAGAAAGCCATCCAACAGTTAATCGAGCTGTCAAAACAAAAGCGGGGGACTTATGAAGTGGCGATCATCTGCGCGGGGCTGGGTGAAAAGGATCGAGCCTTCGAATGGCTCGAAAGAGCTTACCAGGTCCGCGACAAGGCGATGTGTTTCCTGAAGGTTGATCCTCCGCTCGACCCCCTGCGCTCCGACCCGCGCTTCCAAGACCTCCTGCGCCGCATGAATTTCCCGCCGTAGTGCTACATATGCCTGAGTATGTGATTTCGGCGGGGCTCCCTACAAGGGCCCTCGGGACAAGTTCCGACCCGCCCTTCTGGCCGACCGAAAAAAAGGGCGCAGAATGGTGAGAAATCCGGGTTAGCTCCATAAGTCGTCTTCGGCGTCGACATAGGCATGCCGTTGTCCATGACAGAACCCTTTGCGATCACCCTCGTGTGAGAGAGGTACCCAACATCCTCGCGTACTGGAGTACTAGTACGCCCGTGCCCTTGAACGCCCAGGCCCCGCAAGAGAGAATCTCGGCACAAGAAGCAGGCTGGCGCGCTTCTGGAGGAGCAGGAGGTAATGCCGTGAACAACCCGACCTATCTGAATCGGTACAGGCGGTCGTTACTGGCCAAGCAGCGGGAGTTGCTCACCGCCAACGGCGGCAGGCTGGTTTTAGCACCAGCGGGAGGGCTTGCAGGGGCCGACTTAATGGACCAAGCACTTGCTGAGAGCGAAGCGATGATAGACGCCCATCTGAATCAGGTCAGGAGCCGTCTGCGCCGAGCTATCGAGTGGGCACTGGTCCGTATCAAGAAGGGGAATTATGGGCGCTGTGCTGCTTGCGGGAATCCCATCACCAGGGCTCGCCTAAGAGCCGTTCCTTGGACCCATCTTTGCCGCGATTGCGTGGAACAAGAGGATGCCCAGTTCTGACCTGTGCAGGGTCAGATTCTCTGGGACTCACCAGGGGCCGCCGCCACGCTGGTTCCGTTCAATGCCGGTGGGAGTGCAGATGCGGGTGCGAATGGATGTCCCCCGAAGGGTGAACGTGACGATGCGCGTGGACGAGGTTGGTTTGCTCCAGCAAGGAGGTCGCGCGTAAGAGGTCCGCAGGGGCTCCTTCGGCAACCACACGACCCGACTGGAAAACAAAACAGTGATCCGCAACGTCCTCCACGATGTCGAGGTCGTGCGTCGTCGTGACCACGGTTTTGACTCCCCCGCGCAAACCGATCAGGAAGTCGATCATTTGGCTTGCGCTCTTGGGGTCCAGAGCTGCCGTGGGCTCGTCGAGCAGCAGCACTTCGGGATCCAGTACCAGCACGGAGGCGAGCGTCACGTGCTTCTTTTCTCCGGTTGACAGGTGATGCGGTGAGCGATCCTTGAGGTGGGTGATCTTCATCACTTCCAGCATTTGCTCGACCTGGGACCGGACCTTTTCCTTGGGCCATTGAAGCTGCAAGGGGCCGAAGGCGACTTCATCAAAAACCGTGGGCGAGAATAGTTGAGTATCGGGGTTCTGAAACACCAGTCCCACCCGGCGTCGAAAATCATAGGCAAAGTCAGGATCCTGCAGGCGTTCCTCGGTGAGCGGCCCCCCGCAGAATGTGACCAAGCCTTTTTCCGGAAAAACCAGGCCGTCCAGGATGCGCAGCAGGGTGGACTTGCCGGACCCGTTGGCTCCCAACAGCGCAACGCGCTTGCCGGGTTCAATGGCCAGGCTCAAGCGGTCGAGCGCGGTCACCTGGTGATAACGAAAAGTAACCTCACGGACGTCGAATACTGGAACCAGCATTCAATGCTCTCTTTCTCTGAGGCGCGCGGGAAGTGACGCTGCCGAGCGCTTATCGCCCGTAATAGAACGCACTCGAAGCGAGCGCCACAAAGACGGCCAGCATAATCCAATCGAGCCTGGCGGTCTTGAAATCATCCAGCACATAGACTTCCCCGCGAAATCCCCTCGCCAGCATGGCGCCGTAAACATCTCCGCTCATTTGCAGAGTCTTGGACATCAGAACGCCCACGCTGGCGGCGGCCAAGCGGCGGCGCTCGGGCCCTGCCAACTTCCCCACCATGCGACTGCGGCGCGATTCCAACATATCGTGGGCGCTTTCGAGCAACAAGAAAATATAGCGGTAGGCCATGCCCAGAATGACCACGAAGAGCACGGGCACGCCGAGCACACGCAGC
>Ga0187866_1003716_pt1 | contig 11200 bp, 9 predicted proteins | sample June2016WEW_11_1_3_FD_133013 | JGI IMG/M metagenome (GOLD analysis project Ga0187866, IMG submission 133013) | Peatland microbial communities from SPRUCE experiment site at the Marcell Experimental Forest, Minnesota, USA - June2016WEW_11_150 | ecosystem: Environmental > Terrestrial > Soil >... | reverse complement strand
CTTCGGGGTCGTCGACAAGAATCTGAGGCGTGAGATCGAGGTACAACGTTCTGCCGCTCACCATGACTGCGGTCACCGTCGCACCTTTCGGAAAAAGCCGCAGCGCATCGTGGCGAGTGGGGCCGAGGAGCACGTTGTCTGCGGTCTCCTGGACGTTTTCTTCCACGGTCTGGTGGCGCGGGACGAATCGCATCTCCGCCAGGATGCGGCCCGGCGGCTGCGAAGGGAAATAGAGGATCCGGGCGACCCTCGAGTTGCCGAAGAGAAAAAACAGCAGGAGAGACACGGCGAGTGTGCCAATCAGCGCGGCACCGATGGCCGCCGGCGTCCCCCGGAGACGCATGCGCAGAAGAAAGTCGAATCTATCGAGCACCGACGCTCCCGCTCCGTTCGAATCCCTGGATGAAGGCCTTCACGCCACTGTACATGCCCTGCGCCACCTCGTTCAAGTACGCGGGGTCCGCCAGGCGCGGGGCCTCCTCGGCATTGCTCACGAAACCCACCTCGGTGAGGACGGCGGGCATGCGCGCGTTGCGCACCACGTACCAGTCGTTCTGACGCAGGCCCCGATTGCCGCTCTTCTGCCCGATGCTCGCGTCGAGCCCGGACAGGATGTTCTGCGCCAGGATCGTGCTCTCCAGCGAGATCTCCTCCTCGCGCATGCTGTTGAGAATGGGAAGGATATCGAGATTTTCCTTGCCCGCGGCCTTCTCATCGACGAGCGTCCGTTCGTAGGAAGGGGGGAGGCACCACACCTCGAAGCCAGAGGCGGTCTTGTTGAAAGGTGAGGTGTTGGCGTGAATGGACACGTACAGGATCGTATCCTTCGTCTTTTCCAGGAGCCCGTTGGCGATCACGACACGGTCCTCCAGGGAAACGAACGTGTCGTCGTTCCGCGTGAGAATGACCTCCTTGTCGGAGAACCCTCCCTTCAACAAGGCCGCGAGCGAGCGGCCCACGCTCAGCGTGATGTCCTTCTCCATCAGCGGGACCATTTTCTTGCCTGCTGCGACGCTCCCCACGGCCCCGCTGTCCTTGCCGCCGTGTCCCGGATCAAGGAGGATGTACTGCACGCGCAGGTGCTCCCCGGCGTGAGCCAGGCGGTCCTTCTGCACGGCGTCTCCGATCGCCCCGACGGCCGCCGTGGTGAGCCACACCGCGCCGTTCCGTCGGACCGGCGCATCGATTTGCACCTTGAGACGATAGTTGATGAGTGCACTGTCGGCCCCCACGGCGACGGCGATCCTGTCGTCCCCGAACGAAATGACACCCGCGTCGCGCAACGGATCCCATTCGAGCACGGCCCCAAGGTCGCTCGTCAGGGAGAGGATGTTCTTGTCCTGCGCGCCGACTGCAGCGCCGATCACGAGCATGGCACAACAGAGGAAGGCTGCGAATCTGGGGAATGTCATGATCCCGTAAGGAACTCCTTGAGAGTGCCACGTCGCGCAGCCGCACGCACGCTGTCCAGCAGATAGACGGCTCCCTGGTGGCCTCCTCGTACCACGGCCCGCCAGAAGGTTCCAGAGAGGTGGAAGCCCCTTCCGACCCCGCCCGGAAGCAGGGAGCCCCCGCCTCGATCGCACGCGAGGCGGACCGATTCCACGAAATCGATTCCGTGCCAGTCCCTCACCTTCAATTGATCCCATCCTGGTATCGAATCGATCGCGAGCGGAACCCCGGGATCGAGCCCTGCCATGTCTCCGCGAAACGCCGGCATCACCTGAAGGTCCGCCCGAAACCACGGAGGGAGATCCTCGAAACAGTCGTGCGCGTCGTTGCTCAGCAGATGGTCGGTGGTGGCCTTCACGAGAGGGCAAAGTCGAATCTCAAACATTCCCAGCGCGCGGCTCGCCGCTTTTTCAGCCTCATCAAGGCTGTTGGCGACCGCCAGCACGTTTCCGCACTTCTGCACGTTGTTGGAAGGAAAGACCACCGCGTCTCCCGCAGCAATCCTGAGAAAGACCTCCGCAACGCCGTCGATGTGCCGCGCCTTCTCCTCTCCGCTTACCTGCTCGACGACCCCCGGGATCGAGATCAATGCCCGTTCTGCGCAGACCTTCCACTTCCAGGGCGTGAGGTTGCCCGGCGGCAGTCCCACGGCGATGTTCAGGGCGGCCTCTGTGACCTCCACTCCGGAGGCCAGAGGATAAGTCCATCCCGACATATAGCCTCCGGACAGGCGCGCGGCGATCTCACCGACCATCGGTCCCTTCGGGGTCAGCTTGATGTCGCCCTTTGCGGCGCCGTTGTCGATGCCGATGGCCTTGATCCCCGCGAGAAAGACAGATTCGACTGCCTGAACGGTTTCCGTGGGAAACCCTGTCGGCATGGTATGCCCCATCTCGACAAAAGAGGGGGGAAACCGAATCAGCCTGTCCGCCACGCCGCAGACAGTGATCTTTCCCCTGTCCACGATCGCATCAAGGCTGAACTCGGGTCCTTCCATGTACTCCTCGACGATGACGCGCGAGGATCGCGAGAGCGGGAGCGCTGCCCGGCACGCATTGACCAACTGGCCGGCATTCCCGACCCATCTGACGCCCCGGGCTCCCATGTTGTCCACGGGCTTCACGACGAGGGGAAAGGCCATCCCGGGCCCGAGGCTCAGACCGGGATCCCCGTCCCCCGACCAGCAGAAGAAGCGAGGGCTGGGCACGCCTGCGGCGGCAAAGGCTTCGCGCATGAGGCACTTGTCCGTTGCCCGCATCGCCGTGGCGTAGGGGATGCCGGGAAGCTCGAGCTTCTCCGCGACCCATGCCACCGAGGATGAAAAATCGGTGCCCGCGGTGAAGATTCCGTCAAGGCCCGACGTCTCCCTGACGGAGCGCGCAAAGGCCAGGAGCTCGTCCTTGTCCTTCAGGTCGATGCACTCGAATACATCCGCACGGTCTCGCGCAATCGCGCGGGGATTGCCGTCCGCGAGGATCACGCGCCATCCCTTGCGTCGGGCGATTCGGATGCCCGGCTCCTGCATGACTCCGCCGCCGAGGATCAGGATCGTCGTCACGCCTCTCCCTTCACGGCGTACGCCTCGAACGTGTCCCCCAGCCGCAGGAGCACGCTCACGCTGTGCAGCGCCCGTGCGGCGACACCCCACTTGCGAGCCGCCCTGCCGAGCACGCCCGGAAACCGCTCCGGGTGATGCCCGGTGACCCTCACCCGCTGGAGGGCCAGGCCGTATCGCGCCAGCGTCTTCCCCAGCCTCCGAGGCGAGAAGATCGTGAAATGATCTCCTGGGCTGTTCAGGAGAAATTGGTGAAGATTCCGACGGGCGGAGATCCCGCGGGCGTTCGGCATCGAGAAAGCAAGCACACCGCCCTCCACGAGGAGCGCGACGGCCTTCCGCAGCACTCCATCGGTATCCGGGAAATGCTCGAGCACGTACCAGAGCGTGAGGGCGGCGATCCGCCGGGGAAGCTGTTTCCTCTCCACCACTTCGAATCCCGCGCGGAGCGCCGGCATTCCAAGTGTCTTCGTCACGTACGACACGGCTGCCGGCGAGATGTCGAGCCCGAATGCAGGAAGACCGGCTTCGCCGAGTGCGGCAAGGAAGGGACCATACGCGCACCCGACATCGAGAACAACGCCGTCTGACCTGCTGCCGAGCAGCCGACGGATGGCCGCAACACGGGGCCGCGAGGCTGCCTTGATCGATTCGAAATCCTCCAGGTAGGTCCGCCCGTACTGCGCCTTGTACTCGGAGCAGAAGTAGCCGGAATCGTACTTCTTTCGACTGCCGGCGAAGCTTTCCAGCGAAATGATCAGGCATCCCGTGCAGCGGCGGTAGGTGCGGTCGGGAAACCGGGCGATGACCGTATTGCCGGTCCGGCCGCACACGGGGCACTCCGCGCCCCCGACATTATTGAGGGAGCCGAGCACGCGCGCGAGTTTCTTTCCCCGTTCCCTGCCCACTCGAGCATTGAACTGGTCGACGTGTGCCTGCAGTCGATCCGGATCCTCCAGCAGCCCTTTCAGGGCAGCGATGCGGGGAGTACCGGTCCCCATCATCGGGAACCCCGCGGCAGCCCCGAGCTGCGCGTGATAGTGCGAAGGGTTGAACAGGATCGCGGGAATTCCGATCGCGAGTGCCTCGAAGGCTGCCATGCCGAAGTGTGTGATCAACAGGTCATGACGGCTGAGCATGCGGGCGAGACCGAAGGGGGCCTGTGTGACTTTCACGCCGTCGGGCCATTCGCGTCGCCCGGCAAGGGGACCTTCCACGACCGTGAGCTGATCTGGCCGGAAAAGGCCCGCCTCCAGAACGGACTTCGCAAGCCGCTCTCCCAGGTGTTCTCTGTCTTCCCCGCCGAGGCTGACCAGGACCCTCTTCCACGCGTTGGGTGCTGCTTTCCGTACGCGGCGAGGCAGGAAAAGCAGCGAAGGATCCTCCAGGTTTGCTCCAGACCTCCCAGGGGGTCCTGGAAGAGCATCCACGGTGAATGACGCCAGATCGCGCGCCTCACCCCCCTCGTCGATGCAGGCAACCAGCCCGTGCTCCATGAGCTCCTGGAGCTCCCGCGCGGATGTTCGTCGTGCGTCGACGACGATCACGTCCCAACGCTTCCCCGACGGGATCCTGGTCACGGCCAGGGGTTTCGGACGCCCCGGGTGCCGGGCAAGCCCTTCGGCCAGAAGCTTCCTCGCACCCTGATCCAGGTGACGCGTGAGGAATGAGACAGGGGGCCCGAGTTGCGCGGAGAGGTTCAAACACCGAACCAGGTGTCCCATCCCCTCCCCCGCTCCCCCGGCGGGAACCAGGAGGAATGAGCGACTCGTGTCAGCCGCCGCCATTGCCTGCCCCCCCGACGACACCGGCACGCGCCGGCGGACGCTCCTTGAGCCACGCCACGACCTGTTCGATTTCGATCGGCATTCCTTCGTAAAGGTCCTCGAAGAGCCGGGTCACCAGATCCAGGTCCTCGCGCGTGTCTACAGTCACTCGTCCTTCCGCGTATGCGGCATATGGAGGGGCCGGTGCCTCGAGAATACTGAACCTGTCTGTATGCCGGTAGAGGTAGGTGGTGATGTGCTCCCTTTCGTCCTGCCGGGTCGAATCGCGCTCCGCTTCGAACAACGCCCCGGCCGTCACCACCTCGACGCCCGAACCCCACGGCACTCCGACGTAGTGGCTGAGAACCGCCCGCGCCCGTTCATGCTCCGCGATGATATCGCGCGCGAGGCGCGCGGATGTGAGCGGGTTGTCGCCCGTGGCACGGATCACGCGCTCGGTCCCGTACAGGCGGCTGGCCAGACAGTAGCGGGCGAGCACGTCCTCATCGGGACCGGCCACAACCTCGAATCCCTCGGCCGCGGCCAGCGGACGCAGCGCCCCAAGGCTCCTGCCGTCGGTCAGGAGAGCCCTCACGTCCGCGGGCACGGCCGCAAGGGACCGCATGACGTGCTGGATGAGGCATCCGCCCGGGAGGGGGAGCAAAGCCTTGGAGGGCAGGCGGGTGGAACCGAGCCGCACCTGGACGAAGATGCCGGTGGACACGTCAGGGACGCTCCCAGCCAGCGATGAGGTCCCGGGGATCGCGGCGAAACCTGAACCGGTGCGTGCGAACCCAGCGCCGGACGATGCGGAACTCCTTGACCGCATACAGGGGACCGGTGTCCGAATGCAGCATGTAGTCCAGGGCCCGCCATACCGGCAGGACGCCCATCTCCCTGCGCGTTCTCACGGCCATGTTCTTCAACCAGACCTTCTTGTAGCCCTCATTCGGGGTCGTGTCCTCCTCGGGCGGGGAGCCGGTATAAGTCAGGCTCATCCGTATTGTGCCGAGGAGCCGCTCGCCCCAGAGGAAACATCGCAGGCCGAAATCCAGCTTCTGCCAGTAGGGGTTGACGATGCCGGGGTCATAGCCGCCCGTCTGTGCGAACTTCAGGCGGTTGTACAGCCCGCAATAGTCGAACGGGAACAGGATCCTCTCTCCCTCGACGCGCGGAACATGGTAGGCAATCGAGAACCTTCGCTTCTTCCACAGCGGCGCCTGCCACGTGGGTATCGGCTCGTTGCGGGCTGTGCGCGCCACCGGCACCGAGCAAAGCACTCCGGACTTTTCCATGGATCCGAGGAGCGCGGAGGGGAACTCGACAAGCCTCGTGTCGCTCCACGTGACCATGACCATCGGGGCCCGGGCTTCGTCAATTCCGATGTTCACCCGGTCTCCCGCCGTGCTGCGATCGGTGACCAGGAGAAATCGGACCTGGGGGAAATCCCGCGCAAGGGGTTCGACGTCCGTGGATGACTCCGATTCCTCGATCCAGAGAATCTCCCCGAGGGACCGGGCGAGAAGATCCTTGAGCATTTCGGACTTGAACAGCCTGTCCCCCCTGCCCAGGACGAGGAGCGTAAGGGGAAAGGGGTGACGCCTGACGCGGTCCCATCGCGGGCCGCCTAACACGGTGTACGGGATGCGGGAGCCGGTCTCAGAAATTGTACGTGTAGTATTCATCGCAGGCGGCGCAGATCCCCGGGTACTCGCCGGACAGGTGCGAGCGGTAAATCCCGCGCGCCGATTCCCACACCGCCGAGAGATCGTCCTCCAGTGCGTTTCCCAGCTTCACGCTTGCACGAAGGTCTTCCTTGCACAGTGGAACGGTCCCGTCCAGCAGGATCGCCATGTCGCGCTTCAGATGCCAGCACGTGAATCGTTTCAGGGGTGAAAGGTCTGCCACCTTGCGGTCCGGCAGGGTACCGCTGAACGCGTCGTACTTCTGGATGATGACGTTCTCCGTGCGCGCCTTCCACGTGCGGAAGAAGACATCCAGGTCTTCCTCGTTCTCCTTCATGCGCACCGCCTGCACCCATGTGCGGTCCGGGAAAACCCCCAGGAGCTCCTCCGCCGTCTTCGACGCCGCGGCAAAACCCTCGCCGCGAAGCTTCCGATATTCCGCCTCGTTGGAGGCATCCAGGGACACGATCCAGCGCGGCTGCTTTTCCCGCGCCGATTTGATACGGGGAAAGATTCCCGGTTCCCACCCGATGCCCGATGTCTCGACTACCAGCTCGATGCCCGAAACATCGAGCGCCGCGAGGATGATGTCATAGATGCGGGGATGGAGGGAGGGCTCCCCCCACAAGGAGATGTCAATGACCGCGTCACCCGCGAAGTCCGAGATCTTCCGGACAAGACGGGAGAAGCTCTCCAGCGGCATCACGCCGGTCTTCTCGAGTATGTTGCCGCCGATGAGCGGATACGGGCAGTACGTGCAGGCCTGGGGGCATCGTTCCACGATCTGGATGGGAAAAAACGCCGGCAGGGTCCGATGGGCTTCCTGGTTCTCCCGAAGGAACGCGCACGCCAGCTGGGCATCGCGGACGCCGCCGGCCACGACCCGCGAGAGCAGCAGGAAATTGCGCTCCGAGTCCGCGGTCAGGGAGAGGCGCATCAGGCGCATGTCATGCGGGGAGATCTCCGTCTCGATGTCGAACGAGTTGATGTCCTTTTTCAGGATCGTGAACAGCGTGTCCCGCCGGAGCTCACATGGTCCGCCTGCCATTCCCCGGAGCCTGTTCAATGCCTCACGGGTAATGATTTCCGGGGTGATTCCGTACGGATATCCATCGGCAAATGTGTAATCGGCCCAGTACCGCACATGGTTCGCATACATCCGTGCGGCAAGCTCCGTGTCGAGAAACGGACAGTCGGCGAAAAAATAGAAGATCGTATCACGGCCTTCCGCAGCGGCTGTCATTTCCGCAAGGAGCTCCGGGACCGTCCATGAGGAACGAATGACCGATCTCGAACCCTCGGGTAGGTCGGTGGGCTGGGAGAGAAATACAACTGTCTCCGTGGCCCCGGGAAGGGCCCGGCCGAACCCCAGCGCGCGAGTGAAAGAGGATTTTCCTGCCACGAGCGGCCGGAATGCGGGTTCGCGCAGGTCGATCCCGTTGATGAGAGCGATGTTCTTCATGTCCTCGTTGATAATATCGACAGATTTCCGCGAAGTTCAAGAAAGCGGGCCGCTTCGCGGCAATACGCGGGCCGCTTCGCGGCCGTAGATGCGGCGCGCATTGCCATTCCTTCAGCGCAGGTATAACCTGCCTCATATGCCGGGCAGCCCTGCTGAGCACGTGTATTCCGTGACCGAGATCACCCAGCTCATCAAGGGAACCCTCGAAGAGGGTTTCCCCTGGGTGACCGTCCAGGGCGAGATCTCGAACTTCAGGCCATCCAGCACGGGCCATTGGTACTTCAGCCTGAAGGATACGGATGCGATCATTTTCGTCGTCATGTTCAGGGGGAGACTGGACGGGGTGCGGTTTATCCCCGCGGACGGCACGCTCGTGAAGGCCGCGGGAAGCGTCTCCGTTTACGCTCGTCGCGGCAGCTATCAGCTCATCTGCGAGTCACTCATCAAGGCGGGCGAGGGAGATCTGCTCGCGCGGCTGGAAGAGATGAAGCGCAGGCTCGCTGCGGAGGGGCTCTTCGACCTGGACCGCAAGAAGCCTCTCCCGCTCTACCCGTCCCGCATAGCAGTGGTGACATCGCCCACTGGCGCCGCCGTACGGGACATCCTGCGGGTCCTGCGGCGCCGCAGCGCCGGCGTGGACGTGGTGATCATTCCTACGCCTGTACAGGGGGACGGCGCCGACGAGCGCATCGCCCGTGCCATCGAGATCGCCGACCGTCATCGACTCGGCGAGGTCATCATCGTCGGAAGGGGTGGAGGGTCCCTGGAGGATCTCATGCCCTTCTCATCTGAGATCGTCGTGCGGGCCATCGCCTCTTCGAAGACGCCGGTGATCTCGGCGGTGGGGCACGAGACGGACGTCACCCTCGCGGACCTTGCAGCCGACGTGCGGGCCCCCACTCCTTCAGCGGCTGCGGAAATGGTGGCCGCCTCTCGCGCGGACCTTCTGGCGCGCGTGCGCGGAACGCAGGATTCGATGGCCGCCGGAATCCGCCAGCGGACGGAGCGAGTGAGACTTCTCATGGCGCAGTTTGCCGCGGAAAACCTCGAGCGCAACGTCCGACTGTTCGTCCAGCCGCTCTCCCAAAGGGCCGACTACGCGCGGGAGGAGCTGCTCCAGGAGTTCCGGGAGATGGTGACAGCCCGCCGGCACCGCTGCACGCTGGCATCGCGGGAGCTCGCCTCGTACTCGCCACTGGCGATCCTCGCCCGTGGATATGCGGTGGTCACTCATGAACCGACGGGCAAGATCCTGCTCTCCCCTGACCCTGTGAACCGCGGAGAACGACTTGCCATCAGGCTTTCGCGCGGCAGGATCCGCGCAACCGTGGAGGAAACCGATGCCGGCGAAAAGCAGTGAATCAAAGAAGGCCCCCCTCGGCTTCGAGCAGAGGCTGGAGCGGCTGGAGCAGCTCGCCGAAAAGCTGCGCGACGGGAAAATCCCGCTTGAAGAGGCGGTGTCTCTTTTCGAGGAGGGGATGAAGCTCTCCAAGTCCCTGGAAAAGGACCTGTCGAGGGTCGAGCGGCGCGTGGAAATCCTCACACAGGAACCGGCGGGCGAAACCGAGGATCCCGGGCTTGCCCTCTTCCCCGAGCTCGATGAAGACGAAAAGGAATGATGTTCCTCGTCACGGGAAGCGTTCGGGGAACGTGACCCTATCTCCCTCCCTGATGCCGAGCTCAGCGAAAGCGCCCTTTCTCATTTCCAGGGCGTAGCGGGCAGACAAGCGGGAACGCACGATGCTCTCAGAGAAAGGTTCCAAGTCCTCGATCTGCAGGATCTTCCCCTCCACCGAGAGGAAGGCGATGGAGAGAGGGGTCGGGGTGTTCTTCATCCAGAATGAAAGGTGATCGTCCCGGTCGAACACAAATATCATGCCGTCCCGGGGCCCCAGGTTCGTCCGCTCCATGAGGCCGTGCTCGCGCTGCGCCTCGGTGCGCGCCACTTCTACGGTGAGCGACTGCCCGGCCGCGCTGATCGTGAGACGCTCCGGTGGCGACTGGCAGGCGGAGAAACATGCAGCAATCAGGACGAACGGGACGACCTTACTGGACATGCACCATCCATCCCTTCAGGTATTCACCTTCGGGATGCGAGGCGGCAATCGGGTGATCGAGGTCCGCGTGCAGCTCGCAGAGCAGCCGGGCTGACCTCCCGGACCGCAGCGCCGCCTCCGCGACGACCTGCTGGAACATCGGACGGTCCACGGCACCCGAGCAGGAGAAGAGGAAGGCAAGGCCGCCGGGCGAGAGGATGCGCAGGCACTGCAGAAAGAGGCTAAGGTATCCCTTCAGCGCCCCGTCACGTTCGACCCTCCGGCGAGCGAACGGCGGCGGATCGGCCACGAGCAGATCGCAGCGTGGCGCCGATTCGAGAAAACTGAACACGTCCGCCTGCACCCATTCGAATGCGCTGCCGCGCAGGACGGGGGAAAGGCTCACGCTCGCTTCCGCAAGGTCGAGGGCGCTCCGTGAGCTGTCCACCGATATCACCTTCACCGCTCCGGCCGCCGCCGCACGGAGTGCGACGGCACCAGTGTACGAGAAGAGATTGAGCACGGTCTTTCCCCTGCTGCAGCGCGAGATCAGGGTCCTGTTCGCACGCTGGTCGAGATAGAAGCCCGTCTTCTGGCCGTGTGCGAAATCGACTTTCATCCGCACGTCCCCTTCGCGGATGACCGTGGAGCCGTCGCCCTCACCACGCACGTATCCGGAAGCCGTCCTCAGTTTCTCCACGCGGGCAAAGTGCTCGTCCCTCCGGACGAACACTTGAACGTCCGGCCGGATGCCACGGAGGCAGTCCACGATTCTTTCGAGCTGCGCCTCGACGCTCCGCGTGTGCGGGCACACAACGGCCGTGTCGGCGTAGAGATCGATCACCAGCCCCGGAAGAAAATCGCCTTCCGCGTTCACGACGCGGAAGGAGTCGCTGTCGAGTCCGAGCCCGGTTCTCAAGCTCCATGCTGCTCGCAGCCGCTGCTCGATCCAGTCTTCAGCGGGTTTTTCAGGGGCAAACGATACCATCCGCACGGCAATCAGGCTTTCGGGTGAGTGCTGGCCCCACCCGATCACCGAACCGTCGGCGGCGCGGACAGGAAGGAGGGCCCCAGGGGGAGCGGACTCATCGGCCTGTGCAACGGCCTGGCTGTAGATCCACGGGTGATGCCGACGGCGCACTGGACCATCCCGGCCTTCCTTGAGGAGGATTCCCGGCGCCGAAGGCGCATTTCCTCCCGGCGCCGAAGGCGCATTTCCTCCCGGCACAGAGGCGCTAGAACTG
>Ga0187866_1003714_pt1 | contig 11209 bp, 17 predicted proteins | sample June2016WEW_11_1_3_FD_133013 | JGI IMG/M metagenome (GOLD analysis project Ga0187866, IMG submission 133013) | Peatland microbial communities from SPRUCE experiment site at the Marcell Experimental Forest, Minnesota, USA - June2016WEW_11_150 | ecosystem: Environmental > Terrestrial > Soil >... | reverse complement strand
GGCGACGGTACTCTTCCCGACGCCGCCTTTACCGGAGAGCACGACCAGTTTGCGGCCGATCTGCTCCATGCGCTGGTGCAGCCGGCGTTCCTCCTCCTGCTTTGAATCCGGATCGGCTTTCGCGGGCGTTTGCTCCGATGTGACGGCCATGGATCCCGGTTCCTTATCGAATGAACTCCAGTTTCGCCAGCGCTTCGTAATAAGACGGCTTGGCGAGTTCTCCCGAGTTGAACGCGGCGGCCTGCCGGCCGTCGATCAGCGCAACGGCGTATGGGGGGTCGGCGAATGTAAACGTCCGGCGCAGCCTGGCGGCCTCCAGCGAGACGCCCGCCTTTAAGCCGGCATCGTTCAGGAAGTCCCTCGCGAACCGGGCTTGCGACGTTGGCAGCGCGACGATCCGCGTGGACCTCCAGTCCCGCCGCGACATTTCCCGCGCCACCATCAGGCAGTGCGAGCACTCGGGGTCGAAGAAGTACAGCAGAACGCGGCCGCGGTGCAGGGATTGAACACGCCCGTCCACCTCGACCGACAACGGGGCCACGATCCGCGCGTACCGAGCCACGGAGAGTCCGTAGGAGCAGACCGTCATCGCCGCCACCCCGGCCAGGACGCCCGCGGCCATCTTCAGGCCGCGCGACCGCCGTGCTCCCCAGCCCGCCCCCACCGCCAGAAGAAGCATCGCGGCGTCTCCCGCAAAGAACCCGGGACCGACCACCCGGCGAATCCACGGAAAGCAGTTGCAATCGTCTCCCAGCAAGCGCTGGTAGAAGACCCCGATGTAAGCCATGAAAGCCACCAGCATGGCGGCCGCCAGCCAGGCGCCCCACCGCCGCAACCGGGGCACAAGCAGCAGGATGGCGGTGAGCGTTTCGCCCGCGCCTACCAGCATCGCGGCCGCCATGCTCCACGGCACGGGCACCAGAGACTGCACCATGCGCTCGGCGGCGCTGGGCAGATCCAGGAGCTTCCAGAGCCCCGAAACCAGGAACAGCGCGGCCAGAAGCCAGGCGCACAAAGGACTCGCCAGCCTCCTCCACCGCCCCAACTTGGTCTCGGATGCGTTGCGTTGGATGTCCGTCAGTGTCTCCATCGGCGGGCGAAGCCTCTCCTCTCGGACGCCCTCTCGGACGCGCCAAATTGACGAGCCGCTGAGAGAAAGGATATCATAGATGTGATTTGCATCTACACTCCCCCATGCGGCGCCGCGGAGAAAGCTCCACGCACTGGCCTGCTCCCGTCGGATCCATGCCGCTGGACCCGGTGGCGTTTGCCCCGGTGGCGATCCTCGCCGGGTCGGCTGCACTCGGCTGCTGCATGGCCTGGACGTGGCTGTGGGCGGCCTCTGGCTTCCTCCTGCTGGCGCTCGGCTTCTTTTTTCGGGACCCGCGGAGAACCCCGCCTGGAGATCCCGGCGCGGTCGTCAGTCCGGCCGACGGACTGGTGCTTCAAACGGATGTGAGTCACCCGCCGGAAAGCGGCCCGGACGGAGGGCTCTGCGTCGCGATCTTCCTCTCATTGTTCGACACCCATGTGAACCGGGTCCCGGCCGATGGAGTCGTCGTGAGCGTGACGCGCCAGCCCGGCTCGCATTTCCACGCGCGCGTGAAGAGGGCCTCGAAAAACAGCGGGAGCCGTATCGTCTTCGAGTGTGGCGGCGGCCGGATCGTAGTCCGGCAGATCGCTGGTCTTCTCGCGCGGCGGGTGATCTGCCGGCTGGCGCCGGGCCAGTCAGTACGCCGGGGTCAGCGAATGGGCATCATCTGTTTTGGTTCCCGTGCGGAGGTTTGCCTGCCTGGAGGCGCCGAACTCGCGGTCGTCCCCGGTCAACGAGTGAAGGCCGGTGTGACGATCATTGCGCACTTGGCTAACTAAGGAGAACAACCATCATGCGATTCGCAATCCCTATAGCGAACGGGCTGCTGGCCCAGCACTTTGGACACTGTGAACGGTTTGCGTTCCTCGATGTGGACAAGGCGACAAACAAGATCGTCAAATCGACGGAAGAACCGGCGCCGGAGCACGAGCCCGGTCTTCTGCCTCGTTGGCTGCACGAGCGCGGCGCCACGATTGTGATTGCCGGTGGCATGGGCGCCCGGGCGCGGACTCTGTTCGAACAAGCCGGAATCGACGTGCTGACCGGAGCGGAAAGCCGGGCGCCCGAAGCCATCGTACAGGACTACCTCAGCGGCCGGCTCGTCACCGGGACGAATTCCTGCGACCATTGACAGCGATTGGGGAGACGGGACTCGTGACCATCGCGCAAGGCCAGCCCCGGGCGACGCCCAACGATCGCTGTTTTGCGTGCGGCGACCGCAATTCACGCGGCCTCCGGCTTTGCTTCGCGCCGGACGGAGATCGTGCTGTGACTGCGGTTTGGCGGACCGATGCGGTTTGGGAAGGCTTTCGGGGCGTCATTCACGGCGGCATCGTCTCTACCGTGCTCGACGAGGCGATGTCGAAGGCGGTTGCCGCTGCCGGAATTCCCGCGCTGACCTGTGAGCTACACGTAAGGCTGCGCCGGCACGTTGCGGCGGCCGAGCAACTCCAAGTTTCCGGGTGGGTGGTTGAGAAGCGGAAACGGAGGATCGTGACCGAAGCGACCCTGAAAGACCGTAACGGCGTGGAGCGAGCCCATGCCTGGGCAACCTTCCTGGCACTCCAGCCGTGACTGTGGCGAGGTTGCGCGCCAGTGGTCGTGCAAAAATGCAAGATCACCCGTGGCGCGTGCGCCCGTCCACCGGCGGCGTTTTGATTTCAAGCGCTTTGAGTTTTCGGTAGAGCGTGCTCGCGTCGATCCCCAAGTCTCGGGCGGCGCCCTGGCGGTTGCCGTTGTGGCGTTGGAGGGCCGCCTCGATCAGATGCTTCTCCATCGACCGGAGACTCATCGGGCCGCCTGGCGCAGCGGCCGGCGGGCCGGATGAGCGAAGTTCGGTGGGCAGATGCCGCAGCTCGATCAACCCACCGCGGCACAGAACGAAAGCCTGCTCAATGATGTTCTCCAGCTCCCGCACGTTCCCGGGATAATCGTGCTCCATGAGCCGTACCAGTGCTTCCTGGGAAACGCCTGCAATCTCCTTCCCCTGAAGCCGGTTCAATTTGGCGACAAGATGGTCCATCAGCAGCGGGATGTCCTCGCGCCGTTGCTTCAGGTCGGGGAGTCTCAAATGGATCACCCGAATGCGATAGAACAGATCCTCGCGGAACCGGCCTTCGCGCGCCAGCCCGGCGAGGTCCTTGTTCGTCGCAGCCACGACCCGCACGTTGACTTTCACCGCTTCCGTGGCGCCCAACGGTTCGATGTACCGCTCCTGCAACACCCGCAGCAGGCGAACCTGTGTCGCCGGCGAGACATCGCCGATTTCATCCAGGAAAATCGTCCCACCATCTGCCAGTGCGAAACGGCCGGGCTTGTCGCGCCGCGCATCCGTGAACGCCCCGGCCTTGTATCCGAAGAGCTCCGATTCGAGCAAGGAATCCGGCAAGGCGGCGCAGTTCACCGCCACGAAGGCCTTCTTCTTGCGCGATGAGAGGTTGTGAATCGCGCGGGCGAAAAGCTCCTTGCCGGTGCCGCTGGCGCCCTCGATCAGGACCGTGCTGTTGCTCGCGGCGATGTCTGGCAGGATCTCAAACAGGCTTCGCATGGCCGCGCTCCTCCCGACAATGTCCTCGAACGTGTACCTCGATTCGAGCTCCTTCCGAAGTTGTTCAACGTGACTGAGGTCCTGAAACGTCTCGACGCCGCCGGTGACAGCTCCATCGTCGTCCTTTAGCAACGCCGTCGAAATCCGAATGGGAATTCGTTCCCCGTCTGCGCTGATAATATTGGCGGTAGCGTTGATGATGGGCTTGCCAGTAGAAAAGGTGCGCTTCAGGGCGCAAGCTTGCTCGCAGATGCTGGCGCGGAAAACGTCGCAACAGGGCTTGCCGATCGCGTCCTGCCGGCGAACCCCCGTTATCCGTTCGGCGGCTCGATTGAATGCGGTGATCCGCCACTCCTGATCTACCGTAAAGACGCCCTCGTTGATCGAATCGAGGATGGGGTCGCGATCGAATATCACACCTAAGTGTAACTTACACTATTGCAACTTGCAAGCCGGATGGATCTGGCCATTGCAGTCTGCACGATCCTCTGGCGAGGCCGGCAGCCGGGCTGGATTCCACACCGGTGCAGGCGCGCCCTGCCGGGCTGGCTGAATCGTTCGCGCGCACGCGGCGCCTGGACCGGTACGCACGTGATCTTGAAGACCGGCCGGGGAACACTCGACGTGCGCCTGGGCCCGTCGGACTTCTTGGCGAAGAAGCGGCTCACCTTGTCAAAAGACGATCAGATCGAAGTCGCAGGATCCATCGAGTCCACGATGAAAGGGTGACGTCGCAGGTGAATGCAGCGAAGATGCACGATCGCTAGCGTCCGGCTTGCGGACCGCCTCCTCGCGCAAGCTGATGGCTTTTTCACACTGCTGCCGGCCGCATTTTTGCCCCGAGGTGCATGGCATCCGCCTTCAAGCGCCTCCCCCAGGGCCTTCCTTCCTCCCCATGCCGCCGCCTCCGTAGCGCGCACCCGCGGCGCTCCAGAACCGCCGGCCGAACCGAGTCACAACTTGAGCGCGGCCGCTGGCGCCGAGCTTGCCGAGTACGTTGCAGACGTCGCCGGACTTCCAGCGCTCCAGCGTTCGCACCAGATCCTCCTCTTCCATCGGATGGCGGGAGATCACGCCGATGACAGCGTCAACCAGATCCCCGGACTCCGACAGATCGACGCCTTGCGGTATTGGAGGGAGAATTCGAGCAGCCGTGCCAAGAATCGCCTCCGCTCGCGCCAGCCCGCCCTCGTCCGCGGGTTCCACCCAAGGTTCGGCTGGAGGCCGAAGCGGCAAGCTGATGTGAACCTCATCCGGCTCGACGCGGGACAGAACGGAGACGAGTTCGTTGAGCGCCGCCTCGCCATCGTTGAGATTCTTCACCAGCATGACCTCGGTCCACAGCTTACCGGCGTAGTTCCGGCGGAACTCCGCCAGGCCATCGACGAGCCGCTTGAACGTGAACGCTGGATGCGGGCGGTTGACGGCGCGGAAGAGGGAATCCGTGCCGGCATCGAGTGAAGGAAGAACGGCATCGGCAGAGGACAGTTCCTCTCTCACTTCCGGCCGGTAGAGCAGGGAGCCGTTCGTGATCACTGCAACTGGAATGTCGGTCGCGGCCTTTACCTGCCGGATCATCCAGCCCAGCCTCTCGTGCAGAGTAGGTTCGCCCGAGCCGACGAAGGTCACCCAGTCCACCTCGCCGGACCGGTGGGCTTCGAGCGCGCGACGAACCTCCTCGACAATCTGCCGGGCAGGCGCAAAGTTGCCGCGCTCGCCGGTTAACGGGGCGGTCCGTCCCAGCTGGCAGTAAACGCAATTCCAGTTGCACGTCTTGAGCGGAATCGGATCGATTCCCAGAGACCGGCCCAACCGTCTCGACGGCACCGGCCCGAACACATACTCCATGATCCATTGTCCTTCACGGGTGAGGTGCAATCGGATGGCCATTGGGTGCGTCCCAGCGCCCTGCCGCATGACTTTGATAAATGGCTGACTTCGTCTTCACACGTTGCGTCGGCGCTACTCCGGGCCGACCGCGGAGTGGCCAATCTGCAACCCACCAGACGGAGAGCTTCTCCCGCAATTGCGGGAGGATGGCACGCGGTCTGTGCAACCAGCGTGGGAATGTCCGGCCATCCAAGTGCATGGCACTCCTATCAAGAGAGAACCGAGTGGAGGTTGAGATGCCAGGTTCGGTAAACTTCTCATTTCCGGCAGATCATGACCTTGGATCGCCCGGCCGGAGCCATCACCTTCTCGACACTCCCGAAGTAGCTTTCCAGGACCTCCTGCTCGTGGCGAAGGAAGGTCACGGCCCGTCCGGCGCCGATGATGGCGAGGCGGAGGTAAAAGAGGACTCGCAGGAAGAGCTTCGGAGGCACGTCATGTTCCATCATGAGGAAGGCTCCCTGCGGCCCCAGGACACGAATGATTTCCTGCAACACCCGCTCCCGCGTCTCGCCCTTGAGCTCGTAGAAGGCATGCGAACAGGTGACCGCGTCGAAAGTGCCGGCTACGAAGGGAAGGCTCCCCGCGTCGGCTTCCACCAGATGGACGTTGGGAAATGTGCTGGTCTTTTCGTGGGCCACCCTCAGCATGCCGCTGCAAAAATCCACGCCGACAACGCGCCCGAGACGGCCGACCTTCGCCTGCAAGTGCAAAAGGAGAGTAGCCGTACCCGTGCAGACGTCCAGCACCGAGCCGCCGTTCTGCACCGGCAGCCGATCGGCAAGGAACTTCCTGGCCAGACCCTGCGTGTCGTGGGAATGGAGGGCGACAAAGCGGTCGTAAAACCTTGAGAACTTGTCGTAGTAAGTCCTTCTCATGCGTCTCATCGCTCTTCCCTCGCACGCAAAACGCCCTTTTCGCCGGGCTCCGGCTCGGTCACTCGGCCGGCCTCTGCCTGGGGCCGGGAGAAAATCAGCGCTGCGTCGGCTCCCTCGCAGTCGTGGCCCTGTAGCAGCCTCTGTCGGAGCCGTGAGCGCCGGCGAGCATGCCCTGAACTATATCGACCGCGTCCCGCACCAGCTTCCTGCATCGCGACTCGAAGAGCCCTTTCTGGCGCGCCTCTGCCAGACCCTCGGGTGTGCCGATGTTGCAGCCCAGCAGCTCGGGGCAGAATGTCGAACCATGCCGCTCCTCAAATGCACGCATGAAGCGCAGGGATGCTTCGTAGGTCTTCTCCTTCTCGGAACGGTTCTCCTCCGGGCTGATTCCACGCTGCCCCAAGCCAATTGCCATGATGGCCCCGGTCACACAGCCACATGTCCGCGCCGAGCGCGCCAGCCCGCCGCCGAATCCCGCCGCGATTCTCAACGACACAGTGGGATCGATATTCCACGGCTCGGCCAGAGCCGAAAAAACCGATTGCGAACAGGAGTACCCCTCCCGGAAACGCGCCTCTGCGATGTCTGCCAGGTCCATGACGATCCTCTCCGCGCCCGTAGACTGTCCATACTCACATCTTCTGGTTCAGAAGCCCGGCGATGGCCGAGCGCGGTTCCTACTCGACTGTCCGGCCCACCTGCATTTTCCGGGAATCAGCCGCGCTTGTCCAACAGGGAGGACCGGCGCGGGCGCCAGCGCCTCGTCACCTATCAGTGTAAAATACATCTATAGCCCATGGCGGCCCTCATGGACGAGAGGACAGTTCCACGATGCATACGCCGACCCATATCGCCTTCGAAACGCGCCGGCTTCACAAGGCCATGGACCTCAAGGACGAGCGCTTCGTCCCGCGCGAGGTCACATCTTTGGTGAAGCCCTACAGCGCCTGGCGGTCGCGCTGGCCAAGCGACAGCGAACCGCCGGACGCTGGACATTGGCTGCTCGCCCTCGTCCCGCTGCTTTTTGAGTTCCCGGACGGGAGCTTGTAAAACGCCTGGAACTGCAAGTCGGGGACGCCCCCGAAGGAAGGAGACTCATGGCTGATCCCGTGAAGATAGGAATCATCATCTGCAATCGCTACCACACATGCGCGGGGGGGAAATGCTTCAGGTCTGTGCGCGACCGCGAAGGCGCGTTCCGCCTCTATCGAGGGCGGGAAGTGCAAGTCGTGGGCTACACCACCTGTGATGGATGTCCTGGAGGCAACGTTGAGTACGCTCCCGCGGAAATGAGAAAGAACGGTGCGGAGGTCGTTCACCTGGCCACAGGCCTGGTGGTGGGATACCCTCCCTGCCCGCACATTGGTCACTTCTGCCAGTTGATCGAAAAGCACCACAAAATGAAGGCGATCATCGGTACCCACCCGATTCCACAGAAGTACTTCTTGACACACGGGACGCTGGGAACCTGGGATTCACCGGAATGGCAGGAGATGATCAAGCACGTGCTGGAGGACGAGACCGTCAGGCTGCGTTACGACTGAGCATCGCCGCGCTGTCCCGCTCAGGCGTCGCGCTACACTTATCGCCGTTCCGGCCGCGCTTTGCGCGTCGAGTCGTGTGCAGGCTGCGGACTGGTGCGCCGGTCAGGCGGGGCGACCGGGTTGGAGTCATTCGCCTCGGTTCGCGAGTCGAGCTGTATCTGCCTCCAGGAAGCGCGGTGCTTGTCCGGCCGGGACAGAAAGTGCGAGCCGGCGTCTCGGTCCCGGGATTCCTCCCCGAGGATTCAGTCAACGGAGCGCAGAGTTCAGCCGTTAGCGGCGACTGAGAATCATTTCAGCGACTCGCTTACCGGATAACAGCATCCCCCCGAAGATTGGACCCATGCGCGGCCCTCCGAAGGTGGCGCACACGCTCATCCCGGTCACCCACAGGCCGGGATAAACCTCGGCCACCCGCTCGACGACAAACGACTCCCCGGCGGATGCATCCATCGGCGCTTCCCCCCGCGCCAGACCCGGGTTCAGGAGCCCACGTCTGCGGAGTTGCTCGACGGCAACCGCATCGTGTCCAGTCGCATCGACAACCGTGCTCGCCGAAAAAACGATTGGATCGACCGGCAGCGCGCCCGCGATTGTCGTGCGGTTGGCCACGATTCCCGTCACCTTGCCGTCATGCACGCAGAGGTCCTCAAGCACTACCAGGTTCAGCAGGACCGCTCCCGCGCGGACCGCCATGAGGCATAGGCTGCAAGCCAGTTCCGCCGCATCCACGACGTGCAATCCGCCGGCGTGAAGGGCGGGCCGGACGCCCGCTGCCGTGAGGATCGGAAGCGCCGCCTCCTGCACGACCACCTCGTTCATGCCCATGGCGCCGCCCCAGATACCGCCACCGGGAGTCAAGCGCTTCTCGATGATGGTGACCCGCTTGCCCGCCGCAGCGAGGTGGAAAGCGGCAACCAGCCCGGAAGGACCGGCGCCAACGATGATGGCATCGCTCTCGATCTGGCGCGCCAGCTTCCGATGGTAGCTCTCAATAATCGCTTTCGAAATGGCGGCTTCCGTGATTTCGGCCTCACGCGGCATCCTGCCCTCCTTCGTCGGCTGGCAGCGGGAACACAAGGCTGCACCCTACTGTACACTCTCGAAGCCGCTTCCCAAAGCGCGGGCCGAAGAATGCGAGTGCATTCGCTCCAGTGCAATGACTAGGCGCAATGGTGCTGATACCGAATGCCTCGAGTGCGTCCGCTGTGTTTCGGAGCCGGTCTTCAGAGGCGGACCGAAGATGCATGCCACCGGCGATGGCATGGATTTCGCGCCGATTTGTGATCTCTGCGACGCGCTCGAGAGTGTTCACGACGCCCGAGTGCGCACAGCCGAGCAAGACCACCACGCCCGCGACCGTCTCCAGGACCAGTGCCTGGTCGTCCGGCACCGAATCCTGGGTCTCGCAAGCCGCATCCTGGAAGAAAGGACCGCCCGTATCTTCAAATGTGGTCCGGCGTGGAATTTCTCCCGTAATCGTTGCTCCGGGCGCAATCGTTTGCTGTGTCTGTGTCCAGACGATGCGGCTACTTGCCACATCGAGCGCACGGAGCCCGGCTGCCGGAATGCCTATGTAGCGGTGCGGTGGCGATGCGTTCCGCGCGTACTTCGGCTCAACCGCGGCGGGATGAAGATAGATCGCAGCAGCCGGCGCGCGCTCCAGCACTTCCGCCAGGGCCCCGGCGTGGTCATAGTGGCCGTGGCTGAGCACGATCGCATCGAGGCGGTCCAGTGGAACTCCAAGCTCCCGGGCGTTCTGGCACAGCGCGTTTCCCTGGCCGGTGTCAAACAGGATCCGTGAATCATCGGCCTCGACGAAAAAGGCCAGGCCGTGCTCGGCAAACAGTCCCTTTCGGTGAGCCCGGTTGTCAACAACGGCGGTGAGCCTCAGGCGCCGGATCGTCACTTGCCGCCGTCCGTCCCGCGGTGGATGAGCGCGTGCGTGCCGGCCTCGAGGCCGGTGTGCGCCGCTATCACGGGGCACTTGATCTTGAGCAGAAAGAAGATATTCGCCTCGGTGCTGCTGAGCGTCTCGAAGTTGCCCTGGCCCTTGGCGATGATCACCTCAGCGCTCTCGAAGCGCGTCCTGAATTCAGCGCTGCAATCCTCCAGCACGGTTCCCGGCGCGTCGGAACCGTTGTCGATGATCTCCGCGATCCGGTCGAGGCCGGCAGCTTGGGCATCCGCCCGGGTGGCATCGTTGATCACCGGTCGGCCGCGCACCGCCACGGTAACGCGTCCGGCCGGAAGCCTTTCGACGAGCAGCCGGTCGAAGACGATCTCGCCGGCATTGTCGGCCAGGTACAGAATGCTCCCAGCCGACGCTGTGGCTGCGCGGAACGAATCCAGGTCACCCGCGAAAGGGTCGGTCAGGGCTAACTCGAGTTCGAGCTTCACGTCGCCGTCGCCCAGCCCGCACTTGGCGCCAAGATCGATCACATTGCCGGCCGTTGCGAACCGTACCGCCAACTCGAAAGGATCGGCAGCCGCCTCGATCTTTGCCGAGAGTTCCGGCAAAAGATCCAATGCGAGGCGGTTAAACCGGTACTTTGCCGCTTGGTACGGGTCTGGGATGCCTGTCAACTCGCGGAGCCGTCGATGCATGCGCTGTCCGAGGACCGGCGGCGGTTGGTTCAGATCGGCTCCGGCAAGCATCTGAAGAACGTCGCGCAGGATTTGCTCGTGGAGGACGGGCTCGCGGCTTACCGCCCGCGCCGCATCCAGCGCCTGGCGGGCGAAACACGGCACGCAGTCGAGTGATGTGGTCATGCGCCGCTACGCCCAGTGGCCGTCCACATCAGCCGATTCGAGGGCGGTCAATTTGCCGGCCTTGAATTGCTCGATCGCCTCCGCCACAGTGCCGGCCGCTCCGGTGTACACCTTCAGCCTGCCGGTTTGCAGGGCTGCAAATGCTTTCGGGCCGACGTGCCCGGTGATGAGTCCGTCGACTCCAAGTTCGACGACCCGCTTGCCTGCCTGTATGCCTGCTCCCTGCGCGGCATTCAGGTTGACGCTATTGTCGATGGCCGAGAACGTGCCGGTCTCGGTGTCGACCACGATGAAACACTTCGCGCGACCGAACCGGGGATCCAGCACGGAGTCCAGACGGTCTCCCTGCGCGGTGACTGCAAGTTTCATGAGTGCTCCTTCTCCTTGAACAACTATGCGGAGCAAGCGCGATGCCATTCAGCATATGGCTGAAACCGAGAAGGGCACTCGTGCAATCTGCAATGCTCTGCGCCGCGCAGATTGCAGT
>Ga0187866_1003711_pt1 | contig 11214 bp, 10 predicted proteins | sample June2016WEW_11_1_3_FD_133013 | JGI IMG/M metagenome (GOLD analysis project Ga0187866, IMG submission 133013) | Peatland microbial communities from SPRUCE experiment site at the Marcell Experimental Forest, Minnesota, USA - June2016WEW_11_150 | ecosystem: Environmental > Terrestrial > Soil >... | reverse complement strand
CATTCTCTCGATAGGCTTAGAGGCAAGAAAAGACAGCGAGATGATTCAGCGTCTGCTGACGCTTTCAAGGAACCAAGATGGTTTCTTCTTGGAAGCACATCCGAAGCTTAGGCCTGTTGACGCTGCTACGGGCGGGGTTTTCTTTGCTGGTTGTGCTGAATCTCCCAAGGACATAAGAGACAGTGTGACTCAGGCCAGTGCAGCAGCAGCTCGTGCGGGCATCTTGATGGCAAAGGGACACGTGACTGTTGAAGCCATCACGCCCATAACTTATCCTGATAAGTGCACGGCTTGTGGACTCTGCGTGAAGGTCTGCCCGTACAACGCGATAAGTTTGAACAAGGATTTGAAAAGGATAGAAGTCATTGAGGCGGCGTGCGGCGGCTGTGGCACATGCGCGGCAGAGTGCAACTTCGGCGCCTTGACCCAGAAGCATTTCACGGACGAGCAGATAACGGCCCAGATAGACGCTATCACGGAGAATGAACCGGAGAAAAAGATTGTTACTTTCTGTTGCAACTGGTGTTCATACGCTGGCGCGGACTTTGCTGGCGTGAGCAGAATGCAGTATCCGCCAAACGCTCGGATCATAAGAACGATGTGTTCTGGACGCGTTGCTCAGAAGTTTGTTGAGAGGGCTTTTGCAAGAGGAGCGGCGAGCGTGCTGGTGTCCGGTTGCCACCTGGGCGACTGCCACTACATTAACGCTAACTATCAGACGCAGAAGCGCGTTGAGCGGCTGTGGAAGAAGATGGAGCAGAACGGGTTGGACAAGCAGAGGCTGCAGCTTCTATGGGCTTCAGCGGCAGAAGGCGAAAGGTTTGCTTCGAAAATGCGTGAGATGAAGACGATAGTGGAGAACGTTAAGCCTGAGGAGATTGAGAAGGCCAAGAAGGTGTTTGCCAAGGCGTTGGAGGGTGACTAAAGATGCCTGAAAGGATTCGGCATGCTCCACTTGACTTGGAAAAGGTCAAGCCCCCCAAAGCGGAAATTCATCTGATTAAAGATGAGTGCAAGGGATGCGGTTACTGCATTGAATTCTGTCCGAAGAAGGTTCTAGACGAATCAGATGAAATAAACGCTAGAGGTGTTCACCCGCCACGAATCGTGGATGAAAGCAAATGCATAATCTGCAGCTTCTGCAGTGCAGTCTGCCCAGATTTTGCAATTTTCGTGGTTGACAAAGAGAACAAGGAAGGGAAATGATATGCCCAAAGTGAAGAGTGGTTTAACAGGCGCGCATTTCATGAACGGCGACGTGGCCTGCGCTGAAGGCGCAATAGCGGCTGGTTGCAGATTTTTTGCCGGTTACCCGATTACGCCTGCAACAGAAATTGCTGAACACCTGTCTCAGAGGATGCCCGAGTTTGGTGGAATCTACGTACAAATGGAAGACGAAATTGCATCATTGGCCGCTGTGATCGGCGCTTCCTATTCTGGTTTGAAAGCTATGACCGCCACTTCGGGACCTGGTTTCAGTCTTATGCAAGAAAACATTGGGCTTGCCGTGATGACTGAGGCTCCATGCGTGATCGTGGACGTTATGCGTGGAGGGCCGAGCACTGGGCAACCTACATTGCCCGGGCAGCAGGATGTGATGCAGGCCAAGTGGGGTTCACATGGTGATTATGGAATTATAGCTCTGACGCCCAGTTCGGTTCAGGAGATGTTCGATTTGACCGTTGAAGCCTTCAATCTTTCTGAAGCTTACCGTGTTCCGACTTTGCTGATGGGAGACGAGATCGTCGGCCATATGTGGGAGAAAGTGGTGATTCCTTCGGCAGACAAGATAAAGACTGTCAACCGTAAGAAGCCGAATGTGCCGCCTGAGAAGTACATGCCTTTCAAGCCTGACGACGATTTGGTGCCCCCCATGGCATGCTTCGGAGAAGGATATCATTTCCACGCGACGGGCTTGACGCACAATGAGCATGGTTATCCGCGGACGTCAAGTTCCGAAGTCCAATCTAAGCTGGTCAACCGGTTGTGTGACAAGATTCAGAAGAACGCGGACAAGATAGTCCGGGTTGAAGAGGTCATGCTGGAAGATGCGGACGTTGTAGTCGTAGCTTACGGCATAGTTGCTCGCGCAGCTTTGAGTGCGATTAAAAAGGCGCGAGAGAAAGGGATCAAAGCGGGGCTTCTGCGATTGATAACCTTGTGGCCTTTCCCAGAGGAACAGGTCGCAAAAGCTGCAAAAAAAGCAAAGGCGATTGTTGTTGCCGAAATGAACTGCGGACAAATGGTGCGAGAAGTTGAGAGAGCCGCAAAAGAGACTCCTGTTGTGTTTCTCTCGAAGTTGGGCGAGGAACCTCACACTCCTTTAGAGATCCTTGAGGCGATAAGGAGGAAAAGATAATGGTCCAAGAAACTGTCCCTGTGGCCGTGCATCCGTTTTCAAAGTATTTGAGAGCCGACATGATGCCGCACATATGGTGCCAGGGCTGCGGCAACGGTGTGCTGTTGAACTGTTTCGTACACGCGTTGGATGAGCTTCAGACGGATTTGGACAAGCTAGTCGTTGTCTCAGGCATCGGCTGTATTGGACGAACGGCTGGGTACATGAATGCCGATTCGTTCCATACGACACACGGTCGTGCGTTGGCTTTTTCGACAGGAGTGAAGCTGGCTAACCCCGAGCTGGAGGTCGTGGTCATAAGTGGTGATGGTGACCTCTTCGCGATAGGCGGGAACCATTTCATACACGCAGCCAGGCGAAACATTGGGATTAAGGTTCTATGCGCTAACAATCTGAACTATGGTATGACTGGAGGGCAACAGGGTCCTACGACGCCGCTTGAATCGGTAACGACTACGAGCCCGTACGGGAACATTGAGCATCCGTTCAACCTTGTGCATTTGGCGGCGGCCTCCGGAGCCACATACGTTGCCAGATGGACGTCCTTACACGTGCGCCAGTTGACACAGTCTATTAAGAAGATGTTGCAGAAGGAGGGTTTCTGTTTTGTTGAAATGCTTTCACCTTGCCCTGAAATTTATGGTCGATACAACAAGATGCGGTCAGGGCTTGAGATGATGAGCTGGTTCAAGAGGGCTTCAGTTGTTGAAAACTTCTCAGATCCATCCAAAGCAGAGATTACACAGGAGAAAATAGCGGTGGGCGAATTCGTGAACATTGAAAAACTGAGCTATGAGAAGATGGTGCATGAGAAGATTTCCAAGATTAACGAGAAGGCGATTGAAGGAGTGAGTTAACATGCGAGTCGAGGTTAGGTTTGCAGGTTTCGGCGGTCAAGGAATAATCAAGTCTGGAATAATCGTGGCTGCGGCAGCCTGCATCCACGCTGGAAAAAATGCGGTTCAGACGCAGTCCTACGGTCCTGAATCACGCGGTGGAGCATGCAAGTCGGAGGTTGTGATATCAGAAGAAGAGATTGATTTTCCGAAGGTGGTTGAACCTGACGTGCTTGTGCTAATGTCTCAGCACGCCTACAATGATTATGCTGAGGACGTGAAGTCTGGCGGTACCGTGATTTTGGATCCTGGTATGATCCCCCACGAGAAGGATTTGAAGAACATGCGAGTATACCGTGTTCCAGCGACGAAAATTGCTGAAGAATTGGGTCGAAGAATAGTTGCCAACATCGTCATGATTGGCGCATTTACTGCAATCACCGGGTTGTTGGATGAAAAAGCTGTGAAAGAGTCTATTAAAGAGAATATTCCGAAGGGTACGGAAGAGTTAAATTTAGCGGCTTTTGAGAAAGGATTTGAATACGGAAAAACTGCTAAAAGATAGCGGTCTACGCAGTTTGCTGAACTTGCGGTTGGGCCGGTGAGGCTATTACTTTTGAGCCTCTGATGCCGACATGGCGCAGCGGAGCAATTCTTTTTGCTTCGTTGTATATGTCTGAAGCTATTTTTCCGAGGACTATTTCCTGTGCCAGTTGATCCATTGTGAGCGCTTGAGCCTTCTCTTTTACGATTTTGTCCATTATGGTGCGCAGGATTTTTTCTTGCGATGTCTTGATTCTTGAAAGGGTGAAAGCACTGACAGCTACCCTTAGCGTGTATCCGTCCTTTGTTGTGACTTTGAACAGGCCATCAACTTTTGTTGTTCTTCTCCTAACGAGGCTTCGCAAATAGTCCCGGGAGTACTCGTGTCCCTTGAACATTGTTTTGGCCGTTTTGCCATCGATTTCCGTTATTTGGAAGCGCATTTTCAGGTATTGGTGAGCAAAATCGTTTGTAATGTCGTAGAGCGTCGAGTCAACTACCCTTCCAATGAGTTTCTGCGGTTCATCAGCGGGAATTCCTCCCAGTTCCACGCTTCCGAAGTAGGGTGGAGCTATCACCAAGTACCATAACTTGCTTCGCCATTTGTCACGCACTTTTTTTGTTTTTGAAGACACTTTTATCCTCCGGGTGCAGCTTCAATGTTCACATCAAAGTATTAAAAGTTTTACCGTTTGGAGGCTATTTTTTCGATTCCGCCCATGTATTTCCTTAACGCTTCAGGAACCGTTATCAATCCGTCTTCCTGCTGATAGTTTTCAAGGATGGCGACGATTGTCCTGCCTGTTGCCAGAGCTGTCGAGTTCAGGGTGTGCACAAAGCCTTTGGGTGCTTCGCCCTCCTTTTCTCGGTACTTGGTGTTCAGTCTTCTAGCTTGATAGTCGGTGCAGTTGCTGCATGAGACTATCTCTCGGTAGGCGTTCTGTGCGGGCATCCATGCTTCAATGTCATATTTCTTCGCTGCTACAGTTCCGATATCGCCTGTGCACACGTTCACAACGCGGTAGGGGAGCTTGAGTTTCTGAACGATTTCTTCGGCGTTGTGTATCAATTCTTCGTGGATTCTCCACGAATCTTCAGGTTTACAGAACACGAACTGTTCAACCTTGTTGAACTGGTGGGTTCGGAAGATTCCCCGCGTGTCCTTGCCGTGTGCTCCCGCTTCTTTCCTGAAGTTTGTGCTGAATCCTGCAAGCTTGAGAGGCAGGTCCTCTGCTTTCAGGACTTCGTCCATGTACATCGATGCCAAAGGGTGTTCGGCAGTGGCGATTAGGTACAGGTCTTCGTTTTCAATCTTGTAAAGCACATCTTCAAAGTCGCTGAGGGCCACTACGCCTTCGTAGGGTTTCCGTCTGATTAGGTAAGGTGGTTCGATGGGAGTGTAGCCCTTCTTGCTCATTTCTTCTAGGGCGAAGTTGATTATGGCGTTGTCGAGGAAGACGGCGTCGTTCTTGAGGTAGAAGAATCGTGCCCCAGCGATTTTTCCGGCCCTTTCGATGTCTATGATGTCAAGGTCCAGGCCTAGGTCGATGTGGCCTTTTACTGGAAAACTGAATTTGGGTATTCTGCCCCATTTTCTGATTTCAACGTTGTCGTTTTCATCTTTGCCCGTGGGCACGGTTTCGTGAAGCAAGTTTGGCAGGCGCATCAGTAAGTCATGCACCTTTTCTTCCCATTCGCTGACGCGCTTCTCGAGAAGATTGATTTCGTTATCAGTCTCTTTTGCCTTAGAGATTTTGTCTGCAGCACCTTCCCCCTTTTTCTTCGCAGTGGCTATCTCGGCCGTTATCTGCTTTCTCTCGTGACGGAGCTCGTTCAGTCTGGTTAAGCCTTGCCGCCACTGTTTGTCATAACCGATCAGGCTGTCGAGCATTCTCTGGTTTTCAGGGTCCCCTCTCTTCTCTAGGTTGTTTCTCACCAAGTCTGGGTTCTCGCGAATGAGCTTGATATCAAGCATTTTCTGTCACTTATAACCTCTAACGTTAGCCTCGAATTGTTTATTTAACGTTGCGATGGAAGCCGTGGTCAGGCGACTATCTTTCGATTATTGAATCACAGTTGGACTTGTGCGCGCTCGTTTCGTGTAGGGTTTTTTCCTTTCAGAATTGTAGGGGTCTATCTGAACTATTCAAGGTATACTTTAGTGCGATGGTTGGTTTGGGATAAGACTTTACCCCCAAACCCATCCCCGTTATTTTTATATCTTGTGCTGCCATGCTTACCTGTAGGAGGAACTTACTTTGGTCTTCGGTCTAGCTCGGAAGTCCAAATACGAAGAGTTGCAGAAACAGAACGATGAGTTAAAGGCGTACATGAATGTCGTGACTGGCCAGGTGGAGACGCTTCGAAGAGAGGTTGCAGAGTTAAGAAAGGAGACGAAGGCGTCTAAACAAAGAATCTGGCAGCTTCGAAAAGAAACTAACAACCTGCGTGTTCAAAAGGAGGGACTCGCAGATTCTGTCGAAATCCTTACCAAGGAAAGGGAGATATTTCAAAAAACCATTCAAAACCTTTGGCAAGCGACAAGGAAACAAAAGCAGACTAATTTGGCTAAATTTGCCTAAGACGAGCGCGGAAGTCCGATTGATCTAAGGGTTCGCATTGTTGAGTTGGGCCCGAACCCATCAGCCATTAAGCGAAGGAGCGTGTACAATCGGTTTTTCTGTTTTGCCGAGATTCTGTCATACTTCTTGAATAAGAAACGAATCAGCAGGCACCTCTATTATAATAATGACGACGGTAGGCCACCTTTCGAGTTCGGATGGTATACTTGTCGAGTGGGTTAAGCTGTGGGTTTTGGGGTAAAGTTTTATCCAACCAACCAACCACTGCCTACGGTCACCTACACCAACCTGTGACCACCAACTCCACTCTGGTCACCCGCACCCCTACTCCTACACCTACCTACCTATACCTACCTACCCATACAACACACACGCACACGGAGTGAGTGTGTTTGTTTGTCTTTATTCGCGCGCTGGCTTGTCCCTAAAATGGTTAAAAATGGTTTTAAGTCTTCTTTTGTCTTTTCGCGTTTGATATGGGCTTGTCTGTTGGGTAAATGTTGGTCGTGTTGAAAGATCGCAAATCATGGAGTTCCATCAAATCCGGATGGAAGTCGAGTTTTTCCATAAACCGTTGAGGCTGCACCTGGCCCGCTTGGAACGTCAAGGCACGCAAGAGGACCAAAAACAGATGCACACCTCAAAACTGCCCCCAAACCCGAAAACAAGACTTATGACCATTTTACACCAATTTCGGGACAAGGCAGCGCGCTAGATCGTGCTGTGTCTCTTCTTCGATAACGAATTGCCATTACAACTATGCCGACAATTATCAACAAACCTAATGAGATCAACGAGGCTAGGCCTACAATGTTCAAGTAATCATAATTGAAGCTGGCCTGAAGGCTAATCGGCGAGTCCACGGCAAATGATATCGAATTCTTATTGCTGGTAGAAGCACCTGACCATCCGCTGAATTCGTATGGAAATGAAGATGGTGAGGCCACGAGTGTCACCTCGACGCCTGAAGGAACGTATACGGTTTCTGTTGTTCCTTCCGAAAGTATCTCTAAAGTCGGACCAAATTCACAGGAAATCGAACCGTGTGTTGAAGCGATTAGCGTCAAAGCAACTATGGATTCATTGGCGTTCCCAGTTATGAATTGGTTGGCGTTGCTGAACTGGTTAGCGCCATAAGATGAGAATCGTTGAAATAGGGTGGGGTTGCTGTAAGATATTAGTGTGCTATTAAAAAACAGTGGCTCGGTTCTGTTGGGAGGTTGATACTCGTCTATCCACATCCAAGCTGATGACATATCAAAGGCACTTCCGCTGTAGACTGCGGTCTGCATGTCACCTTGGTATGGACTAGCGTGATACTGCTCTGTCATTAAACCAGTAAAGAAACCTTGCGAATTGGATGTGCTATTTTGGAGTCCAACAAAATATGTTGCTCCTTGGGCAGGGTAACTCTCTTGAGCAATTGAACCCGTATTCAAGTCATCAGTGTACATAGTCACATTATTGCTTGAGAAGTATAGTTCCAGCAATACAGTGTCATTCTGACTTACAGAAATCCTTCTTAGAAGACTTCCTCCGTCTGATGGAAAGATAGAAGTTCCGTTGGGAGCAAACACCTCATAAAATGCGTTAAAACCTGGATTGTAGCCAGGACCGTCGATGTAAGGCCAATTCCACGAAAGTCCAACTTGATACCAATATCCTTGATCGGAAAGGCCGTTCAATAGATACGCAGGGCCCTCACCCTGATCGTAAGTCTGGACAACAGCAGTAATGTTACAGACAAGACTGGAAAAATCCTGCGTGAAAGTCAATCCTAACTGCTCATCATAATTAACGAGGTCTGCTCCACTTGATATTCTTTGCAAAGAAGCTGTGCGAAGCTCTTGGGCTATTCTTGGCTCATTGGCTATAGTGGAATTAGTTTCCGGAGCGTTTCGTACCAGATTGTGCGCCAGTGCGGTAGGTGATGGGAAGTTGCCTAGCCACGTGCTCGAAGACCTCATAGGTATCAGTAGTGCATAAGACAACGTGCCGAGAAAGACTGAAAGACAGAGAAGTACCGCTATGGCTGCTGACATGTGACCGAAGAACGAATTTCTTTTTCTATTTATCATTCGCATCTAGCGTTTCCACCTCCTGGTAGCGCGCGCCTATGTTCTAAAGCGTGTCAACAAAAGGAAAATATGCAACACAATATCTGCCGTGTTTCGCGTGCAAGCTTCTTCTGAAATTAATCCATGAGCAATGTCATTGCGGAGATTGTCTCCTCGTTTGTCCTCGAAGACACAACTGATGTAGAACGAGATATCCTCACCCAAAAGCTCTTTCATTTTTCGTTCTCTCAAAACGTTTCCAAGGGGTTTTTCCTCTATGGCGTCGCCGTCAATCATTGTAGTCGGAACACCAAGTTTACCCATCATTTGTCTGAGTGCGCTCTCGAGTTGCGGAGTTAACACGTGAAGACAACTGACGTAATCTCCAAAGAAGTAGCGTTCGAGTCCAACCTCAAGCAATTTTTGAGAGCTCCTCTCAAAAACGGGCGACGACACTAGAAAGGAAAGTAGGCTACCATGATTGAGACTCTTTTTCTGGACAAGCTCATTGAGGATTTCTCCAATGAGAGACCCATATATCTTGTATTCCAAAACTACTCTTTCAACTAGATTGTCTTGCAAGATGTCAGATTCAGTCTGGGAGCGCAAGACTGGATTTCCGTCTCTGATAGAGACTCTGGGAATCACGAGCGCCAAGGATTTCCCTTTTTGTCTTTCTAGTTCAGATCGAATTCTGCTTAGATTCGGAACGAAAGAATCTTCCAGAGCTATCTTTTTCAAAGCATCAGGCAAACTCAAAGACTCTAGGCTTGCAATATAATCTCTCAATGGTTGATTGGGAATTTCCACTGAAGCCTTTATTTCCATGAAGCCAACCTCTGCTTTTTCAGTGTGCGTTTTCACTTTCTTCATAAGTTCATTGCTTTTTTCTTTTCGACCGAGATCTCGATACATCTTGGCGGCCATCTCATAGAAAAATGCCGCTACCAGATCTCCAGAAGGATAGTTATTCAATTTCCAATTTCCTTCCTCGACAAACGATTCGGCGATTTGCTCCATAAAGCTCAAAGCTTCTTTTGGTTTCTTTAATGTATTCATTAGTACAACCAGTTTCTTGAGAAATGATTGCTGTAAGTTGTAACCATCTTTGACATTTGCATAGAATCCGGCTGCAGACTTGGCTATGTCGACGCATATTTCCAACTCATTATTCTGCAGGTATCTTTTCATCTCGAGCGCAGCATCTATGAGTTCGAGGCACCATCTGAATTTGCCCGTTTTGGCTAGAATCTCTATCCAATGAAATAGATCTTTCTTGACTGCGTCTATTGCCGTCTGATCATTCAATGTAAGGGCCAATTCCACAGCCCGCAACAAGGAATCTGCAATCTCGTTTTGCCAATCGTTATCATAATAAACACCAACGCATTGCAAGTATGCGTAAATGGCCTCCCTGCCATATGCATGATCTTTCTTGAGTTCCCAAACAATGTCGTTGTAGCGAGCTTTGTGGATGAGATTTGATGTTATTCTAGCTCTGGCTTTGTAATAATCAATCTGCGGATCAGTGAAAGTTCTGATATCTGGGTAAACAGTGCCATTGGCATATTCCACCATGGGAGCGAATCTTCTGTTCAGGCTCTTTCTCTCCTCGAGAATTGTCAAAAATCGAAGCTGGAAAAGTAGAATTTCCCAAATCATCTCCGTTTTTCTCTTGCCATCACCGATTTTGCGGTAGATTTTCAATGCTTCATTGAAAAGTTCGGCTCTTCCATAGCAGTATCTTATCGTTTTTGTGTCAGATTCGACTTTCCGTAGAAATCTCTCAGCTTCTTCTAACTCTGACATTTTTCTCACGTTTTTCTATTTGTCCAGAAAAGGAATCCTCGGAACCCATTTTTAGCGCGCGCGCCGCTAGAGACGACAAGACTTCTCCACATTACCCTATCGATAGAACACAATTAGATACTACGTTCTTATTGCTTGTGGAATAACACCTGATTCAACCATCAGCTCCAATTGTACAAAATGAACAGACCACCCATGCAACAGCGCGCGCTTTGCAAAGATTGTGATGTATTGTTTTTTTGTTTTTGTGTGTGTTTTTATTCTTTTGTTTTTTTAGAGAGAGAGTGAGAGAGAGAAAGGGTAAAGTTTTATCCATCCAACCAAATAACCGATAGGTAATGGTAGAATATCTCAGTCGGGTTGGAATTTGTCTGGAACGTGATTTCTGAGAGAAACAGGTGGTAGGGAAGGAGCACTGCTCGTTTGAGCAGCGTATACTTGATTCAGGTGGCGTTGATGAAGGGAATCACTGGCGCGCTCTCTCTGTGTATAGCCTTTGAGACCGTACTAGCTTCTGGAACATGATGTACTAGGGCTTAGGATAAAATCCTACAAGTGCGCTCTATAGAGTGACTGTGACAGGTTTATGTTTGGTTGGTGAACAAGATAAAGAAGCTCTTCACGTTGGTCACGCTTGGGGTGTTGTTCGTTGCCTTGTGTTTTACCGCGTTTCCACGGTTTCCCATGTTTGACCTTGCGACCGCGTCGTCAATTTTGCCTGTTAATGATGCGGAATATGCAAATGGTACCATTGCTATCCCAGATTCGCCCTGCCTCATTTGGTATGATTGGATTAACGTTTCCAGCACTCAGGTCATCAACTATGTGCTATACACTAACTCCGACTATCCCTACCCTACGCCCGTCGCCAACCTTGTAGGTCAGCACTTCCAATTGTTTGATGGTACGGAGGTTTTTGTGGTAAGCGCATTGGACAAGATGGAGGTCTACAGAGACCAAAACGGCGATGGCATTCCGCAGGCCAACTTCACTTCTGGAGACAGCGAAATCCTATATTGGATGTTCAT
>Ga0187866_1003707_pt1 | contig 11215 bp, 10 predicted proteins | sample June2016WEW_11_1_3_FD_133013 | JGI IMG/M metagenome (GOLD analysis project Ga0187866, IMG submission 133013) | Peatland microbial communities from SPRUCE experiment site at the Marcell Experimental Forest, Minnesota, USA - June2016WEW_11_150 | ecosystem: Environmental > Terrestrial > Soil >... | reverse complement strand
TTTCCGACATCATCACGACGCTATCGCCGCGGCGTCTCTTGATGATGACCGTCTCCTGGTTCTTAGTGACCTCGTCGAGAAGCTTGGACAGGTTTTGCCGGGCCTTGGAGTAGGTAGTATGGATCGCCATGGGCCTTTTCCTGATTTGTACAGTATTATTGTACGTATCCACGGCTTCCTGTCAATAATGAAGACGAGGATCGAAGCGGGCGCTTCTCAGGAATTTCGGTAATTATTAGTGTCAAGATACGAGGGGAAGTTCTCGTGCCTTCCCTGTCGACTCGTCGTAAAAAGAAATCTTTTTGCCCTTGATCAGCTGCTCGCGCGCGTTCAGGAGCTCGATTCCATAGACCTTTCCATCGGGAGCGATGTCGATATTCATTTCCTCGCTGACTTGAAGCGTTTTTACACCGGTGGCTTTCCTGCGGAAGCGAATATAGGCGATGTTATATCTCGGATCATATGTGATGTCCATGCAAGTTCTCCTAGAAATATTTTACTACAACCGTTATGACAATAATATCCTCTCCTTCGTCAGCGCATAAGACCTCGATATGCTTATGTCCATAGAACTGCCCCTGCCAATGATCCTTATAAGAGACCGTCATTCCGTATCTCCGCCGGCCAGACCTGGCTGGGGATGTCCGACCCATTTTTATCGTCTTCAAGATTTCCTCTTTGTTCGCTCCCCTCTCCTCCATCCTCTGGAAAGCATGTGGGTGAATGACGATGGCCATTTGGGACTTCTCTCCTCTCCGATAGACGAGGTGGCAATTCGAAATCTCTCACGGAGAGGGGGGGGGCCGCATACACCCTAATTTCGGTAATTAGTTGTGTGTCACCGAATTAAGTTCCGCATGATCCTGGCCTGATCTTCGTTTTCTTTATCGCCCTTGAAATAGATCTCGACGAGTTCGATCTTATCCGCAGGCGCGCGATCTCACCGAACTTCAACCCCGATGTCATCTTTCCTCACCGAATAGGCGGGCGTGCGGTAAAAAACGGCCTCGTAAGGGATGAGGCCTCCCTCATCGGCGGTCAGCCACGGGACGTCGTTGTGGGAATATTCGCTGATTTGGCCGGCGTTCATGTCGGAAAGCCTGTTAAGGACATGATCAATAACGTCCTTCTCCCTGGCGCTTAACTGAGACAGGTCGGGATTTCGAAGCGGGAGGTATTTCGTTTGAGGGTAATTGAAGTATTTGTCGGGGATCTTAACGATTTCGCGCGCCTCGATCATTTGGTCGATAACCTTATGGAATTCCAGGGGCGTCGGGCCGTATTTATTTTTCTTGTACGTGGCGCCGATCAACTGTTCCTCGTATCGTTCATAATGATCGAAATCGATAAAATACAGCAATTTGTAAATCACGGTCTCGCCGACATTCGGCTTGGCCCCGACTTTGCCAATGATGTAGAGAAGGACTTCCTTGAATTTCTTGAGGTTTTTCCGGGGGATGTCGATCCGCGTTTCGGGCTCGCTTTTCTTATACTCCGCGGCCGTCTCCCTTATCACAAGCTGAGGCTCCTTTTTCTCGTCGAAAAGGGCCTCGACCGATACTCCGAAGAGTTCGCTCAGCGTCTTGATATCCTCAGCGCTGACTTTTCTCTGACCGTTCTCGATGAGCGACATCGTCGGCCGCGAAACTCCTAGGAGCCTGGCCAAGGCTTCCTGCGTCAGGTCCCGACTCTTCCGGTACTTTTTGATACGCAAGCCTAAATAAGCCATGAGATTTCCCCTTCCATAGTTATTATACGAATGTTATATTAATTGTCAATAGATTGTTGCAATAACTAACGTTATTTGGGCAAGAGCTCGGCGAGTCAGGCTAAGAAATCAATATGAAGAACGCTGGCTTTCGCCGGTTCGACTGATCGCGTTCTTATTGTCCTTAATCCAATAGATCAGGATACTCGGCCACGATCCAAGCCTCGACCGATTTTCGGAGAATCCCAGCCAGGACGATCATTTCGGCCAATTTTGAGCCATTCGGCCAAGCTCAAGTTGGTCTCCCATGACTTGAATCAACGGTGATTTCAGGACAGTATCGAGAAAATGGTCGCTTTTTGACAGCCGGGACCGGTATTCCTCGAGTGACATCACCATGGGATTGATCTCACGCCGCAAGATCTCCTGTGCCCGGGAGACCTTGTCAACGACATCCTCGAAACTGACCTCACCGACGACGAGGAGGTCGATATCGCTTTCCTTGCCGGCTCTGCCCCGAGCGAGTGAGCCATAGACGAGAGCGAGAGATATGCGTCCGGCCAGAGGGGCCAGAGACTCCCGAAGAACATCCACAATCCCGGCCGTTTTGGTAATGACGCTCTTCAGCTCCTCGAAAATCGGGCACCGGGGATTGGCTTGGAAGAGGACTTGATTTTCCTTGACCGTACGGAGAATAACGCCTGCCTCTGATAGCCGTTTGAGCTCCCTCTGGCCCGCCCCGGGCGAAACCGAAGCCAAGCGGAGGACCTTCCTCAAATGGAACTCTTCCTCCGTATGGCTGAAGAGCAGGGCCAAGATCGAACGCCTTGTTTTCCCGAACAGTGCTTCCAAAAGCCCTGAAGCTTGCTGTTTCGTACTCATTATGAGTACGATTGTACCCATTTCAGATACAGTTTGCAAGGGTTTTTTGCCTCTTTCTGAGAAAGACGTAAGGGAGAGTGCGGGCTTCTCGCGACTAGGATTCTTCCTTGAGCGTCACGGTGTAGCGCTTTTCGGTTTCTTCTTCGCCGGGCAGAGGTCCTGGTAGGCGCACCAGTCGCACAGCGGGCTCTCGTGCGGCGCATACTCCTTCTCGGCCTCGACCCTGTCGATGAGGGCCGCGAGCTCTGCCCTGAGTTTCCCCAGGGCCTCCGGCGTCCGCGACGAGCGCATCTCGACGTCGAAGGCCACCAGGTGCCAGACGAGCCGCACCATCTTCGCGTCGGGCCAGAGCGTCTGGACGCCGACCTGGTAGAGGGCGAGCTGCCGGTCCTCGTCGAGCTTCTCCTGCTCCGGCAGCTTCGAGCCCGTCTTGTAGTCGTGGACCTCGTAAGCGCCGTCCGGGGCGATCATCAGCCGGTCGATGATGCCCTTGCACCGGTAGCGCCCCCGGTCGTCAAGCGGGAAGCGGATGTAGCGCTCGAGGCCCAGGACCTTGCCCTCGTCGAAGGGGGCGTGGCGCCTGTAATAATCCTCGATAAAGCGCCGCCCCATCAGCCGGTAGTCGTCGGCCGTGCGCCCCTCCTTCCGGATCTTCACCTCGGCGTGCCAGTTCTCGGCCCAGTTCCGCCAGTAATACTCCAGCAGCTCCTCGAGCGGCACGACCCGGAAGGCCCGCTCCCCGTAGAGCCACTCCATGGCGTCGTGGAACCGCTGCCCGAGGAAGGCCTCGATGCCCTCCTCGTAGCGCATGATCCTGTCGACGTATCTGAACTTGTATTGCCGCGGGCATTCCTCGAAATTGTCGAGCTGCGAGATCGAGTATTCGGGCATGGCTAAATCTTCCCGCGCTTTCCGTTCATATCAAATCTTCAACGCGCCCCAAGAAGAATTCCTCCAAAGGCATCCCGTCCCCTCCGATAAGATAGGTCCTCGCCCCCGGGTATCTTTTGAGGAACTGTCCCACTCCCGGCATGGCCTCTCTGGCCCGCCCGCTTTTCACTTCGATGGCGGCCGGCACCTCCCCCTTGTCCAATACGAAATCCACCTCTTTCCCATTCTCGTGCCAGTAGGTCACGCGGATATCATGGCCGGCGGCGGCAAGAAGATGAGCGCCGACCGCGGACTCCACCCATCTGCCCCAGGCCGGCGGGTCCTTCCGGATCTCGCTTGAATCCCGGCCGGCGAGCGCGCTCATGAGCGCCGTATTCAGGATCTGGAATTTCGGACTCGAGGCCCTCGTCCGGACCGGGGCCGCCGTATATTTTCGGAGGCCGGTCATCAAGCCCGCCGCGCTCAACAGATCCAGGTAGTGAGCCAGCGTCGTCGTGTTCCCGGCGTCATGGAGTTGTCCGAGGAGCTTGTTGAAAGACAGGACGCGTCCCGAATACTGGGCTCCGAGCTCGAACAATTGCCGCAACAGCGCCGGCTTGTCGATCCTGTTCATCATCAGGATGTCCCGGGAGATCGTCGTTTCTACCATAGACTCCCGAATATAGTCCCGCCAGCGACCTTCGTCGGCAACGAGGGAGGCGGAACCCGGGTAGCCGCCGAAAAAAATGAAGCTGTCCAGATCAAATCCGAAGGCGTCCCGCATCTCCGGGTATGTCCAATGGGTGAGCCTCAGGATTTCGAACCGGCCGGTCAGGGATTCCGTCAGGCCGCGCTGCAGGAGAAGCGGCGACGAACCCAAAATGACGACCTTCAGGTCGGTTCCGCTCCGTGTATCCTCGTCCCAGAATTTCTTGGCCGTTTCACCCCAGGCCGGAACCTTCTGGATCTCGTCCAGGGCCAAGACAAAACCCCGGCCGGGCGAAGCAGCCAGCTCTCTCCGGGCGACGTTCCATTGCTGACCGAGCCAAGCCGGTTCGCGCGCCTCCAGAGCGTCCGCCGAGGCGTAGCGGGACGGGAAGGGAAGCTCCCTGAGAACCTGGCCGATGAGCGTCGTTTTCCCGGATTGTCTGGGCCCGGACAGGACCTGGATAAACCGGCGCGGCTCCGAAAGCCGTTCAAAAAGAGCCTTGAACTGCGGCCTTTTGTACATCAATTTTCCCCTGGGAAATTAGTTTTACTCAATACCCTGAGTATTTTTACTCAATTGTCTGAGAAAATCAAGGGATCACTATTCCATGGCGTCGTGGATCCGCTGCCCGAGGAAAGCCTCGATGCCCTCCTCGTAGCGCATGATCCTGTCGACGTATCTGAACTTATACTGACGGGGGCATTCCTCGAAATTGTCGATCTGCGAGATCGAATATTCGGGCATTAAGATTGCCTCTTCTTCCTTGTCATGGGGTCAATTCCGTTCGTATGAAGATCTATTCTGCCGATCTTTCCTTATCCTCCCGTGGCACGGCCAAATTCAGGATAGATCCCAGAAAATTGCCTCGTGTCCAGAAACAAGTGATGTTGGCCAGATAAATCTAGATACTTGATATCCCAAGGTCAGCGCCTACTGCATTAATGCGTTTTTCGTTTGCAAGAGCTACGCCGATATTCAATTCGTTGATAAATCCGACGTACTTTTCATCTTCTGGCAGTCGGGAGGGAACAAGAATTCTGCTTTTATTCTTAAAAGATAGATTTTGTTCTTCTTCGAATTTTCTTATTTCAAAATAATCATATTCTAACAATTGTATGACGCCTTTCCGCGCTTGACTTCGAAAGTTTCTATTTTCAGTGCTCTTTACCTCGAATAAGAGTGACCTTTTTCCATTATGGGCAAATAAATCAACAAATCTATAAGATAAAGTATAGTACCCTTTGGCTTTGAATATTTCGATCAATCTCTGGATAATGGAACTATGCACTCTGTCGGCTTTTGCAAGCAGCTCATTATCTTTCGTGTATACGGAAGCAGCTTCTTTTACCAACCGGGGTTCAATATTATTAAAAGATCTTAGTGTAGCCGCATATCGAAAAGTTTCCGCTACATTATCTACTTTTGTTAGTTTAGTAGGTTTGGCGGTAGCCAGAAGATCCTCAAGTTCCGATTCATGCGCATAAAGCGGCCTCTTATCGAAGAGAATCTGGCTGGCCACAGCTTTCGAGACTCCGGAAACGCTTCCCATCTGAGGAAAGCCAATAATATTCGATAAAGGGATATAATTCTTGAGGAGAGCATCAACTAAAGTTTTCGTCTTTGTCTCGTTAGTTAGATTCGGGGCATCCCAACTTTGGATGGGGGGCAGCTCGCTAAACAAGTACATTTCAGAAAAGGGAACTAAAAGAGGCCAGATATTATGGCCTTCTTTGAGTTCGCGAAGCCACCTGAAGTCTTTCTTAATATTAAAATCAGATCCTATAACTCCCAAACCGATAATTCCGGATTTAGCGTTCGAAAAATAAGAATGCCGCGTGCTATGTATGAAGAAGATATCTCCGGGCTGTATTCTTTGCCAATGCGCCTTATGCTTTTCTTCCAAGCCCCACGTCATATATTTCACAGCATATAACCAGTGTTCTGGGGGGCCGGTAAAGCGAAAGAAGCCCTTGGTTTCTAATAGCGGCGTAAAGTCCATTAGACTATAGCCTAGTATATTTCGTGTGTTTCCCTTTTGCTTTTGCTATCGGGTATCTTTCTGCATTCTTTCTTAACTTTGAATCCATCGCCTCCAAGAGGTCAATGTTAAGGTTATCTGCCATCTCGAACAGATACAAGGCGATGTCTGCTATCTCACTCTGAATTTCTTCCCCGTTCTCCAGGACATATTGTTCCACTTCGTCTCTGGTCTTCCACTGAAAATGTTCGAGGAGTTCTGCTGCCTCAATAATTACGGAAATTGCCATATTCTTCGGATCGTGGAATTGCATCCAATCACGATCGTCCCGGAATTTTTTTATGTGTTTGATTATCTGGGGAATTGTAAGTTTTCCGGCCATTCCACGATGAATTATATCTCTCTTAAAAAGCAGATTACAAGTTCGAGAAGATTATTCCTCGAAAGGACTCTCCTTTTCCCCCGTCCATTTCCTTCTTCGATGTCACGTTTTAGAAGTCGATGGGTATTCATCCAACGGAATAAGCTGGTTTTTCTATTTGTTGACCCAGAGGCTAGGGCCTGCACAGCCTATTTGATGCACGTCACTCAACATAAGTTCATGGTTACCTTTTCGCAGTCTCTTGGCAGCTTGACCTCGATTTCTAACATGCGCTACTATGTTTCTGGTCAGCTGTTAACGATGCCACACAGGTGAACAGTCTCTCTTTTTAGCAAGGATCAAATGGAATTAGATAAAATCGACTTATAGGACAAACTAGATTATGTCTCCGAAGAAAAGAATGAACGAACAAAAGAAAATGTATTTAGCTTTTCAAAGAGCCACGCTAGATCTTGAAAATAGTTTCGCTCCAGACCCATTTAAGTATTGCGATTACGAATATCAGCTTGATGATACTCTTAAGGTTATCGGATATCATCTAAAAGAAGGCGAATATAGATCAAAGAGAGTAGAAAACTTTGATTTGCCTAAAGGTGAATTTGCCATTAGACCGGGGGTTATAGTTGATATATTAGATTTAACTTTTATAAATCGGCTCTTAATAGATTTCATTTTCAAATTAAATAAAAAACTACCAGCGGGCGTTACTGCTTATCGGCTTAAACAAGATCCTGAACTGCAGTTCAGAATATTACAGGAAGCTACGTATTTCATTTTGCCGAAATATAAGCGTGCAAAGATAAGAATGGAAGAACCTTGGTATAACCTGTGGCCCGAGTATAGAAGGGAACTAATTTCTAATCTAAAAAGTGGGAAATATAGCTTTGTAGCGGTTACAGATATTACTGCATTTTTCGAGGACATAAATCATATTACGCTTGCAGAAATTCTCAAGAAGAAAGCCAGTAGTAATATAAATAGCATAAATATGGTAATGGAAGTTTATGGCAATTGGGCTTTGAGAGATCCAGCGAATGTACGGCAACGGCGAGGATTACCACAAGGATCCACAATCTCCGGCGTCTTAAGCAACTATTACCTTGATCTAATTGACACCTATTTAGAAAACGAGAAAAAAAAGGGACAAATAAAATGGTACAGATATTGTGATGATATTCACGTCTTGTGTAAGACGAGACCGGAGGCTATAGCTATTCTGTTAAAGATCGGTTCATTGTTGCGTCAATTAGGCCTTAATCAGAATGCCGAAAAAACTAAACCATTAAGAGCAGAAGAAGCCTTGGCAGACGTTCAGAATGAGAACGCAGATAACATATCAGAAATAATAGAAGTTACCCAAAAAAAAGGTGCAGATCGCTCCATGCTTATAGGTCGCCTCCGCGGTGAATATAACAAGATTTCTAGGCGCAAAAGTCTAAAGGAAAAAGTTGAAGTAGCTTTGATGCGGACCTATTTCGCAGCGCGCGTTCTGAATACGCCTTTATTAACTAGCCGAATCGGTGACGATTTTATTAAACTTCCAATGCGCTCAAAATCGATTTGCTCTTATGGAAGACAGTTTATTAACTATAAGCCTGTATTTAGAGCTTTTAGTCAGCATATTAAAGAAAGGGCTCTTCTACACAATTATCAATTAGCATTCCTCGTAACGACTTTCAGAAACCTAAAGAAAAAAGACAAAGATGTATTCAGGAATCTTAAAGAGATAGCTGATGATCAAAGAAGACACTGGTATGTTAGAGTCCAAGCAATTAATACGCTTTTTTATTTAGGTGTTGACTTGTTAAAATTCAATTATGTTAAAAAGGGGTTACATAAAAGTAATCATCGTTTCATAAAGAGAGCAGCATTGATCTTGTTACCTTTATGCTGTTCATCCGAAGAGATTAGCGAGCAGCTTAATAGTGCTGCGAAGGACCTCAATATTACGGTAAGCAGAATGGCAAATTTTCTTTTAAAACTAAAAATGTCTAAGGAATTTGCCACGAATCATTTAAAGAAATTCAAAGGATTAAATATCACATTTTTAACTGACCAGGTTTGGAGGCTGTACTTTATTTCATTAAACGATAATCCCGACGTACGAAAATCATTAAGATCTTTGATAAAAAGAATCAAGAAAAAATACCATAATTATTCTGTTTTGAATGAGCATATGAATAGACTTCAGGAATTGACAAAATAAAGAATAGCCATCTAACTCCGATAGAATTCTTTTCGGGAGATTGGCCTTTTTATTTTCTGGAGGTTAAGAGAACCGATTACGCCGGATCCGAAGTTCACTATCCTAGCTAGGCACTAATTATCTCCTCGTTGCAATTCCATCGCTAAGAGCTTGTGCCAAAAAGCAGAAGTGAAGTAATATCCGCACAAATGGAGGAATTCATGATATCGAACCGTAAGATAATCGTCATCGGACTTATCATCATAGCCGGCTGCCTCGATGTCTCCTGCCGCCTGGGGAAAAGCTCCATGGGCGGGTCATTCGCCGTCTCTTCGCCCGACGGCAATCTGACGATCACCATATCGCTCGCCGCAAAACCCCAACCCTATCTGCCCGGGGAACGGGCTTACTATCGCGTGGTGTATAAAGGCGCGGCGATCCTGAACGATTCGTCGCTGGGTCTCGATTTTCTCGGGGCCTCTCCTCTTGACCAGGATTTCGAGGTGGTGGCGACGGACCGCAAATCAGGTAACTTGACCTGGGAGAATCCGTTTGGCGCCAGACGGACGGTCCCCGACCACTATAACGAGATGACCGTATCGCTCCAGGAGAAGAAGGCCCCCGGGCGCCGCGTCGACCTCGTCTTCCGCGCCTACGACGAAGGCGTGGCCTTCCGCTATGTCCTGCCGAAACAGGAAGCGCTCGGCGATTTCACGCTCGCGGCGGAGAACACGGGGTTCTATTTCGCCAATGGCACCGCATCCTCCCCTGCCGGCCATGCGTCCGAAACGGAACGCGGTGCTGGCTCCGGGGTAGTTTCTCCCTCCGCCGGCCCCTCCGCCTTCGCTCTGAACATGGGCCAGTTCAACACGCAAAACGAGGGCGAATACCTGAGGACGGCGCTCCGCGACATCAAGCCCGCCTCGATCGTCAACCTGCCGCTCCTCGTCGAGATGCCGGGCGGCGGCCCGTGGGTGGCCCTGCTCGAGGCGGACCTGACCGACTACGCGGGGATGTACGTGGGCGGCGTTCCCGGGATCCCGAACGCCCTGACCGCCAAGCTCTCGACGCCGCCGGATCGCAAGGCCGAGCAGGCGGTCGTCGGGACGACGCCCAAGGTGACCCCCTGGCGCATCGTGATGGTCGCGCCGACGCCCGGCCGCCTCATCGAGACGAACTACCTCGTGCTCAACCTCAGCGCACCGTGCGCCCTCACCGACACGTCCTGGATCAAGCCGGGAAAGGCCGCCTGGGACTGGTGGTCCGGGAGCTACGCGACCGGCGTCAAGTTCAAGCCGGGCATGAACACGGCCACGACGAAGCACTACATCGATTTCGCGGCGGCGCACCGGCTCCAATACATGCTGGTCGACGCGGGTTGGGCCCCGGCGCCGCCCGGCGAGCGGCTCGAGGACATCCTGCACTTCATCCCCGAGGCGAACGTCCCGGACATCATCGCCTACGGGAGGGCCAAGGGCGTCAGGGTCCTGCTCTGGGTCGAATGGCGCGCGCTCGACGCCCACATGGACGAGGCCATGGCCCTTTTCGAGAAATGGGGCGCGGCCGGGATCAAGGTCGACTACATGAACCGCGACGACCAGGAGATGGTGAACTACTACGAGAAGGTCGTGCGCAAGGCCGCGGAGCATCGCCTGACCGTGGATTTCCACGGCGCGTACAAGGGCACGGGGCTGCGGCGGACCTACCCGAACCTGCTCACGCGAGAGGGCGTCATGGGCATGGAATACAACAAGTGGACCGAGCGGGTGACGCCCGAGCACGACGTGACCATCCCGTTCACGCGGATGCTAGCCGGGCCCATGGACTTCACGCCCGGGGCCATGCGCAACGCGGCCCGCGGCAAGTTCAAGGCGCTCGATATCGCGCCCATGTCGCAGGGAACGCGGGCCCACCAGCTCGCCATGTACGTCGTCTACGAGAGCCCGCTCGTCATGGTCTCCGATTACCCGGAGGCGTACGCGGGCCAGCCGGGGCTCGAGTTCATCGAGAAGGTGCCGACGGTGTGGGACGAGACGAAGGTCATCGGCGGCGAGCCGGCGAAGTTCGTGGCCGTGGCGCGGAGGAGCGGCGACAGCTGGTACATCGGGGCCATGACTAATTGGGACGCGCGCGACCTCGAGGTCCCGCTGGGATTTTTGGGCGCGGGAGAGTACGAGGCGAAGATCTTTGCCGACGGCCCGGCCGCCGAAACGGACGGGACGAGCCTGAGCGCCAGCGCCATTCGCATCTCGGCCGACAAGAAGATTACGCTCCATCTCGCCTCGGGCGGCGGCGCCGCGGTCATCCTGACGCCGGCGAAATAGCCATATGATCAAGCGGGATTAGAGAGGGAGAACATGAGCCGCACGAAGTCCATAATGCTCACCATTTTGGTTCCTTTATTCATTTGCGCCCCTCTGCTTGCGGAGAGCAAGATCAACTACGGCCCGGCGCCGCTCGTCTGGGACCGCAGCCAGCCGGCGCCCCCGTTTGCCGTGCAG
>Ga0187866_1003706_pt1 | contig 11217 bp, 10 predicted proteins | sample June2016WEW_11_1_3_FD_133013 | JGI IMG/M metagenome (GOLD analysis project Ga0187866, IMG submission 133013) | Peatland microbial communities from SPRUCE experiment site at the Marcell Experimental Forest, Minnesota, USA - June2016WEW_11_150 | ecosystem: Environmental > Terrestrial > Soil >... | reverse complement strand
CTCCTGAAAGGTCCCGACCCGCTGTATTATTATAGAAGAAGGAGAGCTACACCGAATGCCGCTCGACCCCGCCGGGACCTTTCAGGAGGATGCCGGCGTCCAGCAGAAGCCTCGCCTGCAGGAGCCGAAGCTCTTCCGCGTGATCCTTCATAACGACCATTACACCACCATGGATTTCGTCGTCAAGGTGATCGTCGCCGTGTTCCACAAGCCGGCGGCGGAGGCGACGAAGATCATGCTGGACGTGCACAAGAAGGGACACGGAGTCGTCGGAGTGTACACCTGGGACATCGCCACGACGAAGGTCTCCCAGGTGCACGCGAAGGCGCGGGAGAGCGAGTTTCCCCTGCGCGCGAGCTGCGAAGAGGCGTGAATGGACATCTCCCGGGATCTGAACGAGATCATCGTGGCCGCCTACCGCGAGGCGGAATCGAGGGGACACGAGTACCTCACGCCCGAGCACGTTCTGTACGCCTCCCTTTTCTTCGACAGGGGCCGGGAGATCGTCCTGGCCTGCGGCGGCAACGTGGAGAGACTCTCGAAGGACCTCGAGCGCTTCTTCGAAGGCCACGTGCCGGTCGTGGAGGGCTCGAAGCCCGCGCAGTCCGCCGGTTTCCAGTCCGTCATGGAGAACGCGGTCATGCATACCGCCTCCGCGGAGAAGGAGTCGGTGGAGATCGACGACGTCCTCGCCTCGATCTTCGAAGAGAAGGAATCATTCGCCGCGCATTTTCTCTCCCGGCAGGGCATCGACCGCCTGGCCGTGCTGTCCTTCATTTCCCACGGCGTCACCGCGTATCCGGAGGACGAGACGGAAGCCGGTCCGGGTGAGAGCGGAGAATCCGAGGAGGAACCACGGAGCCGCGGCAAGCCGAGTCGGCCCCTGCAGGCCTACGCCGTGGACCTCACGGAAAAGGCGCGCGCGGGAGGGATCGATCCGCTCATCGGGCGGGAAGAGCTCCTCCAGCGCACCATCCAGGTGCTCTGCCGGAGGCTGAAGAACAACCCGCTGCACGTCGGAGAACCGGGCGTGGGCAAGACGGCGATCACCGAGGGGCTCGCCCAGATGGTGGTCGACGGCAAGGTGCCGAGGGTGCTTCGCGATTCCCGCATCTACGCCCTGGACATGGGCGCCCTGCTCGCCGGCACGAAGTTCCGCGGCGATTTCGAGGAGCGCCTGAAGAAGGTGATCCGCGAGCTGGAGAAGCAGGAGAAGGCGATCCTGTTCATCGACGAGATCCACACGGTCGTGGGTGCCGGCTCCGTCTCGGGCGGCTCGATGGACGCGTCCAACATCCTCAAGCCCGTGCTCGCCTCCGGCAGGGTCCGCTGCATCGGCTCCACGACCTACGAGGACTACCGCAAGTTCTTCGACAAGGACCGGGCGCTGTCCCGCAGATTCCAGAAGATCGAGGTCCCCGAGCCCACGGTGGACCAGACCCACGCCATCCTCCTGGGCCTGCGGGACAAGTACGAAAGCTACCACGAGGTGCGCTTTACCGACGAGGCACTGCGGGCCGCGGCGGAACTCGCCGCGAAGTACATCAACGACCGTCACCTGCCGGACAAGGCCATCGACGTCATGGACGAGGCCGGAGCGTGGGTGCGGGTGTACGGTCCGGAGACGGATCCGGCCGCAGGTCCGCGAACCGTGGACAAGGCGGTCGTGGAGCGTGTCGTTGCACGCATTGCCCGTATCCCCGAGGCGAGCGTTTCCTCGGACGAGCGCGAGCGGCTGCGGGATCTCGAATCCGGCCTCAAGCACAGGGTGTTCGGCCAGGACCACGCGGTGGAGCTCGTCGTCCGGGCAATCCGAAAGTCCCGGGCCGGTTTCGGGGAGAGGGACAAACCGGTGGCGTCACTGCTCTTTGCCGGTCCCACGGGGGTCGGGAAGACCGAGCTCGCCCGGCAGCTCTCCCAGATTCTTGGCGTGAGCCTCCTGCGTTTCGACATGAGCGAATACCAGGAGAAGCACACCGTCTCCCGGCTCATCGGGGCCCCGCCGGGCTACGTGGGCTACGACGACGGCGGCCTGCTTACAGATGCGGTGCGCAAGTCCCCCCACGCCGTTCTGCTCCTGGACGAAATCGAGAAGGCGCACCAGGACATCTACAACATGCTCCTGCAGATCATGGACTACGCCACCCTCACCGACAACAACGGCAAAAGGGCGGACTTCCGCAACGTGATCCTCATCATGACGTCCAACGCGGGGGCACGGGAGCTGGGGAAGCCACTGGTGGGATTCGGGGAAAGGTCCGTGCACGACGAGGCCGTCTTCGACGCGGTGGAGCGGATCTTCTCTCCCGAGTTCAGAAACCGCCTGGACGCCGTGGTGAAATTCAACGGCCTGGACCACGCGGTGGTTCTCCAGGTCGTGGAAAAGGCGGTGCGGGAGTTCCAGGACGAGCTGGCCGCGAAGAAAGTCACCCTCGAGGTCACCCCGCGCTGCAGGGAATGGCTTGCGCAGAAGGGCTACTCAAAGGAGTTCGGCGCCCGGGAAATTGCCCGCCTGGTCTCGTCGAAGCTGAAGGACTTCTTCGTGGACGAGATTCTCTTCGGCAGGCTTTCGAAGGGCGGCAGCGCCCGTGCCGATATCGACAACGACGAGGTCGTGCTCACCGTCCTTCCGTGATCTTCGCGCCAGCGGCGAAGTCCGTCCGCAGCTTGACCGCCTCGCGGAGCTTCAACAAGTATTCGGCGCGGGGGATCTCCACCGCGCCCATCGAGCGCAGGTGAGGCGTGAGGAACTGCACATCGAACAGCTCGAACCCCGCCGCCCGCAGCTTCTCTTCCATGGCCACGAGCGCGACCTTCGACGCGTTCTCCTCCTCGGAGAACATCGACTCGCCCGCGAAGAATCCACCGATCGAAACCCCGTAGAGTCCCCCGGCAAGACTCTCACCGTGCCGCACCTCGACTGAGTGCGCGAACCCGAGGGCATGCAGCCGGGTATATGCCGAGATGAAGGCCGGGCTGATCCAGGTTTCTTCACGGCCCCGGCGGGGAGTTGCGCACCCCTGCATGACGGCGCGGAACGAGCGGTCGAAGCTGGTGGAAAACCCGCCGGTGCGCAGCACTTTTCTCAGGCTGCGAGAGACGTGCAGCCCGCCGAGAGGGATGATCGTGCGCGGATCGGGAGACCACCAGGTGAGGGGATGAGTGGTCCAGGGGAAGATCCCGTTGCCGTATGCGAGCAGAAGCGTGCCCGGCTTCAGGTCGCCGCCCACGGCAACGAACCCGTCCTCGTCGGCCGTGCTCGGGTGGGGGAACCTGAACCGCGTGGTCAGCTCTTCAGAGTCCCGTTGAGGCTCGTCAGAGCCCCGCTTTTCGGAGGGCATCCTCGGCGCTCATGCCGTCGTGGATCACTGCCTTGAAGGCCCTGATGTTGGCCGTCACGTTCGCAAATCCCCAGATGTTGCGTCCGATGGTGGCTCCCGCGGCGCCGCTTTTCACGACGTCCGCCATCATGGCAAGCGACCCCCGCAGGTCCGGTGCTTTCGGTCCGCCGGCGGCGACCACGCGTACCGGTGCGGCCCCCACGATCTGCGCGTAGGCCTGCACGTCACCGCAGTAGGGAACCTTGATCACGTCCGCGCCGAGCTCGGACGCGCACCGCGTCGCCCAGGCGATGTCTTCAGGAGCGAAAGAGACCCGGATCGTGCCGTCCTTGAAAGTGCGCGGGTAGACATGACAGATCACCGGCATGTCGAACCGCTCGGCCTGACGCACCGCGTCGGCCACCGCCTGCATGTACTCCCACTCCGTCGCACCCCGCACGAAGCAGGCGATCGCGAAGGCGTCGGCGCCGAGCCGGACCGCATCCTCGGGGGTCGCGCCCTGTGCCCGCGCGGAATCGTCTAGCCTCAGCATCGATCCCTGGATGATGAGCGGAACCTCGCCGGCAAAAGGCCCCCAGGCGTTCTTCGCCATCCCGATCTGCATTGTCACGGCGTCGGGCCGCCCCTTCACCATCGCCTTCAGAGTGGCCGGCACGTCCCGCAGTCCCTCGGGAAGACCGTCCTGGTAGATCATGAAGTGATCGACGGCGACCGAGCAGAGACGTCCGGAGTTGTGCGCAAAAATCCTGTTGAGACGAACGAGCTTTCCAGTATTCATAGGTGCGCACATGATAGTGAGAACGCCGTGGAGGAACAAGTCAGTCCCTGCGGGCAGCCCGCCGCCCGCGCACGCGGCGATCCTCCTCAGCCTGGAGAGCGTCTTCGCAGCGATCACGGCATCGCTTGCGGCAAGCCCGCGCCGGCAGTAGTATCCCGCAACGTGCAAGGGATACTCGATCTACTGCAGGGGATCCCCGGCGTGCGCCGCGCCGTGCAGCTGTCGGACGAGCAGCGCCGCCGGATGATGGAGCTGGAAGCGCGCCACGAACAGGCCTCGGCAATTCCCGTTCGCAATCTCGGCGTCCGTCTGCTCGCGGACAGGCACACCTGTATTGCACTGCTGAAGGACTGGACATTCCGGCCTCCGAGGATCCCGACGGTGTACCTGGTGGAGGAGGACGCGCCGGACGGCTGTGCGAACGTCCTCACCGTGGCCGGCCGCCGCTATGCGGTGGTCGGTGAAGAAGTGCTGAACGGCAGTGGACCATACTCCGAGACGACCATCCCGCTGGAACACTCCTTTGTCATCTTCCCGGCGCGGCGGCGCGGCGCCGATGTGCCCTGCGTCTTCCTCCTCCCGCCCATCGCCTTTCCGGAGCTGGAGAAGGAAGCAGCGCTGCTGGGAATCCGCGACATCGTCTCCATCAGTCCTTCCCTGGCCACCGACGGCCTCCTGAGGGATTCCTTCGGGTTTCCCCTGACGAACGACCTGGCCACTCTGCTCGTCGGGTTCAACTTCGACCAGGGCTGAGCGCGTGCTTCTGTCCGCTTGAAGCTGTGCCCCTGTTCGCATTACCTTGTAGTGCAGTCATGAGGAAAAACGTACACGGCACGGCGGGCAAAACCGCGCTTCTCAAACGGGCATCGCTTTTCTCTCAGCTCAGTCCGGACGAGCTCACGTTGATTGCGCGCTACAGCGGCTACCGGAAGTTCGAGCCGGGACAGGTCATCTTCCCCCAGGGAACGCACCGCGAAGAGCTCTACCTCGTGAAAGAGGGGAGCGTCTCCATCCGCCGCCGGGGCGATGACGAGGCGGAGCAGGAAATCGCGCGTTTCGTCGATGGTGAGGTATTCGGCGAGATGGACCTCCTGGACACGGTGCCCCGGAGCGCCTCCGCGGTGGCGGACGGAGCGGCAACACTCCTCGTCTTCCCCGACGGCATCGAGTTTGCCCGCCTCCTGGACACGCACCCCGACACTTTCGCGCGGGTATTGAGGAAGCTCCTCGGCGAGATCGCGCGGCGCATCCGCGCCATCGACCGTCTCATCTCCGAGAAGACACCATGGATCGAAGATCTGAAGCGCCAGCTTCACCGGGACAGGCTCACCGGTCTTTTCAACCGGGCATTTCTCGAGGAGGAGCTGCCGCGCATCGTGGCGGCGCAGCCGCGCACGAGCCTGCTCGTGATGAAGCCCGACAACTTCAAGTCCATCAACGACACTTTCGGCCACGAGGCGGGGGACAAGACGCTCATGCTCCTCGCCGAGGCGGTGAAGTCGCGCCTGGCCGAGGGCGACATCGGAGCCCGCTATCGGGGAGACGAGTACTGCGTCGTCCTGCCCGGTCGATCCGGGCGCGAGGCAACCGCGGCGGCTGAAGCGCTGAGGGCGGCAATGCGTGCCATCGACGTGAAGCAGGTGACGGGATCGGATGCGATTTCACTGACCGGCAGCGTGGGCGTCTCCACGCATCCCGCCCCGGCCGCGGACGCCAGGGCACTGGTGACGCGTGCCTTTGAACGGATGTGGGAGGCGCGCAGCGCAGGCGGGGACAGGATACTCGTCGAGGACGGGGCGTGAAGGGCCCTGCCCTTTCCTTCCTGTCCACAGTAGGGGTCTTTTCCCTCCTGGCCCCCGAGGAGATCGAGCGCGTGGCGGAGCACCTGTCCGCCGTCGAGCTTGCCGAAGGGCAGGTTCTCTTCTACGAGGGCGACCAGGGAAACGACCTGTACATCCTGGCCGACGGGGCGGCCGGGGTGAGCATCCGGCTCCCGGACGGCGGCACTCGCGAGATCGCCCGGTTTTCTGCGGGGGACTTCTTCGGAGAGATGTCGATCTTCGATGACGCGCCCCGATCGGCAAACATCCACGCGCTCGCGAAAAGCACGCTCTACTCCCTTTCGCGCAGCGCGTTCACCGACGTCATCGCCCAGCACCCCGAGATCGCGCTGAAGCTGATGTACCGGATGCTGAACATCACGACGCAGCGCCTGCGGGGCACCAGCGAGTTCGTCTCGGAAATGGTGCAGTGGGGAGAAAGCGCGCGCCGCCGCGCCGTCACCGACGAGCTCACCGGCGTCTACAACAGGCGGTTCCTGGAGGATTCACTGGGAACCTACGTTGCCGAGGCGGGGGAAAAAGGCCAGCCCCTGTGTTTCGTCATGGTTGACCTGGACCGCTTCCGGGATATCAACGAGCTGTACGGGCAGGCGGTGGGCGATGAGTCCATCAAGTCCAGCGCGCGGGTCTTCCGCTCACTTCTCCGGGAGCGGGACGTGATTGCCCGCTATGGAGGGGACGAGTTCGTGATCATCCTGCCGAACACCGACCCGGTGCAAGGCACGCGGCTGATGAACGCGTTCTGTGCCGAGGTGGCCCGCATCCCCCTGCTCAAGGATATGAAGGGTCCCCTCACCACGGTGACGTCGAGCATGGGTGTGGCGGGATTCCCCCTGCACGCCGCCGACCTGTCGGGCCTGCGCGCTGCCGCCGATGCGGCGCTCTACCGCGCCAAGGAAGAGGGGAGGAACCGCGTCGTGTGCGCCGCCATGCCCGCCCGGCATGAACCGGAACATCCCGTCCAGAAGAAGGCCATCCGGAGCATCCGGGAGAAAAACCGGATCATCGAACGCATCATTGATGCCATCGTCGACCGCCGCCGCTTCCTCCTCCTCGGGCACCAGAACCCGGACGACGACTGCATTGCGTCCATGATCTCCTTCGCCCTCATCCTGCACATGTTCTACAGGGACGCGGCCCTGTATATCGGCTCCCAGGTCCACGAGCATTTCACCTACCTCCTGGACATCTGCCGCTACAACTCGATCCCGATCGTGAGCGCGGACCAGGCCCTGCCCGCCGACATCGACACGGTGGTGTTGTGCGACACGCCGAAGCCCTCGATGATCGAGGCGAGCCCCGCGGTGAAGGAGCTCCTGAAGAGCCCGAACGTGCTGAGAATCGAGATCGACCACCACCTCGCCGCCGACAGCGGGTACTTCGGGGACGAGGGATACCGTTTCGTCACTGAGGCTTCCTCGGCGAGCGAGCTCATCGGCCACATCCTCATGAAGCTGGAGGTGCGCAAGGACCTGCTGGAACGCCACCAGGTTCCGGAGCTCTTTCCCCGCAACCTCGTGCTCGCAATCCTCACCGGCATCATCGGGGACTCGAACATGGGGCAGTACCTGAAGTCCCGAAGGGAGAAGAAGTACTACCAGATCTTCTCGACGATGTTCAACGACATGCTCTCCCGTCGCACGACCAAGCGGACCAATTTCTTCACCATGGACGAGGTGTTCATGGAGCTGCAGAAGCTTTCCTCCTCCGAGCAGGGCTGCTTTGGCTACATGCTGGAAAGGAAGAAGCTCTTGGGTTCCGTCTCTCTCGTCGCGCTCTCTGCCGAGGAGATGGAGCCGCTGTATGCGGACTACGACGATGACACGATCATCTCCACGGCCCGCGTGATCGCCGACACGCTCGCGGAGGAGAGCGGCAAGCTCGGGCTCGTGGCCTACTTCGACAACCCCTCGCGGAGCGACCTCGTGCAGTTCCGCCTGCGCCGGGCGGGCGCATGGAAGAAGCACGACCTGCGAGTCCTTCTCACGCGGTTTTCCATTGTGAATGGCGGCGGCCACGAGGGGGCCATCGGGTTCCGAATTCCGCGCGCGCAGATCCCCGACTTCCGCGGTTACGTCGCTTCCCTGCTCGAGGGCATCGAGGCGGCTATTCGCGAGTAGCCCTCGGCAGGAAGATCCCCGCCGGCCCTCCGCCGGTAGCGCAGGGGCGGTGAGCCCTCCAGGGCGCGGAAGGTCTTCGTGAAGTGGCTCTGGTCGAAGAACCCGCACTCCGAGGCGATGTCCGCCATGCTGCGGTCCGTGTTCTTCATCAGGTAGATGGCATAGTCGATGCGCTGGCGCGCGACGTAGGACGAGAAAGACACGCCGCTCTGCTCCTTGAACAGGTGCAGTGCCCTGCTGACGCTGAGCCCGGCCGCGGCGGCGACGTCCCGTGCCGACACCCTGGTCGCGAAATTCCTGGACAGGAAATCCTTCATCCTCGTCATGTGGGCGAGCGCGGAACGGCCGCGCTCCTCCGAGACCGCCCGGGTGAAGTTCTCCAGCGCCTTGGTGACCTTCCAGAACAGGTCGTCGAATCCCGTGGCCGCGTTGATGTCGGTGAGGTAGGAGTAGCGCGGTCCGAGAAGACCGTCCGCGCTGATGCCCTTGCCGATGGCGGCGCGCGAGATGATCACGATCAGCTCCAGGAGCCTCACCTTCAGCAGGTCGAAGTTCATCCCGGACTCCAAAAATATGACGCCGAGGAAGCGGTTGATGATTTCCCGGGACCCGCCCAGATCGCCCAGGACGACCTTGTCGATGATCTCGTTCTGCATGCTGGCAAGCGAGGTGAGAAGATCCTGCTTTCCCGCCCGCACGTCCTCCAGGTAGTTGGCGATCGTGAACTGCTGGATGCTCTTCTCGCGGCTCTCCGCGATCGTGTCCATGTCGCTCATCCCGTACGCCGCGGCGAGATCGAAGAGCAGCCGGCTGCTGCGTCGAAGGCTCTCGGAGGGCACAACCCGGAAGGGAAGACGGGAGCGGGGCCCCAGGTCCAGCCTCACCCTGTTCCGCCGGACACGGTCGAGCACCTCCTCGCGCATGTCCGGTTCCATCTGGGGGAATATGGAGAACCCGCTGAGGAGCCCCGCGGAAAGCTTGCCCTTCCGTGAGAGCGGGACGGCGAAAGTCACGAGGCCGAAGGGGCAGACGGAGATGTACGGCTCGCCCCAGCGGAAGGATTCTTCCACGGCCCTGCGCCGGTACTCGCGGCAGAGGGTTTCCCGCCGGGCCGAGCGGGAAAGCCGGGCGCACACGGGGCAGTTCCCTAGCCTCCACACCTCCCGGCCATTGGCGTCCACGAGCACCAGCGGCAGCCCGGCGGTTGCCCGGTATTCCGTGCCGAGTCTCATCACTCGCCGGGCATCGATGCCGGCGTCCAGCGTACCCGGTGTCCGTGCACGTCCTGACATAGCATGATTTTACAAAAAAAAATCCTTTCCATACAATACCCGGGCGGGCCGCCGGGGTACAGTCTGGGACACCACGGAGGAATATCATGGCCACTTTGCAGGAACTATCGGAGATGATCCAGAAGGGCAATGCGCCCAAGGCCAAGGAGCTCACCACGGAGCTTCTTGCCGCGAAGACCAGCGCGGCGGACGTGCTGAACAAGGGTCTCCTCGACGGCATGGAGAAGGTCGGCAGGCGCTTCAAGGCGAACGAGATCTATATTCCCGAGGTCCTGATCGCGGCACGGGCGATGAACCAGAGCATGGAAATCCTGAAACCCGAGCTGGTGAAGGCCGGCGTGAAACCGGTGGGCAAGATGCTCCTGGGCACAGTGAAGGGCGATCTTCACGACATCGGCAAGAACCTGGTGAAGATGATGGCGCAGGGAGCGGGCCTCGAGGTGGTGGACCTCGGCATCGATGTCTCCGCCGACAAGTTCCTCCAGGGCCTGAAGGACAATCCGGACGCGAAGGCGGTGGGCATGTCGGCCCTCCTCACGACCACGATGACGGGCATGAAGGAAGTCATCGACCGCTTCGTGAAGGACGGGATGCGCGCAAAGGTGAAGATCATGGTCGGCGGCGCCCCCCTCACTGACCAGTACGCGAAGGAGATCGGCGCCGATGGCTATGCCCCGGATGCTGCCAGCGCCTCGGAGAAGTTCAAAGTCTACGTATCCTGATCTGGCGGCTGCCTTTCTTTCGGACATCGCGGCGGCTCCCCTGGAAGTCGATCGCCGATGAGCGATCTCCTGAATTATCTTATGCCTGCAATGGATGAGGGGAGGATGAATCGTGAGATCCCGTTTCGGCGGCGCTTCGTGTGCGGTGATCTTTTCCGTCGTTCTCCTCTGGCTGGCAGGATGCGCCTCGATGTCTGAAGGTCAGGCCAATGCAGCGTTCGCCGTTGCCACAACGGCGGTCCAGGGCCCGCGAGAAACCGGCTTTGACAGCGGCCTGGTTTCGGTTGGCCGTTTGAACCCGAGATTTGGCGCCAGGGCCGGCGGACCGGCCAATTCCCGATCCTTCCCTTTCACGTGGAAGAATCCGCCTGCGGGGACAAAAGCTCTCGCAGTCGTTCTCGAAGATCCGGACGCCCGGCTCGTCCTGGCTGCCTTTGGAAGGACCGGCGATTTTTTCCTCCACTGGATTGCCACGGATATCGACCCCGCCCGGGGCGGGTTGCCCGAGAACGCCGCGGCAACCTTGCCGATCACGCAAGGCAGGAATGGCACCGGCAACACTGGCTACACCGCCCCTCAGCCGCCGGCGGATATTCCCAGGGCCACCGACAAGGTGCGCATCCACGTCTACAGGCTGAAGGTCTATGCGCTTTCCGCTCCGACCGGTCTTCACTCGGGGTTCAGCCTCGACGACCTGATGAGCGCCATCAAGGGGACGACACTCGGGATGGCACAGCTGAATGTCAGCTACAGCAACCAGTAGCCTTTGAGGAGCATGGAGAAAGACCCTTCCGAGTTGCCCGGCATGCGCCGAAATCCGTGGGTGCTGAAAACACCGGACGGGAGAACCGATTTCAAGGCGTTTCGAGACACAACACTCGATCCCCCGTCAATCGTCGTCCTGACAGGAGAGAGGGAATTGCGGTACCGCCTGCGCTGCCTCGACGATCTCTACGAAATGCTCAAGGAGAAGGGTGGCTGGGTGCCACTCGGCAGTGCAGATGAACATGAGCGGACTGCCTCCGGCACCGTCGAAGCGTGGGCTCGCTCTCCTCAAAACCCGGTCGGCGGCTGGTACGGGCTGACGAAAGGCTCGCGGGGAGGATTTGCAACTTTTGTTCCG
>Ga0187866_1003705_pt1 | contig 11218 bp, 7 predicted proteins | sample June2016WEW_11_1_3_FD_133013 | JGI IMG/M metagenome (GOLD analysis project Ga0187866, IMG submission 133013) | Peatland microbial communities from SPRUCE experiment site at the Marcell Experimental Forest, Minnesota, USA - June2016WEW_11_150 | ecosystem: Environmental > Terrestrial > Soil >... | reverse complement strand
GCCTATGCCGTATCCGTTTACCGAATATCCCAATCGCATCTGGGCTTCGACTTTATCGCCTTCGGTGACGGCGACTTCGCGCATATTGTCGCCGAATCGGGCGACCTTGCCGCCCTGTGCGTCGTGCCAGGCGCAAGCCGCCCGCATCCAAGAGCCAAGCTGGCCCAGAACTTCCCCGTCCCGCCAGAAACCGACCACGATTTTCCGGTCGAGCCGCATTCGGCTGCCTATGAAACCGAATTCGCGGTCGCCGTGAGCGGCCTGGTTTAGATTCATGAAATCCATGTCGATTTCCGACCAGGGCAACTCTTTGTTGTACTGCGTGTGCAGGTGGACGAATGGTTTGCGCAAGGCCTTTAGTCCGGCGATCCACATTTTGGCGGGCGAAAAGGTGTGCATCCAGGTAATCAATCCGACGCAGTTTTTCGCGCCGTTCGCCTCCGTGCACAATTCGGTGATCGCCCCGGGCGTGGTCACAACCGGCTTGAATGCGACTTTCACCGGGATTTTGCCCGATTGCGAGAGCGACTGCGCTATCTCCGCCGAGTGTTCGGCCACTTTCTTCAGCGCCGCCTCGCCGTATAAATGCTGGCTGCCGGTAACGAACCACACTTCGAATTCTTTGAGGTTTATCATAATCTTCTATTCCCTATTTCTGCCCGTAGCGTTCATGATAGCGTTTATACCATTTTTCGGCTTCATGGGGAGAGATCTCCCGGGGTTCGCCGATTTGCATTGCCAGATGTACGGTTTTAGCCACGTCCTCGACCATCACGGCCGCCTTCAGTGCCGCCTCGGGAGTTGCGCCCCAAGCAAACACGCCGTGGTTGCCCAGCAGTATGGCCGGGGCGCGTCCGCGATATTTTATTATTGCCTCGCCGATGTGGTCGCCCTCGTTGTCGATATAAGGCGCACAGGGGATTTCCTGGCCGAATTCATCGGCTATGGCCGTCAGGCACAGGGGAATTGATTTACCCACCGCCGCGAATGCGGTGGCATAATTGCTGTGCGTATGGATAACTGCGCCTATCTCGGGCATGTTCCGGTAAAGATAAAGGTGATGCGGCAGATCGACGCTGGGGCGAAGTTTTGAACCGACTACCTTGCCGGTATCCAGTTCGACCTCCACAAGGCTCTGCGGCGTAAGCTTATCGTAATCCATGCCCGACGGCTTGACAACCAGCCGGCCGCTTTGGCGGTCCAATCCGCTGGCATTGCCCGAGTGCATGGTTACCAAACCCGTGGCCGGCAGCAAGCGGTTGATCTGGCAGACTTTTTCGCGAAGTTCGTCAAGGTTCATTATAATTTAATCTGATTTCCTTACGCAGTGGCGGATGCCGATCAGGTCTTTCATCACCCGATTTAATTTGCCTTGATAATCTTTACTGCCGATGGCGTCGTGCAATGTAAGGTAGAGTTGATACAGTTCGGCGTATGTTTTAGCGGCTGCTTTGTTGGGCCGGAATACCAGTTTTTTGACCCCGGTCATTTTCCGCTGTGCCTGCTCGGTGGTTTTATAGGCCCCGCCCACAACCGCGCCGAATATGGCCGCCCCCAAGGCGCAGGTTTGGGGCGAGCGGCTGATTTTCATGGGCCGGTTGCAGACGTCGGCATAGATTTGCATTACGAATGGATTTTTTTCGGCGATTCCGCCGCAATTAACCACTTCGCTCACGGCCACGCCATATTCCTCGAAACGGTTGATGATCCTCAATGCCCCGAAGGCCGTGGCCTCGACCAGCGCCCGGTAGATCTCCGGCGCGGTGGTGTGCAAGGTTTGGCCCACCAACAGGCCCACCAACAATGGATCGACCAGAATGGTGCGGTTGCCGTTGTTCCAATCCAGGGCCAAAAGGCCGGATTCGCCCGGCCGCAGTTTTTCGGCCTCCCGGCTGAGATTCGCGTGTGGATCGCCTTTGGCTGTATATTTCGCCGGAGCGAGGTATTTTACGAACCAATTGAAGATGTCGCCCACCGCCGATTGGCCCGCCTCCAGGCCGAACATGCCGGGAATAATCGAACCGGGCACTATGCCGCACAGCCCCGGGATGTCGGGCAAGGCGCCGTCTTGCGGTGCGACCATCATGTCGCAGGTGCTGGTGCCGATAATCTTTACCAGGGTTCCCGGCTTTATGCCCGCCCCCACCGCGCCCATGTGGGCGTCGAAGGCCCCAACGGCCACGGCCACGCCTTCGGGCAGACCGGTCTTTTTGGCCGCGTCCGCGGTCAACTTGCCCGCCAATTGATCGGCTGTAAGGGCCTGATGGGCGTAATGGTCCCGCAGATCGGCCAGGGCCGGATCGAGTTGAGCGAGGAAGCTTTTACTGGGCAGTCCGCCCCATTGGTCGTTGTACATGGCCTTGTGCCCGGCCGCGCAGATGCCGCGGGGCAAGGTAAGCGGATCGAGATTGCCGGTGATAAACGCCGGAACGAAATCGGCCAATTCCACCCAAGAGTATGCCGCGGCAAATACTTTCGGCGCGGTCCGTTTGCAGTGCAGAATCTTCGACCAATACCATTCGCTGCTGTAAGTGCCGCCGCATTTGGCCAGATAGCCCTCGCCGGATCGAGCGGCCTTGTCGGTGATTTCGGCGGCCTCGGCATGTCCGGTGTGATCTTTCCACAGCCAGGCATGGGCGGCCAGGTCTTTGCGGAACTCCGGCTTTAAGGCCAGCGGGCTTCCTTGGCGATCGACCGGAATAGGCGTGGAGCCCGTGGTGTCCACGCCGATGCCGATTACATCTTCCGGCGAAAAGCCTCGCAGCTTTTTAGCCGCCGCCATTACCCGGCGAACCGAATGATAAAATCCCTCTATATAATCCGCCGGGTTCTGCCGGGCAAGATTGGGATCCTTCGAGTCCAGCAGGATGCCGGCCTCGCCGCTGGGATAGTTATACACGCAGGAAGCGACTTCGCCGCCGTCGGCCGTATCGACCAATAATGCGCGTACGCTGTTGGTTCCGTAATCCACCCCGATTGCATACCTTCGTTCACCGCGTTTAGCCATGGAATGAACCTGTCTCCATAGTATGTGATCTTGAATATTGTTAAATAATGAAATGGATAAGCCGGCCCGGCCGCTTTGCACGGATCAGTAATAGGTAAAGTCTGCTCGACAATACCCTCATATTAAAACAATAGTGGATAAGAGTTTCAACAGTCCCCTTGCCGGAAAAGCAAAAATTCATGGAAGAAAATAGGGCTTAACCTTCCATGCGTATTTTGTGAATAAAAGCGACGGTTGCACCATCGCTTATGGGCAATTGACTTTAGCGCCGGCGGCACTATCATCCCATCCTTAACCGCCTTTAAAATAAACGCGGTATCAGAACAGCCCTAATTTGTTATTCCAGCCGTTATATTAGGCTGAGATACCACCCAAAAGCCGGGAAGATCGCGGCTTTTTTATGCAAATCAGTTGTATTTCACCCGATTTTATGGACGGTAATGCTTGGAATTAGATAATTCCAGTGGAAAATAGCCTGCTTTATTTAAAATCATATTCGCAATAGTGTTCTTTATATTTTGAGTATTGCGCAGTAGTATTTAAATAATACGCATGTACTGCTATTTATTTTTAGTCCGAAAACTATAATAAAGGTATAAATGAAAAATGACCTATTACCCTGAGATTTTGAAAGGAAAAACGTTGGTTTATCAATATGAGCGGAATTCGTAAAGTTGCCTTGTTGATTGAAACTTCCCGGGAATACGGCCGAGGGGTATTGCGCGGTATTGTGCGCTATGCACGACTTCACGGGCCGTGGGCGTTTTACGTTACGCCCGGCGATCTTGAACAGGCCTTGCCGGAAATGAAACATTGGGGCGGGACCGGAATCATCGCCAGGATTGAAACTCCAAAAGTCGCGGAAGCCATTCTAGCCACCGGATTGCCGGTAGTGGCCTTGGGCCTTTCCGAAAAGCAACTCGCGCCCGGCAATCCCTTGTCGCAAATCTGCGAACTGTACACCGACTCATACCATGCCGCTCAACTGGCCGCGATCCACTTGTTGGAAAGGGGATTCCGCAACTACGCCTTTGTGGGCATTGCCGATCGGATCTGGTCCAAGCGGCGGCGCGATAGTTTTGTCAAACACATTAAACAGGCGGACTATAAAACTCACGTTTACGAGCAGCCGAAAAACAAGCACGACCAGGAATGGGGGCGGGAACAAAAACTTTTGGCCGAGTGGCTCCACAACCTGCCCAAACCGGTCGGACTGATGGCCGCCAACGACGACCGCGGCAGAGACGTGTTGGAGGCCTGCCGCGCCGCCAACCTGGGCGTGCCGGAAGAAGTGGCCGTGGTCGGCGTGGATAACGACTCGCTGTTGTGCGAACTGGCGAATCCGGCCCTCTCCAGCGTCGTCCTCAACGCCGAGCACGGCGGTTTTGAAGCGGCGGCCTTGCTGGATCGTTTGATGGCCGGCCGGGCGTCAGCACCGGAGCGGATCGTGGTCGAACCTTTGCAAGTCGTCATGCGAAGATCGACGGATGTGGTGGCCTTGGAAGATCTCGCGGTCGCACATGCCCTGCGATTCATCCACGAAAACGCCGGCCGCGCGATTCAGGTAAAGGACATCGTCAAGACCCTGGGCATCTCGCGGCGGACCTTGGAAATCCGCTTCCGCCGCACAATCGGCAAATCGATGAACGAAAAGATCCAGCAAGCCCATTTGGAACGGTCAAAAAGACTATTGCTGGAAACCGACCTGCCCTTGCCCAAAGTGGCCGAGGCCGCGGGTTACAACAGCACAAGCTATTTGGCGGTCGTCTTTCACAAGGCCTTCGCCATGACCCCGGCCAAATTCCGCACTTACGCCCGAAATCGTTAAATTGGTTTGCCGTTTCCTTGTAAAGCCGCGACCACTGGTCGCGCTTGTGGAAAAAAACGATAACGTTATTCATCTTCTACCGCGACCACTGGTCGCGGCTTTACATATAAACAGTGGTGGTATCATTCTCATCAATTATTCCCATCAGGCCGCCGGGCAACCAGCGGGACCGCCGGACCATCGGATTCCATGTAGATGAATCCCCGCAAAAGTCCCGCCGATTCGGACCTCGACCGGTTCTCACCTTTGTCGCTCGCTTGCTTTAGTTCCGTGTTCTCGGCGGGTTTATATAAAGGAATCGCAACCGAAGCCGTTCCAGGCGCATCTGATGGAATCCCCAGGACCAATGAAAATTGCTGCGTCTTGCGGGCGGAAACGCGCTGAAGTGGAATGGAAATGTAATTGCCGTCGCACGCCTTGCCGGGATCGACATAGTCCTTGGCCAAGAGATTCTCTTTTCCATCCGGGTCAATTAAAAAAAGCGCCCAATCCAGACGTTTGAGTGAGCGTCCTTCGCGGCCGATTTCAATCTGCAAATCGATGCGGCAAAGTTTTCCGTCCGCCTGGACCGAGAAATGCTGAGTGAACGATTGACCCGCGGCAAGCCGAACCGGTTCGATTTTCTCAGTCGCTCCTGATTGCCGACAGATGCGTTCCACTCGGACCTCCTGGGCGGATTTCGGCGTTGAGGTGCGATAAGGGCCGAGCCGGGCTTTTTGCAGCCACGCCAGACGAGTTGAAAACACTTCCTTTGCCCCGTATCCCCACTGGTCCGCGTAACGCACGCCCAGGGCTTCCGGTTGGACGCCGTCGCGCATGTCCTGCTCGAATTTCGACAGATGTTTCCAGAGTTGCGTGGAATAGACGATTCCCTTTTGCGCGTTAAGAATAAAAAGCCCGCTCATCAGTACGAAAAGCGTACGCTGGACGTGACGTTTCAAGGCCGCTCCGCCGTGCACTTCAGACTGTAAAAACAAAAGCAGCAAGAGCGGTGCGGCCAAAGTCATATATCGAGGCTCGAATCCGATCATTGGGCCCATGAACGCCCGGCCCAGGCCGATAGCAAGCCCTAAAGCCGCAATTCCCGCAAAGAACATCAAGAAACCTGCCGCGCGCAAACGTTCGGCAGGTTGATTGCGAAAAGTTCTCAGGCCTTGCCGCATGATTATTGCACAAACCAGAAGGATAAGAAGACCGGAAACGGGCCAGATTTCCTTGGCCGCCTGGCCGATGCCGAAGCTGATGAATTCAAGACCCGTTCGCAGCGAGGCATAAAAACCCGAATAGGCGGGACTGGCGTTCAAACCGTGTAAATACAACGCCACAAGCGCCACAGGCATGGCCGCAAGCACAAACATCAAAAGCGCGTCTCGCCTGGCGCGTGGATGGCCGCTTAGCCACTTGCATGCCGAGGCGTAGATCAGCCAACACGCCATCGGCGGCAGAAAGACCAAGCCGTATGTTCCGCACAGGCCCAATGAAACCAGACATAGTGTGGCGAGCATGGCCGATTTCACGGAGATTTGGCTCCCGCATCGCAATACAATCAGCAATATGCAGCCTTCCAGGACCACCGAAGTCACGAAGTTCAACTGAAAGCCCCAGATCAGATTTTCGAATTGCCCCCAGTGCATGAGCGCCAGCGGGAAGAAGGCGTCGCAAAGGCTGGTTTTGCCCCGCACCCTTCGGGCGGCCGTCATCAATGCAAAAGACAGGCCGCTTAGTATGAACACGTTAAAAAAGCATCCGGCGCGAAAGTCAAACCCGCTTAGCGCCCCCAGACCCAAATAAATCAGACGCGGAAGGAACATGCGATGTTCGTTGTGCTGGGACCAGAGCCAGGCGAGTGTTATCGGTTCGTCGCCCGTAAGGCGCCCAACCCAGTGCCATTCATCGCCCAATGGAAATCGCAGACCGTATATCGCGACAAAACAAAATCCTGCCGCGGACACAACGGCCCAAATTGCCCAGGCCCATAAACTCTCTTTATCCGCGGCGCCGAGTATTTCGCGAAGGCTGTGGGACGGCCATTGTCGAGACTTGGAATTTCTAAAACTATCAATGGCAAGTTCGGGCATGGCCATCAGATTCTTTCCATGCCATCGCGGTATGGGCGAGGCGGCGATAGGTCGGCTGGTCGGATTGGTTGGGGGGCATTTTATGCGGGGATCGAACAATTATTCAAGATGAATTTACGCGGGCCCTTTAAATACACAACGTCAAACAACACAAGGACTTAGAGCTTCAGATAAAATAAAAGTCTTTATCCGCGAAGTTTTTCAGCCCAGGACCGAGGACTTGCAATCCGCTTTGGCGGGAAATATCGTTTGTTTACAAATATGTCCACGGAACTCATATCGTGAGTTTGCCATGAACGCGCTCAATCGCTGCTTGAAATTGTTGTTTTTTTTCGCAACTCTGACACTTTCGATGGGGATTACGCGCATTATTGCCGCCGATACCGAGAACTCCGGTCCCGGCAAGAACGTGCCCGCAAGTAATGACGCGGCCATCGAGGCAAAGATAGATTCTCTATTGCGGACGATGACGCTTGACGAAAAAATCGGGCAGATGACCGAGGTCGATCTTGGCGCGATTAAGGACAAGTCGGACATTCAAAAGTATTTCATCGGCTCGGTCCTGAGCGGCGGCGATTCCGATCCGCCCGACAACTCCCCGCAAACTTGGGCAAAGACTTACGATGAACTTCAATCCTGGGCCTTGAAAACCCGACTGAAGATCCCCTTGATCTACGGCATCGACGCGGTCCACGGGCACAACAACGTCCTTGGCGCGGTCATCTTTCCCCACAACGTCGGCCTGGGCGCGACCCGCAATCCGGAACTGGTCGAAAAAGCCGCCCGCATAACTGCGCTCGAAGTTTCGGGCACGGGCATAAATTGGACCTTCGCCCCCTGCATCGCGGTGGCACGAAATATTCGTTGGGGCCGGACTTATGAAAGTTTCGGCGAAACTCCGGAACTGGCCGAATCTCTGGGAGCGGCGGCAGTGCGGGGATTTCAAGGCAAAAACCTCGCCGATCCCGGTTCCATAGTCGCCTGCGCAAAGCACTATATGGGCGATGGCGGCACTACAAACGGCAAAGACCAGGGCAACACCCAGTGCGATGAAGCCACGCTGCGGAAAATCCATTTGCCCGGATACGTCGCCGCAGTCAAGGCCGGCGCGGGCACGATCATGGCGTCCTTCAGCAGTTGGAACGGCAAAAAAATGCACGGCAACAAGTACCTGCTCACCGACGTGCTGAAAAATGAACTCGCTTTCAAGGGCTTTTTAGTGTCCGACTGGGCCGGAATCGACCAACTATCGCCCGACTTCAAAACCGCCGTCGAACAATCCATAAACGCCGGAATGGACATGGCCATGGTTCCCAACGGGCCGGGCGGAAAAAACAATTACATCGAATTCATCGGTCTGCTCAAGGAACTTGCAGCCGAGGACAAAGTGCCACAGTCGCGCATCGACGACGCAGTGCGGCGAATCCTCCGCGTCAAGTTCAAAACCCGATTGTTCGAAAAACCTTTCACCGATCCCTCGCTGACCGCATCAATCGGCTCGGCCGAGCACCGGCAAGTGGCGCGCGATTGCGTGCGCCAGTCGCTGGTATTATTGAAAAATGAAAACCACGTTCTGCCGCTGGCGAAAAATCTCAAGCACCTGGTCGTGGCCGGCAAGGCCGCCGACGACCTGGGCATGCAGTGCGGCGGATGGACCATCAGGTGGCAGGGACGGACCGGCAAGGTGACCGACGGCGGAACCACCATCCTTGCCACCATCCGCCAGGAAGTCGCCCCCGGGACCGAAGTAATCTTTTCGGCCGACGGCGAAAACGCGCAAGGGGCCGACGCCGCGATCGTGGTCGTCGGCGAATCGCCTTACGCCGAAGGCAACGGAGACCGAAAAGACCTGGGCCTGGCGAAAAAAGATATTGACCTGGTGAAAAAAGTAAAACAATCGGGCGTTCCGGTGATTACCGTTTTGCTCTCCGGGCGGCCGATGATTCTAGGTCCGGCCTTGGACAACAGCGACGCTTTTATCGCGGCCTGGCTGCCGGGCACCGAAGGCCAAGGCGTGGCCGATGTGCTTTTCGGCGATTATAAACCCACTGGCAAGCTGCCGCACACCTGGCCGAAAAGCATGGATCAGGTCCCCCTGAACGTCGGCGATCCCGGCGCGGACAAGGCCCTGTTTCCTTACGGATTCGGCCTGACGTATTAATATCTAACATCACATAAATGCCATATTCTTCGTTTAGCCGCGGAGCTTGCTCCGCGCGTGTTTTTCACAAATGAAAACGTCTTCACTGGCTTCCCACGCCCTTTACGTTCATGCGGATGCCGTAAAGTCCTTTTGAGGCCGTGATAAACAGCGTCTGCCCATCCTTGCCGCCGAAACACACGTTCGCCGTCGTCTGCTCGGGCACGTCGATGTGTTCGATTTGTTTGCCGGTTTTATCGAACACGGTTACGCCCTTTCCGGTCACTCCGGGACCTCTTCCCGTCAGATAAACGTTGCCTCGATCGTCGATCGTCATGCCGTCGGAGCCCAACTGGCAAAAGAGTTTTTTGTTCTTAAGCGTGCCGTCGGGCTGGATCTCGTATTGATAGGTTTTGCCTGCCCCGATATCGGCGATGTAAAGAGTTTTGTCGTCCGGCGTGCCGATTATTCCGTTGGGCTTTTTCAGGTCGTCGGCCACGCGGAGCAGTTTTTTCCCGTCTGGGGGAAGAAAATAAGTGGCCTCGGACGCACGTTCCACGGACCCTTTCGGCCAATACGGTCTGGGATACAAGGGATCGGTGAAATACACCCCGCCGTCAGCGCGAATCCATACGTCGTTTGGACCGTTGAGAATTTTGCCCTGATAGTCTTTTACGACCCCCGTGATTTTTCCAGCCGTATCGATGCGCCATAGTTCGTTCTTTTCGTCTGCACAGGCCCAGAGATTGCCCTGGCGGTCGAAGCACAGACCGTTGGACCGCCCGCTCGGCTCCAGGAAGGTCGAAAGTTTGCCGTCCAGGCTCCACTTGAGAATGCGGTTGTTTGGCTGGTCGGTGAATAACACGTTGCCCTGGGCGTCGGCGGCCGGCCCTTCGGTAAACGTGAATCCATCGGCCAGTTTTTCCACCTTGGCGCCGGGAGCGATGATTTGATCATCCGCGCCAAAGACCGTTGCTCCGGGCATGAAGACTAAAAATAAAACTGTTGGAAAAATATATTTCTTTCGCATGGCGTTTCCTCACGGTTTAGCCCGGGCACTTGTGCCCGGTGTTCTTATCTCTTTAACATGACATTATTTTTCCGGTAGCCGATGTTACCACAAAATACAACATCATTCAATGATTTGCTAGGATTGCCATTTGCGGCCGTCTTCCGTACAATCCAAAAGCGTTAATTATTTGTAAAGCCGCGACCATTGGTCGCGATTTGCTTACTGTAACCAACCACCTACCGCCAACCACTTACCATCTACCAATTTATAGCCCATGTCCGACGAACAACTCGACGTAATTGCCGTCGGGGCCCATCCCGACGATCTGGAAATCACCTGCGGGGGCACGATCGCCAAGCTGGTGCGGCAGGGATACCGCCTGGGCATGATCGACCTCACGGACGGCGAACCCACACCGCTTTCGCCCGGCCCGGAAGTACGCCTGGCCGAGGCCCGGCAGGCGGCCGAGCTTCTGGGTGCGGCAGTCCGCGTAACCCTCGACCTGCCCAACCGCCGCTTGTTCGACACCTTTGAAGCCCGCGTGGCATTGGCCAAGGAATTCCGCAAATATCGGCCCCGCCTGGTCATTGGGCTGGGCGGAAAAACACCCATGGCCTCGCCCGACCATTATCAAGCCTCGCTCATAACCGAGGCCGCGGTGTTCTATTCCAAACTAACCAAGTGGGACGAGTATTTCGACGGCATTCCACCCCATACAATCCCGCGGCACTTGTGCTCGTCGCTGGCTTTTCGCAATTTCGCACCAGATGCCAACGGAATAGTAATCGATATCGGCGACACACTGGAAACCAAGCTAAAGGCCATTGCCTGCTACAAGACCCAATTCCCGCCGGACAAGAGCAATGCCGTGGACCGCTTCCGCGCGTATGCCATCCAACAGGGCATGGCGGCCGGTTTCGAGGCCGGCGAAGTCCTGGCAAATCCAACCGCCTGGGGCACGAAAGATTTGATGGGACTGCTGTTCGGAGCGTAAGAGATGATTAGAGACTAGGGGTGGGCAGTTTACTGCCCACTTTTTTATGAATGGATTTGGATTAGAGATTGGATAATTGGGGGATTTCGTACTCCGTACAAAATAATCCCTTCGCATATTCCATCACCCTGCCGGCAGCGCGATTCCAATGGTTTTGCT